>Ga0137415_10001420_pt1 | contig 23741 bp, 18 predicted proteins | sample CZODoug3_1_1_16f_FD_183082 | JGI IMG/M metagenome (GOLD analysis project Ga0137415, IMG submission 183082) | Vadose zone soil fungal communities from Angelo Coast Range Reserve, California, USA - CZODoug3_1_1_16fungal (Hybrid Assembly) | ecosystem: Environmental > Terrestrial > Soil > Vadose...
CGCTGGGCCATCGCGCGCAGCCCGATGCCCTCCTTGAGGTAGTCCATCTCGTAGAGGTGCTCGCGCCACTTGCGGTCGAGCACGGTGAGCAGGATCTGCCGCTCCAGCTCGCGCATGCCGCCCTGCGCGGGGATCGCCTCGTCGATCTCTCCCTCGCGCCCCTGGTAGGCCGCCTTGGCGTCGGCCAGCACCGCGTCGTAGACCAGGTCTCGGGTCAGCTCGATGGGCTCGCCGAACGCGTCGTCGTCGTGCTCGGCGGCCTCCACCAGGTCCTGCCAGCGGATGCTGATCGGGTAGAGGGTGCCCAGCGCGGTCCACAGCGCGTCCAGGTCCCAGTCCTCGGCGTAGCCGTCCTTGGTCGCGCCGTCGATGTAGGCCGCGACCACGTCGGAGATCATGTGGTCGACCTGCTCGCGCAGGTTCTCCCCGGCGAGCACCCGGCGGCGCTCGGCGTAGATCACCTTGCGCTGCTGGTTCATCACCTCGTCGTACTTGAGCACGTTCTTGCGGATCTCGAAGTTCTGCTGCTCGACCTGCGTCTGCGCGCTGCGGATGGCCTTGGTGACCATGCCGGCCTCGATCGGCACGTTGTCCGGCACGTTCAGCCGGTTCATGATCGCCTCGACGGCCTGGCCGTTGAACCGGCGCATCAGCTCGTCACCGAGCGAGAGGTAGAACCGGGACTGGCCCGGGTCACCCTGGCGGCCGGACCGGCCGCGCAACTGGTTGTCGATCCGCCGCGACTCGTGCCGCTCGGTGCCCAGCACGTACAGCCCGCCGACGTCGCGGACCTCCTCGGCCTCGGCGGCGACCTGCTCGCGCGCCTCGGACAGGGCGCCATCCCAGCCGGCCTCGTAGTCCTCGGGGGTATCCACCGGGTCCAGCCCCCGGGCGCGCAGCTCCTGCTCGGCCATGAACTCGGGGTTGCCGCCGAGCATGATGTCGGTACCTCGGCCGGCCATGTTGGTGGCCACCGTGACGGCTCCGGCGTGCCCGGCCTGGGCCACGATCGTGGCCTCCCGCTCGTGGTGCTTGGCGTTGAGCACCTCGTGCGGCACGCCGCGCGCCATCAACAGCTTGGACAGGTACTCGGACTTCTCCACGCTGGTGGTACCGACGAGCACGGGCTGGCCGGCCTGGTGCCGGTCGGTGATGTCGTCGGCGACGGCGTCGAACTTGGCCGGCTCGGTCTTGTAGATCAGGTCGGAGCGGTCCGCCCGGACCATCGGCCGGTTGGTCGGGATGGAGACCACGTTCATCTTGTAGATCTGGTGCAGCTCGGCCGCCTCGGTCTGGGCGGTACCGGTCATGCCGGAGAGCTTGCTGTAGAGCCGGAAGTAGTTCTGCAGCGTGATGGTGGCCAGCGTCTGGTTCTCGGCCTTGATCTCGACCTTCTCCTTGGCCTCGATCGCCTGGTGCATGCCCTCGTTGTAGCGCCGGCCCAGCAGCACGCGGCCGGTGAACTCGTCGACGATCAGCACCTCGCCGTCGCGCACGATGTAGTCCTTGTCGCGCTTGAACAGCTCCTTGGCCTTGAGCGCGTTGTTCAGGTAGCCGACCAGCGGGGTGTTCGCCGACTCGTAGAGGTTGTCGATGCCGAGCTGATCCTCGACGTAGGCGACGCCCTCCTCGGAGACGCCGACGGTGCGCTTGCGCTCGTCGACCTCGTAGTGCACGTCCTTGCTCATCAGCGGGGAGAGCCGGGCGAACTCGCTGTACCAGCGGGCGCTCTGCTCGGCCGGGCCGGAGATGATCAGCGGCGTGCGGGCCTCGTCGATCAGGATCGAGTCGCACTCGTCGACGACCGCGAAGTTGTGCCCGCGCTGCACCATGTCCTCGGTCAGCCAGGTCATGTTGTCGCGCAGGTAGTCGAAGCCGAACTCGTTGTTGGTGCCGTAGGTGATGTCCGCGTGATAGGCGGTCCGGCGCTCGACGGGCGGCATCTCGGACAGGATCACCCCGACGGTGAGGCCGAGGAACCGGTGGATCCGGCCCATGTTCTCCGCGTCGCGCTTGGCCAGGTAGTCGTTCACCGTGACCACGTGCACGCCCTGGCCGGAGATCGCGTTCAGGTAGGCGGGCAGCACACAGGTCAGGGTCTTGCCCTCACCGGTCTTCATCTCCGCGACGTTGCCGAGGTGCAGCGCGGCGCCGCCCATCAGCTGGACCTTGAACGGGCGCTGGCCGAGGGTGCGCTTGGCGCCCTCGCGGACCACCGCGAACGCCTCCGGGAGCAGCTCGTCCAGCGTCTCGCCCTCGGCGAAGCGGGTGCGGAACTCTTCGGTCTTTGCGCGCAGCTCGTCATCGGTGAGCTTGTGCACGTCGGCTTCGAAGGTATCGACATGGTCGGCGATACGGCTGAGCCGCCGCACCAACTTTGTCTCACCGGCACGGAGCAGACGGTTCAGTACCACCGGATGACCTCAGCTCATATTCGCGATGCGCCGCGGACCGCGGTCGCCTTCCCGCCACCATGGTAGGCACTGCGCAACATACCGAGGGCACGGGCTTGGTCAGCCCGTGCCCTCGGCAGCGGTGGTTGTGGCGGTCAGCTGGTTCAGGCCAGCCGGATCACTCCGTAGTCGTAGCCCTTGCGCCGATACACAACACTCGGCAGGCCGGTCTCCTCGCAGGCGAACAGGTAGAAGTCGTGGCCGACGAGCTCCATCTGGGAGAGCGCGTCGTCGATTGACATGGGCTTGGCTGCGTGCTCCTTGTGACGCACGATCTGGCCAGGGAGGCTCTCGATATCCGCCGCGCCCCTGGGCATCGGAATAGCGACCTCGGGGAACTGCTGCTCAAACTGCTCGGAGCCGCGTTCCTCCTCGAGCATCACGGTGCTGGCGGTCTGGCTCATGCCCACCATGGTGCGAACGGTGCCTCTGGCTCGACGGCCATAGGGCACCCGGCGACGGTCGTGCGCGCGGCGAAGCCGCGATTCCAACTTTCCGATGGCGCTGTCCAGCGCCGCGTAGAAGTCCGGCCCACAGGCCTCAGCTCGGGCTACCGGCCCGCAGCCGCGCCCGGTGATCTCAACTCGCTGACAACTCTTCGACTGCCGGCGGTTGCGTTCGTGAAAGAGCTCAACTTCCATTCCGACGATCTTGTGGTCATACCGTTCCAGCCGGGCGAGCTTCTCTCCGACATGGACCCTAAAATGATCCGGAACCTCGACGTTCCGACCCGTGACGACTATCTCCACTCGGACCTCCCTCGCACTCGCGGTAGCTCTCGCGTCGGGAAAACTCTTCGTTTGGTTGTTGAGACCGGTCTCTCTGGTTACGTGTCCTTCACCACGTGTTCAAGCCGTGGGAGGCACGGTAACTCGCATCACGGTCGGACAACAGTCCTTACTGGAGAGGAGCCCCCACCTGGGCGGACTCGAATTCTGACGGTTCCCCGAACGGCCGCGAGCCACTAGAGTGGGTCGGTTGGCACCCCCTCTGGGGCGGTGTGATAAGCGGATGCGCCGGTGGCATCGCAGAGCACCAGCACGCCTCGGATCCCGACGCCGGCACCGCGCAGCGCGGCCGTGCACCCGCGCACCGTCGCACCCGTCGTGAGCACGTCGTCCAGCAACAGCACCGCCGCCCCCGCCGGCGGCAGTCGATCGACGCGCGGCAGCACGCGGCCGCTCAGGTTCGCCGCGCGGGCCGCCGCATCGAGGCCCACCGAGTCACGCCCACCCGGCCGCATCCGCAGCGCCGGAGTTAACCCGATCGAGCCACCCTCGGCCGCGCATCGGGGAGCCAGCTTCTCAGCTACCCGCTCGGCCAACGCCAGCATGTGCTGGCCGCCCCGGGCCCGGGCCACCGCCGCCCGCGACGGCGCCGGCACCAACCAGCACGGCCCGGCCAGCAGCGGCGCCAGCGGCCCGCCGGCCAACGCGCCGGCCAGCAGCGCGGCCAGCGGCGGACCCAGCTCGCGGCGGCCCCGCTCCTTGTACGCGAGTAGTGCCGCCCGCAGCGGCCCGTGGTAGGCGCCGACGGCCACCGTCAGCGGCCAGTCGTCGGCGGGCCCGGGCCGACGGCCGACCCCTGGGCCGGGATCGGGACACCTGCCGCCGATCGGGGCCAGCACCCTCGGGGACCCCAGGCCGGCACCGCAGCGGGCGCACCAGGGCCGACCGGGGGCGCCACAGCCGGCGCAGCCGGCCGGCAGCACCAGGTCGGAAAGCGCGGCGAGCAGGCCACGGGCGCGCGAAGTCGGACTGGACGGCACCACCCCAGCATGGCCGGCCACTCGGACCAACCGCCGTGCGCGAAGATCAACAAGCCTCGGTTGTGCACAACTCCCGAACAGAGCAGCCGCTACGCCGAACAGCGGAACAACCCAACCGATCGGCTGAACAGCCAGCCGGGCCGGCTCAGCCGGGGAAGCCGGCTACCGAGCTGGCCGCGCCGCCGACGAGCTGCCGCCAGCTGCCCAGGTCGTCCGCGCCGAAGCTCCACAGCCCGTTCTGGTCGGTCACCAGCAGCGGGCGGCCGGGGCCGGTGGCGATGGCGCTGAGCGGCGGGGTGAGGTTGTTGGTCGGCAGTGGGTGCAGGTCCAGGCCGTCCACCGAGACGAGCGCGACGGCGCTCTCCGGGCGGCGGCCGGCCACCGCGATCTGGTCGGCGGCCCGCCAGTCCACGGCGACGAGCGCGGTCAGCTTGGTCGGCAGCAGCATCCGCACGTTGCGCACGGTTACCGCGCCGGCGGGCGAGCGGGCCACCGCCCCGACCACCAGCATGCCGCCGGCGATGGCGGCCACCCGCATCCCGTCGCGGGACAGCCGCAGGTCGTTGAGCTGGCCGAACGCGGTGAGGGCCGAGTCGTCCAGCGGCTGTACGGACGGCCGCCCGGACTGGTCGAGCACCAGCCGGACCACCGACGTGCCGTTACGCACCGTCCACACCTCGTTGCCGGACGGCGTCCAGGTGGGCCGGGTCAGCGTGCTACCCAGCACCCCGCTCAGCGTCAGCGGGCCGCCCACCCGGCCGACCAGCAGCGTCCGGCCGGCGCTCCGGTTCACCGCGGCCAGCCGCTGCCCGTCGGCCGACAGCGTCGCGGAGAGCAGGTCGTAGCCGCCGGAGCCGGGTGGCCCGGCGAGGGGGTCGCCGAGGCCGTTGGCGGTCAGGGTGCGCACCTTGCCGCCGACCACCACCAGCCCGGCGACGTCCGGCCTCGGGTCGTCGGCGCCGGCCAGGTCGGCGAACGTCTCCCTGGTCACGATCGGGTGGTCCGGCAGCATCGGGGCGCCGTCGTCGAGCAGCCGCACCCGGTTCACATTCACCTCTCCCAGGCTCAGCGCGACCTGCGCGGCGAGCAGCCGGCGCCGGCTGTCATCCAGATCGCCGAGCTCGGTGAGGTCGACGATGACCGCGCCGTCCGGCGTCTCGGCGACGTTCGAGCGCAGCCGGGCGGTGCGCGGGATGGCGCTGGTCGCTGCGCCGGCGAGCGCGTCGGACGGGCCGGCCAGCAGGGCGTCCACCATCCGGGAGGGCATGATGCGGGACGGGTTGGCCGGCAGGTAGCGCAGATCCGGCACCGGGCTGTCCTGCACCGGGTCCATGAAGTAGGTGCGGACCGCCTTGAAGTTGGCCTGGAAGTCGGACAGCCGCACGATGGTGCCGCTGGGCGGGCCGTCGATCCGCCACTGGTCGCCTTCCTTGGCCACCTGGATGTCGACCTCGACCGGCGCCTCCGCCTGCATGAAGCTGCCGTCCGCGGCGCGTCGGCCGATCTGGCTGCCGCGCAGCCGCACCACGGCCCTGGTGCCGTCGCCGGGCGGGCGCGCGTAGACGGTGTCGAACTGCTCGGCGAGCACGGTCAGCGACGCGGCGTCGTCCCAGCTCTGCGCCCCGGCGGTGAGGAACCGGCGGGCGGCGGCGTGGTGGTTCTCGCTGCTGCCGGAGGCGTTCACGAAGCCGCGGACCAGGTCCAGCGGGTTGGCGTTGGTACCCGGCCCCGGCGGCAACGCGGGGCCCTCGCCCTCGGTGACCTTGCGCAGCACCTGCACCGGCGACTCGCTCGGCACGGTGGCGCAGCCGGCCAGCAGCCCGGCGCAGAGCAGCCCGACCAGCACCCGGATCCAGCGCACGCTCACCGCTGCTCCCCGATGCCCGCCGAGGTCACGTGGTCGGCGCCGCCCGCCCCGTCGGTGGCCAGCCCGTCCTGCCCGACCTCGCTCGATGCTGCTCCGTCCTCGGCGGCACCGGCGGCCACGGCAGTCGACTCGGTGCTGTGCACGAGCACGGCGTCCATCGGCTCGTCGGTCGGGACCAGGGTCAGTGGGCTGCCGTCCAGCTCGCCGCCGACCTTGCGGGGCAGCGTCAGCCGGAACGCGGCGCCCCGGCCGGGTTCGCCCCAGGCCTGCAGCCAGCCGCCGTGCAGCCGGGCGTCCTCCAGGCTGATCGACAGCCCGAGGCCGGTACCGCCGCTGCGCCGGGCGCGCGAGGAGTCGGCGCGCCAGAACCGGTTGAACACCAGCCCGGCCTCGCCCGGCCGCAGCCCGAGGCCGTGGTCGCGGACCAGTACGGCGACGCTGTCCTCGTCGGCGCCGAGCCGGATCTGCACCGGTTTGCCCTCGCCGTGGTCCAGCGCGTTGGCCACCAGGTTGCGCACGATCCGCTCCACCCGGCGCGGGTCGATCTCGGCGTACACCCCAGCGCGCACGTCCAGCTCGAGCCGGGTGCCGCTCTCCTCGGCGAGGCCGCGGACCGCCTCCACCGCGCGCTGCACGACCGACTGCATGTCGGTGCGCTCGGCGCCCAGCTCGGCCATGCCGGCGTCCAGGCGGCTGATCTCCAGCAGGTCGGCGAGCAGCGCCTCGAACCGGTCCAGCTCCTCGACGAGCAGCTCCGAAGAACGGCGCAGTGCGGCGGGCAACTGGTCCCGCGAGGCGAAGAGCACGTCGGCGGCCATCCGCACGGTGGTCAGCGGGGTGCGCAGCTCGTGGCTGACGTCGGAGGTGAACCGCCGCTGCAGGGCGCCGAACTCCTCCAGCTGGCGGATCTGGCTCTGGATGCTGCCGGCCATCTCGTTGTAGGACTCGGCGAGTCGCGCCACCTCGTCGTCGCCCTTGACCGGCATCCGTTCCTCGAGGTGCCCGTCGGCGAACCGCTCGGCGACCTCGGCGGCCTGCTGCACCGGGCGCACCACCTGCCGGGTGACCAGGCTGGTCACGGCGGCCAGCAGCAGGATCAGCACGAGCCCGCCGACGATCAGCGTGCTCTGCACCAGCCCGAGGGTGCGCTGCTCGGCCGACAGCGAGAACAGCAGGTAGAACTGCAGGTCGCGACCGGCGGTGCGGACCGGCTGGCCGTAGATCACCATCGGCACGCCGTCCACCGTCTTGAACTCGACGGCCAGCGCGCCGCTCTGCACCGCGCGGCGCAGGTCCAGGGGGATGGTGTCCAGCCGGCCGGCCCAGGCCTGGTTACCGCCCCGGGCGTCCTCGGTGGCGAGCACGGCGCGGAAGTCGCCGGCGTTCTGGGTGCTGGGCTGGTCGGTCAACGTGGTCACGCTGAGCCGGTCCAGGGCCTTGTTCAGGGTGCCGGCGACGTACTCGTCGTCCGGGTTCACGCCGGAGAGGTCACGCTCCAGCTCGGCCGTCGCGGTCTCCATCTGGATCCGGGCGGCGTCGACCTTGCCCTGCACCAGCCGTTCGGCGATCTCGGTCTGCAGCAGCAGGCCGAGCACGATCATCACACCGGAGCACAGCGCCAGCGTGCTCACCGCGACCCGCAGCTGCAGCGAACGCCGCCAGGCGGCGCCGAAGATGGCCTGTAACTCGGCGATCAGGTGGCCGAGGCCCCGGAACATGGCACGCGCGCCCCGGGCACCCGGTACGCGCAGCAGCAGCGCGCCGACCCGACGCGCGGCCGACCGAGCCGCCATCAGGACGGACTGGTCACGGAGGTCCGGCCTTGTACCCCACACCCCGCACCGTCAGCACCACCTCGGGACGCTCCGGATCACGCTCCACCTTGGACCGCAGCCGCTGCACGTGCACGTTCACCAACCGGGTGTCCGCCGCGTGCCGATAGCCCCACACCTGTTCGAGGAGCACCTCGCGAGTGAACACCTGCCGGGGCTTGCGGGCCAGCGCGACCAGCAGGTCGAACTCCAGCGGGGTGAGCGAGATGGGCTGGCCGCTCCTGCTGACCTGGTGTGCCGGCACGTCGATGCTCACCTCGCCCACCGACAGTAACTCGGCGGGCTCGTCGTCGGTGCGGCGCAGCCGGGCCCGGATCCGGGCGACCAGCTCCTTGGGCTTGAACGGCTTGATCACGTAGTCGTCGGCGCCGGACTCGAGACCCAGCACCACGTCCACGGTGTCGCTCTTCGCGGTGAGCATCACGATCGGCACCCCGGACTCGGCGCGGATCGCCCGGCACACGTCGATGCCGTTCATCCCGGGCAACATGAGATCCAGCAACACCACGTCAGGGCGCAGCTCGCGAACCGCCGGCAACGCACGGGGGCCGTCCGACACCACAGCGGTGTCGAAGCCCTCCCCACGCAGCACGATCGAGAGCATCTCGGAAAGCGCAGGGTCGTCATCGACTACCAGTACGCGCGACTTCATGACCAGTATCGTGTCATCCCCGCCTAATACTCCGCCGCCGCGGTCGGGCCGCGACCGAGTTTTCGACCCAACATGGCACCGCCAACCGGGTTATCCTGGGGAAATGGGTATTAGAAGGCTCAACCATGCGGTTCTGTACGTCCGCGACGTCGCGCGCAGCGTGGCGTTCTACCGGGACGTGCTCGGCTTCCGCGAGGTGCACCGGATGCCCACCGCCGCGTTCCTGCGCGCCGCCGAGTCGGACAACGACCACGACCTGGGGCTGCTCCAGATCGGCGAGCAGGCGGCCGACTCGCCGGCCGGCCGGACCGCCGTCGGGCTCTACCACCTGGCCTGGTCGGTCGGCACGCTGGCCGAGCTGGCCGACCACGAGCGGCGGCTGCGCGAGGCCGGCTCGCTGGTCGGCTCCTCCGACCACGTGACCACCAAGGCGCTCTACGCCAAGGACCCGGACGGCCTGGAGTTCGAGGTGTCCTGGCTGGTCCCGCTGGACCGGGTCACCGAAGCCATGCGCGACGACGTCGCCACCCGCCCGCTCGACCTGCCCACCGAGATCACCCGCTGGGGCGCCAACCTGGTAGGCATGTCCTGACCCCAAAACCCGCGAGTCGGGGATTTTGTCAGGGTGAGTCGCGGATTTTGTCAGGCGCCCGGGCCGTCAGCTGTCCGCCGGCTGCCAGCCGGGCGGGCCGAACAGATAGCCGCCCCGGTCGCGCCACGACCGGGCGCTGCGCAGGTCACCGACGATCGCGGCGTACTCGCCGAACTGCAGTTTCAGCAGGTTGTAGGTGTTCACCGGCTTGGTCAGGCCGTAGGTGGGGCGGTGCCGCTCCTCGGCGAAGGTGCCGAACAGCCGGTCCCAGATGATCAGGATGCCGGCGTAGTTCTTGTCCAGGTACTCCGGGTCGCTGCCGTGGTGCACGCGGTGGTGCGACGGGGTGTTGAAGACGAGCTCGAACGCCCGGGGCAGCTTGCCGATCTTCTCGGTGTGTACCCAGAACTGGTACATCAGGTTGATCGAGAACCCGGTGTAGACGAGCACCGGCGGCATGCCAAGCAGCGGCAGCGGCAGCCACATCAGGTTCTCGAACCAGAGGTTCCACTTCTGCCGCAGCGCGGTGGAGTAGTTGAAGTACTCGCTGGAGTGGTGGGCCTGGTGCGCCGCCCAGACCACCCGGATCCGGTGCGACATCCGATGGTAGCCGTACCAGAGCAGGTCGATGGCCAGTACCAGCAGCACCCAGGTCCACCAGGCGTCGGCCGGCAGGTGCCACGGCGCCACGTAGACGTACAGCGCGGCGAACCCGACCAGCGACACCGTCCGGAACAGCACCGCCGCGCCGGCCCCGATCAAGCCCATGAACAGGCTGGTGCGGGTGTCCGCCGCCCCATAGCCGCGCAGCCGGGGCCCTGAGCCGTCCGAGCCGTCCGACCCGTCGCCGTGCCGGATCGCCAGCAGCTCGACGACGATGAACAGTGCGAACACCGGCAACGCAAAGCTCACCGGGTCGTGCAACTGCTCCTGGATGTGCGCGAACACGGCGGCCTCCCAACTGAACTCGCCGGTAACTTACCTGGTCAGGGGTCGTGCGTGGCAATGGTCGCCAGCGCGACCATTGCCACTCACGACCTCTGACCTGCGCTTTGCTGCCGGACTAGGATCCGCGATTATGGATCTCGGAGTTGGACTGCCATCCACCATCCCGGCCGCCACCGGCGCGGACATCCTGACCTGGGCCCGCGAGGCGGACGCGGCCGGGTTCGACAGCGTCGGCACGCTGGATCGGGTGGTCTACGGCAACCACGAGACGATCCCGACCCTGGCGGCCGCGGCGGCGGTGACCAGCCGCGTCCGGCTCACCACCGCGATCCTGATCGCCCCGTACCGGGGCAACGGGGCGCTGCTCGCCAAACAGCTGGCGTCGGTGGACAGCATCTCCGGGGGCCGGCTCACGCTGGGCATCGCGGTGGGCGGCCGGCCGGACGACTACGCGGCCACCGGCGCCGACTTCGACGGCCGGGGCGCGGTGTTCGACGCCCAGCTGGCGGAGTTCAAGGCGGTCTGGAGCGGCGCGGACCGGGGCACCGCCGGCGCGATCGGCCCGGCGCCGGTCCAGGCCGGGGGTCCACCGCTGCTGATCGGCGGGACGGGCAAGGCGGCGGTGCGCCGCGCCGTCCAGAGTGGCGCCGGGTGGATCGCCGGCGGGGGCGGCCTAGAGGGGTTCATCCAGGGCGCCGAGCGGATCCGCCAGGCCTGGTCGGCGGCCGGCCGGGAAGGCGGCCCGCGCTTCGCGTCGCTGATCTACTACGCGCTTGGCCCGGACGCCACCTCGCTCGCGGAGAGCTACCTGCACGACTACTACGCGTTCCTGGGCGAGTACGCCAGCAACGTCTCCTCGGGCGCGCTCACCTCGGAGGGCGCGATCAAGGACACCGTGGCGCGGTTCGCCGAGGCCGGCTGCCACGAGCTGGTGCTGTTCCCGTGCTCCCCGGACGTGGACCAGCTGCGCCGGCTGGCCGACGTCACCCGCGGCTGACCCGCGCCGAATAACCCAGGTCAGCACCCGTGAGTGGCAATGGTCGCTATGTCGACCATTGCCACTCACGGGGTGTGAGCTGGGGTTACTCGGCGCCGGCGCGGATGTTGCTGTGTTGGTTGGTCCAGTTGGTGGTCTCGCGGAACAGCTCGCCGGTCTGGTCGACGAACGCGCCGCGGGCGTAGTCGTCGTGCGCGAGCCGGTAGCGCAGGAAGGCCGTGGGATAGCCGAGGAAGCCGTACACACCGTTGGTGCACGAGCCGTGCGCGCCGGCGCAGCTGGGCTGGCCCTGCAGGTCGCTGTGGTCGGCGCCGTTGAGGGTCGCCCACACCTTGGCCACCGAGCCCGGCGTGGCGTCGTAGTAGGCAGACATCGACTGCGGCCCGAGCACCACTGATGGCACCGGAAGGTAGGACGGCGAGATCAGTGCGTCCCGCGAGCCGTTGATCAGGAAGATCCCGCCGCCGGTGACCGTGCGGGGGTCCGCGCAGTTGGCCGGGGTGGTGACGCAGTACAGCCGAGGTGGCAGACCGACCATGATCGAGGCGCTGATCAGCCCGTCCGACATGCGCATGGCGTTGAGCGCGCCGCCGGCACCCTCGGAGTGCCCGACCGCGCCGACCGCCTCGGTGTCCAGGCGGTGGTGGAACGGGCTGTCCGGTTCGTCGTCCTGGCGCAGCATCCAGCGGGCCGCGTCGAGCATCTGCTTCCCGCTGCCGGTGTCGGTGCTCTCCGTGGCGACCACCACGAAGCCCCAGGACGCCAGGTGGCGCAGGAAGTAGTCGTACCGGTCCGGAGTGGACAGCCAGCCGCTGCCGAAGGTGACCACGGAATGCCGGGTGCCGTCCCGACCGAGGTCGGTGGGGTACCAGACGTCGAAGGCCGAACCGGTGGAGTCGCAGCAGCCGATGGCCTTGGCCGAGGTGACCGCCCAGGGCCCCGGCGCGTAGAACTTCTGCTCGATCGGCAGCGTCGGAGCGTTCGGGGTGGCCGCCGGCTCGGCCGCCCGCGCGGGGGTGCACAGCGCGACCAGCCCGAACACGATGCCCACCAACAGCAATGCCGCCCTCGGCACAACACGGCGGGGACGGCGGCCGGGTACCGGCTCGGCCGCCACGGACAGGCCCAGGGCACGCACATTCAGGCTAACGGGACAGACCCGGTGAGGTGACGACGATGATCGCCGGCCCAGCTCAGCGGACGCGGAGCGGGCCTCAGCGGGCGCGACCCGCGGCGCGGGGCTCAGGCCAGCAGGTTCTTCACCACGAGGTCCATGGACACCTCGCCGACGCCGTCCAGCACGCGCCACGGGCTGACCCAGTCGGCCATGGCGAGCTCGTCGTACACGCGGGCGCAGCGCCGTTGCAGCGCGTCGTCGGACTCGTAGCTGTCCCTGGCGCGGGTGGCGTCGAGGCTCTCCCGGCGGGCGGCCCGTTCGGCGGCGACCTCGCGGGGCACCCGGAGCAGCAGCTGCAGGTCCGGCGCCGGGATGCCGAACCGGTCCAGCTCCAGGGCGCGCACCCAGTCCACGAAGGTGCCGGCGCCGTCCTGGTGCAGCCGGGCGGCGCCGTAGGCGGCATTGGACGCGAGGTAGCGGTCCACGAGCAGCACGTCCGACTCGGCCAGCGCGGCGCGCAGCTCGTCGGCCGCGGCCCGCCGATCCAGCGCGAAGAGCACCCCCATGCCGTACACGGAGTCGGTGAGGTCACCGAGGCGACCGTGCAGGGCGTCCGCCACCAGCGGCCCGAACACGTCGGCCTCGTAGCGCGGGAACGCCGCCCTGGCCACCCGGGCGCCGCCGGCGGACAGCGCCGAGGTCAGCGCATCGACCAGCGTGCGCTTGCCGGCCCCGTCCAGACCCTCGATCGCCACCAACCGTGCCACGGCCGGCAGGTTAGTCGCCCCCGGCGCTCCCCGACTCAGCTACCCGTTCGCGAGCTACCCCCGTGAGTGGCCAATGGGGCGATGACCCAACTCGCCACTCACGGGGTAGGGACTCAGGCGATCAGCTTGGCGACCGAGGGCCAGCTGGCCGCGAACCCGGGGTGCAGGGGCAGCTCGTCGAGGCGGTCCTCCCGTATCCAGGTGACCTCGTTGCTCTCCGCGCTGGCCGCGCTGACCGGCAGCAGGGTGTCGGTCTCGGCGAACACGGTCACATAGGACCAGCCGCCGTGGTCGTCGACATATTGCCCGGTGACCGTGTAGGCCGAGAGGGGCAGCGAGGCCTCCTCCCAGGCTTCCCGGCCGGCGGCCTGCTCGGCGGTCTCCTCGGGCGCGCGAGCCCCGCCGAGCAGGCCCCAGGTGTCACCGTGGTGGCTCCACCAGGACCGGTGCTGCATGAGCAGCGAGGACACCCCGTCGGGCGCCCGGTGCCGCAGCAGCAGTCCGGCCGCCCCGTACACGCCCCAATGTCGGTGGCCGCGTGCGCAGCGCGTCCATCCGTCCCCGGCCGGCACCGCCGTGGGTCAGTAGCGGTAGTGGTTGGGCTTGAAGGGCCCTTCGACGTCGACGCCGATGTACTCGGCCTGGTCCTTGGTGAGCTTGGTCAGCTCACCGCCCAGGGCGAGTACGTGCACCCTGGCGACCTTCTCGTCCAAGATCTTCGGCAGCATGTAGACGTCGTTGTTGTACTCCTCGTGCTTCGTGAACAGCTCGATCTGCGCGATCGTCTGGTTCGCGAAGCTCGTCGACATCACGAAGCTCGGGTGCCCGGTGGCGTTGCCCAGGTTCAGCAGCCGGCCCTCGGACAGCACGATGATCGAGTGCCCGTCCGGGAACACCCACTCATCGACCTGCGGCTTGATGTTGATCCGGTGGATCCCGGGGTAGCGCGTCAGGCCGGCCATGTCGATCTCGTTGTCGAAGTGGCCGACGTTGCCCACGATCGCCTGGTGCTTCATCCGCGCCATCAGGTCCGCCGACACGATGTCCTTGTTGCCGGTGGTGGTGATCAGGATGTCCGCCTGGCCGATCACCTGCTCCAGGGTGGCGACCTGGTAGCCCTCCAGCAGCGCCTGCAGCGCGCAGATCGGGTCGACCTCGGCCACGATCACCCGGGCGCCCTGCGCGGACAGCGCCTGTGCCGAGCCCTTGCCCACGTCGCCGTAGCCGGCGACCACGGCGACCTTGCCGCCGATCAACACATCCGTGCCCCGGTTGATCCCGTCGACGAGCGAGTGCCGGATGCCGTACTTGTTGTCGAACTTCGACTTGGTCACCGAGTCGTTCACGTTGATCGCCGGGAACAGCAGCGTCCCCTGCTCGGCGAACTGGTAGAGCCGGTGCACCCCGGTCGTGGTCTCCTCGGTGACCCCGCGGATCTCGGCGGCCGCCTTGGTCCAGCGCTGGGGGTCGGCCGAGAGTGAGGTGCGCAGCGTCTCCAGGATGACCTTGTACTCGTCGGAGTCGTCGTCCTCGGCGGGCGGCACCACCCCGGCGGCCTCGTACTGCACGCCCTTGTGCACCAGCAGGGTCGCGTCCCCGCCGTCGTCCAGGATCATGTTCGGGCCCTGGGTGCCGCCGTCCGGGGTCGGCCAGGTGAGCATCTGCTCGGTGCACCACCAGTACTCGTCCAGCGACTCGCCCTTCCAGGCAAACACCGGCACTCCCCGCGGCGCCTCCGGCGTGCCGTGCGGGCCCAACACGATCGCCGCCGCCGCGCCGTCCTGGGTGGAGAAGATGTTGCACGATGCCCACCGGACCTCGGCCCCGAGCGACACCAGCGTCTCGATCAAGACCGCCGTCTGCACGGTCATGTGCAACGAGCCGGACACCCGGGCACCGTGCAGCGGCTGGGCCTCCGCGTACTCCCGGCGCAGCGCCATCAAACCCGGCATCTCGTGCTCGGCCAGCCGGATCTCCTTGCGGCCGAACTCCGCCAGCGCCAGGTCGGCAACCGCGAAGTCGACCCCGTTGCGCCGGTCGAGCCGGCCGCCGGACCGGACAGTGTCGGTAGTTGGTGCGCTCATGCTCCCCTTGTCCTCCTCGTCAGAACCATGGTCACGCTACCTGGCGGAACCGACAGCCTCCAGGTGCGCGGGAAATGGCCCACGAGACGTCCACAACTCGGCGGATGTGGCAGCGGGAGTCAGCCGGCGGCCGACGCACGGGTTGTTGGCGTGGCACACGCGTTGTTGGCGTGGCACACGGTTGTTGCGGCGCTGGCACACGGGTTGTCGGCGTGGCACACGGGGTGCGGGCGTGGCGCACGCGTTGTTGGCGTGGCACACAACTCCCGGCCCTGGCACACGGGATGCGGACGTGGCACACGAGTTCTAACTGGTGTGTGGTGTCTGAAGTTTGTGTGTCGCGACGCGGGAGTGTGTGTCGGCCCCGGGGGGTGCGGCGGCCCCGGGGGGTGCGGCGGCCCTGGGATGTGCGGCGGCTTTGGGGGTACGGCGGCCTCAGGGGGCGCGGCGGGTGTGGTGGCTCGTACCTAAGGGCGGTGTCAGCCGGTGTCCGGCGCGATTGCCGCGTCCAGCACCGTGCGCGCCGCCTTGACCCGCCCGCGCGCGGCCAGCAGCCCGGCGGGCGCCAGCGCGAACCCGTCGTCCACGGCCATCGGGCAGTGTTCCAGCAGGCCGCGCAGCACCGGGTCGGAGCGCATGGTGCGGCGCACCGCCTCCATGCCGGCCTGGTCCGGTTGCCGGAACACGCCGCCGGTGAGCACCACGAGCCCCAACCCGGCCTGGCCGAGCGCCTCGCCGGCCACCCGCAGGTGCCGCCGCGCGGCCAGCACGGCGGCGAGCGCGACCAGCCGGCGGTCCTCGGCGCGGCCACCGGGATCCATGGGTACGTAGTCGGTCTCCTCGGCGAGCCGTTCGACGGCGGGCGCGAGCAGGTCGGCCTCGACCGGGTCGACCAGCCCCTCGGCCTGGCCCTCGGTGAGGATGCCGGCCGCGGTCGGGCGCATGCCGAGGTCGGCCTCGGCGGTGGACCAGCTCGCCTCGGGGTCGGCGTCCGGCCCGGTGGGCGCCAGCGCGGAGTACACGTCGGTGGTCGACGAGCCGACGTCGATCACCAACAGCGCGCCGGCGCCGGTACCCCGGGCGCGGCCCAGCTCGACCACACCGCGCCGCACCGCGCCCGGGGTGGCCTGGCGAGCCAGCCTGCGGAACCGGGCGGTGGTCGCCGAGCCCCGGCCGCCGACCAGGTGACCGCCCAGCAGCTCGGCCACCGCCGCCCTGGCCGGCTCGGGCACCACCTCGCCGGCCGAGCGGAGCACCGCGTCGGTGGCCAGCACCGTCCGCCCGGTGGACTTGAGCAGCGCCAGCGCGTCGGCCCGAACCGGCTCGTGCACCGCGAGCACGATCGGCGCGCGGACCCGAGCCCTGGCCAGCCGGGCGGCGTTGCGCAGCAGGGTGCCCTCGGCTGCCGTGTCCACCCCGTCCACCAGCAGTACGACGTCGGGGCGGCTGGCACGCAGCGCACGCACCCCGGCGGGTTCGAGCAGCCCGTCCTGCACGTGCACCAGCCGGGCGCCGGCCGAGCGGGCCACCCGGAAGCCGGCCTCGGTCGACGCCAGCCGGTTCTGCCCGACCACCGCGAGCCGCAGCCCACCGCCAGCCGACGAACAGGCCAGCAGCTCGGCGTCGGACTCGGTGCCCGGGCCGCGGCGCGGGGTGAGCGGCCCGTCCAGGCCCACGGCGGTGGCCGCCGCGAGCACGCCCTCGAGCAGATCGTGGGGCGTGGTCAGGTGCTGGGCACAGCCGGTCGGCTCGCCGTCGGCGTCGATGCCGAGCGCTTTGACCCAGCCGGAACCCACGTCGAGGCAGACGGTGGGCCGGTTCATGGCCGTGGAGAGTATCCGTGACCGGTCAAGAAAGCTGCGCAACCTCGCCATTCGGGCCGTATCTGGGTCCGCGGGGGCCGCGCTCAGCAGAGAATCCGCACTGTCGTGGCAGGTCGCGGTACGGTCTCCGACGCTTGGAGTTCTTGCCCCCACGACACGCCTCGCTGCCGATCGAAGACGCGACAGGAGACCCCGATGCTCGGGCTGATGCAGGACCGTCCCCTTGCCCTACCGCATGTTTTCCACCGGGCCGAGCAGCTGTTCGGGCACAAGGAGATCATCACCGCCACGGCGGACGGCGAGCAGCGCACCACGATCGCCGAGTGGGCCGGGCGGGTCCGCCGCCTCGCCACCGCGCTGGACCGCCTCGGCATCAGCGCGGACGGTCGGGTGGGCACGTTCTGCTGGAACACCGGCGCCCACCTCGAGCTGTACATGGCGGCACCGTGCACCGGGCGGGTGCTGCACACGCTGAACATCCGGCTGTTCCCGGACCAGCTCACCTACATCGCGAACCACGCCGAGGACGAGATCGTCTTCGTGGACCGGTCGCTGCTGCCGCTGCTGTGGCCGCTGACCGACAAGATGGATACGGTCCGGCACTACGTGGTCATCGACGATGGTGCGGACGTGGCCATCCCAAACGACCCCCGGATTCTCGACTACGAACAGCTGCTGGCCGAGTCCGAGCCGTTCACCGGCCGTTTCGTGATCGAGGACGAGAACACCGCCGCCGCCATGTGCTACACCTCCGGCACCACGGGCAACCCGAAGGGCGTCGTCTACTCGCACCGCTCGACGGTGCTGCACTCGATGATCTCGCTGATCGCCGACGGCGCCGCGCTGTCCGAGCGGGACATCGTGCTGCCGATCGTGCCGATGTTCCACGCCAACGCCTGGGGGCTGCCCTACGGCTGCCTGATGGCCGGCTCGACGATCGTCTTCCCCGGCCCGAACATGACACCCCAGGCGATCCTGGAGCTGCTGGCCGCGCACCAGGTGACCGTGACCGGCGGTGTGCCGACGATCTGGATGGGTGCGCTGCCGATGCTCGGGGACTACGACCTGTCGCACCTGCGGGTGCTGCTGTGCGGTGGCTCGGCGGTGCCGAAGTCGCTGTCCGAGGCGTACCGGGAGAAGCTCGGCGTGCCGCTGCTGCACGCCTGGGGCATGACCGAGACCAGCCCGATCGCCACCATGTCCACCCGGCGCAGCCAGCACGACGAGCTGACCGAGGACGAGCGGGCTAACGTGCGGGCCAAGCAGGGCCAGCCGGTGCCGCTGGTCGAGCTGCGCCTGGTCGACCCGGACACCGGCGACGAGCTGCCATGGGACGACGTGCAGAGTGGTGAGATCCAGGCCGCCGGCCCGTGGATCGCCAAGGAGTACTACCGGGGTGAGGGCGGCGGCAGCCAGTACACCGAGGACGGCTGGCTGCGCACCGGCGACGTGGCCGCCGCCGACCGGTACGGCTTCGTCCGGCTGGTCGACCGCACCAAGGACCTGGTCAAGTCCGGCGGCGAGTGGATCAGCTCGGTCGAGCTGGAGAACGAGATCATGGCCCATCCGAAGATCGCCGAGGCGGCCGTCATCGCGATCCCGCACGAGCGCTGGGTGGAGCGCCCGATGGCCTGCGTGGTACTCAAGCCGGGCGAGTCGCTGACCGCCGAGGAGGTGCTCGAGCACCTGAAGCCGAGGGTCGCCAAGTGGTGGCTGCCGGACGCGATCGAGTTCATCGACGAGGTGCCGAAGACCAGCGTCGGCAAGTTCTCCAAGAAGACGCTGCGGGACAAGTTCGCCGGCTACAAGCTGCCCGGCTCACAAGGCTGAATGCAGGCCTGACCAGCACAAACACGACCATCCGACCCCGGCGCCCTCTGTGAGTGCCCGGGGCCGATTGGTGCCGTCTGGGAGTATCCACGGACAGTCACGGAACAGATTCATGATCGTTGATCACTCGCCGATCATGGCCGAGATCCGGCTGTTGTAGGTCGCACGCTCGCCGTCCATGCACTTGGCGTAGACGGCCAGTAGTACCGCGACGGAGTGGCCGGCGCGGGCCGCGACCTCGGTGGCGGGGACGCCAGCATTCAGCCAAGTGGTCACGGCGGCGTGGCGCAGGTCGTACGGGCGACGCGCTAGGGGCGACGCGACCTGTTCCGCTGACAGTGCGATCTCACGGGCCCGCGACCACACGTCGCCGTAAACAGACGCCGGCACATCGGGCGCACCGTTCACGCCTCGGAATAGCCGGCCGTCAGCAGTGGTGCCAAAGGCCGCGATGTGCGAGCGCAGCGCCTCCACGAGCACCGGCGGGATCGGCACCACCCGGACCGCCTCCGCGCGCCGGTGTTTCAGCGGCCGGTCGTAGCCGTCGCCAACGTCGCGGCAGTGATCTCCGCTGACACCCGGTCGAGCCCGGTTCAACCTCAACTCGCCCCAGCCCTCGGCCGGCAGCACACAGTCCGCACGCCGCAGCCCCAGTGCCTCCGACGGCCGCAAGCCGGCGTAGTACAGGCAGTAGAAGAACGCTTGCAGCCGCACACCCCGGTCGCTCCGAAGAACCCCCGATCAAACACGCTATCCACTTAGCTACGGTCGACTAGGATACTGGGCGCCATATCACGATGTGACAGTGACCATCTGTTGATAGCTTTCCGGCAATTAGGCCATCGTTTGATATTGAGCTGATCGCACATTGATGATTTCTATATGTTGCAAGCAGCTCCGGGCCATCGTTCAGGCTGCTTTATCCATCCAATACCGTAATTATCCATCTCCACTGTGCCTGTTAGCGTAAGCGCATCGTTCGCGCAACTTGGAGAAAACCCGTCATTGATTTCGAATTGGGACCAGCTGTTGCCGTCATGTGAGATTACAGGTCGACGCTCAAAGGATGGAGTGCCAACTGAGCCAACCAGCGCACCTGAGCTGCTTATGAATATGGGAATAACTCCGCCGGGCAGCCGTGTCACCTGATCTCGCGAAGTTTCCCATACAAGTGTCGAATTATCGAATGGCAATGTATGACCTGACACCATGGTCATTTAGGGACACTACCCGTCCGCTTCCCGATCCCAATAAGTTCTGCAGGATCGAGACTCTCCCGTCCGGAAACCAGACCACCGGCTTGGCACGGTGTCCGTCGGTGTCGTCTTTGTTAACGGCAACCTGACCCCCGACCTGACCGTGCCGGTTGATACATGCCAGATTCGGCTCATCCATTCCATCGGGGACTGCGAGAAGTCTAGTGGACTCGTCATTCAGAAGCAGTGGCTGAAACGTCCGAGCAGACGGTTCCGCAACCAGCGCCACAAAGCTGGCATCACTTAGCGCGGCACTCGGGTACGAGGCCGCGACCGAGCCATAGAGCAAACCTTCAACCTCGGTCCATTTCCAGTACTGATGTGAGCTTGGGCTCTGCGGAGAGCTTGACCTGCCCAGAACTACGCCATTCATATTGACACCGTAGGCGAAGGAGTCACCGCCCATGTTTCGGGTTATCTCGATAATTTCATATCTGGACCCAGATAGGTTGAGGACTTCAGGCACGCAGACTTCAACGCTGCCCCTTGCCGAAGCCTTGCTGCTCGCAAACGACGTGCCCCGTATGACCGCGCCTGCGATGCCAAGATCCTCAAGCACACCTTCGAACGATAGAACTGTGCCGTTGTGAACGTCCAGTACCGCGACGCCAGGAACGTTGGCCATATCTTGAAATCCGCGCCCTGCACTGTCCATTGAGACTACGGTGCAGCCCTCGCTTATCGAGTCTTCTGCCGCAGGCATGGCTGCTGCGGCACGGTTCGCCTCGCGCATTAAAACGCGCACTCGCATCGGATCGTTTTTTGCCGCATAGAGTTCTTGGCGAAGTCCAATCATTGCGTCGTCAGATATCGCAGAACTCATTCCAGTCACTACTCGCCCTTGTCTGACTGATCACGTCGTGACATTGCGTCCTTGGCGCCGGGCGGATGCGTCTCAGCGGTTCGTGGCCTTCTCCGACCCGCTGTGTCTGCGGTTCTCCCACCCAGTCGTCGAACCGTTCACCGAAGCACAACTGGTCGATCGTTTCGAGGCGCAGGAGGCGGCGCGACTCGCCGGGGACCAACTCAACCTCGCCGTGGTCGACGCTGCGGACCTGGACCGACTCTGGGGCGGAGCCTCCGTTTACGACATCGACCTCGACGAGCAGACTGCAGCAGTCGGTTACTGGCTCGCAGCGGCCGCACGTGGACGTGGTATCGCAACCCGGGCCCTGAGGATGCTGTCCAGATGGGCTTTTGACCAATTAGCCCTAGCCCGGCTGGAACTGACGTGTGCCCCGGACAACCTGCCGTCCCAGCGGGTCGCCGAACGATGCGGGTTCGTACGTGAAGGTGTGCTGCGTTCACACATCCGATTTCAGGGTCATAGGCGCGACACCATGATGTTTAGCCTCCTACCCGGCGAACTGACCTAAGTGCGGCCCGAGCGGCAGGCGAGGCCCACCCATGCAATCAGGCCAGGCTACCTGGACTCCGCCCAGACCCGGCACCGCTTCGGAGATCAGGGGGAGGGCAGGGGTGGTGATCTCCACACGGCGCGCCCGAGGGCAGCCAGCCCGAGGGCCCGGCAGGGATGAACCCGCGCCGCGAGGAGATCACCACCAGCTCCCAGCTTGGACAGGCAAGAACCCGCGTTACGGACGATGCACGGACGCGGACGGCTTCCCGTGGCTGCGTCGCAGGTCAGAGGCCGGATGACAGCTCTCTGTAAAACAGACGGCTGGCCAAATCCCAGGATACGGTCAGCGATGAGCTCAACTCGATGCTGCGACGCCCGCGCTAGCGAGCACATGCCCGCCGACGAACGCCGCAGCCACCGCCATGCGGTCACCGACTACTGCGCGAAGGCCCATCTTCACCACCCTGCCCTTCTTGCTCCGCCTCTGAGTAACCGAGGTCGTGACGGAGAAGCGGGCCAGAAGTGCAGCTGAGCCAATCAGTACCTTCGGGTCGAGCATCGAGTTCAGCTCACCGTTGCCGCGTGCAGCGGACCTCAGGTGCCGTTGACGGCGACGCCGCAGCGATCCCATCAAGGTCCACGACATCGATCAAGATCGTTCCCTGGGCCGTCCCTGGGCCGTCAGAGGTTAGGGAGAGCCGAGAACCCCGTAGAACTCACGAGAACGTCTCCGCAGCTCAACCGCTATGCCCCGCTTCTCAGGCACTGGCCTGGAGAAGCGGGGCGGACGAGCTGGCCTGTAATCCGGATCTGGTCGCCGGCTGCGGTCATGCGTCGCACCCGCTCCCGTGACCATCGAGCAGGTAGGTGAGGAACTCATCGGGAACCGACAGGAACGGTGAGTGGTCCCCGCCCAGCTCGATCAGCTCAGCACCGGCTGCAGAGCTCATGTGCTCCTGGAACCCCCAGGGCAGCGCGTGGTCGGCGCGCGCTCCCAGGTACACCTTCGGTACCGAGCCGAAGCCCGAGTCGGTGATGCGCAGCGGGGCCATCAGCGGGGGTATCGGCTCGGCGCACAATCGGGCGGCGGCCCATTCGGCATCGGCCGGATCGCAGCGGTTGTAGAACGCCTCGACGGCGTCCTCCGCAGTGACCGTCGCCCAGTTCCCGTCCTCGGAGATCCGCATCACTCCGGGCCGCAACAGCACGCTCTGCTCACCGGCGGCGAGGAGCTTCGCAAACCCCGCCTCGCCGTCCTCCAACAGCACCGCGTTGACCAGCACCAACCCGGCGATCGCGGTAGGGCTGCGTTCGGCGAACTGGCTCACCGCGATTCCCCCGAAGCTGTGGCCGACGAGCACGACCGGAGCTGTCGCGCGGTCCACGGCGGCGGCGACGACGTCGACGTACTCGTCGTAGCCATCCGGCAGCGTCCCATCGCGTCCGGGCAGGTCGACGGCCTCCACGCGGTGGCCGGCATCGCGCAGCGGCCCGACGACGCGGCCCCAACACCAGCTGCCGTGCCCACCACCGTGCACCAATACGAAGCTGGTCATCGCATCGTCCCCTCGCAAAGTGTCTCGACCCCGGCCGCATCGGCGCCAGGGTCGGTGGCGGCCGGGATGTATTGGCTGTCGGTCATCGATGCCCACCCCCCGGCGCGGTCCGGCGGCCCGAAGTGATCGAGGCGGCCGCGACGTGCGTGGAACCCGAGCCCCCAACGTCCATGCAGGGATACGGGGGAAGCCCCCACGCGCGAGGTCCGAGCCCGCGTAGCGCAAGAAGATTCAGTGGGCCGTTCACAACGCACCCCCGCTAGGTCATGACCCGCCATCGCCGCGTTATCGAGGCGAAACGTACGGGTCGCCTCGGCGTAGATCAAGAGGTCAGAGGCCGGATAGTCAGTATCACGGACATCCCAACCGAGAGTTTGCCGCCCGCACGGACCGACCCGTGTCGGGCCGATATATAGCTCACTGCGAGCGGCACACTAACGGCATCACGCGGGTCGACACACTGACGGCACCGAGCTGCCCGAGGTCCAGCTGGAGCATCAGCTAGCCCTCATTAGCCGCCACGCGGAACCTGGACGGAACAAGCGACAGCCGAGCGATCTTCAAAAGCCGTAACGGCGCAGCTCAAAGCCATGATCGCCAGCCAGCCCGAAGCGCTCCAAGAAGACGCTGCGGGACAAGTTCGCCGGCTACAAGCTACCCGGCTCGGCCGGCTGACCGCGGCAGGGCGCGCTGCCCCCGCGACGCCACGATGACGCGGGGCCGGGGTCATGGTCAGGAGCTGGCGCGGTTGGGTGGCGTTGACGTGGTTTGCTCCGTCGGGAGCCTGCGGCGTCCCGACGGCTCGAATAACCGGGTCACCTCAGGATGGCTGGTCATTT
>Ga0137415_10001421_pt1 | contig 23734 bp, 21 predicted proteins | sample CZODoug3_1_1_16f_FD_183082 | JGI IMG/M metagenome (GOLD analysis project Ga0137415, IMG submission 183082) | Vadose zone soil fungal communities from Angelo Coast Range Reserve, California, USA - CZODoug3_1_1_16fungal (Hybrid Assembly) | ecosystem: Environmental > Terrestrial > Soil > Vadose...
CCAAAAAAAGATTACCAAAGCTGTGTCCGCCGAGTTCGCCATCGCCGCGAAACCTGTAACGAAAGAGGCGCGACAACAAACTCGAATCTTCCGAAAGCGCGATCATGCAATTACGAATGTCGCCAGGCGGAAGCATCTGCAATTCTTCTCGCAATCGTCCGGAGCTGCCACCATCGTCCGATACCGTAACGATTGCCGACAGACTTTCGAGCCAGAGTCCCTCGTTACGCTTTCCGACTAGTTGTTTCAATCCGGCCAAAAGCGTTGATAAGCCTGTGCCGCCGCCGATCGCCACGAGCTGTTGACCACAAATTTCCGTCGGTTTTGACAAACTAAACATCTCCACAAATGGCATCATGTGCGCAAAGCGATAAGAATCATACCTTAAAGACAGGTGCTTTCAAGCTGGCGGAGTATCTGGTGGCCATGCTTGTGTGCCTGGCGAAGTTTTCGTTAGGAAGGGTGACTAAAAATCAGGCGGTCAAAATCTGGATCGTTCCGGAGGGGGTTCAAGTCGTGGTCATGTTGTGCACGAACACGCAAGCTGGGCTGAAGGTCCAAAGCACGCTGAAGCGATTGTAGGGCCAGGTCGATTGACCCAAGCCGCGCACGAGTTGCGGCGAGCCCGTAATGGATGTGCGCAGCTTCCGGTTCACGTTTCAGAGCGCGTTCAAACATCTCCTGGGCCGCTACGTATTCACCCCGGTTCAGCTCAATCACACCACGGTCGTACAGTGAATCAGCATCTCGAGGTAGCATGCTTTCAGTGCGGAGCCTCGACTCGGAAATAGCAAGATAAGTGCGGGAGCGTGCGGCGACCTCGGAAACATGTGAATACTTATCGAGCAAGACACGAAACTGATTGCGTGCCTCGGCGAATCGTCCCCGGGAAAACTCTTTGTGCGCGCGCTCAAATGCACCGAGGGCCGCGGATTCGTCCTGAGTTGGCGCACGTGGAGGGGGCGGAGCAATCGGAGCGGGTCGAATGGCGCGAACAGCGGCAAGCTTCTGCGTCTTTTTGACTCTTGAAACGGCTACTTTCTTTTGTTGAGTTGGAGCTGACTTTCGAGCGGACGGTTTCGGTGTTGCCTTTTTGCTCTTTGGAACTGGCTTTCGTGACGCTGCGGCTTTCTTCGCTTCATCGGCCGACCTGGCAGCCTCGGCCGCCTCGCGGGGCAGCGCCTCCGCCTTGGCCGGCGCGGCCGCGATGGCCTCCGCCTTCGGCACGAACAGCGCCGGATGGGAGAACTCGACCGGCTCGGCGTTATCAGGCGAGATGATCACCCGCATCCCGATCTGCGTCTTGTCGAACAGCTTCTCGGCAAAGCCAAAGGGCATCCGCACGCAGCCATGCGAGGCCGCATATCCGGGCAGTGGCCCGCCGTGCAGCGCGATGCCGTTCCAGGTGATGCGCTGCATGTTCGGCATCCAGGCATCGTCATAGAGGCTCGAGTGGTGGTCCTTGTCCTTCTCGATGAGGGCGAAGACGCCGGCCGGCGTCTCGCGTCCCGTGGTGCCGGTCGACACCGGCGCGCGCAGGATCCAGCCGTCGGCGTCGTAGAAGGTCACCTGCTGGCTCTTGATCGACACGATCGCCATGATCGGCTCGCCGGCATCGCGCGGCGCCGTCGCCTCGATGGGGCGCGCGGGGCGTGCCTGTCTCGCCGCGGCGTCGGCGGTCAGCGCCGTCAGTGCGGCCATCGCCGCGAGCGTCGCAATGGCGGGACGACCCCAGCGCCGCATCGCCACGGTGGATCGCGCCGTCGTCAATCGATTTACCATGCCATGCCCCGAATGCCTGTCCGCGCTTGGGTCGATCACGTGTCCGATCGCGATTTTTGGATTAACTAACCGCCGCCACCATCCACGCCGCCAATTCGCTCCTGGGGACGATCGGCAGTTCCGGTGGCAAATTCTCTCATATACGACAGCCTGCGCAGGAGGAAGGGTGGCTCGGGCTGAAATTGGGACTTCGCGAGCCAGGGAAACGATGTCCGTTTGTGGCCCCGAAGCGGATGTCAGTTGTGACACGCCGGGGTCATTTCGGGATTCGCTCACGTAACAACAGTCCATTTCGACTCAATGACAGCACCTAGGGCGGGTTAGCCCAACGGGTTCGCGCTATGCGCGGCCCGATGACAGGCTCCGGCGTAACCCACCATCCCAGCGCGGCAATGGCCGCGCGCCGCTTTCGCGGATGATGACGTCAATGGATGTGGCGGCGCCGCGTCACGCCACGTCCTGATCCAGGATCTTCACCGCGTCTTCGAGATCGACCGAGACCAGTTGCGAGACGCCGCGCTCGGCCATGGTGACGCCGAACAGGCGGTTCATCCGCGCCATCGTGATCGGATTGTGGGTGATGATGACAAAGCGCGTCTCGGTGGAGGCCGTCATCTCGTGCAACAGGGTGCAGAACCGCTCGACGTTATGGTCGTCGAGCGGCGCGTCGACTTCGTCCAGCACGCAGATCGGCGACGGGTTGGTGAGGAACACCGCAAAGATCAGCGCCAGCGCGGTCAGCGCCTGCTCGCCGCCCGAGAGCAGCGACAGCGTCTGCGGCTTCTTGCCGGGCGGTTTGGCGATGATCTCAAGCCCGGCCTCCAGCGGATCGTCGCTCTCGATCAGGTGCAGTGCGGCTTCGCCACCGCCGAACAATTCGGTGAACAACCGCTTGAAGTGGCTGTTGACGATCTCGAACGAGGTCAACAGACGTTCGCGGGCCTCGCGGTTGAGGCTCTGGATGCCCTGGCGCAGCCGCTTGATGGCTTCGACGAGGTCGTCGCGCTCGGTGGTCAGCGCGGTGTGCTGGGTCTCGACCTCGCGCAGCTCTTCCTCGGCGCGCAAATTGACCGCGCCCAGCCGTTCGCGATCGCGGCGCAGCTTTTCCAGGTTTTCCTCGATCTCGGCAAGCGGCGGCAGCTCCCCGCCCGGCTCGATCTCGGCCATGCCGGCAACCGCCTGCGGTTCCACTTCCAGCATGTCGTGGATTTCGCGCTCGATATCGGCGAGGCGGCGCTTGGTGCCCTCCATGCGCTCTTCGGCGCGGGCGGTGGCCTCGCGGGCGCTGGACAACGCCTCAAGCGAGATCTTGGCGGCGCGGTCGGTCTCCGCCATCGCGGTCTCGGCGGCTGCGAGCGCGTCGGCGGCGACGCGGCGAGCGCTCTCGGCGGACTCGATCTCGCTGATCAGCGCACGGCGCTTTTCCGCAAAAACCGCCGGTGCATTCTCAAGCTCGGTGCGCTCGGCGGTCACTTCGGTGACGCGGGCCTCGATGGTCGAGACCTGCGAAGCCGCGCTTGCTTTACGGTTTTGCCATTCGTTGCGTTCGGCTGCTATCGCCTGGACCCGGCGGTCGGCCAACTCGGCCTCGCGCGCCAGGGCCTGCGCTTCGGCGCGCACCTGCGCGGCTAGGCGGCGATGGCCGTCGATGTCGGTGCGAACGGCGGTGAGCCTGGTTTCGGTGTCGAGGCTTGGCGGCAGCTCCGCCAGCGCATCGGCGGCATTCTCATGCGCGGCTTCGGCCTCGCTGCGGTCGGCGGCGAGGCGGGTGTGCGCCTCCGTCAGCGCCGATTTGCGCGTGGCGTGACGGTTGATCTCCCGCTCGGTCGCGGCATGGCGTTCGCGCGCGGCGTCGGCCTCGCGTTGGGCGGCGCGCCACGCCTCGCGGGCCGCGGATTCGGCTGCGGAGGCGGCTCTCAATTCGGCTTCCGCGGTTTCCAGCGCCTGCCGCTTGGCGGTGGCATCAAGGCGGGCCTGCTCGAGTTCGTGTTCGATGTCGACCAGCCGCGCGCGCTCGGCCAGCCGCCGCGCCGTGCCGGTCGGCGCATGGGCCGCCGTGACAAACCCGTCCCAGCGCCAGACGTCGCCTTCCAGCGACACCAGCCGCTGGCCGGTCTTCAAGCGCGATACCAGCTCTGCGCCGCGCTCTTTTGCCACCACGCCGATCTGCGCCAGGCGGCGCGCCAGTTCGGACGGCGCCTGCACGTGGTCGGCGAGGGAGTCGACGCCTTCGGGCAGCGCCGGGTCGCCCTCGCTGACGCCGACATTGGTCCAGCGCATGGGGGCGGAAGGGTCAACGGGCGCGTCGAGATCGTCGCCGAGCGCGGCGCCGATCGCTTTCTCAAAACCCTTGGCGACTGTGATGCCGTCGATGATCGGCGGCCACAGATTCTTGGTTTCGCCGTTGACGATCTTGGCAATCGTGCGCGCTTCGGTCTCCAGCCGCTGCACCCGCTTGTCGGCCTCAGTGAGCGGCGCGCGCGAGGCGTCCAGCGATTGCCGCGCGGCGGCGTGGTTGGCTTCGCTGGCTTGAGCTGCGGCTTCCGACTCCGCGAGGTGCTGCTGCGCGGTTTCGGTGGCGCCGGCAAGGGCTTCGAGGTCGCCGAGATTGCCGGTTTCCTGTGCGAGCTTTTGCTCTTCGGCCTGGACGCTGGCGATTTCCTGATCGAGCCGCCCCAGCCGGTCGCGGTGGCTGCGGACGCCGGCGTCAAGCTGGTTGCGCTTGGCGGTGAGGTCGGCGAGCACGGTGGTCAGTTCGCCGAACATGCGCTCGGCGGACGCCAGCGTGGCCTCGGCGTCGGATACGCGCTCGTCGACGCCAGAGCGCTTTTCGACGCGCGACTTGATCTCTTCCTTCAGCTCGGCATCTTCGGTGTCGAGGCGCTGCAGCGCGACTTCCGCGTCCGACATCTGCTGCTGTTCGCGCCCGATATCGGCGGAGAACTGCGTCAGCCGGCGATCGAGCTCGGCGACGCGTTCCTTGGCGCGCTCTTCCTCGCGATCGAGCAGTTCGCGCGCATTGGTCAGGCGCTGCAGCCCGGCGGCGGCGCGGGCCTCGCGTTCCCGCAGCGCCGGCAGTTCCGAGGCTCGGATCGCCTGGATGCGGGCGGATTCGGCCTGCTCGCGGGTGCGCTCCGCCATCTCGCGGACCGTAAGATCATGGGTATGCGCGGCCTCCGCCACGTCGGCATTCGCCTCGATCCAGCGCAAATGGTACAGCATGGCCTCGGCCTTGCGCACTTTGGCCGCGACCTCGCGGTAGCGAATCGCTTGGCGTGCCTGCTTTTTCAGGCCGTCGATCTGGCCGGCGAGCTGGCCGATCACGTCCTCGACGCGGGTCAGGTTGGTCTCGGCGGCCTTGAGGCGCAGTTCGGCCTCGTGGCGGCGGGCATGCAGTCCGGCGACGCCGGCGGCGTCTTCCAGCACGCGGCGGCGCTGCTCGGGCTTGGCCTGAATGATCTCGCCTATCTTGCCCTGATGAACCAGGGCCGGCGAACGCGCGCCGGTAGCAGCATCGGCGAACAGGATCTGGACGTCGCGGGCACGCACGTCGCGGCCGTTGATGCGATAGACCGACCCCGCCTCGCGCTCGATCCGGCGCGAGATTTCCAGGATCTCGCGGTCGTTCACCGCTGATGGCGCCGAGCGATCGGTGTTATCGATCGTCATCACCACTTCGGCGTGGTTGCGCGCCGGACGGTTGCCGGAACCGGCGAAGATCACCGCATCCATGTCGGCGGCGCGCAGCGATTTGTGCGAGGTCTCGCCCATCGCCCAGCGCAGCGCCTCGACCAGGTTGGATTTGCCGCAGCCATTCGGCCCGACGACTCCGGTTAAGCCCGGTTCGATCATGAAGTCGGTGGGTTCAACGAACGACTTGAAACCGTGAAGGCGGAGGCGCGTGAGCTTCATGAACACAATTCTCTGTTGGCCGGGCGCGAATCTCCCTGCCGTGACAATACCATAGAAGGCAATGTCGGTGTGTGGGCGAACAGCCGATAGCGGCTCTCATGGGCCGCGACAATGGCGAGGCCGGGGCCGGAGGGCAACCTGCGCAAGGGGCTTTTCCCAAGGCTTTTCTAGGGCGTAAGGGCCCGGAAGAATCCCGGTGGACGAATCAGGTTTTCAACAGCGATTTGATGCGTTGGTCGAATTCTGCGAATTCGGCTTCGCCGACAATGACCTGGCCGTTGATGAAAAAGGTCGGGGTACCCTCGACCTTCAGCACATCCTCGGCGAATTTCTGGTCGGCGGCGATCTTGTCCTGCATCGCCTGGTCCTTCAGGCATTCCTCGACCGCCTGCACGCTGAGCCCGGCCTGCCGCCCGATCAGCTTCAGCGTTTCCGAGGTTTTCTCGATCAACTGGTTCTGCTGCCGGAACATGATGTCGACGATGGCGAAGTATTTCGCCGCATCGTCTTTGGCGATGCTGCGCGCCAGCATCGAACACGCGAGATCCTTGATGTTCAGCGGAAACTCGCGGAACACGTATCGCACCTTGCCGGTGTCGATGTATTCCGACTTGATCCTGGGAAACACGTCCTTGTTGATCCGCGCGCAATGCGGGCAGGTCGGTGCCGCATATTCGACGATCGTCACCGGCGCATCGGCGGAACCGAGCGCCATGTCCGGCAGCGCCTGCGGCTTGACGACGTCGGCCGCTACGTCCGCCATGGCTTCGGCGATCAGCCGGAGCGGCGACAAGCCGGCCAGCGCGGCAAGCCCGGTCAGCGACAAGGCGGCGGTGACGGCGCGGCGGGTGATGAGCATGGCCTGCTCCTTAAGCGATCGATCAGCTCTTCAAGAGCGGGTTGATCTTCTTGGCGAACTCGTCGAACGAGGTTTCGCCCTTCAGCATCTCGCCATTGATGAAGAAGGTCGGCGTCGAATTGACCTTCAAGACATCGTTGGCGAACTTCTGGTCGGCGGCGATCTTGTCGAGCAGCGCCTGGTCCTTTAGGCAATCCTCGACCTGCTGCTGGCTGAGGCCGGCCTGCTTGCCGATCCGCGTCAGCGTCTCCGTGGTGTTCTTCATCACCCATTCGCCCTGCTGGCGAAACAGCAGGTCGATGACGGCAAAATATTTCGGGCCGTCGTCCTTGGCGATGCAGCGCGCCAGCATCGATCCGGCGGCCGCCTTGATGTCGAGCGGGAATTCGCGGAACACGTAACGGATCTTGCCGCTGTCGATATATTCCGACTTGATCTTCGGAAACACCGTCTCGTTGAAATTGGCGCAATGCGGGCAGGTCATCGAGGCGTATTCGGTGACGGTCACCGAAGCATTGGCGGGCCCGAGCGCCATGTCCGGCAGCGACTGCGGTTTGGCCACATCGGCAGCACTTTGCGCCATGGCTTTCGAAATCATGGCTTCCGAAATCAGGCGCAGTGGCGAGAAGCCGGCGAGGGCAGCAAGCCCGGTCAGCGACGAGGCGGCAGTGAAGGCGCGGCGCGTGATGATCAAGGTCTGCTCCCGGATTGGCGCGTTCACGCCCAAAGAGGTCCCAAAAAGGAAGCCTTCGCTAGCTTGAAACGATAATTGTGGCAATGGCGGGTTGCGGCGATCGCGGCGCGCCAGAGGCTCAATTTCGCTTGATCGAGGCCCCCAGCCGCGCCAGCGCGGCGCGCAATTCCTCGTCCTCGACCGCAGTCAGGGTTTCGGCGACTTTCGCCACCGACGCCGCATCGGGCGCGCGCGGCGGCGGCGGCCGCTCCCGGCGCGCCAGCGGCGCCTGCCGCAGCGCCAGCCGCCCCACCGCGCTCCAGCCGAAGAAGCGGTTGACGCGTTCCAGGATGACGTCGGAGGAATGCTGGATCTCCAGCGCCATCGGCCCTTCGACCCGCAGCACCAGCGTCGCCGGTTCCTGCGGCTGCCCCTCCACCGGCCGCGGCCACTGCATCTTCAGCGGCTCGGAATGGGCTGATATGTTGGGGCCGGCGATCTCCGCCCAGCGCGTCACCAACTCGCGGGCGGCAAACCCCTGCTTGGCGTAGGCGTCGGAAAACACGTCGCTGAGCAGGACGGAAAGCGGCTTGGCGCTGGTCGGGCGGGGTTTGGCCATGGGTGTCTTATAGCACCACTGACCGGCGATGGCAGTCCGCGCTCATGCCGCGCGGGGGCGGATTGCCTTGAGGTCGCGGTCGATCTCACGCCGCCGCTGCATCAGATCGTAGTCCATCTGCAGGCCAAGGAAGAATCCTTCCGACAAGCCGAAATAGCGAGCTAGCCGCAGATCCGTATCGGCCGTGACATCCCGCTTGCCGAGCACGATCTCGTTGACGCGGCGCGGCGCGACGTGAACCGCGCGCGCCAGGCCGTTCTGGCTGAGGCCCATCGGTTTGAGGAACTCTTCAAGCAGGATTTCGCCGGGATGCGGATTATGGAGCAGCCCGCCTCTAGTCGTGGTAGTCGACGATTTCGACATGCGCCGGTCCTCCCTGTGAACGGAAGCGTCCGTCATCCTGAGGTGCGAGCCATCTTCGGCGAGCCTCGAAGGATGATCGGCCACGGTGCCTGCAGCCATCCTTCGAGGCGCGCAAGCGCGCGCACCTCAGGATGACGATGGCGCAGGCTGCTATAACGCGATGCGTTATAGTTGGCAATCCACAGGCCAGCTAGCTGGTCACGCCTTCGATTCTGATTGTAAAATGACATGTGCCAGTCTCATTAGCCGCTCAAGAAAAGAAACGGATTTTCGCCGAAAGCAGCGCCGCCGGTCCCGCGCGGCTGCTCGACTGGTACGACCGGCATCGCCGCCGGCTGCCGTGGCGGCCGCCGGCGGGGGAGCGGGCCGATCCGTATCGGGTCTGGCTGTCGGAGATCATGCTGCAGCAGACCGGCGTCAAGACCGTCGGTCCCTACTTCGAGAAATTCGTCTCGCGCTGGCCCGATGTCGCGGCATTAGGCCGTGCCTCGCTCGACGACGTGCTGCGGATGTGGGCCGGGCTCGGTTACTATTCGCGGGCGCGGAACCTGCATGCCTGCGCGGTGGCGGTGCTGCGCGATCACGGCGGCGTCTTTCCAGATACTGAAGATGGCTTGCGCGCGCTTCCGGGGATCGGGCCCTACACGGCGGCAGCGATCGCTGCGATCGCCTTCAATCGCCGCACCATGCCGGTCGACGGCAATATCGAGCGTGTGGTGTCGCGGCTGTTCGCGGTCGAGGAAGCTTTGCCGCAGGCCAAGCCGCTGATTCAGCAGTTGGCCGCGACGTTGCTTGGTCCTTGCCGCGCCGGCGACGAGAAGTCTCGCGCCGGCGATAGCGCGCAGGCGTTGATGGACCTCGGCTCCTCGATCTGCACGCCGAAGAAACCGGCCTGCGCGCAGTGTCCGCTAAACGACGATTGTGCGGCCCGGCCGCGCGGCGATCAGGAAACGTTTCCGCGCAAGGCGCCGAAGAAGAGCGGCGCGCTGCGCCGCGGTGCGGCGTTCGTGGTCAGGCGCGGCGACGAATTGCTGGTCCGCACCCGGCCCGAAAAAGGGCTGCTCGGCGGCATGACCGAAGTGCCGGGCTCGGACTGGCTTGCGGGGCAGAACAACAAGGCGGCGCTGCAGCAGGCGCCGGCGCTCAAGGCCATCGCGGGCTGGCATCGCAAGGCCGGAATCGTCACCCACGTCTTCACGCATTTTCCGCTGGAGCTCGTGGTCTACACTGCCCAGGTCGCCGCGCGCACGCGGGCGCCTGAGGGGATGCGCTGGGTGCCGATCGCGACGCTTGCGGATGAAGCGTTTCCGAACGTCATGCGCAAGGTGATCGCGCACGCTCTCGATCTTTAGGGTCGGCCGTGCACCGTCTGCTGACACCATGCTGGCAGCAGGCCTGCGCTAGGAGGGAGCCGAACGGAGACTCCCATGATCGCAACCGCGCTCGACCATTTCACGGCGCCGCCATCCTCAAAGCTGCTCGGCTGGCATCTGCTCGATGCGCGGCCGAAGGACGGCTGGATCCGGATCGGCTTCGACGGCAAACACGAATTCTGCAATCCGGCCGGCTTCGTGCAGGGCGGCATCCTCTCCGCCATGCTCGACGACACCATGGGGCCGGCCGTGTTCGTCATGAGCGAGGGAAAACTCTACACCGCGACCATCACCATGACGGTGAATTTTCTGGCGCCGGCAAAGCCGGGCCCGATCACGGGTGAGGCCAACGTTACCCAGCTCGGCAAGACCATCGCCTTCGTCGCGGGACGGCTGATGGCGGAAGACGGCACCGTGCTCGCCACCGCCACCAGCAGCGCGCGGCTGGTGGAGACGACGAAGGCTATTCGATAGCCGGGTCGGGCGATTGCGACGCATGAATCGTCGTCATTGCGAGGAGCGCTAGCGACGAAGCAATCCACACTTTCTTTGCGGCGCCATGGATTGCTTCGCTTCGCTCGCAATGACGGATCATCTAGTCACGCTCGAAAGCCTATCTGGCATCTGCACGATCGGCGGCTTGGCGTTGAGGCCCTCGACCAGACAGCCGGCGACGCGCTTGTAATTGGCAGCGATGTCTTCCGCTCTTGCGCCGCCGTTATCCGGGTCCGGTCATGGCACGGGAGCGCCGCCGTGGGCAACCGCGAAAGCCTGATATGCGGGCGTGCTTATGGACGGCGGAGAGATGCGCCGTTAACTTGCCGCTTTCGCAACGAGGACAGCCATGTTCAAGCTCTACTACACCCCCGGCACCTGCGCGCTCGCCTCGCATATCGCGTTGGCGGAGGCCGGCGCCCCCTACACGACCGAGCGGGTCGACTTCAAGACCAACCAGCAGAACAGCCCGGAATATCTTGCGATCAATCCGAAGGGGCGGGTGCCGTCGCTGGTGACCGATCGCGGCATCCTGACCGAGACGCCGGCGATGCTGGCCTTCATCGCCCAAAGCTTTCCGCTAGCGAAACTGGCGCCGCTCGACGACGCCTTCGAATTTGCCAAAGTACAGGCCTTCAACAGCTATCTGTGCTCGACCGTGCATGTCGCGCATGCGCACAAGGGGCGCGGCTATCGCTGGGCGACCGATGAGGCTTCCTTTGCCGACATGAAGGGCATGGTGCCGAAAACCATGGGTGCCTGCTTCGCGCTGATCGAGCGCGACATGCTGCGGGGGCCGTGGGTGATGGGCGAGCAGTACACGGTCTGCGACGCCTATCTGTTCACGCTGGAGGGGTGGCTGGAGGGCGACAGCGTCGACCTCTCGACGCTGCCGAAGGTGGCCGCGCATCGCCAGCGCATGGCGCAGCGGCCGGCGGTGCAGAAGGCGCTGGCCGAGCAGTAGGGTGAATTCGTAGGGTGGACAAAGCAAAGCGTGCCCACCGTCTGACGTCATGCGCGATCGATGACCGTCTTCAACACGGCGCTCAGGGATCAGGTCGGTAAGACCCTTCGGGTCATCCGCGACGGCCCTAGCGTGCGATGGGAGCTAATCGGCAGGGATTAGGTGGCAGTCCGGTTCCGGCGGCGGAACGCCGTGTTCTTCCGGTATCCTCAATGCCTGTGGAAACTATTATGCTGACTGTTGCCGGGGCTGCTTTTCATCACCGACAAATTTTGTGCCGGCAAGGGGTCGCGGAAATGCGACCCCTTTCGATTCGAAGGTAGTGTCGCAGAATTCGTAGGATGGGTTGAGCCCTTCGCGAAACCCATCATTTTTCGGTGGTGATGGGTATCGCGTCGCTGCACCCATCCTACGCGCTATCCGTAAATCCAGATTGCGGCATGTTCATCCATCAAGGATAAGAACTAACTTCCGAAATGAAAATAATGATCATATCGATGCAGATCTCCATACGTAATCACTGCGAGAGCCAAAATCCAAGCTACGACAAGGCAGATGAAGTTCAGGTCCCCCAATATCCTTATTTCCCTGACTTCGCTGTGCCTATATTTGCGCGTTAATACGTACCAAAAATACTTCAACTCGTCTTTCATAGACTTCTTGCTAAACAATTGTGGCCATCCCAGAGCTAGCCATGTGGAGGGCTCGAAGCGCTCCAAATGCTTGGCTAGACGAACATATCCCACGCCCCCTATGACACCGACAACGATGATCACTGCTAGCGCAATATCTTGCCAATGAGACGCCACGAATTTTCCTATCTCGGATTGATCCATCTCGCCGTAGTGGCTCGGAGCCCCCTAAGAAAGCGTTGGTGGAACAGGGAAAATATAGGCTAACAGCCGCATTGAGACGAAGGAGATGTGTAGGTGCTACCAAGTCCACTGGCGGTGCTTGTGCCAGCTCCAAGCGTTAGCGGTGATGGCGAAAGACTACTGGTGCTTGGAGAATCCCCTACACTACCCGTTAGGCCTCCACTGAGTCCATTAGTGTAGCCGATTGATCCAGTGGCAGTTCCAGTATTTGGTGAGGCCATGGTAGCAGCCCGTAGCCCGTAGGATGGGTTGAGCCCTTCGCGAAACCCATCATCCCAAACACGATCATTGATGGGTATCGCTTCGCTCTACCCATCCTACGCAGCCTTGCGCTGATCCAACTCGCGTCCGGTCTCCAGCATCAGCTTGCGCAGCCAGATCGAGCCGGGGTCCATCTGGGCGCGGGTCGGATAGAACAGGAACTGCTCATCGATGCCGGGGTCGAGCGGCGGCGTCACCGTCAGCAGTGACAATGGCTTCGACAGTGCCGCGATCAGGCGGCGCGGCACGAAGGCGACGAGGTCGGTGCGTGCGGTGACATGCAGCGCCTCGAGATAGCCGGGCACCACCAGCGCGATCCGCCGCTCGATGCCCTTGCTGCGCAGCCAGCTATCGATCAGATCCTCGTTCTGGCCGCGAATGACGACGGCGACGTGCCGCGCGGCGAGGAACGCCTCGCGCTTCCTGAGTTTGGCACCGACCGGATGACCGCGCCGCACCGCCAGCGCGTCGCTGTCGGTATAGAGCAACTGTCGGTGAAACCCGCTGAAAGCGTTGCCGATCGAGCTCACGAGATCGATGGTACGGGCGAATTCGGCGCTGAAGATCGCCGGCCCCCGCCACGGCACGATGTCGATCGTCACGTTCGGCGCGGCGCGGGTGATCTTTGCCATCAGCGGCGCCATCAGCAGCTCGACCACGAGATCCGCCATCATCAGGCGAAAATGCCGTTCGCTCCGCGCGGCGTCGAAATCCTCCGGCACGAACAGCGAGCGCACCTGCTCGAGCGCCTGTGCCAGCGGGGCGCGCAAGCCTTGCGCCCGCGGCGTCAGCTCCATCCGTGCGCCGTTACGCACCAAGAGCGGATCGCCGATCAGGTCGCGCAGCCGCTGCAATGCGTGGCTCGCGGCTGGCTGCGACAGCCCGATCCGCATCGCCGCGCGGCTGACGCTGGCATCCCTGAGCAGCGCGTCCAGCGCCACCAGCAGATTGAGGTCAAGCGAATTCAAATTCATGAGGTGAATATATATCATATCAACTATCGATTGGAAGAATGCCATGCGGCGCGGCAATCATTGGCGATCAGCCCATCGATGGAGATAAGCCATGAGCGCCGCCGACAACAAGAAACTGATGGAGACAATTTTCGCCGGCGTTACGGCCGGCGACCGTGCCTTGTACGTCGACAGCTTGGCCGACGACGTCACCATGACCGTCACGGGCCAGTATTCCTGGTCGCAGACGTTTCACGGCAAGGAATCGGTGCTTCGCGACCTCTACGGCTACGTGGCCTCGTTGCTGAAGCAGCGCCGCACCGTTCCGTTTCGGATCATCGCCGACGATGAATGGGTCGCGGTAGAGGCCCGGGGCGACATGGTGACCAATGCTGGCGAGCGCTACGACAATCACTATTGCCTGATCTACCGGATCGAGAACGGCAAAATTCGTGAAATCCGGGAGTACCAGGACTCGACCCTGTGCGAGCGGGTGCTCGGGCCGTTTCCCGAAGCGCGCAAGCTGGCCGTGGGCTGAGACACTGGAAATTTCCAGTGGGGTCGGTAGACCGTTCCGACGACTGTGAAAAGGAGATCGATATGACCAAGGAATTCTTCAGCCCGGCCACGCTACCGCCGCCAGTCGGCTATTCGCACATCGCGAAGGTCAACAAGGGCACACTCATCTATCTGGCGGGCCAGGTGTCGAGCGATGCGTCCGGCGCGCTGGTCGGCGAGGGGAACTTCGAAGCGCAGGTTGAGCGCGTGTTCGCCAACGTCAAGATTGCCGTCGAGGCTGCCGGCGCCACGATGGCCGATATCGTCAAGCTGAACACCTACATCGTGCCGAGGTCGATCCGGCGGAAGTGCCCAGGATGAGAGCGATCCGCAACCGCTACGTCAATACGGCGAAGCCGCCGGCAAGCACGCTGGTGGTGGTCAGCCGACTGGCGAGCCCGGGCTGGTTGATCGAGATCGAGGCCGTGGCGGCGCTCGACGACTAAAAACGAAAACGGCGCCCGCGAGGGGCGCCGTTTTGCCATCATGGCCTGATCACGCCGCCTTGGTCTTGAGGTGGCCGAACATGATGTGCCGCGCTTCCTCGTCCATATCCGCCTTGAAGGTGAACTTGTCCTTCAGCGCGATCGCCCGCGCCGCGGCCGGACGGGCCGAGACTTCGTCGACCAGCCGCTTCACATTGGGATATTTCGCGTAGCCGTCGTCGCCGAGCACGAACGGCGCGAGCCGCGCCCAGCCCCAGAACGCCATGTCGACGATGGTGTAGGTATCGCCGACCATGTAGTGGCTGTTGGCGAGGTGGTCGTTGAGGATCTTGTAGTGCCGATGCGCCTCGTACTGGTAGCGGTTGTGCGCGTATTCCAGCTCCTTCGGCGCCACGGTTTTGAAATGCACCGCCTGGCCCGAATAGGGGCCGAGACCGGTGGCAATGAACATCAGCCAGGACAGCGTCTGCGCGCGGCTGGCGGGCGTGTTGGGGGCGAGGAACTTGCCGGTCTTCTCGGCGAGGTAGAGCAGGATGGCGTTGCTATCGAACACGAACACGCCGTCATCGTCGATCGCCGGCACCTTGCCGTTTGGATTCACCTTCAAGAATTCCGGCTTGAACTGGTCGCCCTTGCGGGTGTCGACCGGCACCAGTTCGCAAGGCAGGCCGGACTCTTCCAGAAACAGCGAGACCTTGTTTGGATTCGGCGCGCCGTTGAAATAGAATTTGAGCATTGAGAGAACTCCCTTGCTTTCGTTGCCGACAAAATCGGGGCGCGGCGGCACTGCCGCGGGCAATATGTCCATGCGCAAATTTCGGCGAAAAGCGCAAGCGACGTGTTTGTGACCAAGGCATGCAGAGCCGTCACCCGCATGGAGCGGCGAGCTCGCTTTTCCGCCCTATGATCCGGAATAGAGCAACCCGCATAGGCTCGCGACGATCAATACGACACCGGCTATTCTCATGGTGGTCGCTGAACGGATGGCCGAGTGCAAATTTGACGCATGGATCGCGTGTTCGGACCGACGCGCATAGCCCTCGACGATCATGTGCTGATTGAAATTGCTGTGCGCGTCCAACGCATCGGACAGGCCCGCACAGATCAAGAGGATGCCCAGCAGGCCGAGACCGGCAAACCCCAACAATGCGAGGATCAGCATTGGAAACAGGCCGACCAGAAAGATCGGCACTAGCGGCACCAGCAGCAGGGCTTCGGATTGCCTTCGCATCGCAGATCGCTCGACGCAATTGATGGCACATGTCAAATGTAATCCCCGCCCACGTGGAATCAAGATCAAAAGGGCGTGGCGGCCGGCCGATTTCAGCCCACAGCCATCCCGGAGCGGATCTCGGCGCGCAGCTCGTCGATTAGCTTGAGGCCCTTGCTGGTCTCGACGTGCCAAAACGTCCAGCCGTTGCAGGCGGGCGAGCCTTGGGCGACCGCGCCGATGCGGTGGATCGAGCCGACCTTGTCGCCGAGCATGATGGCGCCGTCGGCGCGAACCAGCGCGCCGTGACGCTTCCTGGCGTCGACCAGCCTGGCGCCGGGCATGATCATGCCGCGCTCGATCAGCTCGGAGAACGCGACGCGCGGCGCGTCGCGCGCGGTCATGAACGGCGCCAAGGTCGCCTCCGGCAGCGGCTCGATCGCGGCGATGCGTTGTTCCGCCGCTGCCGCATAGGTCTTGTCGCGCTCGAAGCCGATGTAACGGCGGCCAAGGCGTTTTGCCACGGCACCCGTGGTGCCGGTGCCGTTGAACGGATCGATCACGAGGTCGCCGGGCTTTGACGACGACAGCAGCACGCGCGCCAAGAGACCTTCGGGCTTCTGGGTCGGATGCACCTTCTTGCCGTCCTCACCTTTAAGGCGCTCCTCGCCGGTGCAGAGCGGGATCAGCCAGTCCGAGCGTGCCTGCACGTCCTCGTTGGCGGCCTTCAGCGCCTCGTAGTTGAAGGTATAGCCCTTGGCCTTTTCGTCGCGCGCCGCCCAGATCATGGTCTCGTGCGCATTGGTGAAGCGGCGGCCGCGGAAATTCGGCATCGGATTGGTCTTGCGCCAGACGATGTCGTTGAGGACCCAGAAGCCGAGATCCTGCATGATCGCGCCGACGCGGAAAATGTTGTGGTAGGAGCCGATCACCCACAGCGTCGCCGACGGCGTCATGACGCGGCGGCAGGCCAGCAACCAGGCGCGGGTGAAATCGTCGTAGGCGGCGAAGGATGAAAACTTGTCCCAGTCGTTGTTGACGGCGTCAACATGGGATTCGTCGGGACGCTTGAGGTCGCCCTTGAGCTGCAGATTGTACGGGGGGTCTGCGAACACCAGATCGACGGAACCGGCCGGAAGCTTCGACATCTCGGCGACGCAATCGCCTACGACGATACGAACGCTGGACTCGGACTCAAATTTAGTGCGGGGCGCCCTTGCAGACGCCCCGCGACGCGACACAACCATGACTCAAATACTCTGACTCAGGCGACGCTGTCGGCGACGCGGGACTAAACAACCGACTGGCGGTACATTGACCGGCCAAAGTAAAAATCGACTTAATCGAAAATGTCGTCGCACCAGATTGGCGTATCTTTCGAATGGTATCCTCCGGTTCGAATTCGCATTGTGCTGCAGCATCGTTTTGATGGCGAACAAGGTGAAAAATGCGATTCCGGAGCGATTTGGTTCGGATATTCTGCTCGCGTCGTGCCCGGCCAAACAGAACGGCCACGCGGCCGCACTAGGCAATTTTTGCCGGGCGGGTTATTGATTAACGGAATGGAAATTTTACGTGACTGCTGCGTTGCAAACCTGCACTAAAAGCCGCGCGCAGACTGGAATGAGGGGAAGCCGCCATGCGTTACGATGATTTCCGCCGCAGCGACGATATCGATGACCGTCGCGACGATAGCGGCGGCGGTGGCGGCGGCTTCGGTCTTCCGATGGGCGGCGGGGGCGGGCTCGGCATCGGTACCATCATCGTGCTCGGCCTGGTCGGCTACGCCTTCGGCATCGACCCCCGCATCCTGATCGGCGGCGCGGAAATTCTCACCGGCGGCGGTCAGGCGCCCACCGTTCAAACCGATCGCAGGTCGGGGCCGGCCAAGTCCGGCGCGCCGACCGACGAGATGGGCAGCATGATCTCGGGCATTTTGGGTGAGATCGACGATCGCTGGAGCGAAATCTTCCAGGCCAGCGGGCAATCCTATAAGGGGCCGCGCATCGTGCTGTTCCGCAATTCCACCAATGGCGGGCGCTGCGGCATGGCGCAGTCGGCGATGGGGCCGTTCTACTGCCCGCCGGATCAGCAGATCTTTCTCGATACCGGCTTCTTCCGCGAAATCGAGACCCGGTTCCGCGGCTGCTCGGGCAACGCCTGCAAATTCACCGCGGCCTATATCATCGCCCATGAAGCCGGCCATCACATCCAGAACCTGCTCGGCATCCTGCCGCGCGTGACGCGGCTGCAGCAGCAGGCCGGCAGCAAGGCGGAGACCAACGCGCTGCAGGTCAAGGTCGAGTTGCAGGCCGATTGCCTGTCGGGCGTTTGGGTCAACCGCGAGGAGAAGAAGCGGCCGGGCTTCCTCGAGGCCGGCGATATCGATGCCGCGCTGACGACGGCATCCGCAATCGGCGACGACACGCTGCAGCGGCAGGCGACGGGCAGGGTGGTGCCCGATTCCTTCACCCACGGCTCCGCCGCGCAGCGCAAGCAATGGTTCATGACCGGCTATCAGCAGGGCACGGTGCAGGCCTGCAACACGTTCGGGTCGGGGACGCAGTAGGAATCCGCCATGTCTTCCATCGACGAGTCGAAAAAATTCGTTCCGCTCAACATCGCGGTGCTGACGATTTCGGATACGCGCACGCCGGTGGACGACAAATCCGGCGATACGCTGGCGGAGCGGCTCACCGCCGCGGGCCACAAGCTCGCGGCGCGCGAGATCGTCACAGACGACGTCGAGGCGATCCGTGGCGTCGTCAGAAAATGGATTGCTGATTCGGGCGTCGATGTCATCATCACCACCGGCGGCACCGGTTTCACCGGCCGCGACGTGACGCCAGAGGCGATCGAGCCCTTGTTCGAGAAACGGATGGATGGTTTTTCGATCGCGTTCCACATGCTGAGCCATGCCAAGATCGGCACCTCGACCATCCAGAGCCGCGCCACCGCCGGGACAGCCGGCGCTACCTTCATCTTCTGCCTGCCGGGATCGCCCGGCGCCTGCCGCGACGCCTGGGACGGCATTCTCGCAAGCCAGCTCGACTACCGCACCCGGCCGTGCAATTTCGTCGAGATCATGCCGCGGCTCGACGAACATCTGCGCCGCCCGAAAGCGCAGGGCGCGACGGCGTAGGCGACGTCTGTGTCACAGTTCAAGCTCCCAGGTCTCGCCGATCAGGCTCTGGCCGAAGCTGCGGTGCGGCTCGGTGGCCACCAGAATGAAACCGGCATCCTGGTAGATCCTGCGGGCGGCGACCAGGATGCTCTGGGTCCACAGCGTGATTTTGCGGTAGCCGCAGGCCTGCGCGAAGGCGATGCACTCGGCGACGAGCCGTGTGCCCAGTCCCCGGCCGCGACCGGCCGGATCGACCAGCAGCAGCCGCAGTTTGGCGACATCGTCGGTGTGCTGGACGAGAAAGACCGAGCCGACCTGGGCGCCATCGAGGTCGGCGATCCAGCAGCGTTCCCGCGACGCGTCGAACGCGGCGAGGAATTTGGCCGCGATTTCCGCCACCAGGCCCTCGAACGAGGCGTCGAAGCCGTATTCGCTGGCATAGAATGAACCATGGCTCTGCACCACCCACCCCATGTCGCCCGGACGGGGGTCGCGCAGGATCGCGGGCGGCGATGAACCGCGCGATGTGCCGAGCAGCCGTTCGATCACGGCCATCGCCCCGATCAGCCGTTCGGTGTCGCCGCGTGACTGCGTGGCCAGCATGTCGGCGATGTCGTCGTGCGACCTGCGGTCGAGCTTGGCGAATGCCTGTCGGCCCTTTGCGGTCAGACTGAGCCGGTATTGCCGCCGGTCCGAAGGCAGCGGCTTGCGGGTGATCAGCCCGTTTTCGTCGAAATTCTGGATGATCCGGCTGAGGTAGCCCGGATCAAGACCAAGTCCGATCCCGATCTCCTTGGCGGCCGGATCTTCCTGGGTAGCGAGTTCGTACAACACCCGCGCCTCGCTCAGCGAGAACGGACTTTTCAGCAGCTGCTGGTCGAGAACGCCGAGCTTGCGGGTATAGAAGCGGTTGAAGGCGCGCACCGCCGATATCCGGTCATCGCAATCTGGCTGGGACATGGCGCACCTCGATAGTTGCCATTGTCAAATAATTCTTTGACTTTGGCAAGTATATCGGGAGAGTATCGCAAAGCGCCTAGGCCACCATGATCCGGCTGCGCAGCAGCGTGCGCGAGCGGCGGCCGAGTTGTCGGAGCAGTCTGGCCTCGGAGCGGCGGGCGTCCGGCGCATAGCCTCCGAGCCGGTCGTAATGGTCCCTTGCGATCAGTAATCCCTGGTCGGCGGAAGGCCCGATGATCATCCGGGCAACGAATTTAAGACCATCGCGCAGGCTTGTGTCGGCATAGGGCGAGCGGGCGTAGCGGAAGATCCCGGCGCGGGGACGGCCGCTGTTGGAGACGCCCTGGATAAATTGGGTGGTCTCCTCGATCCAGCCGCTATCCAGCACGGCGCCGGCATGCAGAAACATCAGCCAGGGCGAGCGGGCCCGGCGGGCGCCGGCCGCCAGCGCCGCGGCACGCGATCCCTCGAATGACAGGAAGCGGCACCCCGCTACATCGGCGACGCGCTCGATCACGCCGGTGCCGGCCCGATCGACCAGCAGCACCTCGCGCACCACGCCGGCGGCAGCACCCGGCACCAGCGCGGAAAGGGTGGCGACGGCAGGCTGTTCCAGGCCTTCGGTGGGGATGATGACGCTCAGCATTGACGGTTCTACTTTGCCTCACAGGAGAGAAAACGCCGACTGTTATCACCTTGTCACAATCAAATCAGCCCGCGGATTGAGCTTTTTGCGGCAATAAAGGGGACGCGAGGTTCGCCGCCTGGGTCCGCCGACGGGCCGCGGGCGATGCCGGGCGCCCTATTCGGACAGCTTCGCCGAGCAATGGCGGGCGATGCTCGTTTCTTCGCTGGTGGGAATGAGGAGAACATCGACCTCGCTGTTCGCGGCGCCCACGCTTGGCTTCGCTTGATCATTCGCGGAATGGTCGATACGCACCCCCAGCCATTGCAATCGATCGCAAACGCGCTGCCGTATCTCCTTGCTGTGTTCGCCGATGCCGCCGGTGAAAACCAGGCATTCCAGGCCGCCCAATGTGTTGGCCATCGCGGCGACTTCTCTGGTGACGCGAAACGCGAACAGGTCGATGGCGTCGGAGGCGCGGGGGTCATCGCTGGCCAACAGCACCCGCATGTCGGCGGAAACACCGGAGACGCCGAGCAATCCGGATTCCTGATACAGCATCTGTTCGACCTCGCCGGTCGAGATGCCCTGCTCCTGTTGCAGATAGAGCAGCACGCCGGGATCGATGGCGCCGCAGCGCGTGCCCATCATCAATCCGTCGAGCGGCGTCAGTCCCATCGTGGTGTCGGCGCTTCTGCCGTTGCGCATGGCGCAAAGGCTGGCTCCGTTACCGAGATGCGCCACCACCGTGCGCTTATCCGCCAGCGCCGGTGAGATCTCGGCGAGGCGCCGGGCGATGAATTCAAAGGAAAGCCCGTGAAAGCCGTAGCGGCGGATGCCCATCTCTTCAAAGTGTCGTGGGATCGCAAAGCGGCTGACGGGCGCTGCAAGGCCATGATGGAAGGCGGTATCGAAGCAGGCGATTTGCTTGAGGCGTGGCCGGAGCGATTTGATCGCTCGGATCGGTGACAGGCAGCGCGGCTGGTGCAGCGGCGCCAGCGGGGTCAGCGCGGCGAGGGCCTCGAGGATCGCTTCGGTGACTTCGACCGGAGCAACGAAATCGCGGCCCCCGTGAACGACGCGATGTCCGACGGCCAACAAGGTGCCGCCGGCGAGATAGTCGTTGATCCAATCCAGAATGGCGATCAGCAGGGCCTTGCCGTCATCGTCAGCCGCTTCGCTGCGCTTCTCGAAAAGGTTCTTGCCGGACGTGTCCGTGACGGTGAGGCGGGGTGCGGCGTCGTGTTCGTCGAGCAGGCCCTTGCAAAGCAGATCCGGTTCGGTTCTCGAAATATCGAATAGCCCGAACTTGATGCTGGAGGAGCCCGAATTCAGGACCAGAATGGCGTCGGACATGATCGAAAATCTCCGGCTTGGGCGGGCGTTCGAGGCAATCGTTGGTCGCCGACCCTAGAGCCTTTTCCGTTTCGATAGAATCGAAACGGGCTCCGGCTTCCTGATTTGACCCGTCTTTGTCTTGGACGCGAACCGGTCTCCACCCCGGATCACGTTCGGGGCGAGCTTTCGCTTGAAAACGCTTTAGCCGGAGACGTCCGCATCCCTGCCATGGGGCCAGATCCAGTCGCGGATTTGCGGCATGTCTTCGCCGTGCTCCCGGACATAGCGCGAATGCTCGATCAGGGCGTCGCGAAATTGCTGTTTGACGTGGGCCGCCGTGACGCCGAGGCCAGGCACGCGCTCGATGACTTCGATCGCCAGATGGAAGCGGTCGAGTTCGTTCAAGACGACCATGTCGAACGGCGTCGTCGTGGTGCCCTCTTCCTCGAAACCGCGGACATGCATGCCGGCGTGGTTGGTCCGACGGTAGGTCAGACGATGGATCAAATAGGGGTAGCCGTGATAGGCAAAGATCACCGGTCGATCGCAGGTGAAGATCCCGTCGAAATCGCGATCGCTGATGCCGTGCGGGTGCTGTACTTTCGGCTGCAGCGTCATCAGATCGACGACGTTGACGACCCGGATCTTCAGGTCGGGCAACGATTTGCGAAGCAGATCGACGGCGGCCAGCGTCTCCAGCGTTGGAACGTCGCCGGCGCAGGCCATCACCACGTCAGGTTCGGAGCCCGCGGTTTCGGTGCCGGCCCACGCCCAGATTCCGATGCCGGCATCGCAATGCGTCGCGGCCTCTTGCATGGTCAGCCATTGCGGCGACGGCTGCTTGCCGGCGACGATGACGTTGATCCGGTCGTAGGTCCGCAAGCAATGGTCGGCGATCCAGAGCAATGTGTTGGCATCCGGCGGAAAGTACACGCGGACGATGTCGGCTTTTTTGTTGACGACGAGATCGACGAAGCCGGGATCCTGATGGCTGAAGCCGTTGTGGTCCTGCCGCCAGACATGCGATGTCAGGAGATAGTTGAGCGACGCGATCGGGCGTCGCCAGGGGATTCCACGCGAGACCTTCAACCATTTGGCATGCTGGTTGAACATGGAATCCACGATGTGGATGAAGGCCTCGTAACACGAGAAGAAGCCGTGCCGTCCGGTGAGCAGATATCCTTCCAGCCAGCCCTGGCAGAGATGTTCGCTCAGAACTTCCATCACCCGGCCATTCTGGGCGAGATGAACATCGTAGGGTTCGGTGCGCTCCATCCAGACCCGTTCGGTTACCTCGAAAACCGCATCGAGGCGATTTGAGGTGGTCTCATCCGGTCCCATCAATCGGAAATTACGCGTCTCGGCGTTCAGCCGCATGACGTCGCGCAGGAATTGCCCCATCAAGCGCGTCGCCTCGGCCTCGGCGCCGCCCGGCCGCGGAACATCGACCGCATAATCACGAAAGTCCGGCAGCTTGAGTTCGCGCTTCAGCAACCCGCCATTGGCGTGCGGATTGGCGCCCATTCGCCGCCCGCCGAGGGGCGCGAGGGCCTGCAATTCCGGGACGAGGCGGCCGGTCTTGTCGAACAGCGCGTCGGGCTGATAGCTGCGCATCCACTGCTCCAGCAGCTTTAGATGGTTGGCATTTCCGCGCGGGTTGGCGATCGGCACCTGATGCGCGCGCCAGAAGCCTTCGACCTTCAGGCCATCGACCTCCTTCGGCCCGGTCCAGCCTTTGGGACTGCGGAGCACGATCATCGGCCATTTCGGACGATCGCAGGCTTTGCGTCCGTCGCGTGCGGTCTTCTGAATGGCCTGGATGCTCCGCAGCGCAGTCTGCAGCGTATCGGCCATCAGCCGATGCATCGTCTTGGGGTCGCTGCCTTCGACAAACAGCGGCTCGTGACCGTAGCCTGTGAAGAGATTGCGGATCTCATCGTCGCTCATTCGGCCGAGCACCGTGGGATTGGCGATTTTGTAGCCATTGAGATGAAGGATCGGAAGCACCGCGCCGTCCTGCGCGGGATTGAGGAATTTGTTGGAATGCCAGGAGGCGGCCAGCGGCCCGGTCTCGGCTTCGCCGTCGCCCACCACGCAGGCGACGATCAGGTCCGGATTGTCGAAAGCCGCGCCATAGGCGTGCGCCAGCGCGTAGCCGAGTTCGCCGCCCTCATGAATCGATCCCGGCGTTTCCGGAGCCGCGTGGCTGGGGATGCCGCCGGGAAACGAAAACTGGCGGAATAATTTGCGCAGGCCATCGGCGTCGCGGCTGATGTCGGGATAGATCTCGCTGTAGGTGCCTTCGAGATAGGTGTTCGCGACCATCCCCGGCCCGCCGTGGCCG
>Ga0137415_10001422_pt1 | contig 23733 bp, 24 predicted proteins | sample CZODoug3_1_1_16f_FD_183082 | JGI IMG/M metagenome (GOLD analysis project Ga0137415, IMG submission 183082) | Vadose zone soil fungal communities from Angelo Coast Range Reserve, California, USA - CZODoug3_1_1_16fungal (Hybrid Assembly) | ecosystem: Environmental > Terrestrial > Soil > Vadose...
GCCGCTGTGATGTTTGGGCGAAAGGAAAGTTCGTTGCGGCGGGACACGGCAACCAGCACGCGAGCCGCGTGCGCTACCCAGATTGTGCTCCGCTGCATCGCGTAAGTTTCTGGCCGTCTTTGGTGTCGCGCACTTCCCATCCGAGCGCGGCGATCCGATCACGTAGCTCGTCACTTGTTTTCCACTTTTTCGCCAGTCTCGCGCGCTCGCGTTCGTCGGCGAGCTGGGCGACTGCGGCCGGTAACTCATCTGTTTCGCGCTCAAGGTCGAGCACGCTGTTTATGCGCTTCCACCAATTCAACCACGCATTCGCCGAAGCGGCATCGAGTTCATTTCGATCCATTGCGCGATTTGTTTCCCGGATCGATTCGAACAAAAACCCGAGCGCCGCCGAAATGTTCAGATCATCGTCGAGCGCCTCTTCAAATTGCTGGCCGAGTTCAATGTCGACGTTTTTGTCGTCGATCTTATCGCCGCTGGTTTCGAGCAATCGCGCTAACCACTCGTCGATGCGGGCGAGCGCCTGCCGCGCTTCGTCCATTCCCTCCCACGTGAAATTCATCGGGGCACGATAGTGCACTCGCATCAACGCATAACGAATCTCGCGGCGTCTGTACCCTTTATCCAGGAGATCGGGAAGCGTGTAGAAGTTGCCTAACGACTTCGACATCTTCTGTCCATCGACCAGCAGATGGGCGCAATGCAGCCAATAGCGCACGAATTTCTTGCCGGTCACACCTTCGCTTTGCGCGATCTCCGCTTCGTGATGCGGGAAAATGTTGTCCACGCCGCCGCAGTGAATGTCGATCTGATCGCCGAGCAGCGCGGTGGCCATTGCGCTGCATTCGATGTGCCAGCCCGGGCGGCCGCGACCCCACGGACTTTCCCAGCCGACGTCGCCATCTTCTTCATCCCACGCTTTCCAAAGCGCGAAATCGCCAATGTGCTCCTTGTCGTATTCGTCGTGCTTTACACGGCCGGTCGATTGCAATTGCGTGAGATCGAAATGCGCGAGCTTCCCGTAATCGGAAAATTTGTTGATCCGAAAATAAACTGATTTGTCTTCGGCTTGATAAGCCAGCCCACGGAAAATGAGCATGCTAATCATCTCAATCATCTTGTCGATGTAGTGCCGATCGGTCGCGGCGGGGAATTCATCCGCGCGCTTGATCCGCAAAGTTTCGATGTCTTCGAAAAATGCTTGCTTGAATTGCGCGGTGAATTTCGAAAGCGGAACTCCAGCTTCGCGCGCGCCGCGGATTGTTTTGTCATCCACATCGGTGATGTTCATGACGCGATGCACCTTGTAACCACGCAGCTCGAGATGACGCTGGAGCAAATCTTCGAAGATGTAAGCGCGAAAATTTCCGATGTGCGCGCGGCTGTAAACCGTCGGACCGCACGTGTAGATGTCGATGTTGTGCGCTGCCGGATCCCGCGGCCGGAATTCCTCGAGTTGTCGCGAGTACGTATTAAAAAAGCGGAGTGCCATTTCTATTAATGGAGCGAAGGAGTGCTAGAGCAATCGAGTGGTGGAACAGCGCAATGCATTACGTCATTACTCCAATATTCCATCACTCCTTTACTCCTGCTCCACTGTTGCGATCGCCATCGCCGCGATGCCTTCGCCGCGCCCAATCGCACCAAGCCGCTCGTTCGTCGTCGCCTTGATGCTGACGCGCGACTCAGGCGCGCCGATTGCCTGTGCAATTTTTTTTCGCATCGCCGGAATGTGCGGCGTAATTCTAGGCGCCTCGGCAATCACGGTTGCATCGACATTCACGGCACGCGCTTTTTTTTCGGCGAGCAATTCGCTCACCCGTTGCAAAATCTTGATGCTGCTGATGCCGCGAATCGATTCGTCGGTGTTTGGAAAATGCTGGCCGATGTCGCCCGCGCAGATCGCGCCGAGGAGCGCGTCCGCAATTGCATGGGAGAGAACATCGCCATCGGAATGTCCCTCCAGCCCGCGCGAGTGCGGGATTTCAACTCCGCCGACGACCAATTGTCGATCTTCGGCCAAACGATGCACGTCGTAACCGATTCCGCATCGAATCATTTTTAAAGTTTCAAATCGATGACGCCGTTAGAGGCGACGATGCTGTATTTGTTTTTCATATCTTGCCGCGGCCGCAGATCGACCGCGCCGCCGGCCGTTTCAACCAAAATCCAGCCGGCGGCGATATCCCACAAGCTGATGCCTTGCTCGATGTAAGCGTCGAGACGTCCGCACGCCACATAAGCCATGTCGAGCGCGGCGCTGCCGAGCAAGCGGCATTTGCGCGCGCGATGAATCATTTGTTGCAAAAGCGGCAGGCCCGCTTCAATGGTCACGCCGGTTTTGGAAAGTCCGACCGAGACGACGGCTTCGGCGAGATCGGCGCGCGCGCTCACGCGAAAATGCTGTCCGTTCAAGCGTGGGCTTTCGCCCTTTTGTCCGCTCCACATTTCGTCACGCACGGGATCGTAGATGACGCCGACGATGATCTCGCCCTGGAATCGCAAAGCAATCGACACGCAAAAATGCGGAATGCCGTAGAAATAATTCACCGTGCCATCGAGCGGATCGACCACCCACTGATGCTCGCTCGATTGATCGCCGACGATGCCTTCCTCGCCGTAAAGCGCGTGCTGCGGAAACTGTTTGAGAAGCAACTGTGTGATCAACTCTTGCGCCTGCACGTCGATTTCGAGTTTGATGTCGTGCGCTTCCGAAGAATTGACGCGGAGTGGCCGCTGAAAATTTTGGCGGAGCATTTCGCCTGCGGCGCGTGCCGCTTTCTCGGCCGCGTCGAGATAATGCTTCATGGCGAAACTACCTCGCACAAAGAGCACGAAGTGCACAACGGAAATCAAATTGCAATTTTGTTCGCGCGTTGCCCGCTGTAGTGCCTTTCGCTCTGCGAAGCCCGGGCGGATCTGCCATCCAACGCGCGCGTCGCGTCGCGCAGAGCGCGACGGCTACAAGAGAAAACCGGGAGGAAAATTAAATTCTCCTCCCGGGTTGAAGTTAGGAGTTGTGACCCCGAAAGCGTTCGGGGTCGTTATGAAGCGCGGCGCGTTAATGCCTCTTTCTCTTTGCTTTTTTCTTGGCAGCCTTTTTGCGTTTTTTCGCCATCGACTATTCCCCCCTTTCAATCCGCAGATGCGGAGGGTTGTGAAGAGTTCGAGATGAATTCAACTTCACTTACAAACAGTTCAGTAACCATCACATTTTTTTTGTCAAACATTTTTCTCGCATGTTTGAAAATATTTTTACGAGCTCGCGCGCGATAATTTTTTTCGGCGCGCGAGAAATTTTTTGTCGTTCACCGCTTCGGAATAGAATCGTCACCTCATTTTCGTCGCTTTCCATTCCAGAGTTGGCGCGGCTCACGTCGTTCGCCACAATCACGTCGCAATTTTTCGCGCGAAGTTTTTTCTCGGCGCTTTCTTCAACGTCATTTGTTTCCGCCGCGAAACCGACGACGAGAAATTCGCGATCTTTTTTTGGCAGCGAGGAGAGGATGTCGCGCGTGGGAATTAGCTCGAGCGAGAGGTTCTCATCACGCTTCCTGATTTTCCGCGGAGAAACTTCTGCCGGTTTGTAATCAGCGACCGCCGCGCACATGACGAGGGCATCGCAGTCGCGAAGATGTCGATGTATCTCGTCGGACATTTCATCACTCGTCACGATTGACACCAAGCGCGCGGCGCGCGGTGGATCGAGATGCACGGGACCGGAAATCAAAGTGACGTCGTGTCCAGCTTCGACGGCCGCTTCGGCGATCGCGTAGCCCATTTTCCCCGATGAGCGATTGCTGAGATAGCGAACGGGATCGATCGGCTCGCGTGTCGGTCCCGCCGTGATGAGAAATCTCACGCGATGAGATTTTCCTGGCGCGCGAGCAGAAATTCCGCGCGAAAGGCGATGTCTTCGACTTTCCAAAGGCGGCCGAGGCCTTCGTAACCGCAGGCGAGCATTCCTTCTTCCGGTCCGATAAACTCGACGCCGCGCGATTTCAATTTCTCCACGTTCTCCATCGTGGCCGGATGCGACCACATTTTTCCATTCATGGCGGGCGCGAGCAGAATCGATGCGCGGGTGGCGAGCGCGATGGCGGCGAGCGGATGATTGGCAAGACCATGCGCGAGCTCGGCCATGATGTGCGCGGTGGCCGGCGCGATAAGGAGCAGATTCGCGCGATCCGCCAGCTCGATGTGACCGGGTCGCCAACTTTCTTTTTCGTCGAAGAAGCTGGTCGTGACTGGATTTTTGGAAAGCGTTCGCAATGTGAGCGGTGAAATGAATTCGATCGCGTCCTGTGTCATCACAACGAAAACTTGATGACCTTGTTTGACTAGCAGACTGGCGAGCTCGGCGGATTTGTAGGCGGCGATTGATCCCGTGATTCCGAGCACAATTGATTTCGTGGTCGAACGAAGGCGCACGACTTTTCGCGCGCTCGTTCTTTCGCTTCTGCGTTTTGAATCTCTTTCCATGAAAGATCGACAATTACTTCTGGATGAGGCGCCGGCTCAAATAACGTTCCGCGCCCATGATATGCCGGAATTTTTGCAAATCTTCTTCGACCGACCGGCTGATGATGGTGTAGCGATAATCGCGCCACAATTCCATTTCGCGCGCGGCGGTGACGAGACGCGAGTCGATCTGCTCGGCCGTTTCCGTTCCGCGCTTCATCAAACGGCGGCGGAGTTCGTCGAGATCGGGCGGCATAATAAAAACATCGGTCAACGCCTGGCGAATGAATGGATCGTCGCAGTTGCGAATGGTGGCCGCGCCTTGCGTGTCGATGTCGATCAAAACATCGACGCCGTTTTTCAAATTCGAAAGCAACGGTTTGCGCAACGTTCCATAATAATCTCCGTGGACTTGCGCGTATTCGAGAAAATCGCGGGCCTTGGCGCGCGCGTGAAAATCGGCGGCGGACAAAAACTGATAATCTTCGCCTTCGATCTCTCCGGCGCGTGGCGCCCGCGTGGTGCAAGAGATCGAGTAAACAAAATCGGGGCTTTGGCGAAGCGCCTCGACGAGTGTCGTCTTTCCTGCGCCGGATGGCGCGGAAATGACGAAAAGAATTCCGTGACGGCCGAACTGTTTATTCAAGGTTCTGGACTTGCTCTCGAATTTTCTCCAGCTCCGCTTTGCAGGCGACGACGCGCTGCGAGATGGCAGCATCGTTTGCCTTTGCGCCGAGGGTATTGAGTTCGCGAAAAATCTCCTGAGTGATGAATTCGAGCGTGCGGCCGACCGGCTCGTTCTTGCGAAGATGATGCGCGAACTGCGCGAGGTGACTTTCCACGCGCGTCAATTCCTCCGAGATGTCGGCACGGTCGGCGAAGAAGGAAATTTCTTTCAGCAAACGTTCGTCGTCAGTTGCGATCGGCAGACCAGCCTTTTGCAGGCGATCAAGCAGCGCGGTACGATATCTTTTTACCACATCGGGATGAAGCGCGCGGATTTCTTTGAGTTTTTTCCGCATCGCTTTCAGCCGGTGAATCAAGTCCTTGGCCAGATGTCTGCCTTCGCGTTCGCGCATCTTGATCAAATCGGCGAGGGCGGCGCGGAGCGCGCGATCGATCGCGGGCCATGCTTCTTCTGCCCTCACCGCTTGTTCCGGAAAACGCATCACGCCCGGCGCCTGGAGGATTGTGCTGATCGTGATCTCGCCCGGCGCGTCGAGTTCTTTTTGAAGGGCGCGCATCGCTTCGTGATAGGAGCGGGCCAATTCGGTATCGAGGGCGAGGTTGCGCGCACCGTTTGGGCCGTTGTGAAAAGTCACGACGACATTGGTTCGGCCGCGTGAAATATTTTCGTTGATCGTCTGGCGAATGCGTGGCTCGAGCTCGGCGAGATCGCGTGGCAGATTGACCACGATGTCGCCTTGTTTCCGGTTCACGGAATTGAGTTCGACGCTAAACTTTGTCCCGCCGTGATCGGTCTCGGCGCGGCCGTAACCGGTCATGCTTCTCATAGGTCAGGATGTTTCTCCATTGAAACCGAAGCGGGCGTCGCGCAGCATTTCGATTTGGCTCATGCGAAACGAAGTTAGGCTTCGGCAAGGGTGCTGCCAAGCTTTTGTGGTCGCTTGGCGAGAAGTTGCTCGACCGCCCGGCGGTGCGGAGAAGGGAGCGGAATCGAGGCGAGCTGAGCGATTGAGAACCAACGACCTTGCCCTCGTGCCCGCGTGCGAGGCGTCGGCTGCGCGAAAACTTTCAACGTGATGCGGTGATTCGTGAAAGGGAAGATCGACGTATGAATTGGGCGGGTGATTACCGATCTTACCCGCGCCGGCGGGAGAATCCACATGCCGTGCCAGCGGCCGCTTGATTGCTCGAGTAGAATTCGATTGCGACGGAAAGTGAAGGCGCGCGCTTCGATAAGTTCTTTTGGTGGCCGCGGGATTTTTTTGATCGGGAGAGTTTGCGGATTCTTGGGGCGACAAAATTTCTTCACGGGACAAATTGCGCACTTGGGCTGGCGTGGAAGACAGACGAGCGCGCCGAGATCGAGGAGCGCGGAGTTATAAACGCGGGCAGAGCGCTTGGGCAGGAGTGACTCCGCATAATTCCAGAGTGCTTCGCGACCCACTGTGCAATCGATTGGCGTGCGGAAATTGAAAAGCCGGGACAGGACACGAGCGGTGTTGGCTTCGACGATCGGCACGGATTGATCGAAGGCGAAGGTGGCGATGGCGTGGGCGGAATATCGTCCGATGCCCGGCAATGCGCGTGTGCGCGCGATTGTTCTCGGAAGATGTCCGCCGTATCGATCCACGACAATCCTGGCAGTAGCGTGAAGATTTCGCGCTCGTGCGTAGTAGCCGAGGCCTTGCCAGGCATGTAGCACGCTCGATTCCGAAGCACGCGCCAAGGCGGAGAAATCGCTCCATCGGCGTAGCCACTCATTATAATAAGAGAGGACGGTGGCGACCTGCGTTTGCTGGAGCATGAACTCGGAAACGAGGATGGCGTATGGGTCGCGGGTGCGGCGCCACGGCAGATCGCGGCCGCGACGGCGATACCAGCGCAGCAAAGCGGCGCGAAAATTGCGGGAGTCTGGCGGCGAGATCAGGTTGGTAGAAACGTGCAACGCTCAACCCGCCTTCGCAAGACTACGATGTGGCAGGCGCTCAGCGTCCAACTCCGAATGTTTTCGCGAGCAGGCGTTGAATTCAGAAGATCATTGAACGTTGCGCGTTGGAAGTTGAAAGTTGAGCGTTTTCTGCTGGCAAGATGAACTCGTACACGCATGCCTTGACACCGGAGCAGGCGACGAAACTTCGCGCGCTGCTCGAGGAGCTCGGTTTTCAGTTTGCGCCAAAGCAGTACACGCTTTTTTTTGCGCAGAAGAACAAACTGAGCGTGGCGGTTTATGAGAAGGGGCCGAAGGTTTTGGTGCAGGGCAAAGGAGTGGAGGAGTTTGTGCAGTTCGAGCTCGAGCCGAAAATTTTCGGTGAAGCCAAACTGGGTTACGAAGAAGTGCATGTGCCGGAGATGTTCGAGGCGCATTTCGGCGTGGATGAAAGCGGGAAGGGCGATTTTTTTGGACCGCTGGTGATTTCGGGCGTGTATGTCGATCGTGGGATCGCGCGCAAGCTTCTAGACGCGGGCGTTCAGGACAGCAAGCGAATCGGCTCGGATGCGCGCATTCGGACACTGGGCCAAATTATCCGGAAAACTGCCGGCGGCTTGATCGAGACGGTGCTGATCGGTCCGGCACGGTACAACGAGCTTTATGAGAAGTTCGGGAACCTGAACAGTTTGCTCGGCTGGGGGCATGCGCGCGTCATTGAAAATCTGCTGGCAAAAAAACCGGATTGTCCGCGCGCGTTGTCGGATCAATTTGCGGATGGGCGCGTCATCAAACAATCACTTTTGCAACATGGCCGCAAGATCGACATTCAACAGCGGCCGAAGGCGGAATCCGATATCGCGGTAGCGGCAGCGTCGATTCTGGCGCGTGAAGCATTTATCGGTTGGCTGGAGCGCCGGGGGAAAGAGCTTGGTTTGCGCTTGGAGCGAGGGGTATCGGCCAGTGTAAAAGAGACCGCGAAAAAGCTCGTGGAAAAGAGCGGGCCGCGGAGGCTGCGCGACGTGGCGAAGGTGCATTTCCGGACGGCGCACGAGATTGCGCCAAGTGCCTATGCCGCGCCGCCTCCGCGAGGAGATTGGCGAAAGTAACTGCTGATCGCGGTTTGCAGAGGCGTCGGGCAAGATTCCTGCTACATGTTTTCACGCTCGCTTAGCAATTGTGGGAACCCGGCTCCTCATCCTGAACGCAGATCCTGTCTTTCAAGACAAGGAGCTGGCCATCTTCGAAGCGATGGAAGGGGTGGAAACCCGCATTGTGCGAACTCTTTCCGAAGCGGTATCGTTTCTTCTGGCCGAGAATTTCGACGCTTTTGTCGTGGAAGGGGAGTCGAAACTGGCGCTGGAGCAGGCCACGAACGTCCGGCAGCATTTTCCCTCGCTCAAGATTATTTGCCTGGTGCCGGACCGTGGCGAAGCCGAAGTCGCCGCCATCGCGGCGCAGCAGGAGATCACTTTGATCTTGAGCGAGCAAAGCAAGCGCCGGATGGAGCGGCTCCTCAAGAGTTTTGTGCGGTCGCTCGGGAGGCAAGCAGGGACGGCGGCTGAGGGGATTGATCCTTGTCATTCGCTCATCGGTAATCTGAATCAATTCTCAGCCGCGGAAATTCTACAGATGAGCTGTTTGAGCCAGCGGAGCGGACGTTTTACGTTCAAGTCTGGTCGGGGCAGCAGCGAAATTTATCTGCATCACGGATCGATACGTCACGGGGTCTTTGGATCGCTCCAAGGCGAAGCGGCGGTGGCGGAAATTTTCCGGTGGCGGCAAGGGCGGTTTTATTTTGAGGAAGGAATCATTAGCCAGGTGGAAACAGTCGATCGCCCCTGGGCACATCTGTTGATCGATAACCTGCAGAAATTCGACGAGACGCTCGAACTCGTCGGCGTGCCGCCCGAACAGTCGCAAGAATCGCAACCATGAGGGATCAAGAGCTCGAAACCAAGCTTCGCCTGCTCACGCTCCAGCTGGATAACTGGAAGAAGCTGCACGACTTGATTACTTACGGGCTGGACAAGGCGAAGCCAATCATCTCGGCCGAGCAGGAGCGCCAGTTTACCGAAATTCGCTCGCATCTCTTGCAAGAGACGGAACATATTTTCAGCCGACTGAACATTCTTGGCGATCTGTCGGGCAAACTGATGAATGTGTTACAGCGCGGTTCTTCCGTGCGTGGCGTCCGCGAGCTATCGAACGACGACGTCCGCCGGCTGGAGATGGATTGGAACGCTGTGTTCACGAAGCTCGGTGTGGTGCAGGGTCAGCTCAAAGCGCAGCGGAAGGCCTTGGCCGGCCAAACTGTGTTCGGCCATCATCTGAATCGCATCTTGGGGCGGCTGACCCCAGCTCACTGATTTTTCCCTCGTCAGGGAAGCTGGCCATTGCGTTTACTCCTCTTTGGGAGGAGGTTAAGCTGTCAGAAAATCTCTTTTTAAAAAATTTGGCCGCCGCTCGGGCTGCGTGTAGCGATTATTAAATACATATGGCAAAGCTAACCAAACGCGACATTGTCGTCGCCATCAGCAACCAAACAGGGATGGTGCAACACGAAGTTTTCGACGTGGTTCAGCGAACGCTCGATAAGATCACGGACAGTCTGGCCAACAACGTGGCCGTCGAGTTACGTAACTTCGGTGTTTTTCAGCCACGGCTGACGAAGCCGCGGGTGGGACGCAACCCAAATCAGCCAGGCAGCAGTTTCGTAATTCCACCCCGAGCCACAGTGAAATTTAAGGCTGGCAAGATCATGCGCCAACGAGTCGAGAAACTTTCGCGGGAATTGAAAGAAGCTTCCGAACGGAAAGAGAACGCGGCGGCGGAGAGCCACAACGGCCAGTAAGCGCAACCGTCCAGTCGGTTGAGGTTACGATTGGGAAATCGGCTCCATCAGATTTTGGATAGCCTCTTCCAGCCGCTCAAAATTGATTGGCTTGGTCAGATGTTCTGAGAAGCCGGCCGCTCGCGCCTTGCTCACATCGTGCTCCATGCCGAAGCCGCTGAGGGCGATGCCGCGCAGGCCTTTACTGTTTCTCAGTTCGCGCATGAGATCGTAACCGCTTCGGTCCGGCAGGCCGATGTCGCTGATGAGCAGATCGAAATCTTGCATGCGCGCTTTTTCCAGTGCCTGCTCAGCGGAATGGGCTAGGGTAATCTCGTAGCCGCGGCGCTCGAGCATCATTTTCATCCCCGTGCAGGTATCGTGATGATCATCCACCACGAGAACGCGCCGCGGACGCGATGCGACGAACTTCTTTTGCGCATCGACGGCAGGATGCTCGCCGTCTCCAGTTTGCGCGCTCACCGGAGCGGGTGCCGTCTTCAAGTTTAGCGTAAAAGTCGAACCGCGATCCTTGCCCGGACTTTCTACGCGGATTTTTCCGCCATGCGCGTTAACCATAGCTTTGGAGATAGCAAGACCCAGACCGAGTCCGCCAAAGCGGCGCGTAATCGAGCTTTGGCCTTGCTCGAAAGCGTTGAAGATCTTGTCGATCTTTTCCGGCTCGATACCGATGCCAGTATCGGTAATTTGAATTTCAATCTCTTCCGGCGTCGGGTTGCGCGTTTCGATGATAATGCGGCCCTGGGCCGGCGTGAATTTCACGCTGTTCTTGATGAGATTCCAAAAGACCTGCTGCAAACGGGCCGGATCTCCTTCGACATGCGTGTGTTGGGCGCGGAGTCGAAATTCCGCCTGGAGACGCTTGCCAGCGATCTCTTCTCGGCAAATTTCGTAAGCCCGCTGCAGGATTTCGTGCACGCAAATAATCTCGAAGCTTAATTGCAGCTTGCCTCTTGCGATCCGCGTCACGTCGAGCAAATCGTCAATCAAGCGCGCTTCCAGTTCGACATTGCGCCGGATGACCTCGAGCGCCTGCCGAACCGGCGGCGAATCGGGAATGCTCGCCTCCAATTCCCCGACCATGGCGATAACGGGCGAGAGGGGATTGCGCAATTCATGGGAGAGCAGGGCGAGGAATTGGTCCTTAGCCGCATTTGCGCGCACCAGTTCCTGGCGCAGCGTCACGTCGCGTGTCTTGTCTTCGACGAGATAAAGGACGCCTTGCACGCTTTGTTGCGAGCCCTGCAACCGGAGCAGGTTGATGTTCACGAAATGCGTCACGCCCGCATTATCTTTGAGCGGTTGCTCGACCAGTTGAAACGGCGTTCCAAAAGCCAGCACTTTTTCGATCGCTCCCGGCGGAGCGATCTTCACGTCGTCGTAAGTCGCTTGCGCAATGTCGCGATCGGGTGCCAGATTTCCAAAACGACGCGCCATCTGCGCGAAGGCCCCGTTCGCCTGAAGAAAACGCCGCGAAGCCGGATCGACAAAAGCGATGCCGCTCGGCATGTTCGCGAGAATTTTTTCGTTAAAGATAACTTCCCGCTCGATTCGCCGGGTCGCCTCGGTCTGGCGGCGGTAAAACTTGCTGGCGAGCCAGGCGAAGATAGAGGTGAGCGCGATCAACCAGAGGGCCAGGACAAGCATTCGTCCGAGGAGATCATGCACCGGTTTGTAGGCAACGGCTTTGGGCTGCTCCACCAGCGTCATCCAACCGGTCGATTCCACCGGGCTGAAAGAATAGAGATTGCCGTGCCGCTCGAAATGCCCGCTTCTGCTGCTGCCGATCTCCTGCATTAACATTGCTGCTGCGGGAGAAACGGCGCTGGGATTTGGCTGGAAACCACTCGCAAAAAGCGCAGCGCCGTTTTGATCGAGCACCTGGCACATCGACTGGTCGGCAAACTCAATCGTCGACAAACGGCGCCCGATTCTTTCCACTAACACGGAGACTCCGAGATAGCCGGCAATGGCCCCATCCGGCGCCCGCACCGCGCCCACGATATCCGTCGCCATTCGCTTATCTGTCAGGCGAGGATGCACCGCCGAGACAAAAGCGCCGTTCGAGGTGCGCGCCTGTTCCCGCCACAGGTCGGAGCTAAAATCCTTGCCCACCCGCTCCGGATCGGAGGGAAGCGAGGCGATCAGATGGCCATCGTCCCCGGTGATGAACATTCCATCAATACGCGGCTGCGAATAAAATGTTACGTTGAGCCATTGTTGAGCGAGGGCCTGAGGATTGGATGCGCTCAAGATTTTCACCACCTCCGGTAGCGTCTGATAATACTCAATGATGCCGCTGGTCCGGCCCAGATCGTCGCCCACCAGATGGGCGACCAATTGAATGAAAGTCTGGCGATCGCGCAGGATTTTCGATTCAAGGGTTTTTTCCAGGATGGTGTAGGAAACGACCAGGGTTAAGATCGACGGCACCCATCCGGCCAGAAGAATGGGAAAGACGATATTAAAACGCTTGAAATAGTTGCGTTCCCATCTCTTGAATCTGTCGCGCAATTGCATCCCGTTGGGCCGCGAAAAGCGGCTTATCACCAATTAACCCGCTCCCCGCCTCAGGCAAGCGAATGATGAATAGCTTGCCAGCCTTGTAGCTGTCGCCATCCGGGCGACGCGACGCGGGTGTGTTTTAGATGCCTCTGCGTCGCGCTTTGCAGAGCGAAGCGACTACAGCTTGATGGTTGATAGCGAGTCGCGATTTCCATCGGCAAAGCGCGGGGCAGTGTTCAGGGTTGCGAGCAGTCCCGAAAGCGTTTCGGGGCTGAAATCTGTTCACCGTCAGAGGCATTTTTTGATTTGACGCCCGCGGCGGAAACGTCATCATGTCGCCCTCGCTGCCTTAACCAAGGGCAGCGCCTGGAAGCACCATGCAAGGAAACGTTATCTGGACGATCTGCTATCTGAGTGTGCTCATCGGTCTTTCCGCCTACGGCGTGCATCGCTATTTCATCATTTATCTCTTTCTCAAAAACAGAAAGCGCGAGCTGGTCCCGGCCCGCCGCTTTGAGCAACTGCCGAAGGTGACGATGCAGTTGCCGATCTTTAACGAAGTTTACGTGGTCGAGCGTTTGCTGCACTCGGTCAGCGAATTGGATTATCCGAGAAAACTTCTCCAGATTCAGGTGCTGGATGATTCGACCGACGATACGCGCGAGATCACCTCCTCGTGCGCGGACGAACTGCGGTGTCGCGGCTTCAACGTCCAGCTCATTCATCGCGTCGATCGCACTGGTTTCAAAGCGGGTGCGCTCGCTGTCGGACTCGACTCCGCGGAAGGCGAGTTTGTCTGTATTCTCGACGCCGATTTTGTTCCGCAGCCGGACTTGCTCAAGCGCACGATTGATTTTTTCACCGATCCGAGAGTCGGCATGATCCAGACGCGCTGGGGGCATTTAAATCGGAGCTATTCATTGCTCACACGCGCGCAGGCGATGTTTCTGGACGGACATCTTTTGCTCGAACAAACCGCGCGGAGCCGGAGCGGTCGCTTTTTTAATTTCAACGGCACAGCCGGTCTCTGGCGGCGCTCCTGCATCGAGGAAGCGGGCGGCTGGCAGCATGACACGCTCACCGAAGATCTTGATCTGAGCTATCGCGCGCAGCTCGTGGGCTGGAAATTTATTTTTCTCCCTGATGTGGTGACCCCGGCGGAATTGCCAGTGGACATGAACGGTTTCAAATCGCAACAGCATCGCTGGACCAAAGGCTCCATCCAGACGTGCAAGAAACTCCTGCCCACCATTTGGCGCAGCAAGTTGCCGTTTCCGATTAAACTCGAGGCCACAGGTCACTTGATGTCGAACTTCGCCTACCTGCTTCTGGCCTGCTTGTGCGTGCTCTTGCATCCTTCTGTCGGGGGGCCGCAAGTCGGCTGGCTGCGCACGCTTTTGATCGACGTCCCCATTTTCCTCGCCGCCTCGGTATCGGTGGCGGTATTTTACATTTGCGCGCAACGCGAGCTGTATCCGCGCACCTGGATGAAAGAAATTCTTTTCCTGCCCTGTTTGCTCGCGCTCGGCATCGGCCTCTCCCTCAACAACGCCCGCGCCGTGCTGGAAGCTCTCTTTAATCACAAATCCGATTTCACGCGCACGCCCAAGTACGGCATCGAACGCAAGTCGCAGCCGTGGCGAGCCTGCAAATACCGGCCGCTCAAATCGGCCTTGCCCATCGCGGAGCTGGCCTTCGCGATTTATTTCAGCTACTTCGTCTGGTTCGCGATCGCACATCGACAATTCATCTCGGTCCCGTTTCTGCTCATGTTCCAGAGTGGCTTTCTCTATGTCGCGCTCTCCTCGCTTGCGCCCTGGTGGCCAAGAATCAACTTTGGCGGTTCACGTGCCGCCGCTACAATTCCCGCGTGACAAGAATGTCTATTTCGAGTAAGAAGGCGCCGATGTTTCGTTTTTCGGTGGTCGTTTTCGCGCTTTGCCTTTGCCCGTCCGGGCTTCCTGCCGCCATCGCGCCGGACAATTTGGATTGCGTCATCATTAGTGTGCGCGACCAAAAATTAATGCTCCTGCAAAACGGTGCCAAGGTGGCGACCTATCCCGTTTCCACTTCGATGTTCGGGCTCGGCGATTTTTTGGGGCGAATGACAACTCCTCTCGGTTATTTTGCCATCGCGCAAAAAATCGGTGACCACGCACCGATCGGTGCCGTGTTCCATAATCGCCGGTTTACCGGTGAAATTCTCGCGCCAAATGCGCCTGGCCGCGATCCTGTGATTACGCGTATCATTTGGCTGCGCGGACTTGAAGTCCAAAACGCCCATGCCTTTAGCCGCTGCATTTACATCCATGGCACGCCGCAGGAGAAAACAATCGGTCGCCCGGCCAGCTACGGCTGCATCCGGATGAAGTCGAGCGACGTCGCGGCTGTCTATGATCAGCTTCCACTCGGCTCAATCGTGCAAATTATCCAAGGTCGTCTGCCCAAAGTGCCAAAGGCGCGGCCGATGCCACCGAGCGATACACTAATGGCGGAGTTGGAAAAAACGAAAGGCCAGGATCAGCTTGGCTCCAAATCGGCTTCTACTTCACTCACGGTCGAGCAAATGCGAGTGGCGGGAGCGCTCGCTGCAGAGCGACAAAAGCAAACGAGCACGCGCGGACCCAGTGCGCGCCCGAAAGATAAAGCGACGCCGGTGCTGAACAACGGCGAGGCAATCGCGCAAAGCAGAAATCCTCGCGCATAAGAGGAGTCGGCCGGCTCCGCAAACATTCATTGTCGATGTTGACATCGGAATGCGCTGCTTCGCGAGTCACTCTTGACAATCGCAATCGCAATCGCGACCGTCCACGCCCGCAATTTTTTGAATAAGCAATGGCCAATACAAAGTCAGCCGCCAAGCGCGCACGCCAGACATTGAAGCGCTCGCTCCGCAATCGCAGTGTTGTGACACGTTTACGTAAGATGCAAAAGCAGGTGCATTCCTCGCAAAGCGCCCAACCAGATCAAATTCGTGCCGTCATCTCCGCAATCGACAAAGCTGCCAAACGAGGGATCATTCATTGCAATGCCGCTAATCGCCGCAAAGGGCGACTCAACAAAGCGGTCGTCGCCGCATCCGCGTAGTAGTTTCAGAATCGATTTTTGATCTACGGCGGGTTCATTAGCGCCCGAGCAAATGGCCTTTGCATATCTCGTCGGACGGATAGATTCTTCGAGATGATTCCCGCTCTCTCACTCGTTTTCTCAGCCGTCGCTTATCGCGTCACAACCGGGCTTTTGATCCATTCCGGCGCGACCTGGCTGTCGAACTTCACGCCGCTGGCGGCCATCGCGCTCTGTAGCGCCGCTTATTTTCCGGTGAAATACAAGTTCACCGTGCCGCTCCTCGCGCTTTTTATCTCGGACGCAGTGCTCAACTTTCATTACGGCGTGGCGCTGGTCGATCCGCTGATTCTTTGCCGCTATCTCGCGCTTGCTCTGGCCGGCTGCATCGGACTCTTGCTGCGCAATCGCGCTTCACTGAAAACGCTTCTGCCGGCGTCGATTGTTGGATCGACAATTTTTTATGTGATCACCAACGCCTTCGCCTGGCTGACCGATCCCGGTTACGCAAAGAATTTCGCGGGCTTGATTCAAGCGCTCACGGTTGGGTTACCCCAATACAGCGCGACGCCGAGTTGGATGTTTTTCCGCAATTCGCTCCTGAGCGATCTTCTCTTCACGCTGCTCTTTATTGTTTGCATGAGCTTCGGCCGCAATGCGGAACAGTCGCGCGCGCGCGCGGCGGTTCCTCGTACGGCCTGACCGCCATGCAGCCGGCAGAGCAGCGCGACGAAGTCGAGATGCTCGCGCTGATGTTGTTGATCCGGCGTTTTGAAGAGCGTGCCAGTCAGCAGTATCAAGCGCAGAAGATCGGTGGCTTTTGTCATCTTTACATCGGCCAGGAAGCGGTCGTAGCCGGCGCGGTCGCGGCCACGCGTGACGACGATTACATCATCACCGCTTATCGCGATCACGCCCACGCGCTCGCCCGCGGCACGAGCGCGGACGCGTGCATGGCCGAACTTTTTGGAAAGGAAACCGGTTGTTCGCGCGGGCTCGGCGGCTCAATGCATTTTTTCAATCGCAGCCGCCACATGTACGGCGGTCACGCCATTGTCGGCGCCCATGTGCCGCTGGCTGCGGGCATGGCTTTCGCAATCAAATACCGGGGCGAAGATCGCGTCACGCTCTGTTTCTTCGGCGACGGCGCGATCAATCAAGGCTCATTTCACGAAGCGCTCAATCTCATGGCGCTTTACAAACTGCCGATCGTCCTGATCTGCGAAAACAATCTCTTCGCCATGGGCACGTCGGTGAAAAGGTCAACCTCGCTCAAACAGATTGTCGATCGCGCCGAGGGTTACGACATTCCCGGCGAAATTGTCGATGGCATGAACTTCCGCGAGGTGCGCGACAAGCTCGCCGAGATCGTCAGTTCGATCCGCAAAGATCCGCATCCGGCCTTCGTCGAGATTCGCACGTATCGTTATCGCGGTCACTCCATGTCCGATCCGGCCAGTTATCGGACGAAGGCGGAGCTGGAAAAATATCGGCTCGACGATCCGATCACGCGCTTGCGCGCGCAACTCACCCGTGAAGGCAAATTGACGCACGAACAGTTCGACAAGATCGACAAGCAGGCGAAGGAAACGGTGCTCGCCAGCGTGAAGTTTGCCGAGAAAAGTCCGGAGCCTCCGCTCGAGAAGCTTTACGATTACACCTACGCCGACGGAGCAAAACCGTGAGAGAAATCACTTATCGTCAAGCGCTCAACGAAGCGCTCGCGGAGGAATTGGAGCGCGATCCGAATGTGTTTCTCATGGGCGAAGAGGTCGCCGAATACCACGGCGCTTACAAAGTGAGTCAGGGCTTGCTCGAGCGCTTCGGTCCGAAACGCATCATTGATACGCCGATCAGCGAAAACGGTTTCGCCGGCTTGGGTGTCGGCGCGGCCATGGTCGGGCTCCGGCCGATCATCGAGTTCATGACGTTCAGTTTCTCATTTGTCGCCTTCGACCAGGTAGTGAACAACGCGCCGAACATGTTCACGATGTCGGGCGGACAATTTAATATCCCGATCACATTCCGCGGACCGAACGGCCCCGCGCACCAACTCGGCGCGACTCATTCGCATGCGACCGAACCGCTTTATGCCAACGCCCCCGGTTTGAAAATTTGCACTCCTGCCACCCCACGTGATGCGAAAGGTTTGTTGAAAACAGCGGTGCGGGACAACAATCCGGTGCTCGTTTTGGAAGCGGAACTTCTTTACAGCTCAAAAGGAATGGTCGAGCCGCCGGACGAAGAACTTTTGATTCCGCTCGGTCAAGCGGAAGTGAAGCGCGAAGGCAGTGATGTCTCGATCATTTGCTACGCCCAAACCGTGCCGCTGGCGCTCGCCGCTGCCGCGCAACTCGAAGAGGAAGATATTTCCGCTGAGATTGTCGATCTTCGCTCCATCAAACCGCTCGATGAAAAGGCGATCTTCGATTCGGTGGCGAAAACGCATCGTGTCGTGATCGTCGAACAGGACCGGCCGTTCTGCGGCGTCGGCGCGGAAGTTTGCTATCGCATCCAGAAAAATATTTTCGATGCGCTCGACGCACCGATCATCCGCGTTTCTCAAGAAGATGTGCCGATGCCGTACAACGAGCGCCTCGAGAAAGCAGTGCTGCCAAACGCCGGCAAACTAATCGCGGCCGTGAAAAAGGTCTGCTACGCATGAATCTTGTCACTCGTCACTCGTCACTCGCCACCCGTCACTTCTTCTTATGCCTGAAATTCAAATGCCGAAGCTGAGCGACACGATGACGGAGGGCACGCTCGTCTCGTGGAAGAAAAAGAAGGGCGACAAAGTTTCGGCCGGTGAAGTGCTCGCCGAAATCGAAACGGATAAGGCGACCATGGAATGGGAATCGCCGGAAGACGGGACGCTGACCGAAATTTACGTCGAAGAGGGTGGCAAGGTAAACGTCGGCGACAAAATCGCGTTCATCGGTGGCGAAGGCGAAGAAGCGCCCGCTGAAGAAAAGAAAGAAGAGAAAAAGGAAGCAAAAAAAGAAGAAGCACCTGCCGAGGCGAAAACCGAAAAGAAAGAAGAAAAAAAAGCTGAGGCAAAGCCCGCGGAGAAAAAAGAAGAGAAGAAAGTCGCCGCACTAAAAGCGGAAAAGCAGGCTGAAGCTGAAAAGCCTGCACCGAAGATCGAGAAAGGCGAAGAAGCGCGCGTGAAAGCTTCGCCGGTCGCGCGACGAGTTGCCGTCGAGCTCGGTGTCGATCTTGCCAGCGTTAAAGGAACAGGTCCAGACGGCCGCGTGACCGAAACCGACGTTCGCGCCGCGGCAAAATCGAAGACGACTACGGCGCAAAAACCATCCGCTGCCGCGAAACCTGCGCCGTCAGTGAAAGCCGGCGAAGGCGCGCGCATTCAGCTCTCGGGCATGCGCAAAATCATTGCACAACGTCTGGTCGAGAGCCTCGGCCCGGTTCCGCATTTTTATCTGACCATCGACATCAACGCTGGGCCGCTCATGGCTGCGCGCGAAGAATTGAAATCGGCGGGCGAAGGCGCCGATACCGCCAAGATTACTGCGAACGATTTCGTGTTGAAAGCAGCCGTGCAAGCCGCCGTCAAAGTTCCAAGAGTCAACGCCTCATTCGACGGTGACGCGTTTGTGCAATACGCCGATGTCGATCTTGGCATTGCGGTCGCAATCGAAGACGGACTTTTGACGCCGGTAATTCGCGCTGCGCAAAACAAATCGCTCCGCGAAATTAGCGAATTAGTAAAAGATCTGGCCAGCCGTGCGCGCAACAAACGAATGAAGCCGGAGGAATTTCAAGGTGGCACCTTCACCGTCTCAAATCTCGGCGGCATGGGCATCGACAGTTTCTCTGCCGTTATCAATCCGCCGCAAGGTTTCATCCTCGCCATCGGCAAGATCACGAAAGTCCCAGTTATCGATGACTCCGACCAAATCGTCGCCGGTCATCGTATGTCGGTCACGATGAGCTGCGACCACCGCGTCATCGACGGCGCGCTCGGCGCGGAATATCTGAAAGAACTCCGCCACCTTCTCGAAAATCCCGCGTTGCTCTTGGTTTAGATCGACGATTCGCCGACGGCGCGATCGTTTTCGGATTTGGGAGCACAGGCTGCCAGTCTGTTCGTCTCGGCAGCTTGCCGAGACATTTTTTGTTTGATTGGAGGTTTGCTGCGCGAAAATGTTGCCGGCAAGCTGCCGGCAACAGACTAGCAGCCTGCGCTCCCCAGAAATGCGTTTACGTGTGCTCTTATTTTAAGACGCAGCCGTTTCCCACGTCATGAAGTCATCCAAAGTTTGCCGCGTTCTTCGCACTGCTAACGCTAACACGGTAGCGTCATCAAGAAAGCCAAGCGCTGGAATCGCATCGGGAATCAGGTCGAGCGGATTTACGACATAGATGATGGCAGCGATGATCACGACCAACGTGCTCTCGGCCACGTCGCGGTAATTGCCTTGGTAATAGGCGCGGATCAAACGCAGCATGGTCTGAAAGTATGGCCACGTCTCTTTAAACGGCTCTCTCGGCAGCGACGCGGCCTCCTTCGCCGCCTCCTGGAAGAGTGCACGCAAGCGCTCTGGATCCTCGACGTAGGACTGCGCGCTTTTCATCGCATGGGCAAACTCCGCTTCGAGCCGCTCTTTTAGAATAGGAGTGCGATTCTCCTTTGTCTTTGGGGCGGGCTTTTTTTTGCGGGAACCCGTTTTCGTCTTTGCTTTTTTCATCCCGTGCTATGAAAACACCGCGATTTCTTTATGAGAAGCCGTTTTGCGTAGGATCAACGAGCGCGCTTACGGTTTCGTTGCCAAAATGAGCGGTGATGGTCCGGGTGCTTCGAGCTTCCGAACTTTTTTGAAGCCGGCTTCCTCGAGCCAGCTTTTGATTTCGTTGAAGCTGAAGGTGTCGCCTTTCTCTGTGTTAACGAGCATTTGCACGGCGAACATTAGCGGCGGCAGCGGCTGGGTCCGTTCGTCGTTCACGAGCCATTCGGCGATGGCGATGGTGCCACCGGATTTGAGCGCGCGGAAAGTTTTCTTGAGCAACTGGCGGCTGCGTTCTTCGCCTTCGCTGTGCAAGATGTGGCCGAGCGTCGCGATGTCGTAACCGCTGCCGAAATCTGCTTCCAGCAAATCGCCTTCGATGAATTTGAAGCGGGCACCTACACCAAACTTTTGCGTGATGCGTTTTGTCGTTGGAATCATCCCGGCCCAGTCGACTGCGGTCACGCGAACGCGCGCCGACGCTTGCGCGAGGACAATGCCCCAGATTCCCGAGCCGGCGGCAAGATCGAGAACGCGTACTTCGTTTTTCGCTTTCGCGAGCTTTAAATGATCGGCGAGCGTCTGCGCAGTGGCGTAACTCATCGGGATGATGTTTTCCACCAGGCCGGAGAAAAATTCCGTGCCTTCGCCTTCTTGATTCACGGCCTGCGCCGGCCGGCCCGTGCGGACAACATCGCCTAGCTGCAACCACTTGGATACAAGTTGCGTCACGTTCAGGCGGAAGAAACCAGCGAGCGCGCCGGGTTTGTTGCTCACAAGAAACGCCGCGCTCTCGGGCGTGAGCGAATATTTCTGATGTCGATCTTTCTTTAAAAGTTCCAGGCCGACGAGCGCATTCATGAGCATGCGCAGACCGCGCGCAGAGGCGCCGGTTTCTTTGCTGATTTGGTCGACCGTTTTCGATCCGCTTTCCAGCGAATCGAAAACTTTGTTGCTGACCGCCGCAGCGATGATGAGCGGCGGCGCGTAGGCGAAACCAAATTGCATCAAGCGTTCGGGAATGACTTGATTTTTCCTGGCAGCCTTCATTGACCTGTTTGATTTGAAATTTCGGGATTGTAAGATCGATAAGTAGCGAGCGCGCGTGCGCTGGCAAATCGAATCAATGGTGACGGAAAACTCACCTGAAACAAAACCTTTGCGGACAGTTTCGTTCGTCGTGCATGCGACGCGCGGGGTGATTCGCAATCAAACTACGCGGCGCAAGACGATGTTCACGGTGCTCGTGATAGCACTCGTGCTTTTGTTCTCCGGATCGACATTTTTGGCATCGATGCTCAATCCGCAGGAACATCCGATCCGGTTCATCCTCTTCTGGTTCATTTGCGCATGGTTGACCCTGACCGCGATTCTGCTGGCGGTTTTTGATTTGCTGATGGTGAGGCTGGAGGCGCGGAAAGCGCAACGGAGCTTGCATGAAAAGTTCTCGCAAACCAAAACTCCGGACTCGCCAGGATCGACAATCGACGAATAATCGTGGCGTGAGTAAAGAAGCGATCGAGCAGCGAGCATCTGCGTCGCGCTCGCTGCGGCGAGCAACTACCGGCGATCGAAGCGGCTACAAATCGCGCGAGCAAATGGAGGCGACGGAGCGTGCCACGCTCGCGCCGTTTGCGCAGAAATCTGGGGACTCGCGCAGCCGGAAATATCCGGAGCCGAGTCACGCTTATCGCACGGAATTTCAGCGTGACCGTGCGCGGATCATTCATTCACGCGCGTTCCGCCGGTTGGAATACAAGACGCAAGTTTTCCTGAATGGGACCGGCGATCATCTGCGGACCCGGCTGACCCATTCGATTGAGGTCGGATCGATCAGTCGCACAATCGCCCGAACATTGTCGTTGAATGAGGACCTCGCCGAAGCGATCGCGCTGGGGCACGATCTCGGGCATTCACCCTTCGGGCATTCCGGCGAAGAAATGCTGGCGGAATGTATGCAGGAACATGGCGGGTTCAATCATAATCGGCAGAGCTTGCGCGTGGTGGAGCTGCTTGAGAACGCTTATCCGAATTTTCCCGGCCTCAATCTGACCTTCGAAGTGCGGGAAGGTTTGCGAAAACATCAGGCATTCTATGATCCGCCCACACCGGGCGAAGAGAAATATCGCTGCCCATCTCTCGAAGCGCAGATCGCGAACCTGGCGGATGAGATCACTTATTACAGTCACGATCTCGACGACTCGGTGGACTTTGAAATCTTGAGCGCGGCGCAATTGGAGGAAAATGCGGTCTGGCAAGGGAGCCATCGCGCGGTGCTGGCGCGCTATCCCGATGCGCGCGAGCCCGAGCTGCACAAGCTGATCATTCGCGACATCATTGATGTGCAGGTGCAGGATGTCGTCACTACCAGCGCGCAATCGATTCTCGATGCTGGCGTCCAAAGCGCAGATGAAGTGAGGCGGCAGCCGGCGTCGCTCATTCGTTACAGCGACGAATTGCTGGAAGCGAATCGCGAGCTGCGGCGATTCTTGTATCAGAATGTTTATTATCATCCGCGCGTGGCGGAAGTGAATGAGCGGGCTTGCGAAATGTTGAGAAAAGTTTTTGAAACATATCTTGTCGATCCGGAGCGGCTGGGCGAAGCGGCCGCGAAACGGATCGAGAAGGAAGGATTACATCGCACGGTCTGCGATTACATCGCCGGAATGACCGATCGATACTTGATGGAAGAATATGCGCGGATCCGCGGCCTGTAGCCGCTCGCCGCGGCGAGCGGGATGCGGACGTGAAAATCACACGCGCCTCGCGCCAGCCACAGGGCGGCGGCTACAGGGCTACATTTCTTCGTGCAGGTATTGAATCACCAGGCGGAGCCGCTGATTGACGGAGAGTTCTTCTAGGACGCGTTGGCGGCGCAGCGGATCGCTCACGAAGGTGGAGGCCATGAGATCGGCGAGCATTTCAGGATCGCTCAAATCGGAAAGATAGCGGGCAACTTTTCTGGGGAAGTGACGTCCATTGCCCTTAAATTTGTCGTAAAGCTCGAGCACTTTCGCCCCGAGCGCTTCCGTTTTCACCGAGGACTGAACTTCAGATTCGAGCGGGTCGATCGTCGCGATCGGGAATGGCATTTCTTGTTCGAAGGCGGCAAAACGGACGCGCTGCAAACCTTGCAGAATCAAATTGGAAGTACCATCCCCTCGTCCGACGCAGGCGCGAATGAGTCCGGCGGTGGCGAGATGAAAAAAATCTTCCGGTGCGTGCCACTCCGGGCAGCTCGGCTTGATTAGCGTGACGCAAAACATGCGATGATGCTGAAGCGCATGCTTGAGCATCTTCCGGTATCGCGGCTCGAAAATGTACAGCGGGAGCAACGCATGCGGAAAGAGCACCGCGCCCGGCAGCGGCATAACCGGCAGTTGCTTTGGCAAAGTTACTGGCGAAGGCATGGGCGGCAGTGTTGCAACTAGAACATATATCCAACGGGAGAAAGGCAACATCTGACACTGCCAAATGACGAATGACGAATG
>Ga0137415_10001424_pt1 | contig 23722 bp, 20 predicted proteins | sample CZODoug3_1_1_16f_FD_183082 | JGI IMG/M metagenome (GOLD analysis project Ga0137415, IMG submission 183082) | Vadose zone soil fungal communities from Angelo Coast Range Reserve, California, USA - CZODoug3_1_1_16fungal (Hybrid Assembly) | ecosystem: Environmental > Terrestrial > Soil > Vadose...
TGGGCAGGAGACGCGATCCAGCCCGCGCAACTTCCTGGGCAATCACCGGGCGCATCAGATGTCGAGCGATGCGGGCTTTGCGGAGAATCACCGCCAGTGTGATCAACCCGAATGCGCCAAGGCCCTGGACGGTCAGCAGAAAACGAAAAAGCTTTCGTCCGACATAATTTGTGAACGACCGAGGCAGGGGCATGCGGAGAAGAAAGCGAACTTGAGGAGAATCAAATGCGCTAACGTTCCCTTTTTGCACCGCAGCAACCTAAGTTCCGGATAGCCAGGGGTCAAAAGGAATTCTCGCCGGATGGTGAAAGTATTCAGGATTCAAAGGCCGCGCGAAAATTTCCGCGTGCACATAAGGAGCTTTTCTTTATACTTCGCGCCTGTGGTTCCCGAAACGAGAACGAACACGAACACGACGGCCGCCCCCATGGCGAGGAATACCCCGAACGGGACGTGACGCTTCTTGCCCCGCAGCAGCAGCGGGACGTACACCAGGCTGCCGAACACCGACGCCGCGAAGACGGTCAACAGCACACCCTTCCAGCCGACGAACGCGCCCACCATCGCCATCATCTTGATATCGCCGCCTCCCATCGCCTCTTCCTTGAACACCCAACGCCCCACGACGCCGACCGCGTACAGCAGCGCGAATCCCGTCGCGGCGCCGACCACGGCATCCTTGAACCCGGGCACTCCCGCCGTGAGCGAGGCGCCGAGCCCGATGATCAGACCGGCCCAGTTGTACTCGTCGGGGATCAGATAGTGGCGGGCGTCGGTGATGGCGATCCCCAGGAGGATCGTCCCGAACAGCGCGGCGGAGAGGAAGTGCACGGTCGGCCCGTACACGACCATGGCCGCGATCCACAGCACGCTCACGACCGCTTCGATGATCGGGTATTGCAGCGAGATCGGGTGGCCGCAGCGCCGACATCGACCGCGCAGCAGCAGCCAGGAGACGACCGGGATGTTGTCCCGCCAGGCGATCGGCTGTCCGCAGCTCGGGCAGGTGGAGGGCGGGTGAAACAACGACCGCTGCTTCTTGTCTTCCTTCGCCAGGCGCAGGATGCAGACGTTCAGAAAGCTCCCGAAGCACAGGCCGAGGATGGCTGCCCCGATGAGCAGGATCGGATCAGCGACCACGCGTCACCTCGAAGAGGAGGATGCCCGCCGCGACGGCGACGTTGAGCGATTCGGCGCCCTGGGCCAGCGGGATCGCCACGCGCTTGGCGGACACGGCGTTGAGTTGTGGCCGGATGCCCGCGCCTTCGTTCCCGACGATGACGGCGATGGGGCCGGCGCCGCCCGCTCGGACGGCCCGCTGGAGGGGCTCGCCGTCCGCCGCGGTGGCCCACAGCGTCACGTCGTGGCGGCGCGCCCAGGCGATGAACGCCGCGTCGTCGAACGGCACGACCGGGTGCCGGAACGTCGCGCCCATCGCCGCGCGCAACGCTTTGGGGTTGAGCGTGTCGGCGGTGCCGCGCAGCACGATCGTGCCCGCCGCGCCGAGGGCGTGGGCGGTGCGAATCAACGTGCCCACGTTCCCCGGATCCTGAACGCCGTCGATGACGAGCGCGGCGACGCGCTCCCCGCCGAGCGGGATGTCGTCGGGCACCCAGGTGCGGGGCTCGACCACGGCGACGATGCCCTGCGGCGCCTCGGTGTCCGCGGCCTGCGCGAGCGAGCGGGCCGAGCCTTCTTCCACCGCCACGGCGTGCCGCTCGAGCTCCACCACGAGCTCCCGGCCGCGCGTGGTCCGGGCCAGGTCCGGAGCGACCAGCGCACCCCGGAAGGTCAGGCCCGCCGCGAGCGCCTCCTCCACCAGGCGCACGCCCTCGATCAGCGCCAGCCCGCGGCGGCCGCGCGCCTTGCGCCGTTGTAGATCGCGGATCGTCGACTGCAGATTACTGGCAATGGGTTTTCTCACACGTTCGGGGCCCGCCATGAGGAATCAATATGCGAAGAAGCGACGCCGGAGTCTGCCCCTCCTCGCCGGCGCGCTGGGGCTCGTCGGGGCCGCCGCTTGCGCCGTCGGCGTCCAGGAGGAGCGGCAGCTCGGCGACCAGTACGCGGCGGCCGTGGACACCGGCATGCCCGTGGTCCACGATCCGGCCGTCCAGGCGCCGCTCGACGCGGCGGTCCGTCCCCTCGTCGCCGTAGCCGCGCGCCGCGACCTCCCCTGGACCTTCCGGGTCGTGAACACGACGGACGTGAACGCGTTCGCGATCCCGGGTGGGCATATCTACGTGACCCGCGGCCTGATCGAGCATGCCACCAGCTACAATCAGCTCGCGGGCGTGTTGGGCCACGAGATCGGTCACGTGGACCTGCGCCACACCGCCCGCCAGATCGAGAAGCAGCGCGCGGCGGCGCTCGGCGTGGGGCTCGGCTACATCGTGCTCGGGCGAGAGCCGGGGGCGGCCGAAGGCCAGGCGTTGAACATCGTGGCCGCAGCCGTGTTCGCGCGGTTCAGCCGGGAGGACGAGCGGGCGGCGGACCACGCCGGCGTCCGATACACCACCGCGGCCGGTATCGACCCCCACGGGCTCGCCGACATGTTCCACATCCTGCAACAGGTGCAGGGAACAGACCCCGGCGCCATCGAGCAGTTCTTCGCGTCCCACCCCATGACCGCCGATCGCATCGCCGATGTCGAGCGGACGATTGCGGCGGACCCGGCCGCCCGCGCCGCCGCGCAAACCGGCCGCAAGGACGCAACCGTGTTTCACGAGCTGCAGCGCGCCGTGCACGCGCTGCCGGCCCCGCGGCCCAAGCCTCGGAGCGGCCCGTGACCGGGACGGGGCCGGGGTGAAGGTCGCCCTCACCATCGCCGGCTCCGATTCGGGCGGGGGCGCCGGCATCCAGGCCGACCTGAAGACGTTTCACCAGTTCGGCGTGTTCGGTACCAGCGTCGTCACCGCGGTCACCGCGCAAAACACCGTGGGCGTGCGTGCCTGGCAGGCGTTACCGGCTGACCTCGTCACGCGCCAGATCGACGCCCTCGCCGACGACCTTCCGCCCGCCGCCGTGAAAAGCGGCATGCTCGGCTCGGCGGAGCTCGTCGAGACGGTGGCGGCGGGGATCGCGCGCCGCCGGCTGCCGAGCTACGTGCTCGATCCGGTCATGGTCGCGACCTCGGGAGATCGGCTGCTCGAGCGCGATGCCGAGCACCTGATCACCCGGCGTCTCGTGCCGCTCGCACGGCTCGTGACGCCGAACCTGGACGAGGCCGCGATTCTCACGGGCGGCGAGGTGCGCACGCCCGTCGACATGGAGCGCGCGGGCCGCGCACTCCTCAAGCTCGGCGCCCAGGCGGCGCTCGTGAAAGGGGGCCACCTCGCGGGGGACTCCGTCGTCGACGTCCTCGTGACCGACGGCACGGTGCGACGCTTCAGCCGACCGCGACTCGACACCACCTCCACGCACGGCACGGGTTGTACGCTCTCCGCGGCGATCACCGCGGGGCTCGCCCACGGCAGGCCGCTCGAGCGCGCCGTGGAGGACGCGCTCGACTTCGTGCACCGAGCCATCGCGACCGCGCCGGGGCTGGGACACGGACACGGACCGCTGAACCATTTCGTGCCCGCGCCGCCGCGGCCGCCCACCGATGGGTTGTAAAACACGACGACGCCAACCGAATGTAGGGCACGGCAATGCGTGCCCTACGACTGATCCAGGTACCGGCCCGGCCGCAGCGCGAAGAGCACCACGAGCGCCCCCGCGGCTGCCGCGAGCGGCGTCCGCTCGCGCGTGAGGAACCAGACCACGGCATTAAAGAGGGCGGCGCCGTCCACGACCGCCCACAGCACGATCAATCGTCCCTGACTCGCCACCCACCACTGGTCCGGGCTCTGCCCCGGTGCCGGCGCGGGATCCGGCGATGGGAGAATGCGTAGCAAGACGAGCGCGGTACCGAGCAGCGCCAGACCGGCGTACGTCAGGGTGCGCGTGAGGCTCTCGACGCCTGCAGACTCAGTGGTCCGCTGCACCCACGTCGTCACCAGCAGGAACATGAGCGAGCCCGCGATCAGGGCGCCGTGAATGATCTTTGCCGCCCGCAGTCGCGTTTCCGGGGTCGGTGGGCTCGTCATCGCTGCCTCGAGGGTGGGGACGACATATTAGTAGCAATCCCGACCACCATCTCAAGTGACCACCCGCCCCTTCCTCACGGCCCGCTGGTCGAACGTCGTCCTGCTCACCTTCGAAGCTCCCGAGGATCTCGTGCGGGCGCAGCTCGCGCCCGGTGTCGAGCCCGATCGCTGGAACGGGAAGACGCACGCGAGCCTGGTGGCACTCGAGATGCGCGACGTGCGCGTGCACGGCTGGCGCGTGCCCGGGTTCGCCGGTCACCCCCAGGTGAACTTCCGCGTGTACGCCCGGCACGGAGCGCAACCGGCCGTGACGTTCGTGCGCGAACTCGTCCCCAGCCGCCTCATCGCGGCGGTCGGGCGGCTGTGCTACGAAGAGCCGTTCCGGGCCGCCCGGATCGCCGCCCACGTCGTCGCCGGCACGGACGGCGTGCGCGCCGAGTACCGCTTCGGGCTCGAGGCGCTGCGCTATCGCGTGAGCGTCGCGGCGGCGCGCGACGGCGCCGTTCCGCCTGCGACGACGTTCGAGCACTATCTCAAGGAGCGTACCTACGGCTGCCGCGCCGACCGGCGCGGGCGGGTGCGCGCGTTCCGCGTGGCGCACCCGCCGTGGGCCGTCAGGAAGGTCGCGAGCGTGGACTACGCGGTGGACTTCGCAGCGCTGTACGGGCCTGAGTGGGAATTCTTGAGCCGCGCCGCTCCCGTCTCCACAATCCTTGCGGAGGGATCGGACGTCGCGGTGTACCCGTCCCGCCTCACGGATTCCACCAATAGCTGACTTTCACCAGGAAGATGTTGTCCGCCTTGGCGTGCAGCAGCCGATCCATCGATTGCCGGAACTGAAAGTCCCCGGTGTTCTCATCGTCCGACCGGCTCTGCGTCCACACGAAGAAGATCGTCGAGCCCGGGAGGTACTCCCACCGCAGCACGGCGTTGCCGCGCAGCGAGACGAAGTTGAAGTTGGGATCGGGGAACGTGAGGGAGTCGCCGGCGTTGCCGGTGATCGGGTGCACGACGTACGTCCCGCCCGAGGTCCGCGCGATCGTCCCCCCGTCCCGGCCGTACACGTTGAAATCGAAGCTGCGCGGCCGCGCGACCTCCTTGAAGGCGCCGTACCGCCCCGCGGAGATGAGGGGCTGGGCGTACACCTGGAGCGACAGCGTCGGGCTGTAGGTCCAGTTCAAACGGATGCCCGCCGAGAGTTCGGTCTGATGCAGCGTTCCGAACACGTAGCGGTTGCCGAACGTCGTCGCCGCCGCCGGGTCCGCGAACGTGCCGACATACTGTACCGGCGTCAGCTCGCGGAACAGATTCGGGCCCACGCTCAAGAGGACGTTGGACGCGGGCCGGAAATCGACGCTGGGCGATACATACCAGTTCCGATCGCTCTCCGCCTGGTACGTCCCGGACTGGACGTTGATCACCCAATCCTTCCGCGTGTCCGATTGCCAACCGATGTCCACTTGGTAACCGGGGGGATTCAAGGTCAGCGGGCCCCCGCGGGTGCGCCGGTTGTTCACGGTCCACGGGTTATACGCCAGGTCCCAGTTGAACCGATGGTAGTTGAGCAGCTGCAGGGTCCCGAATTGGTAGGCCCCGGACCAGTTGATGTTGCCGTCCCAGTCGTAGTTGCGGAACAGCGCCCCGCCCAGCTCCGCGTAGCGAAACACCTTGCCGGGCTTCGTCCAGTCATGGCCGGCGCCGACGTGCATGTTGACCACCCCTGTCCGCCAGAGGAACCCGAGGTCGTGCACGTCGAACCCCGGGGCGATCACCCCGATCGCAGAATTCGAGAACCAGTTCCCCTTCTGCTTGTTCAGGTAGACCCGGGCCGCCCACCCGGTCAGCGACGTGGCGGTCGAGTCCACGCGCACGTGACCGGCGTCCGGCTGCTGGAAATAGTGCCGGGGGTTTTCCTGCACGGCGGTGATCCGGGCGGCGCTCCCATCGATGCGGGACGCGCCGACCCACCCGGTGACCACCCAGCGTTTGTCGTGGTCCAGGAACGTCCACCCGTCGGCGCCCCAAGCCAACGAGTGCGCGTTGACGTCGTCGCGCAGCGTGGGGTCGCGGAACCCGCGCGCGGCCACCGTGCTCATGACGCCCAGCCCCTGCCGGCCGTCCGGGAATTCCTTCTGCACCCGGAACACTCCGTAATACGTGAGCGGCTCGACTTCCTTCCTGAACAGCGTCCCGGCCGTGTCGAGCCGGGCCGTCTCCCGACCCGTCACCGCCGACAGCGCGCCGACGTTCCAGCTCCCCGCCGCTTTCCCGGTCATCTTCAACGCCCCGAGGATGTGCGCCCCCACCGGCATGTCACTGAAGTCGGCGCTCGGCACGCTTCCCTGCGGGGCCCGGCCGATGCGGCGACTGTAGAAGAACTGCGGCTCGGCCCAGTTGAATCCCCAGTAGTTGCGCGCCCCGCCCCGGCCGAAGTTGAAGATCGACGCGCCTTCGATGAAGAACGGCCGTTTCTCCTGGAAAAACGTCTCGGCGTCGCTCAGGTTCACCACCGCCGGATCTACCTCCACCTGGCCGAAGTCGGGGTTCACGGTGGCGTTGAGCGTGAGGTTGGGCCCTAACCCGATGCGCGCGTCGGCGCCGAGCCCCGGCGTCAGCTTGGATCCATCGTTGAACGGATTGCCCGGGGCACGGGACGAGAGCTCCGCTTTGCCGATCGTGTAGGGCAAGATCTCGAGCCGCGGCGGCGGGGTGACCTGCTCGATCCCCACCAGGTCCACGAATCGCGACACGAAGCCGCTGCCGTTCTTGGGAGTGTACACGAGGTAATCCCGCTCGTTCTTGCGCGCGATGTCGCGCCGGAAGTTGATCCCCCAGACGTACTGCGGCTTCTGGATGAAGCGGAGCTGGGAGTACGGGATGCGAAGCTCCGCCGTCCAGCCGAGCGAATCGCGGCTGACCCTTCCCTCCCACACGCCGTCCCACGAGTTGTCGTCCCACTCATCGTTGTACAGCGTACCGTCGGAGAGCGTCCCCGCCGCGTTGATGGCGAAGTAGTAGCCGCTGCGACGGTCGTGATAGGGATCGATGTAGACGGTGAAGGCGTCCGAGTTGGTCTGCGCGTCGCGCCGCCCCAGCCGGGCGACGATCGAGTCCGGATGGGCGTCGAACAACCGCGCGCCGACATACAGCGCCGCGTCGTCGTAGGCGACGTACACCACGGTGCTTTCCGTGGGGGCCGTCCCTTCATTGGGATCCCGCTGCAGGAAGCCCGTCACGCGCTCGGCCCCCTCCCACATGGCGTCGTGCAGCACGCCGTCGACCACGATCGGTCGGACCAGTCGCGTGGCGCGAACCTGCAGCGGCGCCATGGCGGGTGAGTCGGCGGCGATGGCGTACCTGAGAGCCGGTGGTCGGGCGGGGAGAGCGGCGTGCGTCGGCGCGAGGGCGGCGGCAGAGCCGGCCAGCCAGAGGACTGCCAGAGACATGGGCACCTCGAGACGGAGGTCGGTGCGACATCCCCGGCGACGGTGTCCGAGGCAGGCTGATTACTGCCAACTATGACAGCGCTCGGTACGAAATGGTTGCAATGAACCTGTCAGGAGACGGTCAACTAAAGCTTCACGAGCACGCCTCTTATCAGGGTCGCAAGCTGGCCGGCGACCTGCGTCCCGGCCGCCAGTACCTCCTCGTGGGACAGCGGGGCGGCCGACAGCCCGGCCGCTACGTTCGTGATGCTCGAGAAGCCAAGACAGCGGATCCCCCGCGCCCGGGCGACGATCACCTCCGGCACGGTCGACATCCCGACGGCGTCGGCGCCGAGGCGCTGCAGCATGCGGATTTCCGCCGGGGTTTCGTACGACGGGCCGAGCAGCGCGGCGTACACCCCCTCCTCGAGAGCGATCTTCTCCTGGAGCGCCACCTCCCGGGCGAGGGCGCGGAGATCGCGGTCATAGGGATCACTCATGTCGGGGAAGCGTTGCTCTCCCTCTTCGATCGCGCCCTCCAACGGGTTCCGGAACATCAGGTTGATGTGGTCCGCGATGAGCATCAGCGTGGGCGGGCGGAACACGCGACGGATCCCGCCGGCGGCGTTGGTGACGACGAGGGTGCGGATGCCCAGACGGGCGAACACCCGCACCGGCAGCGCCGCCACCTGGGGCGCGTGGCCCTCATAGAGATGAAAGCGCCCGCTTTGCACCAATACGGGCACACCCTCGAGGGTGCCGGCGACGAGCTCTCCCGTGTGGCCCGGCGCGGCCGGCTTGGGAAAGCCCGGAATCGCGGATTGCGGAATGCGGATGGCGGATTGAACCGCATCGGCCACCGATCCCAGACCCGATCCGAGGACGATCGCGACTTTGGGACGGAGCGAGCCGAGCCGGCGCGCAACGGTGTCGGCGGCAGCGGCAATGGAGCCCGCTCCCTGCTCCCGATCGTTCACAGCAGGATGCCCGCCAGCGTCGCCGACAGGAAGTTGGCGAGCGTCCCCGCGATCATCGCGCGGAAGCCGAGGCGGGCGAGATCGTGCTTGCGGTCCGGGACCAGGGCGCCGATGCCGCCGATCTGAATCCCCACCGAGCTGATGTTGGCGAACCCGCACAACGCGAAGGTCGCGATCGTGAAGGAGACGGGGTCGAGCGCCGGCCGTAGGGGCCCGAGCTGCGCATACGCGATGAACTCGTTGAGGACCATGCGCGTGCCCAGCAGGCTCCCGATGGTACCGCTGTCGTGCCACGGCACTCCCATCACCCACGCGATGGGGCTGAAGACCCAGCCGAGCACGGTCTGGATGTTCTCCGGGAACCACGCCGCGTACCCGTGGACCCAGCCGAAGGCCCCGTTGGCGAGGGCGACGAGCGCGATGAAGGAGACCAGCATCGCGATCACGTTGAGCATGAGGTACAACCCGTCGGTCGTGCCGCGGGCCGCCGCGTCGACGACGTTGACATCGGTGCGCGGGATGTCGACCCGTACACCGCCCAGCGTCTGCGGCGTGTCCGTCTCGGGCTCGATGATCTTGGCCATCATGATGGTGCCCGGCGCCGTCATGATCACCGCCGTCAAGAGGTGGCGTGCCTCGATCCCGAACGCGATGTAGGCCGCCATGATGGACCCGGAGACGTGGGCCATGCCGGCCGTCATCACGGTCATGAGCTCGGAGCGCGTCATCCCGGGGAGGAACGGGCGGATCGTGAGGGGCGCCTCGGTCTGCCCCATGAAGATCGAGGCGGCGACGTTCAGGCTCTCGGCGCCGCTCGCCCCCATGACCTTGTTCATCACGACGGCGAACGCCTTCACCACGAGCTGCATGATGCCGAGGTAGTACAGGATGGCGAACAGCGCCGACACGAAGATGATGGCGGGGAGCACCTGAAACGCGAAGATCACGCCCAGGCTCGAGTGCTGCTTGCCGATCTCCCCGAACACGAACTCCGAGCCGACGTAGGAGAAGCTCAGGATCTGCTTCACCACGTCTCCTAAGGCGCTGAACAACGTCTGGCCCAGGGGCACGCGCAGCACGAAGATCGCGAAGGCGAGCTGCAGCCCCACTCCCCAGGCCACGATGCGCCAGCTGATCGCGCGGCGGTTGCGCGACAGCGCCACGCCGATCCCCAAGATCAGAACGATCCCGAACAGGCCCGTGAGCCGCTGGCCCACCGAGCGCGGCGCCTGGGTCACGGGGGCAGCACCGGTGGACGGTGGCACCAGGGAGTCGGAGGCCGCCTCGGGACGAACCGCCCCTCGCAGGCTGTTCCAGGCGAACCGGGGAAGCGTGAACACGGCCAGCGCGCACACGAAGGTGACGACGCACGCCAGCACCGTCCGGCGGAAGGACATTTAGAGAGCCTCCAGTTCGCTCTGGACCCGAGCCACCAGCGCGACCTTCTCGTACTCCGGAAGAAACGCGCTCTCGCACGCGTTGAGCGTCACGCGCGCGAGCTCCTGTCGCGTGAGCCCGAGGGCGCCGTGCGCCAGGAAATACTCGTCGGTGAGCGAGATGCCGTCCACCAGGCGGCCGTCGGTATTGAGCGTGACCACGACCCCGCGGTCGAGATAGCGTTTGAGGGGATGCTCGGCGATCGCCGCCACCGTGTGGGTGTGGAGGTTGCTGGTGAGGCACATCTCGAGCGGGATACCGCGCGCCACCACCTCGTCGAGCAGGGCCGGCTCTTCCCCCAGCCGCGTGCCGTGCCCGATGCGCCGCGCGCCGCAGGCGTGCAGCGCCTCGTGGATCGAGTGCGGCCCGTCCCCTTCCCCGGCGTGGCACGTGCACGCCAGGCCGTGCGCCGCGGCGTACGCGAATGCCGGCGCGTGCTCCCGGGCGGGATGCCCCCGCTCGGCACCCGCCAGATCGAACGCAACCACCCCGGCGCCGCGATACTCCGCCGCGGCGCGCGCCAGCTCGAGCGACTCGCCCGGCGGCCGCGTGCGAATGGCGCAGACGATCAGTCCGACCTTGGTGCCCGTCTCCGCCTCGGCGCGCTTGATCCCGGCGAGCGGCGCCTCGATCGCCTGCGCCAGCGTGAGCGCCGGCCGATGCAGCAGCGGGGAGTAGCGCACCTCCACGTAGCGCACGCCGTCGGCGGCCGCATCCAGTACGAACTCGTAGGCGATCCGCTCGAGCGCCGCGGCGGTCTGCATGACGGACAAGGTGATTTCGTACTTGGTGAGATACTCTTCGAGGCTCTTCGCGTGCTTGACCGACAGCGCCTGGGCGAGCCCGTCGGGCGTGTCGGCGGGGAGCCGCACCCCTTGGGCCCGCGCCAGCTCGAGCATCGTCTGAGGACGCAACGATCCGTCCAGGTGCACGTGCAGCTCGGCCTTGGGCCAGCGCCGCAACAGCTCCTTGGAGAGACGGGGCGGTCCCTGCCGCGCCGTCACGACTACGCGCAGGATCGCGCCGCCTTCGCCGACCGGGTCCGCGGCGTCGACCGGACGTCCCACGCCGTCGGTCGCGTACGCCGCCCCGCTCGCCAGCAGCCCCGCCAAGTCGCCGTCGAGCGCCGCCACCGCGTCGCGCACCGTGGCGCCGCGAGCCACCGTCACCGGCTGCTCGTTCACGAAGACGCGCAGGCTCACCGGCCGGCCCCGACCCGGTGGACCCGCCCGTCGCCCGGGGCCTCGACCGGCGGCCGCAGCACGGCGAGGTACTGAATCAGCGCGTCCAGGTCGATCAACCCCAGGTCCTCGGACGGCAGCCCCCGGAACATCGTGTAGCCACTCCCGCCCGCGGCGAGGAAATCGCTCACCGCCACGGTGTAGGTGCGTCCGTTGTCGAGCCCGTGTCCGTTCGCCAGCCTGACCTTGGTGACCCGATGCCCGACGCCCTTCCGCGGATCGTACCACACCTCCAGCCCCGAGACATGCGCGTCCGCGCGGTCACCGGCCACCGCGTGCTCGAGCGCCGCCATGAGGACCTTGCCCGGGACGAAGAGCCGCACGAGCCGGTTCTGAAACGGCTGTACCTGGTACAGGTCGCCATACGTCGCGGTGCCGGCCGCCAGGTCCGCGCGGATGCCGCCGCTGTTGACGACCGCGACGTCCGTCTTGGTCATGTTCCGCTGCGCATCGGCGATGAGCCGCCCAAGTGGGTGGTCCTCGCTCCCGCGGCGCAGCTCGGTCTTGATACGCGCCACGAAGCGGCCGGTCACCGCCTCGATGGCCCGTTGGTAGGGACGCAGCGAGTCGGCGAGCGCAGCGTCGGGCCGGACCTGGTCGGCGTAGGGCGTCTCGATGCGCGCGCGCACCTGGCGCTCCGTGCCGCGCACCCGCACGAAGTCCACGACCGCGATGCCGGCGCCGCTCGAGCGCGCCTGGACGATCGGGATCCCGTTCACCACGGTGTTGACGAGTGAGTGCGTGTGCCCGCTCACGATCAGGTCCACGACGCCCGAGTCGAGGCCGCGCGCGATGTCCATGATCTCACCGTGACAGGCGGGCGCCGGCACCGGGTCCGGCCCCGGGGCACCGTCGCAGAACGCCCCCTCGTGCGCCAGGACGATCACGAAGTCGGCAGCCGCCCGGGCCCGGGGGAGCACGCGGCGCACCGCCGCCGCGCCCTCGCCGAACGCGAGCCCCCGCACGTTGCGCGGCGCCGTGTTGGTCGGCGTGGCGCGCAGCGCCAATCCGATCACGGCGATCTTCAGCCCGCCGCGCTGGATCAGAGTCCACGGCTCAGCCCACTCGGGCCGCGCCGCGCCGCTCGAATCGGTGATGTTGGCGGCGAGAAAGCGGTACTTCGCCCCCGCCATGCGGGCCCGCAGCGTGTCGACCGACCAGTCGAACTCGTGGTTGCCGATCGCCGCGGCGTCGATGCCAAACGCGTTCAGCGCGGCGATCGCCGGCAGCCCGAAACTAAAGTTGGAGAGCAGCGTCCCCTGCATCTCGTCGCCGCCATCGAGCCGGACCGTGGTGCAGCCGCACGCCCGCGCGAGCGAGTCGAGCCACGGCTTGAGCGCGGCGGCGCCGCCCACGGCCTTCCCGTCGGACCACGGCCAGGAGCGCGCCTCGAGCGCGCCGTGGAAGTCGTTGATCGCGAGTACCCGGAGTACGGTGCTGTCCCGACTCACGGGCGGCGTGCCGACGATCACGAGGTGGGCGGGATCGGCAGTGGGGGACGGCGGGGAGGGCGGGACGGGCACGACGGGGTTCTGCGCCGCGACGAGCAGCGCGAGGAGCACGCGCATAGTGCGCTGTAAATTGCGGAGGCCAGACCGAATGCGCTACCTTCCGCACCGCGCTGCTCCCCGCGACGGATAATCGAAGGAGGTCCCGTCCATGCCAGAGTCCCACCGCCTCATCGTCGATCGTGAAACCGAGCCCGCGCGCGTCGCCGCGCGACAGGCGGTGGATCGCCTCCATCGCCTCGACACCGGCGGAGACGTGATCCTGTGACCCCGGAGCCGGCCCATCGCATCCTGGTGGTGGATGACGAGCCGGACATCACCGCGCTGGTCGCCTATCATCTCGCCAAGGTCGGCTACCGCGTCACGACCGCGGCGAGCGGTCGCGACGCGCTCGTGGCCGCGCGCGAGGAGCGACCCGACCTCGTGGTCCTCGACCTCATGCTCCCCGGGGTGTCCGGTTACGACGTCCTCGCCGAGCTGCGCCGCCGCGAGGAGACCAAGGACATCGGCGTCATCCTGCTGACCGCCCGCAAGGAGGAGCCGGACCGGATCAAAGGCCTGTCGCTCGGCGCCGACGACTACCTCCCGAAGCCATTTTCGCCGCAGGAGCTCGTGCTACGCGTGAGCGCGGTGCTGCGCCGCCTCGCGGCCCCGGCGGTCGCGGTCGGCGGCGTCATGACCGCCGGCCAGCTCGTGCTCGACAAAACCGCGCATCGCGTGACGGTGGCGGGCGCCGAGGTCGAGCTCACCGCGACCGAATTCAAGCTGTTGCGCACGTTGATCGAGCGGGAAGGGCGGGTGCAGAGCCGGGCGCAGCTGTTGGAAACGGTGTGGCGCGCGCAGCCCGACATTCAGACGCGCACGGTCGACATGCACGTCCAGCGGCTGCGGCAGAAGCTCGGCAAAGCGGGCGAGTGCATCGAGACCGTGCGCGGCGCCGGCTACCGCTTCCGCCGTCCCGAGGCCCGCGGCGCGGGAGCAGCTGGAGGGGGGGGCCGCAAGCGCGTGTGAAGCTCGTCACCCGGCTGTTCATCACGACCAGCCTGCTCCTCGCCGTCGCCGTCGGCGGGTCGATCGTCGCCGCCGATCGCCTGCTGCGCCGCTACCTCGAAGAGGAGATCGCTCACGGCCTGGAGCGTGAGGCACGGCTCGTGGCGATGCTACTCCCGGGCGACTCGCTCGCCTGGCCCGAGGCCGCCCGCGCGTTGGGTCAGCAGATCGGTCACCGCGTCACGCTGATCGATCCCACCGGGAAGGTCCGGGGCGACACCGAATTCGACCGCGCCTCACTGCCGCAGTTGGAGAACCACCTCATGCGCCCCGAGGTCCAGCGAGCGATCGGCGGGGGGGGCGGAGCGGGCGGGGGGGGCATCGGAAGGGATGAGCGGCTGAGCGCGTCGACCAACGAGCGGCGGCTGTACGTGGCCGTGCGCGGTGGGCCGCCGGGACTCGCCGTCGTCCGAGTGTCCACGACCCTGGCGGCCGTGGACGACCAGGTGGGCCGGGTCCAGCGGGCCGTCGCCCTGGCGGGGCTCGCCGCGCTGCTCGCGGCCGCCCTGGTCGGCTGGCTGCTCTCGCGAGAGGTGGCACGGCCTCTCGTCCAGCTGGTCGGCGCCGCCCGGGCCATCGCCGCGGGCGAACCCCCCAGCTTCCCACAGTCGCGCGCACCCGAGGTCGCCCAGCACATCCTGGCGCTGCGCGCCATGCATGAGGAGCTGGACCAGCGGTTTGCGGAGCTGCGGCGCGAGCGCGCGGAGACGGCCACGCTCATCGAGACGATGGCGGACGGCGTTCTCGCGGCGGACGCGCGCGGGGGGATCGTCACCCTCAATACCGCGGCGCGGCGCCTGCTCGGCTACGGTCCCGCCGACCACCTGCCGCCCCTGGCCGAGCTGTTTCACGACAAGCCCGCGCGGGAGCTGGTGGACGCGATTCTGTCGAGCCGGGAAGCGGAGCCCGTCGATCTCGCGCTCGACAACCGGGCGCTGCTCATCGCGGGCCGTGCGCTCCCCAACGGCGGCGCCCTGCTCGTAATCCGCGACGTCACCGAGCTGCGCCGGCTCGAAACCGTGCGGCGTGACTTCGTCGCCAACGTCTCGCACGAGATGAAGACGCCGTTGACCTCGATCGCGGGATACGCCGAGACGCTCGCGACGGAAGTGGGGACGGGAACGCAGAGCGAGCGGTTTGCGCAGACCATCCTGAGCAACGCGCGCCGCATGCAGCGTCTCGTGGACGATCTCCTCGACCTCTCGCGCATCGAGTCGGGAGGCTGGCAACCCGTCCCCGAGCCGGTGGACATCGCCACCGTCGCTCGCGAAACCTGGGCGCCGTTTGCGGACCGGGCGCGGGACCGCCGGATCGACTTCACGGTCACCGTCGCGCCACCGGGCAATGGCGCCACGCTCGCCGCCGACCCGGATGCCTTGCGGCAGATCCTGACGAACCTGTTCGACAACGCCCTGCGCTACACACCACCGGGCGGTCGCATCGTCGTTGCCGCCAGCCCCACCGCCGGTGGCACGCTCCTCTCGGTCTCGGACAACGGCTCGGGCATCACGGGCCAGCATCTGCCGCGGGTGTTCGAGCGGTTCTACCGGGCCGACCCCGCCCGCTCCCGCGATCAGGGGGGGACCGGTCTGGGTCTCGCCATCGTGAAGCACCTGGTGGAGGCCCATGGCGGGCGGGTGGAGGCCCAGAGCGCGCCCGGTCAGGGTACGACGATTCGCATGGTCTTCCCTCCCCCGGGCGGTGCCCTGTAAATGCGCGGGTGGAGCTGGGGCGCAAGTCGACCTAGCCGCGCCCCTGGTACGAGACCGTGAGGCGCGACACGTCGAACGACGGCTTGGGAAACGTCAGGTCGAGACGCTCCAGCGCATGCACCAGGATCCGTGACACGGCGAGGTTGCGAAACCACTTCTTGTTCGCCGGGATGATGAACCACGGTGCCGCATCCGTGCTGCAGCGTCCCAGCGCGTCCTCGTAGGCCGCCGTGTAATCGCCCCAGTACTTCCGGTCCTCGAAATCCTCGGGCGCGAGCTTCCACTGCTTGGTCGGATCCTTGAGACGCTCTTCGAACCGCCGCTTCTGCTCGGCCTTGTCGATGTGCAGGAAAAACTTGACTACGGTGACGCCGTTTTGGGCGAGCAGCGCCTCGAACCCGTTGATCTGCTCGTACCGGGCCGACCACACCTCCCGGGGCACGAGCTTGCGCACCCGAGCGACCAGCACGTCTTCGTAATGCGACCGGTTGAAGATCGCGATGTCACCCTTCGCGGGGACCGCTCGATGGATCCGCCACAAGAAGTCGTGGTCCGCCTCTTCGGCCGAAGGCCGCTTGAACGCCGTCACGCGACACCCTTGAGGGTTGAGCCCGGCCATCACGTGGCGGATCGTGCCGTCCTTACCGGCGGCGTCCATTCCCTGCAGCACGACCAGCAGGGCATGACGATGGTCGGCAAACATCACGTACTGCAGCTCGTCGAGCCGGGCGATCGCCTGCGCCACTGCGTCCTCGGTCGCGGCGTCCTTGCCGTGGCCCCGCGTGTCCTCGGGATCCCACTCGGTGAGGTGGACGCGTCGGCCCGGCGCCACGACCAGCTGCTCCCACAGTTTCATTCGAGCGAAGCTACACCGCGCATCTCCGCGTGCAACAAGCGCTTGCCGTCGAGACACTGGCGTTGCACATCCGTTACACTACCGTGATATCCTTCAACCCCGTGGCGCATTGACGCGAGCGGCTGGCGGCGCCATTTCTCTCACCCCACAACGATCCGGCAGCATGGTAAGCGCGACAGCCCAGACGAGCGTGCCCGCGGCGACGGGCGGAGCGGCCCCCACTCCGAGGCCGCCCGCCGCGCCGCCGCCGCCGCGCCTCGCCGCGGTCGACATCGGCACCAACTCGATGCGGCTGGTCGTCGCCGAGGTGCAGCCGGACGGATCCTACCGGGTACTCGACCAGGACCGCGAGATGACGCGGCTGGGCCGCGGGCTGTACGCCAGCGGGCGCATCGGCGACGGTTCTATGGAGCAGTCGCTCCAGACGTTGGGGCGGATGAAGGCCATCGCCGAAGGCTTCGGCGTCAGCGAGCTGCGCGCCATCGCCACCAGCGCCGTGCGCGAGGCCGCGAACGGGCGGGACTTCGTGCGCGAGGCCTGGCGGCGCTGCCGGGTGCGTATCGAAATCGTGCCCGCCGAAGAGGAAGCCCGGCTCGCGTTCCGGAGCGTGTCCCGCCACTACGACCTGAGCGACCGCTTGACCGCCATCGTCGACATCGGCGGCGGCAGTGCCGAGGTGATTCTCGCGGCCGGGGGCGTGGTCGAGCAGGTCGTCTCGCTTCCCTTGGGGGCGGTGCGGCTGAGCGAGCGGTACTGCAAGTCGGACCCGCTCCGGCGCAAGCACTGGAAGGCCCTGCGCCGTGCGATCGACGACACCATCGACGAGAAGATGGGCAAGCCTCCGTTCGCCGCCGAGGTGATGATCGGCAGCGGCGGCACGTTCACCAACCTGGCCGAGATGGCGCAGCTCGAGCGCGATGGCAAGGTGGTGCACGCGCGCGAGTACGCGCTCAGCCGCGCCGAGGTCATTCGCTTCCTGGACCGGCTGCGGGAAACGCCGCTCGACGCGCGCCGCCAGATTGCCGGTCTCAACCCGCGCCGGGCCGACATCATGGTCGCGGGTGTCGCCGCGATCGCCCGGCTGATGCGCCGGCTCGGCACCCAGCGAGTGCTGGTGAACGATCGCGGCGTTCGCGACGGTGTGCTGCTGTCGATGATCGACGACCTCTACGGGACGGCGTCTCCGCCGCGTGCGCCGGTCGCCGACCGCATGGACGTCGTGCGCCGCTTCGCCCGCAAGTGCCACTCGAACGAGCGGCACTGCGAGCAGGTCGCCGCCGTCGCGGTGTCGATCTTCGATGCGCTGCGCGACGCGTACGCGCTGCCGGCAGGTGGCCGCGACATCCTGCAGGCGGCGGCGCTGCTGCACGACATCGGCTACCTGATCAACCACGAGAAGCACCACAAGCACGCGTATCACCTGATCATGCACGGCGACCTGCGGGGGTTCTCCTCCCGCGAGATCGAGCTGATCGCGAACGTGGCCCGCTACCATCGGCGTGCCCCGCCGAAGAAGACCCACGCCAACCTCGCCCGACTCGATCGCGGCGAGCGCCGCCTGGTCCGGCGGTTGAGCGGTGTGCTCCGCGTCGCCGACGGCCTCGACCGCGCCCACGGGCAGGTGCTCCAGGGCGTGCGGTGTCGCGTGGGTGACGGCTGGGTCCGCATGCTGGTGCGCGCCACCCGCGACCCGGCGATCGAGCTGGAGGATGCGAAGCGCAAGGCCGTGCTGTTCGAGCGGGCGTTCCACGCCGAGCTGACCCTCACCTGGTCGCGAGCGAGGAAATAGCGTGGCTGAGCGCGCCCTACCCGCCTATCCGCCCGACCACTACCTGAACCGGGAGCTCTCCTGGCTCGAGTTCAACGCCCGCGTGCTGGAAGAGGCGGCGGACGCGACGAACCCGTGGCTCGAGCGCCTCAAGTTCCTCGCGATCTTCAGCTCGAACCTGGACGAGTTCTTCGAGATTCGAGTGGCCGGCTTGCAGCAGCAGGTGTACGCCGGGGTCGAGCCGCAAGACTACGGAGCGGACGGCCTGGCGCCCGCCGAGCAGCTCGCGGCCATCGAGCGCCGGGTGCACGAGCTCGTCACCGAGCAGTACCGCATTCTCGGAACCGATGTGCTGCCGGGGTTGGCCGCCGGCGGAGTCGAGCGCGTGCAGTTCGACGACTTGAGCGACGCGGAGCGCCGCCACGTGGACGCGCTGTTCCGCGCCAGCATTTATCCGGTCCTGACGCCGCTCGCGATCGACCCGGGCCACCCCTTCCCCCACGTGCACAACAAGAGCCTCAACATCGCGCTCGTGGTCGAGCGCCAGAACGGGGGCCAGCCGCGCCGCCATTTCGCGGTCGTCCAGGTGCCCGCCGTGCTCGACCGTGTCGTAGTGGTGTCGACCCACGGCGAGGGGCGGGTGCGTTTTATCCTGCTCGAGGACATCATCGCGCGGCATTTGCGCGAGCTGTTCGGTGGTCTGCGCGTCGTCAGCCACACGGTGTTCCGCGTCACCCGCAACACCGATCTCACGATCCAGGAGGAAGAGGCCGAGGATCTGCTGGAGACGATCGAGGAGAGCCTGCGGCAACGGATGCGCAGCGACCCGGTGCGGCTCGAGATCTCCGCCGACGCGGACGAGGTGTTCACGGGCCTCTTGACCGAGGCGCACGACCTCGAGCCACGCGACGTGTATCGTGTCGCCGGCCCCGTTGACTTGACCGTGCTGATAGCGCTGCACCGGCTGGACGATTTGGCCGCGCTGCGCGACGAGCCGCTCGTGCCCCGGGTGTCCCCGCCGTTCGCGCAAGGCCAGGATGTGTTCGACGTGATCCGGGCGCATGACGTGCTGGTGCACCTGCCCTACGAATCGTTCGGGTGCGTCGTGGACTTCATCGAGCGGGCGGCGGACGACCCCCAGGTGCTCGCCATCAAACAGACGCTGTACCGCACCAGTGCGAGCCCCATCATCGCCGCGTTGGCGCGGGCGGCGCAGAACGGCAAGCAGGTGACGGCGCTGGTCGAGCTGAAGGCCCGGAAGGACGAGCAGAACAACATCGCCTGGGCGCGCGTGCTCGAGCAGGCGGGCGTGCACGTGGTGTACGGCATCGTGGGCTTGAAGACCCACTGCAAGGCCGCCCTCGTCGTGCGCCGGGAGGCGGACGGCATCCGGCGCTACGTCCACCTCTCCACCGGGAACTACAATCCCGCCACCGCGCGCAGCTACACCGATCTCGGGCTGTTCACCGCGCACCCGGACTTCGGCGAAGACACGACCGCCCTGTTCAACCTGCTGACCGGATACGCGGACGGCTACAAGTGGAAGAGGCTGCTGGTAGCGCCGCTCGGCCTGCGGGACGAAATCGTTGCGCGCATCGAGCGGGAGCGGCGCCACGCGCAGGATGGCCGGCCGGCGCGCATCGTCGTGAAGATGAACGCGCTGGTGGAGCCGTCGGTGATCGACGCGCTGTACGGCGCCTCGCAGGCGGGCGTGACCATCGAGCTCGTCATCCGCGGCATCTGCTGCCTGCGCCCCGGCCTCCCCGGCGTGTCCGAGAACATCCGCGTGACGAGCATCGTGGACAAGTTCCTCGAGCACAGCCGCATCTTCTATTTCGAGAACGCGGGCGATCCGGAGGTGTATCTCGCCAGCGCCGACTGGATGCCTCGCAACTTCTGGCGCCGGATCGAGACCGTGTTTCCGATCGAGGATGCCGGGATCCAGGCGCGCATCGTGGGCGACATCCTGCAGGCTGTGCTCGCCGACAACGTCAAGGCGCGCGAGCTGCTCCCCGACGGCACGTACCGCCGGCGCGCGCGCGCCGACGCCGACCCGGTGATACGATCCCAGCTCGTCCTGCAGCACCTCGCCCGCGAGGCGGCGCGCGAGGGAGGAGAGCCTCACCCTCCCTTCGTCCCGATCGTGCGACGCCCGCGCTCGAGCGGCGAGCCCGCCGAGCCGGCGCCCCTGGCGGAGCGAGCCCGCGATTCCGCCTGACCGGCGCAGCGCATGCGCCTCCTCGTCGTCCGACACGCCATCGCAGAAGACCGGGAAGCCTTCGCGCGCTCGCACAAGGACGACGCCGCCCGGCCCCTGACGCCCGACGGGCGGCGCAAGATGGCGCGCGCCGCCCTGGGCCTGAAGGAGCTCGTCCCCGAGCTCGAGCTGCTCGCCGCGAGCCCCTACAAGCGGGCGCTCGAGACCGCCGAGATCATCGCCCACGCGTACGGCCATCAGCGCGTCGAGCGCGTGCCGGAGCTCGCGCCCGGCGCCGGGATCGACCGGGTCATCGGCTGGCTCACGGGGCAGGCCGCTCGAAACACCATGACGATCGTCGGGCACGAGCCGGACTTGAGCCAGCTGGTGTGCGCGCTGCTCGCGGGCTCGAACGGGCCCTTCCTCGAGCTGCGCAAGGGCGCGGCCTGTTTGCTCGAATTCCCCGGCGCGATCGGCAAAGGGGCGGCCACGCTCGACTGGTTCCTCGGGCCGAAGCACCTGCGCCGCCTCGTCGCCGATGAGTAAGCCCCCGGTCGACCTGCTCGCCCGCCCCGCCCCCGCGGTCGCGGCGCTAGTCGGCCTCGCCCTGCTGGACGAAGCGCGTGTGGCGTGCGGCCGGCTGACCGCCCCCGATGACGCCGAGGCACTGCACGACTTTCGGGTGGCGCTGCGGCGGCTGCGCTCGGTGCTGCGCAGCTTTCGATCGGCGCTGGGCGATGCGGTACCGAAGAAGCTGCAGCGCCGGCTGCGCGACGTCACCCGCGCGACCGGCGCCGCGCGCGACGCCGAGGTGCAGCTCGGCTGGGTGCGGGGCCACCGCGCCGAGCTGGGACAGCGCCTGGCGCCCGGCCTGCCGTGGCTCCTCGCCCGGCTCGCTCAGCAGCAGGACCAGGCCTACGCCGATATCCGCCGGAAGGTGCCCCCAGAGTTCCGCCAGCTCGAGCGCCGGGTGCGTCGTGGCCTGAGCGCCATACTGCTCGATGCGACCCCGGCCGCGCCGTCGTTCGCCGCCGCCGCCATCCGGCTGATCCGTGAGCATGTGGCCGAGCTCGAGCAGGAGCTCGCGGCCGCGCGCGCCGGCCCCGACGCGGACACGATCCACGCCGCCCGCATCGCCGTGAAGCGGCTGCGCTACCTGCTCGAGCCCCTCGCCGGCGAGCGGCCGCTGCTCTCCCCCACGCTCGAGTCGCTGAAGCAACTGCAGACGCTGCTCGGGGAGCTGCACGACCTTCAGGTCCTCGGGGCCGCGCTGGGAGTCGCGGTCGCCGAAGCCGCAGCCGAGCGGGCGCGCCGTCTCCATGCAGTCGCGCTGCGCGGGGCCCCGTCGGCGCCGCGGGCTCGAGCCCGGCAGCCGGGACCCCGCCCCGCCAGCGCCGGGCTGCTCGCCTTGGCCCGACTCGCCGGCCGAACTCGCGACGAGCTGTTTCGGCGTCTCGAGGCGGAGTGGTTCGGCGTCTCGCTCGCGGCACTCACGCAAGCGCTGCGTGCCTTCGCCGACGACATGGCGGCCGGCGCCGTGCCTCCACCCCCGCCCCTCCCCAGGTCGCGCGCCGCTCGCCGGGCAGCGTTACCGAGCCGTTACACTCGACCAGCTTCTCCGTGACGCGCTCGTATTCGTTTCATGGTCGCTGCTTCGACACCACAGCGTAGCTTCCAACTCAATCCCCAAGGAGGGGAAACAGCCCATGCCGTTCTCCTATCGTCGGGCGCTCGGGATGACCGTGGTGGCCGCCGCGACGGGTTCCGCTCCGCTCGTCGGGCAAACCAGTCCGTCGCCGATTTCCGTCGGCGTCACTGCGTACGCGCAGTACGTCTACCAGCTCAAGGACACCGCGAGTGTCAAACAAAACAATTTCGACCTCACCCGCGGCTACGTGAACGTCATCGGCCGGTTCTCGGGCGGCTTGTACACCCGGGTGACGGTGGACCTTTTCTCTGTCGGTGCCGGCGCGGGCAACGTCACGGGCTCCTACAGCTACCGCCTGAAGTACGCCTACGCCGCCTGGACGCCCACCAACAGTCCCCTCACGTATAAGCTCGGCATGCTCCACACACCGTGGCTCGATTGGGAAGAGGCGCTATGGGACTACCGGATGCAGGGCACGATGGCGCTCGATCGCAACGGCTACGAGACCGCTTCTGACATCGGAGCCGGCATCGACGGTAAGTGGCACAGCGACAAGGTGAACTTTCAGGTCACGCTCGTGAACGGCGAAGGCTATCACGGCGGGGTGGGCGACGGGCGCAAGGACGTCGAGGGCCGTGTTTCGGTGCGCGTGCTCGATACCGACGACTCGAGCCGAGTGGGCGGGTTGCGCGTCACCGCGTACGCTCATGCCGGCAAGCCAACCGGTGGCGGCACCCGGAACCGGTGGCTGGGGATGGTGTCCTATCGCGCGAAAGCATACACACTCGCAGCGGAGGCGGCCCTCACCACCGACAGCACGACAGGTGTCGCGACGCGGGACGGGCACGTCTACAGCGCATTCGGCGTGTACCACTTTCCCCGCTCGGGAGCCGCCGTGATCGCACGCGTCGACGCGGTGACGCCGACCGTGGGGGGGAACCGCCTCACCCGCTTCATCGGCGGGGTGTCGTACCAGATCAACCCCCAGCTGCGTGTGCTCGGCGACTGGGACTACCTGAGCTACCAGAACACGCCCGCGACGCCGGATCTGACTCGTTCGCAACTGCTGTTTCAGACCCAGATCGCCTTCTAACCTCGACGAGGCATCGACATGACGAAATCTCCCATTGTCGCGCTGGCGGCCGCCCTGACGCTCGCCGCTCCCGCGGCCGCCCAGGTGAAGCTAAACGGCGCCGGTGCGACGTTTCCCAATATCATTTACCAAGACTGGATGCTGACCTACAACAAGGCGCACCCCGACGTCCAGCTGAACTACCAGTCCATCGGCTCGGGCGGCGGGATCCGCCAGTTCTCCGACGGCACGGTGGACTTCGGCGGCTCGGACGCGCCGATGAGCGACTCCGCCATCGCGGCGATCCAGGGCAACGTGCTCCATATCCCGACCGTGCTCGGCGCGATCGTGATCACCTACAGCGTGCCGGGAGTGAGCCAGCAGCTGAAGTTCACGCCCGACCTGATCGCGGACATCTTCCTCGGGAAGGTCACCAAGTGGAACGACGCCCGTCTCACGAGCGTCAACCCCGGCGCGTCGCTCCCGGCGACGGACATCGTCGTCGTGCACCGCTCCGACGGCTCGGGCACGAGCTACGGGTTCACCGACTACCTCTCGAAGGTGAGCTCGGAGTGGGCCCAGAAAGTCGGCAAGGGGACCTCGGTCAACTGGCCCGTGGGGCTCGGCGGCAAGGGCAACGAGGGCGTGGCGGCGACCGTGAACCAGACGCCCGGCGGCATCGGCTACGTGGAGCTCGCCTACGCCACCAGCAACAAGATGGCGTACGGCCAGGTGCGTAACTC
>Ga0137415_10001427_pt1 | contig 23693 bp, 25 predicted proteins | sample CZODoug3_1_1_16f_FD_183082 | JGI IMG/M metagenome (GOLD analysis project Ga0137415, IMG submission 183082) | Vadose zone soil fungal communities from Angelo Coast Range Reserve, California, USA - CZODoug3_1_1_16fungal (Hybrid Assembly) | ecosystem: Environmental > Terrestrial > Soil > Vadose...
CAGTAGCGCGCTACCTCCTCTACGCGCGCGCACGCCGGAAATTGGAAGCCGAGGGATACATGTTGAACGGTCAGGATCAGGTGGGCCGTGTCACAGTGTTGTGGGTCTGGCGCGATGGGTGTCGAGTCGCTGTTGCGGTGAGTGATCCAGATGCATCACGCGACCGAATGCTGGCCTTGGCGCGTCGCCTGTGTGCGTTCGTTAACCCGTTTGGCCCAAGTGCTAGTCAGGTCGTAATCTTTGGTCCGGCGGGAGCGTTCCCGAGACTGCCAAAGCTACCGCCTGCATGGAATGGGCGCGTTGTTTTTCGGTCGCTGTAAACCGAAACAGCGCAGACGAGTTGGTCAGTCGGATTGGGGTCAGTCTAGCCAGGTGCCGGGAGATGCTGTTCTGCGGCCGCGATCCCCTCAATTTGCCGGTTGAGCGCCTGCAGGACCGCGCGTGCGACAGCCCGTTGCGGTTCGTCCCGCATTGGGGCAGAGCCGACCAAGGAGAGCTCCCGGCCTTGGGATTCTGCGGTGATTAGTACAAGTACTACAGGACGAGGCTCAGGGATGATCTTGACAGTCCCAAGCGAAAAGTGCATCTGGGCGCCGGTGAACCCTACATACATCCGGATTGCATTCACTGTCGCTTGGGCGACCACGGCATGCCAGTCTTCACCTTCCGTGCGGCTGCTCGCAAGCCCCACGTGGGTCAGACCGGAATCCCGCAGTTGCACCCGGGCCCGGCTCCGGGAAGGGGCGACCTCGCAGGAAACATCCTCGAGTTTCAGCCGGTGTGGCATGGCAGCGCTCCGAAGGAAGGTGTGCGTTTGATGAAGTTTAGAGCAATTTTCATACCAGTGCGGAGAAACTTAAGGAGAAACTTAAGAGATCCTAGACATGGCGACTCAGGTTATTTCGCCGGCGACAGACGTCTTGTGACCGGCTGGGGGGATTGTCGACGCCACCGTTATCGGATCACCGACATGAGGGCAGCATTTGCCGTGAGCATGTGCACCCCGACCATGAAGGCTGCGAGGCTAACCACCCAGCCCAGCAGGATGAGTTGTAGTTTCCGATCAAGCTCGTTGAACCTGAACTGAATCGCCTCAAACTCCTCGTACCGCATCGCCTTGCTCCCTTCATGCCCCGTGCTGCTGGCAGAGGCCTAATTGGCGCCTTGGGCGCCACACAAGAACTAGGGAGCAACTCGGATGCCAGAAGCGGAAGAAGTTATTCGAGAGTCGTCAAATCGGGATCGGCGGGTGTCAGTTTTGTGGAAGTTTTGGCGGAAATCCTAAGCCAGGAGTGCCACTTGGATCTGATTGCGTCCCATCCGCTTCGCCGCATAGAGAGCGCCGTCAGCTTTGTGGATCAGTTCCTCGTACCCCACTCCGTCCTGGGGGCAGGAGGCGATTCCGACGCTGACCGTCAGGCGCCCGAAGGGCTGGATGCTGCCGCCGCGGAAGGGGTACTCCTCAACCAAGGTGCGCAAGCGTTCCATCACCGTCTGGGCCTCATCTTTGGCCGTGTTGACCATGACGAGGGCGAACTCCTCACCACCGTATCGGGCCAGGACGTCGGTGGTGCGCATTTGACCCCGCAGTAGCGCCCCCAGTTCCCGCAGAAGGGCGTCGCCGGCGACGTGGCCCAGTGTGTCGTTGTAGTTCTTGAAGAAGTCCAAGTCGATCATGGCGAGCGCGCAGTGGCCCCCGTAGCGACGAATCCGGTCGACCTCCGCCCGGAGGATGTCTTCAAAATGGCGCCGGTTATACAGGCTCGTCAGCGGATCGGTAATGGCGAGTTCGGCCAGTCTAGCGCGCAGCACGCGTCGCTCCGTGCGTTCGGCCCGCAACTTCTCCAAGACCATGCCGGTGAAGATGTTGATGGACACAAACATGAGAGTGACGACAGATTCGAACGGCATGGACAGCGGGTAGCCCTGGTGGGCCAAAATCGCGAGTGCGCCCAAGTAGCAGAGAGCCATGAGGGCACTCATCGAGAACGCACCCACAAAGCCCACCAGACCCGCCATGAAAATCGGGACGGCGAGCCACACCATCAAGAGCACCATGTGCATCGACGGGGCGAGGTAGATGTACAACGCGAGCAGCAGCGTCCCAGCCACTGTGGGGATGTACACAAAGTGTTCGTCCCACTTGATTCGGGCATCCCATCCTTCGCGGACAGCTGCCCACAGTGTGCTCTCCACCAGAATGGTGACGCCGAGCCCAATGAGGAAGTCCGTCCACGTGATGGTGCGGAATCCCAAATAGTTGAGTAAACCGGTAACCACGAGGGCTAGAAAAAGACCGGCGGCAGAGGTCAGGATGCCGCGTTGTCTGATGCGCTGCCGGTTGTCGATGCCCATTTGGTGGTCCTCAAATGGGGGGAGAAGCAAGATATGTTCCAAGAGCATTTGACCGTATGCTTGTGGCCCCCCTGCCATCGGCTTGCGATTCCTGTCGCGCCCCACTTTACTTTTATTAGACGCGGCTTCATCCGCGGTATTCCCGAGGTCTTCGAGGAGTGGCCCGGCGATCCCCGAACTGAGGATATGTGCAGACCGATCTGACCCCCATGCTGCAGCAGTACCATCAACTCAAGGCGCGCTATCCGGGCATGCTGCTGATGTTTCGCCTGGGCGACTTCTACGAGTTGTTCTATGACGATGCCCTTGTCGCATCCCGCGACTTGGACATCACTCTGACCTCGAGGGAAGTCGGTCGAGGCGGGCGCATCCCGATGTGTGGCGTGCCGTACCACGCGGTCGACACCTACCTGGCGCGCCTCGTCGAGCGGGGGCATCGGATAGCTCTGTGTGATCAGCTCGGGGATCCCCAAAAGGCACGGGGATTGATGCGCCGGGATGTGGTTCGCGTGGTTACCCCCGGGACTGTCATCGATGGCGCCCTCCTGCCGCAGGATGCTAACAACTATCTCGTTGCTGTCACACCATCTAATCGAGGGTGGGGACTCGCAGCGGCGGACCTATCCACCGGGGAATTCCAAGTCACCGAGTTCACCGCGGACGACTTGGACGATCGGCTGATGGAAGAAGTCGTCCGCTTTGCACCGCGAGAGATCTTAGTGCCTGAATCCTCCGCTGCCCGTCTCGCTGCGGTCGCAACCTCCGGCGTCCGGCTGACCACCCTCGAAGACTGGCGGTTCGACGTCCCCACCGCCCGTCAGCTCCTTCTGGCACACTTCAAAGTCGCGACGCTTGATGGGTTCGGATGCGAACATCTGCCAGCCGCCGTCGGCGCCGCGGGCGCACTGCTCCACTACTTGCAGGAAACCCAGCACAGTCCCCTCGCACACCTGCGGAGGATTGTCACGTACGCTTCGGACGGCTCGTTGGTCGTAGACGCAGGCACCCGGCGGAACCTCGAGATTCTACGCAACCTCCGCGATGGTGCGACGTCGGGGACGCTCGTCGAGGTATTGGACGACACCTGCACAGCCATGGGTGCCCGCCGGCTGCGCCAGTGGCTGCTGCAGCCTCTGGTTGACCGCGCAGCTCTCGAGCGGCGCCTGGATGCCCTCCAACACTTTGTCTCCTCAGGACGCGTTCGAGGCGCACTCCGGACTGCGCTGCGGTCGGTCGCCGATCTGCAGCGCCTCGTTGGTCGGATCGGGCACGGGTCAGCCAGCGCGCGGGATCTGGTGGGCCTAGCAGGGTCGCTGCGCAGGTTACCTGAGATTGGACAGGCCCTCGCCGACGCCCCAGGTGCGCTGGCTCAACTGCGGGAGGAGATCCACCCGCACGACGAGGTAGCGAGCTTGATTCACGTAGCCATCGTCGACGATCCTCCGGCGACAGTGCTGGAGGGCGGGCTGATACGCGATGGGTACAGCGTTGAACTCGACGAGCTGCGCCGCGTGGAGCGTGAGGGGAAGGACTGGATCGCTGCTCTCGAGACCCAGGAACGCGCCCGCACGGGCATCAAGTCTCTTAAGGTCGGGTTCAATAAAGTCTTCGGTTACTACATCGAGGTCAGCAAGCCCAATCTCTCCCAGGTGCCCTCAAACTACACGCGCAAGCAAACACTGGTGGGGGCCGAGCGTTTTATCACGGAGGCGATGAAAGAGTACGAGGAGGCGATTCTGGGGGCAGAAGAACGAATCGCAGAGCTGGAGTATGCACTCCTGACTGACGTACGGGACCGCGTGGCTGCTCATGCGGATGCTCTCCTGCGCACAGCCGATGCCGTAGCCGATCTCGACGTGCTCGCTGCGCTGGCGGAAGTCGCCGCCACGAATGGGTACGTGCGACCGGCACTAACTGACGAGCCGGTGTTGGAGATCCGCGGCGGCCGGCACCCGGTTGTCGAGCGCCTGCTCGCTGGCGACCGCTTTGTCCCCAATGACGTCACCGCTTCGACGACCGGCCGCGCCATCCTCATCGTCACCGGACCTAATATGGCGGGCAAATCCACGTACCTGCGCCAAGTCGCGTTGATCACGCTGATGGCGCAAATCGGCTCGTATGTGCCCGCTGCGGCAGCGCGCGTTGGCCTCGTCGACCGCATCTTCACCCGGGTAGGCGCCACCGACGACATCGCGACAGGTCGGAGTACGTTTTTGGTGGAGATGCAGGAAGTTGCCAACATCCTCCATCACGCGAGCCAGCACAGCCTGATTGTTCTCGATGAAGTAGGGCGGGGGACCAGTACGTATGACGGCATGAGCCTCGCGTGGGCGGTCGTCGAGTATTTGCACGATCATGTCGGGGCTCGTACTTTGTTTGCCACCCACTACCACGAGCTCACCGAGCTCGCGGATCTGCTGCCCCGCGTCCACAACGTCAACGTGCTCGTGAAAGAGGAGGGCCAGCGAATTATCTTCCTGCGTACGGTCGCGGATGGCCCCGCGGACCGCAGCTACGGGATCCACGTCGCCCAGCTCGCGGGGCTCCCGCGCAGCGTGATCGAGCAAGCCCAGCGCATCTTGAATCGACTGGAGACTACGGCCAGCGTCCCTCCCGCCGACGGGACATTCTTGCCTCCCGTCCCCGCACGGGCCTCGGGCGTGGCACAGCTGCCTCTTCCACTGATGTCGCGATCAGCGATTGAAGACGCCCTCCTCGCGCTTCCCCTGGAGACGATGACCCCGATGGATGCGATGGCGGCACTGCATGACCTGCGTGAGCAGCTTCGTCAGCGGCCCTCCCAGGAGGAGGCAGCCCAGCCGGGAAAGGTCGTGCGCCTCAAACGGCGCAAGGGTCCTGATCGTGCAGGGTCGTGAATGTGCCGGGCAGCGGCGCAGACGCGTGTGGGGTGCAATAGGGGTAGATGACGCTGTCCCTCCCAGCCAGCCGTGACCATGATCCCTGACCCCGGAGCTAGGACTCGGCCGCCCACTATGGGCGTCGGCCGCATCAGAATTCTGGAGCCCTCCGTGGCCGATCGAATCGCTGCGGGAGAAGTCGTCGAGCGCCCCGCGTCGGTCGTCAAGGAACTGGTCGAAAACAGCCTCGATGCCTCCGCCACCCAGATCGTGATCGAAGTCGACGGCGCGGGTGTCGATCTGATTCGGATCAGCGACGACGGCATGGGCATTCATCCGGAGGACCTACCTCTCGCTCTTCAGCGTTTTGCCACCAGCAAGGTGACGACCGCTGACGACCTGGAGGCGATTCGGAGCTTTGGATTCCGTGGCGAGGCGCTGCCGAGCATCGCCGCGGTGTCCTTGATGGAAATTGCCAGTGCGGTGGCGGGGGAGGCGGTGGGTCGGCGGGTGCGGCTGGAGGGGGGCGCGGTCGCAGCCGATGAGCCTGCCGGTGTCGCGGTCGGCACCGTGGTGGCTGTTCGGCAGTTGTTCTTCAACACCCCCGCCAGACGAAAGTTCCTCAAGTCCGCATCAAGAGAATTCGCGCTTATCGTCGAGACGGTCAACCGGCTGGCTATCGCCCACCCGTCAGTGGCGTTCCGTTTGATTCACGAAGGGGCAGAAGTCGCGCGCTACCCCGCGGGTACGGGTGATGATCGCGTTGCCTCGGTGTGGGGGGAGACGGCGTTTGGCCGAACCTTACCGTTCTCCGTAGACACGGGTGAGATTCAACTTCGGGGGTGGCTAGGTCGGCCGGAGGCGGTCCGAGCAAACCGTCGCCAGCAGTATCTGTACGTGAACCACCGGCCGATATCGAGCCGCGTGCTCACCGGCGCCGTCGAGCAGGCATATCACCAGCTGGTGCCGGTTGGCAAATTCCCATCCTTTATCGTCTTCCTGGATGTGTCCCCGCATCGCGTGGACGTCAACGTGCATCCGCGCAAGCTTGATGTGCGTCTTGACGATGAACACCAGGTGTTCGCCCTCGTAGAGCGGACCATCCGCAGCGTGCTCCGCGGCGCCCAACTGGTCCGTCCTGTCGAGGCCGCGTTGCCAACCGCCGTGGCAGCCGCCGCGGCTGCAGGAACGCTGGCCATCGAAGGGATAGCGGGCTCTCTGGATACGGTGTTTCCCGTGGCGCTTCCCGCAGCTGGACGGTTACCGGCGATGCGGTTGCTGGGGCAGTTCCATGGAAGCTATCTGCTGGCCGAAGGCGCAGACGGGTTGATCGTGATTGATCAGCACGCGGCCCACGAGCGTATCCTTTATGAGCGGCTTCTGCGATCTCGCAACCGGGGGGCTCCCTCCACCCAGCTCCAAGTGACGCCGATGCCGGTCAGCTTGCCCGCCGACGGCTTTGCAGTGCTCACCGCGTACCAGGACGTCCTGGCGCAACTGGGATTCGATCTAGAACCGTTTGGTGACCGCAGTGTCCTCGTCCGGGCCGTGCCCCACGTGCTGTCGCAGGGCGCTTCCCAGCAGTTGCTGACAGATCTGCTGGCCGAGCTGGCCGAAGGAGAGCGGGTCTCCGCGCCACAGGCAGTGCTAGAACGCTTGACGATCACAACCGCCTGTCACAGCGCGATCAAGGCGGGTGATCCGTTGACGCGCGAAGAGATGGCGGTTCTTGTGCATGATCTCGCCCAGACCGAGGATCCGTTTACATGCTTCCACGGACGGCCCACGCTGGTGACCGTTCCGGTGGCTCAGGTGGAACGCTGGTTCCTGCGCCGGTAGAGTCTCAGTCAGGGGTTAGGCCGCTGTTGGTTGTCCTCTGCGGGCCGACTGCGGTCGGTAAGACGAACGCGGCAATCGCCCTCGCCCCGCGCCTCAACGCAGAGATCGTCTGCGCCGACTCGCGCACCGTGTACCGCGGGATGGATATTGGCACCGCCAAGCCCACCCCGGCCCAGCGTGCGCGCGTTCCCCACCACTTACTGGATATTGCCGAGCCCAACCAGGTCGTGACGCTGGCCACCTATCGTGACAAAGCCGTCCAGGTCATTACCAATCTCCGCACGCGTCGTCGTGTCCCGCTTCTGACAGGAGGCAGTGGATTGTACATCCGAGCAGTCGTGGACGGGTTGACGATCCCGCAGGTTCCTCCAGACGCAGCTTTGCGCGCACAGATGGAATCGGATGAGCGCGCTCATCCTGGGCGGCTCCACGCTAAGCTGCAACGGGTCGACCCGCAGGCCGCCGCGCGCATCCATCCCCGCAACATCCGTCGACTGGTGCGGGCCCTCGAAGTCTACGAGCGGACCGGCCGGCCCATTTCCTCTCTTCAGCGCACGGATCCGATCGGGGCCGCTGTGCAGGTTGCGCTGACGATGGACCGGGAGGCCCTGTATTCTCGCATCGATGCCCGCGTCGATGAACAACTGGCGGCGGGTCTCGTCGCCGAAGTCGAGCAGCTGTTGGCGCAGGGATACGCCCCGACGTTGCCCGCGATGCGCGGCCTCGGCTACAAAGAAATCGCCGAGTACCTGCAGGGACGAGTGGGACGTGAGGAGGCCGTGCGCCGGTTGAAGCGCAACACCCGTCACTTCGCCAAGCGCCAGTTCACCTGGTTCTGCCGGGATAGTCGGATCCGGTGGCTGGATGTCACGACGCTAACATCCGACCAGGTGGCAGAGGAGATCGCTCGCATGATAGAGTGACAGAAGCGGCAGACGGATCACGCGCACTAGGAGGGCGAGGCAATGCAGGTGGCACGGCGGCTGGAGCAGATCGGGGCGTATCTCTTTGCGGACCTGGACCGCAAGCAGGAAGAACTGCAGGCCCGAGGCGTGGACGTCATCAACCTCGGAATCGGCGACCCTGATCTCCCCACCCCGGCGCACATTGTGGACGCTCTCATGGAGGGCGCGAGCGACCCGCGCACGCATCGATACCCACCATATAGCGGCACGCAGGCGTTCAAAACCGCCGTGGCGCGGTGGTATGGGCGGCGCTTTGGGGTTACCGTCGACCCGGATCGAGAAGTGCTCGCCCTGATTGGATCCAAGGAAGGTCTGGCGCACCTGCCCTGGGCGATCCTGAATCCCGGCGACGGATCGCTCGTGCCCGACCCAGGGTATCCAGTCTACCGAACGGCGACGATCCTGGCTGAGGGCGTGCCGCACCCGCTGCCGCTGCTTCCCGAGCGCGGCTTCCTGCCCGATTTGGGGGCGGTGCCCCCGGCTGTCGCGCGTAGTGCCAAGATTCTTTTCCTCAACTACCCGAACAACCCCACGGGGGCGACCGCCCCGCGCGAGTTCTTTGAGGAGGCGGTCCAGTTTGCTCGCAAGTACGATCTGATCCTGGCCCACGACAACTCCTACTCCGAGATCGCCTACGACGGGTACCGCCCCCCCAGCGTTTTGCAGGTCCCGGGGGCTACGGATGTGGCCATCGAGTTCCACTCACTTTCCAAGACCTACTGCATGACGGGTTGGCGCGTGGGGTTTGTCTGCGGCAACGCGGCCGCCGTCGGTGCTCTGGCAAAGATCAAGACCAACGTGGACTCGGGCGTGTTCCAAGCAGTCCAGCACGCAGGCGTAGCTGCGCTGGAAGGGCCGCAGGACCACCTGCCTCAACGCCTGCGGATCTACCAAGGGCGCCGGGACCGCGTCATCCGCACGCTTCGATCCTTGGGTTGGCAGGCCGCTGACCTGAAGGCGACATTTTATGTATGGCTCCCCGTACCAGGAGGGATGTCTTCAGCGCAGTTCGCGGCCACGGTCCTGGAGAGGACTGGGGTCGTCATCACCCCTGGGGCCGGCTATGGGGCACGGGGAGAGGGGTACGTGCGCATCTCGTTGACCACACCAGATGTCCGATTGGATGAGGCTCTGCGGCGTCTGACTGATGCCTTTGGCCGCGTGCCACAGCGGGGGGTTGCTGAGGGATCGCCGTCCGCGAGGCCCGCACGATAGAGCGGGGGGCTGCAGGCCGCGAGGGCCCGAGGTCACGGGCTGAAGGCCTCCCACGGGCCGAACGGGCCATCCTGGTGGGGCTCTCGCGCTCTCGGGACGGTCAGGAGCCTGATCTGCACGAACTCGCACGCCTGGCAGACTCCGCATCCGCCGTAGTGGTCGCCCAGGTGATGCAGACGCGTCCGGCCCCCGATCCCGCCACCTACATTGGGAAGGGAAAGGTCGACACGTTGAAAGACGACATCTACGAGCACGACGCGGATCTCGTCATTGTCGACGGGGACCTTACCCCTGCCCAACAACGCAATCTGGAACGTCGGCTGGAAACCAAGGTGATCGATCGCACCGCGCTCGTGCTGGACATTTTTGCCCGCCGCGCGAAGACGAAAGAGGGCCGCCTGCAGGTCGAGCTGGCCCAGATGACATACTTGCTCCCTCGGCTGACCGGTCGGGGCGTGTGGCTGTCTCGATTAGGGGGCGGGATTGGGACCCGGGGCCCCGGAGAAACCAAGCTGGAGGTGGACCGCCGGCGAATCCGCAAACGCATCACTGACCTGAAACGGGAAATCGTCGATCTCAGTCGACACCGGGCGCTGCAGCGCAGTGCTCGGGACCAGTTTGCGGTGGTCGCGCTAGTCGGGTACACGAATGCGGGGAAATCCTCGCTGCTTAACGCACTCACCGATGCCGGTGTGTTCGTGGAAGATAAGCTGTTTGCCACGCTCGACCCCACCGTGCGCAAGGTCACGCTCCCTAACCACCGCCCGGTGCTTGTGGTGGACACCGTGGGGTTCATCTCGCACCTGCCCCACCAGTTGGTCGCGGCGTTTCGGGCCACCTTGGAGGAGGTGACCGCGGCCGATCTCCTGGTACATGTGGTCGACGCTAGCCATCCGCGCTGGCGTGAGCAAATTACTGCGGTGAATACCGTCCTGAAAGAGCTGCATGCGGCCGACAAACCCCTCGTCTATGCGCTCAACAAGGCAGACCGTCTGTCCAACACGCGCGTACGCGAGATCGTGGGGGAGATAGGGCAGGGGGTCGCCATCTCTGCGATCCATAAGGTCGGGCTCATCAACCTGCTGCGGGACATCGCACAGCACCTCGATCCGCTGGAGCGCGTGCGGATCCTCGTGCCGTATCCACAGGCGAAGACACTCGCGGACATCAGCGCCCAAGGGCGGATCCTCACGCAGGAATATCGCGAGCAGGGGATTGCCGTCGAAGCGGAGCTCCCGCGGCCGCAGGCCCAGCGTTTGCGCAGCCTCTTCAACGGCACCGATTAGCCCTCGCCGATCTGCTTCGTCGGTGAGACGGGTCGGCGTGTCCGCCCGTTGCCTGGTTTTGTTAGCAACGTTATAATGCTAACAGAGGTGAGCAACTGATGGCGAACTCACAGGATTCAAGCGGAACCTTGTACCTGCGGGGGATCCCGCGTCAGCTGACGCGAGAAGCCAAAGCCGAAGCTGCCCGGCGGGGGATGAGCTTAACCGCGTTCACGAAGGAAGCGTTGGCGACGGCTCTGCGTCACAGAGCCGCGCGCACGGACTCGGATGGCATCGAGGCGATCCGGCCCGATCTGGAGTGGTTTGAGGCAAACCGTCACCGCTTGCTGCGGCGCTACCCCAACGAATACGTGGCCATCCTGAACCGGAAGGTCGTGGATCACGATCGCGAGTTTGCTGGCCTCGCGCAGCGCGTATTCGCCAAGTACGGTGTGCGGTCGATCGCCATGCCCCAGGTGACGGCACAGGAGCGAGTCGTGCACCTCCGCTCACCGAGACTCGCGCGGTGAGGGTCCACGTCGCCTACGATCCGCACCGTACCCCGCCGGCGCCCATTCTTCCGATCCGGCTGGGTCGGCCGGGCACTGAGCCGAACGTACTCCTCGTCGCCCTTGTCGACACAGGGGCTGACGCGACTGTGATTCCCCCGGCTCTTGCCATGCGTCTTGACCTGCCCATCTTGGCCGAAGTGGCCGTAGCGGGGACTGGTGGGTTTAGCCAGCGGGCCAGGGTCCATGCTGCGGTCGTAGAAGTCGGCGGATCCCAGTGGCCTATTCAAGTGCTCGCCGTGGGCGGAGAAGCGCTGGTGGGGCGTGATTTGCTGAACCAGTGGGTCGCAACGCTCCGGGGCCCCGCGGGCATCTTGGAAGTCGAGACCCCCCCGTCCTCTTAAGACTCGCTGGGTCAGTGGAGCTTGCGGATGACCGCGAGGGCGACGCCCTCGATCGCTACATCGCGGGTGTAGATCGGTTCCATCGTCGGATTCTCGGGCTGTAGACGTACCCGGTCCGCTTCTTTAAAAAATCGCTTCACCGTGGCCTCATCCTCGAGGCGCGCCACGACGATGTCGCCATTATCTGCTGTTTGCTGACGCCGGACGACTAGCAGGTCCCCGTCGTAGATCCCCGCGTTGATCATGCTGTCCCCGCTGACGCGCAAGATGAAGCACTCGTCCGTGGGGACGAAATCGACTGGCAAAGGAAAATAATCTTCGATGTTCTGCTGGGCAAGGATCGGTTGGCCGGCGGCGACCCGGCCGATGATCGGAACTGGCACGACCTTCTTAAGGGGAACTTCTCGCTCGTCTCGGAGGACTTCCAGTGCGCGCGGCTTGCTCGGGTCGCGTCGGAGGTACCCTTTTCTTTCCAGAGCTGCAAGGTGGCTATGCACGGTTGAGCTGCTAGTCAGCCCCAAGGCCTGACCGATCTCGCGCACCGAGGGCGGATATCCGTGAGCATCCGCGTACCTCTGCACGAATGTCAGGATCTCGCGCTGGCGCCGCGTGAGGCCTTTGCCCATGCCTCGTTCCCTCCGCGTTTGGCCGAAACTCCCTGTCTATGAACCTGTGAATGCTGCACCCGGGAGTATAGCATAAGAACCCGCCATTGGCAAACACCTGTTCGTAGAAAGTGCGTTCCCACCGGCGCTAACTCGTCACTCCGTTTGTCGATTCATCGGGGAAAGGGGGCACACAACTACTGAGGCGATCTCAGTTGCGGCAGTGGTCTTGCTCTTAACCAACAACTGGGAGCTCTAACTTAGACGGATGAGGCGCCTTGTGAATCGCAGGCTGCACTGGCTACCGAATCTAGCGAAGGTTCTATACTTCCTCGCAGCAGTCCTCATGCTGGCGGCTCAAGTCGCAGTGCCGGCGCGTGCGCAAGAGCCCGTGGAGACGCTTGTCTCTCAAATCTTCGGCACGAAGGACGCGGCCGCCTATGAACTTCAGGCCCATGTTCGGGGAATGTTCTCGCTGACAGCTGGTGGAGGTTTCATCGCCGGAACGGCGGCCGGCATCTTCCGTGAATGGCGCACGCCGGGGTCAAGGCGGTGGAGTGTCACCGTTCAAGAACTTGAGCTGCCATGGCTGTTGCGACCGTTCTCCGGAGCGGTACGCTCTTCGATCGAACAAAGGGTTGAGGCGCAATCCGAAGCCTTCGAGAGCTTCCAGAACTACGATGTGTTTATCTCCGCAGAGCTGGCGGGAGACCAGTACGTTCTCGTCGGTCTCCGGCGCGACCTAGTCGATGAGGCGATTGCGCGGTTCGGCCGATCGGTCGACAAGCAGGACGTGGCGTCGCGACGGGCGATCGCTCGGTGGCTGTTCACCGCCCCCTCAATGCGGAGCTGGATCACCCGACCCGGCCAACCCTATGTGCTCAAAGTGGTGACAGATGAATCCGGCTTGGTCCACGAATTGCAAGTGTCCTACGAGCGAAGCCAGGTGGGGATGAAGTTCTCCTACCTCACGGTCAGTGATCAAGCGGCATGGAAAGAAGTTCTCTCGACATTCGTCAACAGCAACGCTAAAGGACTGGGTCGTCTCGAAGGGCAACTGAGGCTCGGTTTTGCCGATTACAAAGTTGACTTGACGCCTCGGTGGCAGGACATTGACCGAGCGGAAAAGGACAACCGAGCCCAGCAGAGCGACGAAAGCAACCAGTCAGACCATTCCGACCCCACCCAGCCCTCCGTCCCTTAAACGTGCGAGGTCCTCTCTGAATTGCGTCCCTAGACGGGTGAGCGCTTACTTCCGATAATGGCGGTTATGTAAACTTGCCCCTCAGGAAACCATAGCAACAGCTGCCTCATCTAAACACGGGGATCCGTCTGGCACTTGGGAAACTGAGTCCGGTTTCTTTGGATTAGATGTCAATGCGCCAGCGGGTACTATCTGAGCGTGACTGGGGACATTGTTCTTTCAGACCACTTCGACTTCGGATGTCCTGTACATTCGCTCCACTTTCGTGGGTTTCTCGAATTGCACTGTCAACGCGCCATAATCATCGAGAACCCGCACGACGGACGCCTCGGGGTGCCCCTGTTCCGCCAGAACTCGCACTCGAGCCCCGGGCGTCAACGGATGGCCTTGGTGGTCGGTGGACTTCTCACGAACGGCTAGCATTTGAGCGCTCCTGTCTGGGTTAGGTTGATCATTCTGGGGGTGGCTTGAACCGCTCAATGGGATTCCGGCAGTCTCGGCAGTAATAGATCGACCGGCACAATGTGGTGCCAAACGGACTCTCTAACACAGTGTTAGTTGACCCGCAGAACGGGCACGTCACAGGCGCTCCCGCGTGGCGGAGCGGGACGCTGAGCCCGTGGTGAATCAGGCGCTGCCGCCCCCGTTCGGTCATTCGTGCCATCGTCCACGGCTCCGCAAATGAGAGCTCCACTTCGACGGAGTGCACCCCGGGAAGGTTGAGGAGAGTTTTTCGGATATCTTGACGCATCACGTCGATCGCGGGGCAGGCGCTGAATGTGGGGATCATCGTCACGTGGATCCGTCCGCCATCCACGGTGACCGCATCGATAAGACCAAGGTCAGTCACCGTCACCGGTAGCTCCGGATCCTGGACGGTTCCGAGTGCCTCCCAGATCTGATCGTTCAGCGTCTGACTCGTTGGCATCGCCTCACCCGTGCCGGATCTTGCGCTTTCTAGTGTCTGCCTTACCATTTTGCCTTGGGGTCTGATCGCCACACCGAGGTCATCTCATCAATAAGGATTTGTAGGTCCTCGCTGTGATGACCGGTCCGCCCCCCACCCCCAGCCTGCGGTCCTGCGCTCGGTACCTGTAGTCCTACGTCGGTGGCGACATCCCGCACCGACTGCTGCCACCGCCCCAGCTGTTCGGAAGCCGATCCCGAGACCACACCGGCCTCTAGCAGGGTCTGCTGCCCGGTAATCGGCTCAAACAGTCCTACGGCCTCCTGCCATGCCCTGGTGAGCGCCTCCTGTACCCTACTGTGACTGTCCTTCGATCCGCCCGTCAGCCGCCGCAGCCACTGCTCTCCGTAGCTCACATGGTATTTCTCTTCTCGTCGCACAGCCGCGGCCAACTCTGCCAGCGGCCGGTGAGATCCGGAAGCGAGCGCCTCCAAACGCACCTGATCCGCGAGGTCGTAGAGGAACAGCCGCACAATGGTGTAGCCCCAGTCGCCATTGGGTCGTTCGACCAGAATGGCGTTACGAAACGCTCCGGGCTGCCGGCCAAACGCCAATTCATCGGGGCTTTGACTGAGGAGGGTGCCGGCGTGGTCGTAAAAGAGGCGGGCGTGTCCGAGTTCATCCTGGGCGATCGAGGACAGCGCAATGTCAGACTCGATGTCGGGGGCAAACCCAGTCCACTCAGAATGGCGATGGCCAATGAGGAGCTCGTCATCGGCGAGAGCGACTAGGTGGGCGGCGAGCGCGTCACGCACGTCGCGACGCGCTAGATCTACCGGCCCAGTGATCCCGTTCATCGGTCCTTTCGGCGGGGGCTTGCCGGACGCTGCTGTTCCCGGTAGGACCCCCCGAACCTGTAGCTCTTGTCGGTCACGTGCGTGAACAGATCGGTGTCATCGTACGATGTGGCGGTGATTGCATTGTATGGGACGACCCACAGGCTCACACACGGCTCACGGCGCGTGAACTGTTCTTTCGCCAGCATCAGCGCCATCTCGGCATCGGGGGCATGCACGTCCCCGACGTGGACGTGTGACTCGCTCTTCGTATCTTGGCGAAAAACGGCAAAGAGACGTGCGGCGTCGGCGTCCGGTTTGCCCAGCAACGCGACGAGTCGGGGCATCTCCCCTCCCCTACCTAGTCACGCCGGCAGCTGAGTCCGCTCGACCATGAGGATCGAGTAGTCAAGATTTTCTGCCGGGACCCCCAGCATGCGCAGCATCGCCATGGCCTGAGCCCGGTGGTGGATTTCATGGAACAACAGTTGGCCGGCGATTCCACCGGTGATTGTCCGGACGCGTACCTTCGGGTTCGGTAAATACTCTACCGGTTTTGACCAGTCGGTGATCCGGCGCAGGGTGCGTCGAGTATCCTCTACGAGCTCCCGCCATGCGGCTTCTAGGGGCGCAAAGTCCGTTTTGTAGTACTGCCAGAAGGGGTGGTCTTCTTGCGACTTCAGGCCCGGGGGTTCCTCGCGCATGCGTCGAATGTACGACCACTCCGACATCGGAATTTCGACGAGCGTGGCCCGGAGCGACTTCCGCCCAAACGGAAATTCCTTCGTGTATTGCTCAAGCGTCAGCGGTCGGACCCAGTCCCACAGCTTCGCGCGTGATTTCACCAAGTATTCGTAGAAGTATGCCGGGGTGAACCCGGCCGTGTCGATCGTCATGCGGCTAACCCCCAGGAGTCCATGGCTTCGCGCACCCATTGGTGCTTGCGCCAGTATTCGTTGCGCAGCTGTAATCGCGCAGCGCTCTTCGGGCCTTCCCCCCGAATCACCCGGCGGAATTCTTCCCAGTCGGGCTCGCTATACTCGTAACGCTGCTCGGCTTCATTCCATCGCAACTGGGCGTCGGGGACCTGAAGACCATAGTCAGTGATCAGCGGGACAAACTGGCGCAGGAACTGCTGGCGGAGTTCATCGTTGGTTTTGACCTTGATCCGCCAGCGCATCATCGTCTCCAGGTGCGGCGAAGCTTGATCGCGCGGGCCAAAGAAGTGCATAATCGGTTGCCACCAGCGGTCGATCGCGTTCTGCAGCATGGCGCGCTGGCGCGGAGTCCCTTCGGCCAGGGCGCGATGGGCATCGATCCCCAAGCGGATGTGGAAGTCCTCTTCGTAGCAGACGCGCTTTAGGACCCGCGCGTAGGGCGCGTAGCTGCAGGCACGCAACGAGCCCTGAGTCTGCATCGCCGCGCCATCCACAAACACCTGAATCACCGCCACGTCCGCCCAGGTGTCCGCCGGATAGTGAAACACGTTGTGGAACTTACTGCGCCCGGCGAGGAGATCTTCGATCATTTGGCGGCGGGGCTTGCCGAGATCTTCGGCCACCCGGTAGAGGAGCTGGGCGTGCCCGACTTCATCCTGTACTTTTGCGACTAAGGCGATCTTCCGTGCCAGGGTGGGTGCACGCGGAATCCACTCACGTTCCGGCAACGCCCCCATCAGTTCCGAGTTGGCGTGCATCTGGATAAGCCGGAGGCACTCGGCCCGGTACAGCTGGGGCATCCACTCCCCTGCGTCGATGCGGTCTCCGGCGGCAAGGTGGGCTTCAAATGTAGCGAGCTGGTCGGGATCGTCGGGAGGCAGGGCGTGCGGGTCGGTCATGCCGTCTTGATTGTATCGTCGCCGTTTACGTAGCGTCAAGGACGCCTAATGAGGCGGGATTGGCAGGGAAGCTGCGGCGATTACGCGGAAGTCCAACGACCGAGGTGATCAGCATGGAGCTCTCCCCGGGATTGATCGCGTTGCGCCTGCTGGGCGTGGCCGGCCTCGTAGCGGTCAACGCGCTCTTCGTCGCCGCGGAGTTTGCGATCGTCACGACGCGCCGAACGCGCATTGCGCAACTTGTCCGTCAGGGCCACCGCCGCGCGGGATTAGTGCAGCGTGTTATCGATCACCCGGAGCCCTATGTGGCGGCCACGCAGCTGGGCATTACGATGGCCAGCCTGGCCCTCGGATGGATTGGCACGCCGACCCTGACCGCGGTCATCGAGCCTCTGGTCTCAGATCTCCCCACCGGCTGGCGATCGGTGGCCCTCCACACCGTGTCGGCCACGCTCGCGTACGCTCTCATTACGATCTTGCACATTACGTTCGGAGAACTGGCGCCCAAGAGTATGGCTTTGTGGAATGCGGAATCCACCGCCATGTTGGTCTTGCCGCCCACGGTGGCACTCTCGCGCCTCTTCCGGCCTGTCATCTGGACGTTAAACACGGTAGCCAACGGGTCCCTGCGTTTGTTCGGCATCCGCGCCCCTGCGGGGCGGCACGTGGCGTACCAGAGGGAGGAACTCGTCATGCTCGTGGGTGAGTCCCGCCGGGCTGGGGTGCTGGAGCGTGAGGAGGCATCTCTGGTGCGCCGTGTCTTCCGCCTCACCGACCGGACTGCAGGTGAGGTCATGACCCCGCGCACGGCGATCGCCGCCGTGCGGAAAACCCAGACGGTGCGGGAAGCGGTTGACCTCGTCCGACAACGCGGGTTTACCCTCCTCCCGATGATCGGCGACGACCTTGATCAGATCATCGGGGCCGTCCACGCGAAGGATCTGTTGATCGCCCTCGCCGACGGTCGCGCCGATCATCATGTCGCGGAGGTGGCGCGGCCGATCCTCTACGTACCTGAAACCAAACCGGTGGTTGACCTGCTCGAGGAGATGCGGCACGGCCGCTCGCAACTCGCCGTCGTCTTGGAGGAATACGGGAGCACAGCCGGGATCGTGACTATTGAAGACCTCCTCGAGGAAATTGTCGGGGAAATTCCGGGGGAGTATCAGTCTCGGCCGCCCCTCGTGCACCTGAAGGAGCCCGACCGCATTGTGGTGGACGCCGCGATCGACTTGACCACCCTCAACGACCTATTCGGGTTGGCGCTGTCTAGCGACCAAGCCAACACGCTAGGCGGATTCATCTTCTACCACCTGGGGACGATTCCCGAACCAGGAACGAAGTTCTCGTTGGGAGGGCTGGAGTTCACAGTGGAAACCGTCGTGGGTCGGCGCATCGGTCGTGTCGACATCCGGCGGAAGCCGGCGCCATCCTGATTCCGCGATCAACGACGGGCAGGACCTGCGTAGAGTGCTCGGGGGTTAGGCGGACGCCTCGGGCGCGTGCGCGAGGACGCGATTCATCGCCTTCATCGTGGCCTTGACGACCGCTTCGTGGGGATCCGCCGTATACAGCGCCGAGCCGACGACGAGGCGCTCCTCACTGTGTGGGGCGCCGGTGACGAACAAAATGTGCACGGCTTCTCCCCGGGCCAAAGGCGTGCGGGCGATCTCCTCGACGACGACCTGCCAGTGCGGGGGCAGCCACTGTCGTACCGCGGTCACCGTAGCGTCCACTAACAGCCGCAACCCGCCACTGCCCAACACGGAGCCTTCGGCACGTCCCGTGACCCGACGGCCTTCGTATTCCAATTCGACGATCGCAGTCCCCTGACCGTCTTCCACGCCGAGATCAATACGACGGATGACGATCCGGCGATCTCCTTCGGCGGGCGTGGGCTGAGTGACCGCTTTCATCTGAGAACTGTGCAGAACACGCGTGCTCGTCTTCTTGGCCAGGGTCGACGCCTTGCTCGCCATGGTCAGGAGGTCATCGACCGTCGCGTCGTAGTGGATGTCTTGCCGCTCCGTGGCGCGCTTTCCGCCCGCGACCCCGAAGGAGGCGTTAATCGACCCGGGGGGTGCGCCGGCGACATCGAGCGCCAGCACGGCTTTGCGCAAGTCGTGGGCCAGCTCCAGGCTATTCTCGATACTGCGAGTAGTCACGATCGCGAACTCATCGCCGGCATACCGGCAGATGACATCGGTATCGGCATTCGTCTTCTCCCGCAGGAGTGCGCCGACGGCCTGGATGACCCGATCACCGACGACATGGCCGTAGAGCTTGTTTGCGAGGCCGAAGTCGTCCAGGTCCATAAAGACCACCGAGATCTCTCGACCTGCTTTCAGGAGATCGGCGGCCTGCTGGCGCAACGTCCCCGACCAGGGGAGGTCGGTCAGCGGGTCGGTGAGCCGGCCCAGCTCTTTGAGCAGATCGCCCCGCGTCACAATGCCCACCAGGGCGCCGTCTTGCAGGATGGGCAGCCGCCCGACGTGATGCTGATCCATCAGCGCGGAGGCATCGGTGATCCGCGCGGTGGGCGGGGCGGTCACGATATCGACGGTCATCACTTCACGAATAGGACGGTACGGAGGCTGGCCGACGAGATCTTCCAGCGTAACCAGCCCCACGACGCGGCCCCCGTCAAGGATTGGCGCGCCTCCCACCCCGGCACTGGTGATCCGGCGCGCCACCGCCGCGACCGTCTCCTGCGGGGAGGCAGTGACGACGGCCTTGGCCATGAACTCGGCGACGGTCCTCAACACAATCCCTCGACCGCCATCGCGGGAGGTGCATCCTGCTGTTGACGGGACCTAGGCACGACGGGGCTGGACCTCCGCAAGCACGCTTGCAAACCCTTCGACCAGCTTCTCGTACGTTTGCTGTATGTGTTCGGAGATCACCTTGACTTCGCTCAGGATCGGCATGAAGTTTGTATCTCCCACCCAGCGGGGGACCACGTGGACGTGGAGATGGTCCACGATCCCGGCCCCGGCCGCGCGGCCGAGGTTCATCCCCACATTGAATCCGTCAGGGTGCAACACCCGCTTGGCCACCCGAACCGTGTAGTCGATGTAACGAAACATTTCCGCGAGCTCACCGTCGGTCAGGTCCTGCAGATTGCTGTTGTGGCGGGTGGGGACCACCATCACGTGACCAGAATTATAAGGGAACCGGTTCATGATCACAAAACAATATTGTCCCCGCGCCACGACCTGAGCGGCGCGATCGTCCGCCCCGCCAGCCGCCTCGCAAAAGATGCAGCGGTCCTTCTTGGAATCTTCCTCCAGGTATTCGAAGCGCCACGGAGCCCACAGTTGCTTCATCGGCCGGGCGGCCCCGTCTCTTTACCGTGTGGCGCTCCCCGACCGCCTCCCCGGGAGGCGTTGGGCCCTCCTCCCCGGTGTGGGACGGCCGGCTGTGGTTCTGGACTCGCCCCTCCGGGGTGGGAGGTCTGAGGGGGGACGGCGTTTCGGGTGCGCCGAGCTAGGCGTTCCAACGCCTCCTGGGCTGCCGCTTGTTCTGCCTGCTTTTTGCTTGGCCCCCTGCCCTCCCCCAATACCCGCCCTCCGGCCTCCACGGTGGCCACGAACACCTTCGCGTGGTCGGGGCCCTCTTGACTGCTGATCCGGTAGCGGGGAATGCGGCGCTCGCGCTCTTGCAAAAGTTCCTGGAGGGTGCTCTTGTAATCCTCGCTGGGGAGGGCCAGTTCGTCGAACGCGTCCTGGAGCAGTTGGCTCGCGACCGCGTGCGCGACGCCGAATCCCGAGTCGATGTAGACGGCACCCAGCACCGCCTCCAGCACGTCGGCGAGCAGAGCCGGTCGGTTCCGGCCCCCGGCTTTCTCCTCGCCCTTACCCAGCAGAATGTACCGTCCCAGATCGAGTGTGGTCGCAATCCGCGCGAGCCAGGGTTCGCTGACGATCCGCGCCCGCAGTTTGGCCAAGTCGCCCTCAGGAGCGTCCGGGTACTGGTGATAGAGGTGATCGCAGACGACGAGGCTCAGGACAGCGTCACCCAGCAGCTCGAGGCGCTCGTAATTCTCCTGATGGCTGCCCCCTTGCCCATACGAGCCGTGCTGGAGGGCCAGACTGAGAAGCAGGCGGTCGCGGAAGCGCGCGCCCAGCTTCCCCTCCAGGTCGGTGAGCTGAGCTTCTCGAGCGGGGTCGATCGTCGCCGGAGCCGAGGGGGGGGTGTTAGCGGCCGTCATACGTGCGGACAATCAGCGTTGCATTGTGCCCGCCGAAACCAAAGGCATTCGACATGGCCGCCCGGACCGTCGCTTTACGCGGCGTGTTGGGGACGTAGTCCAGGTCGCACTCAGGATCGGGGTACTCGTAGTTGATCGTGGGTGGCAGCACCTGATGCTGCAGGGTCAGCGCAGACGCGATCAGCTCCACTCCCCCGGCCGCGCCGAGCATGTGGGCAGTCATGGACTTGGTGGAGCTGACCGCCACCTTTTTGGCGTTCCCTCCAAAGACCTTCTTGATGGCGATCGTCTCGGTGCGGTCGTTATACGGAGTACTCGTGCCGTGGGCGTTGATGTACTGGATCTCACTGGGCTCCATTTTGGCGTCGCGCAACGCATTCGCCATGCTGCGCGCGGCGCCGTCTCCTTCGGGGTCTGGCTGTGTGATGTGATATGCGTCCTCGCTACTCCCATAACCCACGAGTTCGCAGTAGATCTGGGCCTCACGCTTCACCGCCTGCTCCAATTCCTCGAGTAAGACGATGCCCGACCCCTCCCCCATCACGAACCCGTCGCGTTTGGCGTCGAAGGGCCGCACCGCTTTGGTGGGCTCGTCGTTGCGCGTGGACATCGCCTTCATCGCACAGAACCCGGCAATGCTCAGCTGCGTAATAGCGGCTTCCGTCCCCCCGGCCAACATCGTGTTGGCGTCCCCGCGATGAATCAGGCGCATGGCGTCCCCGATGGCGTTCCCGCTGGTGGCACAGGCGGTGACCACCGAGCTGCTGGGCCCTTTCGCCCCCGTGAGAATGCTAACGACGCCGGCCGCCATATTTACGATGATCATCGGGACGAAGAACGGACTGACGCGGCTGGGGCCACGTTTGAGCAGGATCTCATGCTGATGCTCCCACGTTTCCGCCCCGCCAATGCCTGATCCGATGACGACGCCGACTTGATCCGCATTTTGAGGCGTAATGCTGAAGTGCGCATCGTCGAGGGCCATGCGGGCGGCCGCGTACCCGAACTGGACAAACCGATCGTTCCGCCGGACCTCCTTCTTGTCCATATAGGTGGTGGGGTCAAAGTCGCGGACTTCAGCGGCAATCGTGGTGTCAAACCCCGAGGGGTCAAACCGCGTAATGCGCCCGACCCCGCTCTTCCCGGCCATCAGGCCGGCCCAGAACGCGTCTTTGCCCGTGCCGATCGGGCTGACGACCCCAATGCCGGTGACGACAACCCGGCGTTCCGGTGTCATCGGTTCTTCCCTTGCTCTGTGCAGATCACGGGAGCTATTCTGTGGCGGGTTCGCTCGTGTGGGTTTCGATGTATTTGATGGCTTCGCCCACCGTGGCGATCTTCTCGGCGTCTTCGTCGGGGATTTCGACCCCAAACTCTTCTTCTAACGCCATGACCAGCTCGACGACGTCCAACGAATCGGCGCCGAGGTCGTCCACGAAGGACGACGCAGGTGCCACCTCATCGGCAGCCACCCCCAGCTGCTCGACGACGATGTGCTTCACACGATCAAAGGTTGATGCCATCGGACTTGCCACCCCCGGATAAGTCTAACCGTCTTACCGCCTTCCTACTCTAGCAGACCGGCGGCAGGTATCTAGTCCTAGAAAGTCTCATCTCCTCGTGCTGTTCGGTACCTCACCAGTAGCGGCCCCGGCCTACCTCATGACGAGACCGCCGTCCACATTCAACACTTGACCGGTGATGTACGCGGCGTCGTCGGAGGCGAAGAAGACCACGGCAGCCGCGACCTCCTCAGGCTTCCCCGCTCGTCCTAACGGGACCTGCTCTATGTGGGCTCTCGTCTGCTCAGTGGAGAGCCGGGACGTCATCCCGGCCTCGATGAACCCGGGGGCGACCGCGTTGACCGTAATGCCGCGCGTGGCCACCTCTCGTGCGACCGCTTTGGTCAATCCGATGAGTCCCGCTTTCGCCGCCACGTAGTTTGCCTGCCCCGGATTGCCGACTTCGGCGACGATGGACGCGATGTTGATGATCCGGCCCCCGTGCTGACGGACGAATTCGCGCAGCACGGCTCTTGTGCAGTAGAATGCGCTGCTGAGATTCGTGTGCAGGACCGTCGACCAATCCTCGTCTTTCATGCGCAGGATGAGCGTGTCGCGGATCATCCCGGCGTTGTTGACGAGGATGTCGATTTTCCCGAACGACTCTAGCGCGGAGGAGACCAACTGGCGCGCCCCCTCGGGCGTGGAGAGGTCGGCTTGAACGCTCGCTGCGCGTCCGCCCATCTCGCTGATGGCTCCGACGACCGCTTCTGCCGCGTTGTGGTGGGAAGCATAGTGCACTACGACCGCGGCGCCCTCCGCCGCCAGGGCGCTGGAGATCGCGCGGCCCAGGGCCCCCGAGCCACCGGTCACGATCGCTACCTGCGCGTCGAGTTTACCCATTCCCCGTCCTCTGGACGACGGGCTGCAGGACCTGGACCACCGCCTGAAGCGAGGCGGGATCGTTGACGTTCGTCACGCGGGCAGACGGCACGGTCTTGCGGATCAGGCCCGACAGGGTTGTGCCCGGACCGATCTCGACGAACGTGTCCACGCCCTCCGCCGCCATGGCGGACACCGATGCATCCCACCGCACGGGGCTCGCAACTTGCTCAACCAGCAGCCGGCGGATCTCAGCGGGCTGCCGGATGGGCTGAGCGGTTACATTACTCACGACGGGGA
>Ga0137415_10001428_pt1 | contig 23688 bp, 21 predicted proteins | sample CZODoug3_1_1_16f_FD_183082 | JGI IMG/M metagenome (GOLD analysis project Ga0137415, IMG submission 183082) | Vadose zone soil fungal communities from Angelo Coast Range Reserve, California, USA - CZODoug3_1_1_16fungal (Hybrid Assembly) | ecosystem: Environmental > Terrestrial > Soil > Vadose...
TATGTTGGTTTTCCGCGGGGGTCGTAGCCGGGCGGAGTGTAGACATAGAAGTCGCGATCGTCGCCCACCCCACCGGACTTGTAAAAATGATGATGAATCTCCCCGTGTGGCACCGCGCCAATCTCCCAGGAAAGGGAAGCCGGCCCAGGAACGTGCACCTCGCTCGCGCGATAGAGGAAGTTCGGCTTTATGGCGTGATTGGAAGGATCGACCAGGCCTACGCCATCGGCGATGATCGTGTAACCGTAATAATCCGGTGCCAGCGGCTCGGTGGTCACGCTCCAGACACCTTGATCGTTTTTCTGCATGGGAATGGACTTGGGCATACCCTCGATCTGGACAGCAACTTCTTTGTCGTTGGGCCCACGGAAACGAAAAGTTACGCTTCTGTCGGCATGCACGTCGGGCGAAATCACTGGCGCGGGTGGCGTTTGTGCCAGACCGGCAGTTGCCAGGAACAGGATGGCCGCGACCAGAATGGCGAGCACAAAATTCGTTCGTTTCATGATTCTTCTCATTTCCCGCAGTTGTAATGCCTTCTCTTCCGAACCTCGATTTCCAAGCGTCCGTGCCGAGGGATGATACAACAGGTGGCGCTCAGAAGCGTGGCGGGCACCCGTAGAAGTGTAGGAGCAGAGGCAAGGGAAGGAGAAAGACGGCCTCTCCGACAGGAGTCGGGGTAAACGCCAGGCCGTCCCTACAAATGCAAAGACAAAAGGAAAAGAAGGAAGGGCGGACCGATCCTTCGACCGCGCTCAGGATAAAGGTCCGCCCCTACAGGGGACACGAGCGCCGGCTACTCGCTAGGACGCGTCTTTGATGTCTTCGCGCGCGCGTTTCTCGGCGGATTTTGCTTGCGCACGGGAATCGACACCCGGCTTCTGCACGCGGATCGCTTTGTTCAGGTCCATGGCCTTGTCATTCGACGGGGCCGCGCAGGATTTGACGTCGCCAGCGGGTTTCGCGCCGGTCACATCCCATTTCAGGCAGTTGAACTTGATATTGAGATTGTGGCTAACGTGAAGCGAGGCGACGCAATCGTTCAGGCTCTTAAATCCCGCGCAGGCATCCCTGAGGCTGGTGCGCGGAGGCAGAACCGCCTGCAATTGCAGAGATAGCTTCTTTTCTTCCTCTTTATTCGCGGCGAGCTGTTCACTGGCCGTGGGGCTTGGGCCCTTTTTGATCCATTTGAGCGGATTGTAGGAACTCGCGGCTGCTCCGGCGGCACCAAGCAACACGCTCACTCCCGCAACTCCAATGATGACCCATTTGTTTTTCATACTGGCCTCTTTCGAGGGCCGGGCTTGCTGTGGCTTCAGTAAGCCACGCTCGCGGGTTCTCTTCGAGGCTTGGGGAGTACAGTACTCCCCCAATCCGTCACTCTGGCCTTCCGGTCAGATTCTCGTAAACGGTTGGAATCCAATGTGTTAGGAGGGCTGCTGGTATAGGCCGATCACGTTTCCTCCGGGATCGCGGAACCTCGCTGTAATTTCGGGCGCATCAGCGCCGATCGGCTGAACGATCTCGCCACCATGGGTTGTTACCGAATCAACGGTCGCAGCTGCGCTGTCCACCATGATGTAAATCAGGAGGCCGGGCTTTCCGGAGGGCGGGCGCCCCAGCACCCAAGTGCCGCTCACTTCGCCGGTGGTATCGTCAAAAGCCGTGCTGCCGTCCGCGCGTCTGCGAACGTTCCAGCCGAAAACGCTTTTATAGAACTCGGCTGAGCGCGCAATATCGGTAGCGGGCATCTCGATGTAACAGACTTTGCCGTTCGTAATTTTGGAAGGCATCGGTATTCCTTTCAGGCGCGCGCCGCCATTCTACCAGCCATCAAACCGAAAGCAATTCCAGCCGTTCGCGCCAACATCAATTTTCTTCGCAAGTACGGCGTCCATGTGGAATATAAGATTATACGGCGGTGAACAAGGACCCGTCCGGAGCGACGAAACCGTAGGCCATGCGGGGAGTGTTAAAGGCGAAGCCGGGATTCCCGTGGCGGTCGAGGAGAATGAGCCCACCGGTGGCGTGTGTGCGTTTGCCCAGGAAATGGATGGCTTCGCGCGCGGCGATATCGGCGGTGGAGGTTCCGCAAGAAATGTTGTTGGGCGTATTCACGCACGTTTCGGGGCGGCGAAGAAAATCGACAGCGGATTTGGCCAGTACGACTTTCATGATGGCCTCGCCGTAGCCGGTGCAGGAGACGCCTCCGGCTTCGGCGTCAGCGTAGCAGCCACAGCCGATAAGCGGGGAATCGCCGACGCGGCCGGGAAGTTTGCAGCAGGTGCCGCCTGTAGAAGTAGCCGCAAATAAATTTCCGGCGGCATCAAGGGCCACGGCGCCTACGGTTCCCTGTTCGTGGCCACGATGGTGTTCGGCGGCGTGCTTGTCGGACTTGCATTTCATCCAAGCTTCGTACTCGGCCTCGCTGACCATTTCCTCCGGCTTGCAGAGCTTGATTCCATGTTTTTTGGCGAAGCGTTCGGCGCCCTTGGCGACCAGCATCATGTGCGGGCAATTTTCGAGGATTTTGCGGGCGGCTTGAATGGGGTTTTTGACGCGCTGCAAAGTGGCCGCGGCGCCCGCGCGCAGCGTCGTGCCATTCATGACGATGGCGTCACATTCGACATGACCCTCAAGATTGAGATGCGAGCCGTAACCGGCGTCGAAGACCGGGTCATCTTCGAGGACCATGATGGCTGCTTCGATGGCGTCCAGAGCGGAGCCTCCGCCAGAAAGGATGGCCCACCCGGCGCTGAGGGCGCGCTGGCAGCCGGAATTGCACGCGTCAACGGCTTCGTCAGGAATGTCCCAGGCGCCGCCGTGAACAATGAGAGCAGGTTTCATGATCAAAGAATCGCAGAGAAAAACAAAAATGGAAAATGGAAATTCGCTCAGGGAAAAATAAACTTAGCGCAGAGATTCCTCGACTGAGGGTCGGGGTAGGGGCCGACGCAGAGATCGAGAAATCGTCAGACAAAGAAATCCAGGACGAAGAGCAGGACCCCGAGGAAGAGAAGGAAGGCGGGGCCGTTGATGCGGCGGCGCGGGAATCGCGTGATCGAGCGCACGAAAGAGAGCGGTATGGCCTTGAAACGGGACTCCCCGCGGATGGCATAGAACGGGCCTGCCGGCGTGTAGCGGGAGAAATTGCGGCGGAAAAAGGAAAGTTCATCCTGAAACCAAACGAAGAAATCGCCCCGGCTGCGCCACATGAGCGCGCCACCAGCCATGAGTAGAAGATAGCCGAAAACGGTCAAGAGCCCGAGTGCCGGGCCTGTTCCCCAATTCATAAGTCCTCACAGGCGGCCCACACGATTTGTTGAATAGGACGCCTGGAACAGCCAGAAGGTTACTCGCCGTCGTGAATGGTGACCAGACGGACGAGTTCAAATTCTTTCTTGCCCGCGGGAGTGACCACCTCGATTTCGTCACCAACCTTGCGGTTGAGGAGAGCCTTGCCGATAGGCGACGTGGTGGAGATGAGGCCCTTCTCGGCGTCGGCTTCCTCGCTGCTCACGAGCGTGTATTCGATCTTTTTATCGCGCTGCAGATCCAGCACGGTGAGGCGCGAACCGTAGCCGGAGCGGTCCTTCGGAATATTGGTGAGGTTCAGCATGCTGAGATCACCCATGCGCTTCTTGAGATGGGTGATCTTGAGGTTGACGTAGCCCTGGCGCTCCTTGGCGAATTTGTACTCGGCGTTTTCCGAGAGGTCGCCGTGCGCGCGAGCGACGGCAATCTCCTTGGGAAGTTCGACACTGAGCTCGTGCGAGAGCTGGGCGATTTCGTCCTGGAGCTTTTTCTTGATCTTGGCAAGTGGGTCGGACATGGTGGTCGGTTGTGCGTTCGCTAAAAAAGTCTGCGGAGTCCAGGACCAACGGATGGTCTGCCGGACCCCGCGTAAGGAAGCATTATAGATGCGGGGGAATTGAAGTCACAAGAGGAAGCGTGAGAATCCTCAAGCGGATATTAGTACGACCGTTCAGCGGACCTTTACCTCCAAGGTTTGACTCTTGGTGTTGCCCGCGGCGTCGGCGATGGTCAGCGTGTAGGTGGTTGATTTAGTGGGAGTTACGTCGACACAGCGGGAATAGGAGGGCCACACGGGATTGGACTGAGGTTCGAGCTTGACGGTCTTGGCGTTGGCGACGCCGTAGCAAAGCTGGACAGTTTCGCCACGGCGAATCGTTCCGGGAGTGGCGTAAAAGTTTTGGATTGCCAGTTCCTTTCCGCCCATTTGCTCGAGAGTGATGCGATCCTGCTGCTGCTGTTTCTGGGTGCGCTCTTCCCTGGCGCGTTTCTCGAAGTTGCGGTTTTCCAGCCAGCGCGCGGCCAAGATCCAAACGACAGCGAGCGCGACGATAGCGAGAACGGCCTGGGAATACAGAAAAGGATTCTTGAAAGCAGATTTTTTTTGCGGGTCAGGTTGAGCCAACATGTCTGCACTCCATTCGAACGAAAGCCTTCAAGAACAAAATAGCGCGGAATGACATGCGGAGGAAAGTGGATGACGGCAGGATTCACTGCCGGGCGGCGCGGGCCAGTTCCCTCCAGGTGACGAGCTTGATGTTCTGCTCCTGAAGCAAGTGGCGAAATTCCTGGCTGGTGAAGAAGTCGAAGTCGCGCTGGCGCCAGGCAGCGCCCCAAGTGTCGCGCTCGCGAGTGGCGGCTTTCATTTCATCGTCGGCAAAGGCCAGATGAATGACGAATTCGGTGACGCCGGGCTGAAGATTTTTCAGCGCCGTTTTGTAGAATTCGGTCCACTTTTCTGGCGGGACGGAAGGGGCGATGGTGACGGTGTGGTCGAGGACCATGTCGGCAGAAGTCAAACTGGATTCCAGATAAGGGTGGTCTGCAAACCAGTCACGCGCGACGAAGACGGGCAACTTGTAATCGTGAGCAAGCCGGAGAACGACTGCGAAGAGATCTTTGCCATTTTCATAGAGCCGGTATTGGTGGGAATCAAGATGCGTGGGGCGAACGCCCATGGCGTAGGCGCGGTCAATTTGCGCGCGAAGCTCCAACTCGACCTCTTTGGGATCGATCCTGGTGGTGGCGGTCCAGTCGTGATGGAAATAACCGTTCTCGTCGACCAGGCTCGGAACTTTGTCATTCGAAGCTACGGGACTCCAGCGGTAGGAAACGCGCTCGCTGGTGAGCGTGAGGTGAAGCCCGAAATCAACAGCGGGATGAGACTTGGCGTAGTCGGCGATTTCCGGGAACCACGGGCAGGGGACCATGAGGCTGGCGGAATTGACGAGGCCAGTGTCGAGAGCCTTGATCGTTGCGGCGTTCACGGAATGCGTAACGCCAACATCGTCGGCGTGGACCATGAGAAGCTTCGAATCGCGGGGATAACCCAGCTTTTCCGCAAGAGACTTGCCGCCGCTTTGCGCGTGCGCATCGAAGAGGGTGATGGCGATGAAGAAGAACAACAAGGTTGAGATTCGGCTTCGATTCATGGATTGTCCTTTTGAACGCCCCCGATGAACCAACTCCGCGGCAAATTCAGAACCTGATTCTCATTCCGGTAAAATTGCGCCCGAGGTGATCGTGAACGTTATGTGAGAGCCTTTGGTTTGAGGTTGGCCAGGGCCGGCGACTGGTTGACCGCCGCCAATCCAGACATCCACTGCGCCCGGGACAATCCGGCGTGCTCCGGCCTCGTCGACGACACTCAAATCGCGGTCGCGCAAAGTGAACTCCGCGGTTTTCGAAGCACCGGCATCGAGATGGATACGTTGGAATCCCGCCAATGCGCGAATGGGGGCACCATCAACGCCGGGATGCGAGAGATACACCTGCACTACTTCATCGCCGGGGACGGAACTGGCGTTCGAAACGCGAACGGATGCTGTTACCGCGCCATCTGCCGCGACTTGGGCCTGGCTCACTCTTGCGTCCGAATAATTGAAAGAAGAAAAACTTAAACCGTAACCGAAGGGATAGAGCGGAGGTTCGGTGAAATAGCGGTACGTCCTTCCGGCCATGGAATAGTTGCCAAAAGGGGGCAACTGCGCGACAGATTGATAAAAAGTGACTGGAAGCCTTCCCGCAGGATTGTAATCACCGGAAAGAACATCGGCTACGGCGGCGCCCCCTTCCTCACCGGGATACCAGGCCTCGACGATTGCGGCAGCGTGTTGCTGAGCCCAATTCACGGCGAGCGCGCTGCCGTTGGTGAGTACGATGATGAGAGGCTTTCCCGTGGCCGCCACCGATTCCAGAAGCTCTTGCTGGGGCCGGGGAAGATTAAGGTCCAGGCGATCACCACCGAAAAAGCCGGGATCGCTGGAATCGCTTTCCTCGCCTTCGAACTGCGCGGTGATTCCAACCACGGCGATAACGACGTCCGCTTTGCGCGCGGCGTTCACGGCCTCATCAGAAAGATTCGGGGGCAACCAGAGGAGCCGCGCGGTGGCCTGCCACCAGGTGTGGAAGTATTCCATTCGAATGGGATAAGAGTGGCCGGCCTGCAAATGAACGAGCGTGGTCATGTTGCGAGTGCCGTGGGGCGCCGAGTCATCGATGAATTTTCTTCCATCCAAATAAATGCGATAGCCACCGTCCGCACTGGCGCCTAAGCGGTAATCACCGTCTACGGGCGGGATCAGTTCGCCGGTCCAGCGGACGGAATAATTTCCCGCAGGAACGCCGGGGCCCGGAGGAACATTGTTCCATTCGAAATCCACGCCGGCGTCGACCCGCTTCAGAACCGGAGTACCTGAAAGGCTGACGTTCGAAAAGTATTCCGCGTTCAGGCCACGCTGAGAGTTTGCGCCCCCGGTGCGAAGGTATTCGGAGGACAGGAGAACGGCGCTCGTTTCGGTGATTGGAGATCCCATCGCGGTGAGAATCTTCGCGTTGCGAAACCGCTTGCGAAGGCCATCGAGAATCGTGGTGTAGCTTGAGGGATTGCCATTGTAATTGCCCAGGAGAACACTTAGAGAATCGGCATTTGGACCGATGACCGCGATTGTTTTCACTGAGGATTTCAAGGGCAGGGTGTTGTGTTCGTTTTTCAAGAGCACGATGGATTTGCGCGCAGTTTCGAGAGCGACCTGGCGATGAGCAGGCGTATCGTTGTCGGCGCGGGTTAGTTTTGACCAGGGCACGCGGTCTGGCGGGTCGAACATGCCGAGACGGAACCGCGCTTCGAACAGGCGCTTCACGGCGCGATCGAGGTCGTCATTGGAAAGGAGGCGATTCCGGAGGGCAAAGGGAAGCGCGCTGAATTCGGGGCCGCAGCTCAAGTCCGTTCCTGCTTTTACGGCGAGAGCAGCAGCTTGTTCAAGCGTAAGGACGAAACCGTGACCCTGATGGAGGTCGCTGATGGCCCAGCAGTCCGAGACGACGTAACCTTTGAAGCCCCATTTATTGCGCAGCGTGTCAAAAAGCATGTGATTGGCACATGCCGGTTCGCCGCGCACCGCATTGTACGCGCACATCACCGAATCAGCCTTGGCTTCCATGATGGTGGCGCGAAACGCCGGAGCATAGGTGTCTACCAGATCGTGCGGCGACACGGGCACGTTAAAACGATGTCGCAAGACTTCAGGGCCGCTGTGGACGGCAAAGTGTTTGGGTGTCGAGACAGTTTTCAAATAGTTCGCGTCGTTGCCTTGCAATCCGGTAACGAAAGCCACGCCCATGCGGCTGGTGAGGTGGGGATCTTCGCCATAGGTTTCCTGGCCGCGTCCCCAGCGGGGATCGCGAAAAATATTGATATTGGGAGACCAGAAGGTGAGGCCGAAATAGCGTCCGGTGTTTCCGTGCTGGATAGCATCGTTGTATTTGGCGCGGGCTTCGGTGGAGATCACCTCGGCGACACGATGAATCAGGTCGGTGTCCCAAGTAGCGGCAAGACCGATGGCCTGCGGAAAAACAGTTGCATTTCCGGCGCGCGCGACGCCGTGCAAGCCTTCGTTCCACCAGTTGTATGCGGGAATGCCGAGGCGCGGAACTGCCGCAGCAACATCCTGCATCTGCGAAGCCTTTTCTTCGAGGGTCATGCGCGAGACAAGATCGTTCACGCGCTGCTCCAGGGGGAGGCTGGGGTCGAGATACGCCGCTCGGGTGGGTTCCTTGGCTGCGGAGGGATTCTCAGCAGTTTGGGCAAATAGGTTTGAGGCACTAACCAACAGGAAAAGAAGTGTTGGCAATAGTTGCGAGAAGCGGTTGGACATGGCGAAGATTGTCTCTCTGTCGGTATCGGGAGTCTACTCTTGGTTCAGGCATAAAATCCTGGGACGATATTGGGGAAAAGGGTCATGTATAACGCTTCCAATCAGCTTTCCAGCTTGAAGATCCGTTCCATCAATAACCATTTTTCGCTGGGGCGCGCTTCGGGCAATGCTTTCTGATACTTCCACATCAGGTTCTCCCACTCCTGGACCTTCGGATTCTGCCGGTCGGCTTGAGCTTTTTTCTCGAACGAAAAGCTTTCATCGACTTCCAGAATCATGAACATTCGCATTCCGTGAAGATAGATTTCCAGATCAAGAATGCCAGCGTCTTTGATGCCCCTGGTAATCTCCGGCCAGATTTTCTCGTGATGGCGCTTGTACTCGGCGATGAGCTTGGGGTCGTCCTTCAAATCCAGCGTCAAGCAGAAGCGTTTGCTCATGCCAGTGTGCCCTCGTCATTCAAAGAAAGGGGAACCGTAGCCACCGCTGAGGAGGGCTTGTAGCCGGACAATCCAAAATAGAGGATGAACAGGTAGCACAGCAGCGGCACAAGGAACGCTCTTTGGATGCTCGAGGCGTCCGAAATGCGGCCCATGATTGGTGGAAAGACGCCACCGCCGATAATGGCCATCACCAAGAGCGATGACCCACGCTTGGTTAGCGGACCGAGATTCTTGATGCTCAACGCGAAGATGGTGGGAAACATGATGGAATGGAAAAATCCAATGAGGACCACGGACCAAACTGAAATCAGACCGGTGGCGAACAACGCGACCGCAGCGCAAATCAGCGAAGCAGCAGCGAAGAGGGATAATAATCGGGGCGCAGCTATCTTCTTCATCGCGGCCGAACCAATGAAACGACCGGCCATGAATCCGATTTGATGCAGCGATAAATACAACGCAGCCGTTTTCTCAGGTGTTCCAGGAACGGAGAACTGAGCGTAACGAATGACAAAGCTCGCCACGCCTACTTGTGCGCCCACGTAAAGAAACTGAGCGACGATGCCTTTCACGAGATGGGGATGAGACAGCACGCTTCCCATCGCGCTGCTCGAAGCCGGATGCCCCCCTCCCGACGGGGCCTCAAGCACGTCCGGCAAGTTTGTCAACTGAATGAACACTGCAACCAAGACGAAGATGCCAGCGATCATCAAATAGGGACCCTTCACGGTGTTGATTTCCGCGGTGTGATAGGCCTCGAGTTGAGCGGCACTCATCGCGGCGAGCTGCGCGGGAGCATATTCGACACCTGTGAGTATGGACGTTCGACCGAGAATACCGGAGACGACGGCGCCAGTGGCGTTGAAGGATTGGGCAAAATTCAAGCGTCGGTCCGCACTGGCTGCGGGTCCGAGAATCGTCGCATAAGGATTCGCGGCGACTTCCAGGAAGCTCTGTCCGCAGGCCATGACAAATAGCGCGAAAAGAAAGAAGCCGTAGATCCGCGAAGATGACGCGGGCAGAAAAAGCACGGCTCCCACGGCGCAGAGAAACAGGCCAGCGAGAATTCCTTTCTTGTAGCCGATTTTCTCCATCAAACGTCCGGCGGGAAAAGCGGCCAGGAAATAACCGCCGAAGAACGCTACCTGGATAAACGACGATTGAAAATCGCTCAGGCCGAAAGCCTTTTTCAGGTGGGGAATCAGGATGTCATTGAGGTTGACTCCAAAAGCCCACAGGAAAAACAAGCTGGTGATGAGAACGAAGGGTACTAGAAAGCGGCGCTCCGTCACCGGAACGGACCGGCTTTGGCTCACCGCTGTGTCCGGAGAAGTTGTCATCTGCCGCCGTTTCCTTTACGTGAGTGCCCGGTCGAGGTGTGTATAGCCGGCGTCCACGAATACATGTTGTCCGGTGACGTGACTGGCTCTCTCGGAAATGAGAAAGAGAACCATGTCTGCGATTTCCTCCGGCTTGGTCATGCGTTTCCCCAGCGGTATCTTGGAAATAATCCTTGCGAGCTTTTCCTCGGGATTCGGGAACCCGGAAACCCATTGCCGATACAGAGGCGTCATCACTTCGGCAGGGACCACGGCGTTGACGCGAATGCCCGTTGGGAGCAGCTCGGCGGCCCATTCCCTCGTAAGGCCCAGAATCGCGGCTTTGGAGGCCACGTAGCCAGAGGTCCCTCCCTGTCCAGTGACGGCGGTTTTGGAGCTGATGTTGACGATCGAGCCTCGCGACTTCTTGAGCGCGGGCAAGGCATGATGAGCCATCGCGTAGTAGTGCACTAGATTCAGTTGCAGGGATGCGACAAATTGTTCGGGCGTGCCGCGCTCGAGGCTCACGTTGTCGTTGGCGCCCACGTTGTTGACCAGCGCGTCGAGCCGGCCGAATTTCTGCAGCACTTGTTCCACGGTTTTGCTGCAAGTCTGAGGCGCGGTGATTTCTCCGGCAATAAAGTCGCTCTCCAATCCAGAACTTCGCAAGGTGGACAGCAATTGTTGTCCTGCTTCTACATCGTGGTCCAGGAACACAGGAATCGCGCCTTCTGCAGCGCTGGCGCGCACAATCGCCGCGCCGATGCCTTTCGCGCCACCGGTCACCAGAACAACTTTTGCCTTCAGTTGCAGATCCATAGATTAGTCACGCAAGCCCAGACAAGTCTTCCGGGCGGCCGGAAATTTCTGGCGCCGCTCGAGCTCTTCAGAGAGAGATACCTCGTTTCCAGGGAATAAAATCTTCCTGACCTTTCGCTTCGGCTTTGGTGCGGATTTCCCCGCTGGCCACCTGAATCACGAACTCGAGAACCTCTTCTCCCATCTGCTCGATGGTTTTCTCTCCGGAAATAATTCCGCTGGTGTCGATGTCGATGATGTCCCGCATCCGTTGCGCCAGCGCCGAATTGGTGGACAGTTTCACTACCGGGGCGATGGGATTGCCCGTCGGCGTTCCCAAGCCGGTGGTAAAGAGCACTACATTGGCCCCCGCGCCTACTTGAGCGGTCACGCACTCGACGTCATTTCCCGGAGTACATTGCAAGTTCAGCCCTGTTTCGGTGGCGTACTCCGGATAATCCAGCACCGCTGCCACCGGGGAATTTCCTCCCTTTTTCGCTGCGCCCGCGGACTTCATGGCGTCAGTCAACAACCCATCGCGCATGTTTCCCGGGCTGGGATTCATTTCGAAACCGGACCCCACCGCCTTAGCCCGCGCGCCGTAGCTTTTCATCAACTGAATAAAGCGGTCCGCCACTTCCTTGCGTTTGCTGCGGTTGATGAGTTCCTGCTCGACGCCGCACAATTCAGGGAATTCCGAAAGGATAGTTCTGCCGCCAAGAGCGGCCAAAAGATCGGAAGTATGGCCGATGGCCGGGTTCGCGGAAAGACCGGAAAAACCGTCAGAGCCTCCACACTTCAATCCCAGGCACAAGCTGGAAAGAGGGACGCTTGTTCGCCGGTACTCATTGGCTTTCATCAGGCCGAGGAAGGTGTTCCGAATCGCTTCCGTCAGCATCGCAGCTTCGGTGCCGCTTTGCTGTTGTTCCACGATCACCAGAGGCTTATCGAAATTCGGGTTTCGCTTGCGCAACTCCTCCCGCAGAATGCCGATCTGCGCGTTCTGACAACCCAGGCTGAGCACCGTTGCTCCCGCCACATTTGGGTGATGGATATAACCCGCAATGAGCCCGCAGAGATTGTTGGAATCCTCCCGAGTGCCTCCGCAGCCTCCTTCATGGAGCAGAAAGCGGACGCCGTCCACATGCTCGAAAATTCGCGAGCGCTGCAGACCTGGCGGGTCACCCGTCAGAGCCCGCGTCTTAATGTCTTCCGTTCGGCCGTCTTGGTAGAGGCGAGCCAGCTCCGCCACCTGTCGCCGGTAAACTTGCGGCACCGCAAAGCCCAGCTCTTCCTCAAAAGCATGTTTCAGTACGCCGATGTTGCGGTTTTCACAGAACACCAGCGGGACGACGATCCAGTAATTTCGCGTGCCGATTTGCCCGTCAGTTCGCCGGTACCCGAGAAAGTGTCGCTGCCGCCATTTGGAAATGTCCGGCGGGGTCCAGTGGAACTCGCCTATTTTCTCGTGGAAAGCCGCAGCTTGATGATGGATATTCTCCGTTGTAAGAAGGCCGCCGCGCCGGATCGGTTCGACCGCCTTCCCCACAATGACGCCGTACATCTTCACGCTTGCGCCCATCGAGAGATCTTCGGCAGCAAATTTGTGTTTTGCAGGAACGTCGGATTCCAAAATGAAAGTCTGAGAGTCAAACGGAATCTGTGCGCCTCTTTGCAGGTCGGTCAGCGCGATCAGCACGTTGTCTCTTGAATCGAGTTTGAGCACTTGATTCGGCATCAAAACACACCCGTTTTTTCCTTTAGTACCGTTTTATCGACAATGCCCGATTTTTCTCCGGCATTGTAGAACACCGCGGGCGTTTCGTCGCGCCATCATTCAATCAAGGCTTCAATCGCCAGAACTCAGCGGCGTTGCCTCCAAGAACGGCTTCGCGATCTTCCGTTGCGTATGTTTCAACGTAATCCTTTACGAGATTTACCACCTGTGTGTACGAAGCCGCTACGGTGCAGACCGGCCAGTCTGAACCGATCATCAAGCGGCTGGGTCCAAAGCATTCGAACGCCACGTCCAGATAGGGTCGGATGTCTTCCGGCTTCCAGGATTGCCAGCCGGCTTCCGTAACCAGTCCGGATACTTTGGCAAACACATTCGGGAATGACGACAGCTCGCGCAATCCGCGCGCCCACAATTCAATGGCGCCACTCTTGATCGGGGGTTTTGCCAGATGGTCCAAGACAAAGCGCTGCCGGGGAAACCGCTTTACGAACTCCGCAGCTATCGGAAGATTTCTGGCGTAAACGAGGATGTCGTAGGCAAGATCGAATTCCTCCAACATAGAAATACCGCGCAAAAAATCAGGTTGAAACAGGAAATTATCGGGCTCGCTCTGGACAATGTGGCGAATCCCGACGAGTTTTGGGTTTCCTGCGAACGATTCCAGTTCCGCGCGCAAACGCGGGGAACACAGATCAAACCAGCCGACGACTCCAAGAATGAAGGAATTGCGCGCGGCGAGTTCCAGCAGCCAGCGCGTTTCGTCCAGCGTCTGCCGAACTTGGACGAGAACGCTTCCTTGAAAGCCATTCTTTTCCAGTTGCGGCTTTAGATCGGCAGGCAAGAAGTTGCGACGAATCGAAGACATTGGTTCGTCAATCCAGCCGTACTCCTGCTGGTTATAGATCCAAAAGTGTTGGTGAGCATCAATGTGCATCGTCATTTCGCGTATCTTAGGAACTGTTGTGGTACGGGGACTTTGGCTCCGACAGTGTAATCGTTTTACAGGGTTTGCTTGGTCCTCTACAATCACGCGGGTTGTTTTAGTTGTGCGAGGGACCGCGAGCGTGGATCAAGAAAGCATCAGCGACCAGCCCGGCGTGCCGCGGCGCCGCTGGATGATTGCGTCGTTGCTCGGCTTCGGAGTGCTGGTCAACTATTTCGACCGGGTAAACTTGTCGGTCTCTCAAGATGCGCTTCATTCCGCCTTCGGCATCACCACCGTTCAGTTTGGCTACCTGCTGAGTGCTTATAGTTGGACCTATGCACTGATGCAACTTCCTTCCGGCGTATTGCTGGACCGCTTTGGAGTGCGCCAAATTGGGCGAATCAGTGCGTTGCTGTGGAGCGTGGCCTCTTTTGGAGCGGCCAGCGCCACTGGCTTGAAGAGTTTTCTTGCGGCGCGATTGCTGCTTGGCGTGGGAGAGGCCCCGACGTTTCCCGGAAACTCCAAGGCCGTTGGCTACTGGTTTCCTGCGCGCGAGCGGAGCCTGGCAACGGCGTGCTTCGATTCTGCCGCCAAACTTGGCCCGGCGATCGGGCAGCCGCTAATTGGCCTTCTGTTGCTGCGGTTCGGGTGGCGGTGGAGTTTCGCGGCGACCGGGTTCATCAGCTTGATTTATTTCGGGCTGTTTTATTGGATTTATCGCAACCCCAGCGAAGACAGATCAGTGACCGAGACAGAACGAGAGTTTATCGATCGTGGAGGAGCGCAGCCGGAAGGACCAGGCAAAGCCGGAAAAGGAGCCCTGCTTCTCGATTTGTTGCGCCAGCGGAAGGTGATCGGGCTGGTGTTGGGGTTCTCTGCCTACAACTACACTTTTTATTTGTTGCTGACCTGGGTGCCCAGCTATCTCTCCAAGGCGTTGCACGTGGACCTGCTGCATTCCGTGTTCTATGCAAGCGTGCCGTGGCTTGTCGGAACAGCCACCGGATTTTTCCTGGGCGGCTGGCTGGTCAATTTCCTGATTTACAAAGGTTGGAACGCATCGCGCGTCCGGCAAGCCGTACTGATCGCAGGAACGAGTTTTGGCTTGGGCATATTTGGAGCGGCTGGAGCGCACACTCCGGGCAACGCGGTATTTTGGATGAGTATTTCCCTGGGCGGCCTTGCGGCGGCATCGCCAGTGTGCTGGTCCATTCCTTCATTGATCGCGCCAGAGGGAGGTGTGGGCAGGTTGGGGGGAATTCTAAATTTTGGCGGCCAGTTGTCGGCGATCATTGCGCCTGTTGCAACTGGTTATATCGCGACGGCGACGGGTTCGTTTGCATGGGCCTTCGCTGTAGCCGCGGCGTTTCTGCTGCTAGGCATCGCCGGCTATCTGTTCTTGCTCGGGCGAATCGAGCCAATTCCCGGGCCGGCCTAAGAAGCCGGTGAGGCTGGTCAGGCTCTTGCCGCCAACGCTTTCACCGCAAATTTGTCGGGAGATAGGCCGCGTCTGTCATCCAGTTGCAGTTTACCGAGAACGTTTGATACATGAAATTTTACGGTGCGTTCCGAAATGTCCAGCGCACTGGAAATCTCTTTGTTGGAAAGCCGCCGCATCAGCAATTGAAATACCTGCCCCTCTCGAGCGGTGAGAGAATGGCCAGGCAGAAGCTGGGTGTCCAGCAGCGCTTTCGACTGCTTAACGAACGCCAGCAGAATTTCCGGGGGTACCCAAAGCTGTCCTGCCAGGACCGCCTGCATCGCCAGAGGCAATTCCGTCTGCCAAGTCTTGTGGAGCTCCACGAAGCCATCGATGCCCCAATAAAAGAGCCGCGTCTTCTCCGCATGACTTCCATTTTCCGGCGCCAGCAAGGCCACAAATTTACTGCCGGGTGAGGAGGTACGGCACCGATCCGCCAGCCGGCCGAGATCGCTTCGCAAGGAACAGCCATCTAGCAGGAAGAGTCGTGGGGAATTACATCGACCGACGGCCTCGGCTTCGTTCAGGGCCGGCGGCAACGCCTCAAGGCGGAAATCCCTGACGCGAGCAAGGATTTTCTCCACGGCGCGCGTGAGAAGGGGGTGAGAGCTCACAACTTGGACAGAAATAGGCAATTGCATTACGCCCTACCGCGTGCTCTGTACTGGCTGGGCGAAGCTAAGGATGTTTTGTGGTCCCTGGACCCAATAAACCCTTGCAGCCCGAGGAATATAACTCTAATTCCTGTTATTGCAATAGATTTTTTCTAAATATGGAGAATTATTTTATAAGTGCCAAGTTATGAACTCTTTTCCCTCAGGCACTCTCCCACGACATTGGTTCCTCGCTTTTTCTTTGCTGTCCTTCGAATGGGTCGGGAAGGACAGGAAAATTTGCACCAAGAATTTCTGCAAGGTCCGTTGTGTCTCGAACTCGATCGGACTATTTTCTCGCACGCGTGGTTGAACGATAGAGGTTGCTGGTTTGGGACTGAACGAACGCTGTCCCACTTCGCAATTCAAGCGTTGCCGTGGACGTGAGGCAATGTGGATCGTCCGCCAAAGGAAACGCCGGTCGCAGAGCGCCACATAGCTCGGAGGTGAGTGCATGTACTTCAACGTATTCGGCGAGAAGGTTTCCAAGAGTCGCTACAAAGAGATGTTGAACGCGGCCAAAAATCGCCGCGAGCTGATTGCCGCCGGGCTTACAAGCCGTCGCGAGCTTTTCAAGATGGGATTGCTGACAGCCGGTGGAATGCTTGTTGCCAAGAGTGGGCTTAGCGCCCGCGCTCAGTCCGTGAACGGCGGCACAAATCAATTGTGCTCGCCCATCAACCAGCCGGCCAGCCCCACCACGCGGTCTTTTGTCGAGCCGCTTCCGATTATGCCCGTGGCTCAAACAGTAGCCTCTCTCACCCCCACGCCTACCACCTGTCCCAACGCGGCGGCTGGAGAGGTTCGTGCGGCTTGCCACCAAGCCACGCAATTAGATGCCAGCAGATTTCCCGTGGTGCCGTCCCGCCTCTACAAGTTCACGCAACAGGCGATCACCGTCACTCAGTCCCCTGATCTTCCTCAGCAAACCATTTGGGGCTTCAATGATGGTACTCACGCTATAAGTCCTGGGCCCACTTACAAAGCCAACTACGGCGTGCCACAGCTTACGCGGAATATCAATGGGCTTCCGGCAAACCAGAACGGCGGCTTTGGCATGCCTACGGTCACAACACACCTCCACAACGCTCATAACCCCTCGGAGAGTGACGGCAATCCTTGCGACTTTTACGACATCAGTCATTTCTGCGACCAGTATTATCCTAACGTTCTGGCCGGTTTCAACTCGGACCACCAGCCCAACGGGGACATCAATGAATCCTTGAGCACGCTGTGGTACCACGACCACCGCGTGGATTTCACATCGCAGAACACGTACAAGGGCCTTGTGGGTTTCTATTGTCTGTTCAATCAGTTCGACACCGGAGACGAGACGACAGGATTTCATCTCCCCAGCTTCCCGCAGTTTGACATCCCACTCGCTTTTGCCGATAAGGTTTACGACCCAACAACCAAGCTTCTGGCTTTTGATCTATTCAATTTAGACGGCATCTTGGGCGACAAGTTCCTGGTGAATGGAAAGATCCAACCTTTCTTTCAGGTTCAGCCGCGCCGTTACCGCTTCCGTCTTTTGGATACGGGTCCCTCGCGCTTCTATGAATACTTCCTCACGGACTTGAATAACCTGGGAGCAAAAAATGCGTTCTTCGTGATCGGCAATGACGGCAATCTCTTGCCCAACCCCGTGCAAGTGCAGAGCGTCCGCATTGGCCCTGCCGAGCGCGTGGACGTCATCGTTGACTTCAGCCAGTTCGCAGGCAAGACAATTTACCTGGAGAACCGCCTGCGCCAGATTAACGGCCAGGGCCCGGTGCCACCTCAAGGATTCTTCCCAGGCCAGGTGGAGTGCAATGATGGCAACGGAAACGTCCTGTCAGATATTCTGCCGGCCGGTCAAGGCAACCTCCTCTTGCAATTCCGCGTGAGTGGATCGGCAGTGCAGGATGGCAGTGTAAATCCTGCCACCAATCCGACCTTCTACTCGCTGCCAGCCACTACGGCGACCGCCCGCGTTGTCCGGACGTTCAAATTCGACCGATTGAACGGCCAGTGGTCCATCAATGGCCAGTTCATGGACTGCGGCTTTGGGCCGAGCGGACCGCCGCCCGGTGGATTCTCGCAGAATTTCCGGTTCACTGTTCAGCAGAATAGCGTTGAGCATTGGGTGCTGAGAAACGCCACGGGAGATTGGACTCACCCAGTGCACATTCATCTCGAAGAGCACCAGATTTTGAGCCGGAATGGCGCGCCACCGTCAGCAGTCGAACGCTCTCGCAAGGATGTAACCCAATTGAAGCAGAACGAGCGCGTTGAGCTGTTCTTCCGCTTCCGAGACTGGCTCGGGAAGTATCCCATCCATTGCCATAACGTGGTCCACGAAGACCACGCCATGATGGCGTTGTGGCATGTCCAGCCGCAGGGCGACACCATCTTGGTGCCGTAAGCGAACTCGCCGAGGCTAAGGTTACAGAAAGGAGATCTTCAGTCATGCATGACTTGTCAAGAAGAGAACTTCTAGGCCTGGCAGCGATAGCACCTTTGGCCGGAGCCATCGCGAGCACGAAAGTTGTCGCTGCCGCTCGGGGTGCCGATGCTGATGAGCAGTCCCAAGCGCGCGCCAGTATCCAGCGTACACACCTCCCGAACGTCAGCTTGATTACGCAAAACGGGAAGCGCGTTCGTTTCTACGACGACTTGGTGAAGGACAAGATCGTTACCATCAACTTCTTTTTTGGACATTGCGATGAAGTCTGCCCGCTGGTTACAGCCAATCTCGTAAAGGTCCAGAAGTTGCTTGGTGACCGTATCGGCCGTGACATCTTCATGTACTCCGTCACGCTCAAGCCCGAAGAAGATACGCCTGACGTCCTGCAGAAATACATGAAGAAATTTAATGCCCGTCCGGAGGGATGGACTTTCCTGACCGGGCAGGGCATGGACATCGAAAACCTACGCAAGGGCCTGGGGTTTACTTACCCCGATCCGGCTATCGACCGGGACAAAACCCAGCACATCGGAAACGTCCGCTACGGGAACGAACCCTTGATGTTGTGGGCGGCTTGTCCGGGAATGGCCCACCCTCCGTTTATCGCCGAGTCTATCTCCTGGATGATCCGTCCGGAAACCAAGACAGCGATTGCCAGGGGTTAAAGCTGTTGATTTCTGTTCCGTCTGGTGTTTGGTCCCAGGCGTGGTCAAGCTTTGTGGTTCATAGCTTTTTCGTTCTGGGGTCCGTACCCGCCACGGGGACGGAGTCCGAGGAGGGATAAAGTCGTGGTAACTAAAATAAGGAAGGCTACGATCAGCGCTTTTGTTGCGATTTTCACTTGTGCGGTCCTGATTCTGGCGACGTCCAGCGTCCCAGGGAACATTGTCTGGGCGCAGTCTACGGGAATCGCCCCCGCAAGCGTGAAAACCTTCACGCAGATCAATCCTCCGCCATGCGATTTCAGTGACAATTTTTATACCGAGAATGGGATCGTTGCCGGCCAAGGCACTGGCGTCAATGCATCTGTAGCCGGTCGCTTCGGAACTTTCAGGCAAACCGGGCCCCCAGCAACGGGAAGCCAAGTGAACTGGGTTGCCGACGGCACATGCAGTGTCAATGATCCTACTCGCAGAAATTTCCGCATCTTAGCGACCACCGGAGGCTATCCCGATGACCAGAGCGGTTCTCCGACGGAGTTCATCTCCATTCTGGCTTTCTTGACCAGGCAATCTGACGACTTCACCGGGGTGGGCAACGCGCGCACTATTCAAATGGTGGATATTGTTAGTAACTTCGAAGCTTACGCCGCGTTGAAGCAGATCCTGCCGAATGGCCAATTCGCCGGCACGCCTTGCGGCACGATGGGTGACCCCACGATCACACCCTGCTTCCCAGTCAGCAGCGTCGCGACGCCCAGCCTGCGCCAGGACTGGAGGTTTGCCACCAATCGCAACGCCATCGACGGCAGCGACAACAACAACGTACAAGGGACTACCATTGTTCATGACAGTCCGTTTGGTTATTTCTGCGACGACCTGTTGGGAATGTGGATTATCACTTATTTTTGGTTCCTTCCCACTATTCACGACAACACTACGCAGTGCCCATCCATGATTCAGGCCTTGGGCAACAAGGAAGGCCTCAGTCTGGACGGTACCCCCATAATCAGGACTGGCGACGAATTGAATTTTTTAGAAGGCAAAATGGTTGGGTCGAATCCTATTCCTGGCTTTTCGGGTCAGAGTCCTCCCAACCCAGGCTGCATGGCTGAGGGACAGGAAGATGTGGGAGGCGCTGACTCCCCGGCAGCAGTTTGGCTGGTTTGCCCCGCTCTTCTCGATCCCCGCAACGGGGCCGTTGCTAAGGATGCGTTCCTGGATGTGGTCCGGCGCTCCAACGGCAACGCACTGGATACCGGTCTCTTGAATAATTTCAGTTGCTTGCAGAATACTGGAAAATTCTGCAATGAGGCGGCTCCAGAAAACTGATCGGCAACACTTGAACTTCGCGCTCTTTGCACACCCTTGGCTGGCGACGCCCGGTCAAGGGTGAGGGCGTTTTTGAGGGGAGGCCGTCTGCGGAATGGCTAGGGCCACGAAAAACGCGTTTTCACGCCGTAATTTTCTCAAAGGCGCGGCTATGTCCGCCGCTCTCGGACCATTCGTCCATTTCCCTGTTCGCACTCAAATACAACAAAAGACTTTGAAGATTGCAAAATGGGCGCACTTCTTGCCGGAATACGACTCGTGGTTTGAGGCCGCGGTTATCGGGAAATGGGGCGAGCTCCATGACACCAGAGTGGTTGTTGAGCACATCCCCGTCGAATCAATCCACGCAAGCGCTAGTGGCGAAATCCGGGCAGGCAAGGGCCACGACGTATTCATGTTTCCCTGGCCGCCCGCCGAGTTTCACCAACATACCATCGACCATGCGGAGGTCTATCAATCCGTAGCCTTCAAGTACGGCGCCTTGGATCGCCTCGCGCATCGTTCCACCTTCAATTCCAAAACGAAAAATTATTTCGCCTTTGCCGACTATTGGATTCCCACTCCCCTTCATTACTTTGAGGATTACTGGCGTCAGGTTGGCATGCCCTTCGGCCCCATGCATTACGGTAGTCTGCGAAGCGGCGGGAAACGGATTCGAGAGGAGCTGGGCATCCCCTGTGGCTTGGCAATGGCGCCCACCCTCGAGAGTAACGTCACTCTGCACACTCTGCTTTTCGCATTTGGAGCACGGGTGTTGGATCCCGATGGCAGGATAACCATCAACACAGGAGCTCGTACCATCGAGGCCCTGAAGTATGCCAAAGCGCTCTACCAAGATGCGGGGACTCCTGAACAGCTCAATTGGCCCGCGTCAGGGAACGTCCACGCTATGCTCGCGCGCAAGACCTCCTGCAGTCTCAACGGCATCAGCCTCTTGCGCACCGCGGAACTGCAAAACCCGCAAGTTGCAAGCAAGATCAGGATTCAGCCGCCACTCCTCGGTTCGACGGGAACAGGCGTTTTCGGACTCCCGCACGTCACCAATTGCTCCGTGGTCTGGAACTTCGCAGAAAACAGGGAAGGCGCAAAACAATTCCTGGCAGATCTGATTGATAATTCCAAAGCCATCTATGAGAAGAGCCGCGGTTGCAACTTTCCCTTATATCAGAAGACGGTTCCAGACTTGATTGTTCGTCTGGAGAACGACGCTACCGGCGATCCTCCTTTTAAGTACAAAGAGCTAAAGGACGCTCTCCACTGGACCCACAATCTTGGCTTTCCCGGTTACGCCACTCCGGTATCCATGGAGGTTTTCAACAAGTTTGTCATTCCCAGGATGTTTATCAGCGTGGCAAAAGGCGAGCTCAGCCCGGAAGATGCGGCCCGTATGGCGGAAGCGGAAATTACGAAAATAGCCGAGAAATGGAAACAGGTCTGAACTTATGCCTGTGCTTAGAAATAGGGTTGTTGCTCTCACTAGTGTCATCTTGCTTGGAGCGACTTTGCTGGTCGCTACCGCGCCGGAGCCGCGGGCATCGAGCGAACTCACCTTCCTCGAGCCTTCCGGCAAACAGACGTCGCTCTCAAGTTTCCATGGCAAAGTGCTGGTCGTGGAATTCTTGTTGATGAACTGCCCTCACTGTGCCCGCGTGACCCTGGTGATTGGCAAACTCCACAAGGAATTAGGCCCGCGTGGCTTTCAGCCCATCGGCATAGCCTTTGACAATGACGCTGGCGGGGGAAAGGTAACCGATTTTGTCCGGCGCCTCGGAATTACCTATCCGGTAGGCTACACTTCATCAAAAGCTGTGGATAGCTACTTAGGCCGGAAATCCTCCGAACAATTCATGGTGCCACAAATTGTAGTAATCGATCGCCAAGGCATCATCCGTGCCCAGAGCCGTGCGATCCGCGAGTCATCCTTGGAAGACGAAAACTACTTGCGCAATCTAATCGACGGTCTCTTGAAAGAAAGCAAGCCCAATTAGGCGAGCAAGAACGCTTAGAGTTTCAGGAAAGATTTTGTAATACCTCCGCAATCCAGGAGGGCGTGTATCTCATTGTATTTACAAGGGCTAGCAGAAGGTGCTCTATTCACATTGCGCCCAGCTATATTCGAGCAATTGTATTCTTATCCGCACCATTGACACACCGCAAGCCGCACCGTAGCATCGCGTTCACCGGCCGCAATTCTCACTCACGAGCGCGCCGGAAGAGAGGCCTCTCATGAGCCTTCGCGACTTCATCGCCAAGCAGTGGATTGACGTCATCGAATGGGTTGAGCCGGAAGAAGGCATCCTGGCTTACCGCTACCCCATGCAGGATCGCGAGATACAGAATGGCGGCAAGCTGACCGTCCGCGACTCGCAGTTTGCAGTTTTTGTGAATGAAGGGAAAGTTGCGGACAGCTTCCGGCCGGGCCTCTACACCCTGAACACGGAAACGCTGCCGATCCTGACCTATCTCAAGAACTGGGACAAAGCGTTCAAGTCGCCTTTCAAGTCCGATGTCTATTTCTTTTCTGCGCGAATTCAGACCGACCAGCACTGGGGCACGCAAAATCCCATCACCATTCGCGACAAGGAATTCGGCGCCATCCGTCTTCGCGGCTTCGGCATTTATTCCTATCACTTGAGCGATGCCAAATCGTTCTACAGCAAAATCAGCGGCACTCGCGACCTCTATCGCGTGGCCGATCTCGAAGGCCAGTTGCGCAACACCATTATCGCCAAGATGACCGACGCCTTCGCCGCCAGCCAGGTACCATTCCTGGATATGGCCGCGAACCAAGGCGCTCTTGCCGAAAAGATCAGCGAAACCCTCAAGCCGTCTTTCACGGAATACGGGCTCACCTTGGACAGTTTTGTGGTCGAGAACCTTTCGCTGCCGGAGGAGTTGCAGAAGGTGCTCGACCAGCGCATCAGCATGAACGTGCTCGGCGACATGGGCAAGTTCACGCAATATCAGGTGGCGCAGGCCATTCCCATTGCCGCCGGGAATGAAGGCGGTGGCGCGGTCGGAGTGGGCGCCGGTCTCGGCGCAGGCGTGGCCCTGGGGCAGGCCATGATGGATGCTGTGAAGCAATCCACTTCGACGCCTGCTGGTGGTGCAGCGCCTGCTGCAGCGGCCGGTACTCCCGCGGCCAACACAAAATTCTGCAGCGAATGTGGTAAGCCCATCGCGCGCAGCGCTAAATTCTGTCCGGAATGCGGAAAGCCCCAGGTGTAGCGCCACCGCCAACCATGAGCGGACTCGAATGGGTTGTCGAAGCCTTCGGATGCTCGTCGCAGTCGCTGCGGGACACGGCTGTCTTGGAAGATCTATTCAACAACATCATCCGGGAGATGAAGCTTCGACCAGTTGGCGAAACGCAGTGGCATCAGTTTCCTGGTACGGGAGGGATCACCGGCGTTTGCCTTCTCGCGGAGTCGCATCTCGCTTGTCACACCTTTCCCGAGCACGGCTCGCTCTGCCTCAATCTTTTCTGCTGCGTGCCGCGCGCCGCGTGGGATTTCGAAACTGTTCTGCGACAACTCTTTGATGCGCACTCTGTTTCGGTTCGCAGACTCCAGAGGCCCTACGAATCCAAAATGAAGCAGGTCGCCAGTGACTGAGGCAAAGTCTCCTGCCGCAAGCCCGATGGGCCACTCGCGATGAGCCAGCCCGTTGCCAACTGTCCGAACTGTGGCGCTAAGATCGTTTTTCG
>Ga0137415_10001429_pt1 | contig 23669 bp, 19 predicted proteins | sample CZODoug3_1_1_16f_FD_183082 | JGI IMG/M metagenome (GOLD analysis project Ga0137415, IMG submission 183082) | Vadose zone soil fungal communities from Angelo Coast Range Reserve, California, USA - CZODoug3_1_1_16fungal (Hybrid Assembly) | ecosystem: Environmental > Terrestrial > Soil > Vadose...
CTGTCCGTTGACGGCGGGTTTAACATGGATTCCGGCTCGAACGCCAGCCAGGTCAACAACGTCGGCATCGATTTCATTCGTGAAGTGGCCATCAAGTCATCGAATTTTTCAGCGGAATATGGACGCAACTCCGGCGCTTCGATCAACGTGGTGACGCGCAGCGGGGGTGACTCTTACCACGGAACGGTTTTTGAATTCATACGCAACGAGAAACTCGATGCGAGAAACCCTGCCCCCAACGCGGTGAAAACGCCCTTGCGGTTCAACGACTTCGGCTGGGATTTTGGCGGCCCCATCAAACGCGGCAAATTGTTCTTCTTCGCTGGTGAGGAATGGAAGAGGATTCGCCTTACGGCAACGCCGCAAACGAGAACGGTTCCCACAGCGGCAGAGCTGACAGGCGACTTCAGCGCGTTGCTCGCATTAGCGGCTCCGGTACAACTCCACGAGCCGGGAAGCACGAACCCTATTCCTGGCAACCGCCTCGATCTCGATCCCAACACGCCGCTCACAACGGACGGCAAAGCGATTGCCAAGATTTACAGCACGATGACGGCCCTGGCCAGCGGGGTCTCCCCGGTTACTCCTATAGGTGCCACGATTCCGATTGCCCTCACCGCTACTTTCCAGCCCAACAACCCGTTCAATTGGAGGCAGGATCTCGTTCGTCTCGATTATCGCCTGAACGACAAGCACAGTCTCTACGGACGGTATTTGCACGATAATTTTGATTTGGTAGATGGTTTTGGGACCTTTGTCGACGCCGGAGTTTTACCAACAACGCCAACTCATCGGCTTCGCCCGGGGTATGGCATTCAAATCGGCGAAACCTGGCTCATTACGCCGCAAGTCGTGAACCAATCCAAGATTAACGCTTCCTGGAACGGCCAGCGCATACCTCCAGCGGGTGTCAACTGGCAGCGCGCTACCTATGGCTTTGCTTTCCCACAACTGTTTCCCGGGGGACGATTTCCCGACGGAATTCCCGACATCTCCATTAACTCTGGAGGGGGCATGCCCGCCATCTCGGGTACACAAGGTCCCGACTTCTCGCTGCTGTCACCCACGGTGGATATCGCGCCAGCGGACGACATCACCTGGCAGAAAGGGCCTCATACATTCAAGGCGGGAGTCTTGGTGGTCCGCAATCGCAAGGATCAGAACGGCCGGTCTAGATATAACGGCCAGGTTTTGTTCGACAGTACTGCGACGAGCACAACGAGAACTGCATTGGCGGACGCTCTGTTGGGAAACTTTAGATCGTACACGGAGGCGTCGGATGATCCGATCGGACACTTCCGCTTCACGGACGTCGAAGCCTATGTCTACGACTCGTGGAAAGCTACTCGCCGGTTCAGCCTCGAGTTTGGCTTGAGATATCAGCACGCTGGGCCGACCTACACGCAGGCGAACAACATGGTCAGCTTCGACCCAAACCTATTCGACCCCGCGCAGGCGGTCACGCTTAACACGAACGGCAGCGCGATTGATACCACGAAGGGTGGCAATCGCCTCAACGGGTTGGTCCGTGCGGGCAACGGTGTACCGGCTGATCAGCTCGTCCGCGTGCCCAACGGGAATAGTCCTTCAGTGTTGGCGGTGCCGGCTGGTGCACCGCGCGGCTTCTACAACGTCGAGCACCTGTTCGCGCCGCGCTTCGGTTTTTCCTACTCACCATTTAAGGACGATCGGACTGCTATTCGCGGCGGCGTCGGTCTTTTCTACGACAAACCCGAAGGCAACATTATTTTCTCTCAGCTCAACCTCCCTCCATTTATCCAATCCTCGACATTCCAGAATGGCAATATATCCAACCCTTCCGGTGGCGCCGCTGGGGCTGCGTCGCTCTTAGGCGTGTCTGCGATTGATCCTCATTTGAAGATTGCGCGGACCACCAGTTATAGCCTAGGCGTACAGCGCGAGATGCCGTGGGGCGTTCTTTTAGAGGCGTCCTACGTTGGCAACCAGCAGCGGCACATATTGCGCCAGCCGGATATCAATCTGCCGACGTTCGCGCAGCTTCAGGCCAACGCGGCGCTTCCCACTCCGTTGCCACTGAACCGGCTGCGCCCGTACCAGGGGTATCTGGCGATTCGGATGTACCTGAGCGACAGTACGGCGAATTACAACGCGCTGCAGCTTTACGCGACGAAGCGGAAGGGGGACTTCATGGCCACGGTCAGTTATACGTGGTCGAAAACGCTGGCCGACTCCAGCTCCTTGACCGCGAACCCCGACAATTGGCGCGATCGAAGGTATAACTACGGCGTGGCGGATTTTGACCGCAGGCACGTCTTCGCCACAACTTATTTCTACGACTCTCCGCTGTTCCGGCATCGGGGCGGGTTCATCGGGACTGCGCTTGGCGGCTGGCAATTGAGCGGCATAACACGGGTACAATCCGGACCGCCGATTACCATCCTGGCCAATTTTATGCTAGCTAACTCTCCACTTGGCAATAATACAACGGTGAACGGGCGGCGCGCGAATCGTGTTGCTGGCGTATCGCTCGCCCCGACCGCCCCTGGTCAATGGTTTAATCCTGCTGCATTTGCTAACCCGTCGGCTACGAGTCCGGGAACAAGCGGCGTGGGCACCTTTACCGGCCCCTACATTTTCGTGACGGATTTGTCGTTGCGCAAGTACTTCAAATTGCCCAGAGAAAACATGGGCCTGATGTTTGAGTCGGACTTCTTCAACATCTTCAACCGCGCGAACTATTCGCTGGGCAACCAGGGCAACGCGACTTTGACTCTTGCCTCCACTAATTTCGGAAGCTTTGGAAGCGCCAGCAACCCGCGCAACGTGCAGTTTGGATTGAAGTTTAACTTCTGAGCGAAGTGACCTGGAGCGGAAATCTGATTTCCGCTCCGGAAGCTTACCCATCTTGGGGACACTCTCACTTTTTCTGAGCTGATGGTGTCCGCGGCTGGGTTCAGCTCTCTGAGTGACAAGAGAATTCGCTAAGCGTGAGGTCCTGACCGTTGGAAGAAAGAGTAGTCCCATATTATTTGTGTAGGTCAGGTTCGCCGGCCGCTGGAAGGAACACTGCAAAGGAGTACTTCATGAGCACGCAAACACAGGCTGCGTTCGAAAAAATGATCTTTCGAAAGACGAATGCGCGGACCGGGCGTTACCTCTCCGTGACGCCACAGAACAGCACGATGCGCCACCTTGCTTATGGCCGCGTCATTCTGAATTCATCGCAACCCTCCGTATCGTTCTCCAATGAAGACCGCGAAACCGGGCTGATTTGTCTGTCGGGCAAGGCCCGTGTGAAGTCGGCAGGCAAGGAGTTTGAACTCGGGAAATTCGATGCCATTTATATCCCACGCGATTCATCGGTTGAAATCTCAACCAGTAATTCCGTGGACCTCGCTGAATTCTCTGCGGAAGTCAGCGCGAAGTACCCGTTGAAAGTGGTACGGTATGCGGACGTCGAGAAAGATCCCGGGCTTAAGTTCGTGACAGGGAGCCTTGGTTCATCGCGCGAATTGAACATGCTGATCGCGAAGAATGTCGAAGCTGGACGCCTTGTTGCCGGATTTACGCATTCCGATCCGGGCAACTGGACGAGCTGGCCTCCGCATGAACACGCCAAAATGCTCGAAGAAATGTACGTATACTTTGACATGCCGGAACCGGCTTACGGCATCCAGCTGGTTTACAACAATACGGAGTATCCGGAACTGGTTACCGTAGTACGCGATGGCGATGCGGCGTTGATGCCGAGCGGCTATCACCCGAACGTTTCGGTTCCGGGCCACCGAATCGCGTTTCTCTGGGCGATGGCAGCGCATCGCGAGGTGGAGGACCGACAGTTTGGTGTCGTGAATATTCAGCCGGGGTTTCAACAGGGTGGATCCGGATTGGAAACAGGCCGCAAGTAAATTATCCTCTCGCCTAAAAGGGAGCAGATGCGGGAAGAGATTCCAACTGCCGGGACCTCCGCGAGCAGGACGGAGCGAATATCAGCGGAGACTCTCGCTGGCCCGCGGACAGCTGGCATCCTCGCCGGACGCTTCCGCTGGGTCATCTGCGGACTCTTATTTCTCGGCGTAACTAAGAACTACATGGACCGGCAAGTGCTCGGCGTGCTGAAAGGTCCGCTTCAGCACGAGTTTGGCTGGAATGATATTGACTATGGGCATCTGGTGTTCGCCTTTCAGGCGGCTTACGCGCTAGGCATGATTCTTATGGGCCGCTTGATTGACCGCCTGGGCACGCGTGTAGGTTACGCCGTCGCCATGGTTTTCTGGAGCCTTGCCTCCATGGGACATGCAATGGCAAATTCGCTGAGTGGCTTTGTGATTGCCCGCTCTGCCCTGGGGTTCGGCGAAGCGGGAGTTTTCCCGGCGAGCATCAAGAGCGTTGCGGAATGGTTCCCAAAGAAAGAGCGTGCATTGGCGACGGGAATTTTCAACGCCGGCACGAACATCGGCGCAATTATCACGCCGCTGATTGTTCCCTGGATCGCTGTCCATCTGGGCTGGCGCTGGGCTTTCCTCTTGACCGGCGCTCTCGGCTTTGCCTGGTTGATTCTTTGGCTGCTGCTCTACCGCACACCGCAACAGCATCCTCACTGCACCAAGAGCGAACTTGAATACATCCAAAGCGACTCTGAACCGCCTTCCGGGAAGATCAAATGGACGCAGCTTCTGCCTCACAAGCAGACTTGGGCGATTGCGGCGGGAAAGTTCATGATCGATCCCATCTGGTGGTTTTATCTTTTTTGGATTCCGGACTATTTGCAGCGGGAGCACGGTTTGCATCTGACGCAAATTGGCCCTCCCATTGTGGTGATTTACGTCATATCCGATCTCGGGAGCGTTACCGGCGGCTGGCTCTCATCGAGTTTGATTCGGCAAGGATTCTCCGTGAATGCAGCGCGAAAATGGGCGATGTTCCTATGTTCTTTGTGCGTCTTGCCGATTGCTGTTGTTTACCGGCTGTCCGGATTGTGGCCTGCCACGCTACTGATTGGGCTTGCCGCCGCAGGCCATCAAGGATTCTCTGCCAACCTCTTCACTTTGGCGTCAGACCTCTTCCCCTCGCGGGCAGTCGGTTCCGTTGTGGGGATTGCAGGCATGGCCGGAGCGATTGGCGGAATGCTGATCGCCGAAATCGTCGGCCACGTGCTGCAGTGGACCGGCAGTTACATGGTTCCTTTTTTCATTGCAGCCTCAGCTTACCTGGTGGGGTTGTCGTTCATTCACCTGCTAAGCCCAAAGCTCATCCCCGCACCAATGGGACAAATGTGAAGTTATGTACCTCGACGCCTTTCAATTGACCGGCAAAAATGCCCTCGTTACCGGTTCCCGCAGGGGCCTTGGTGCCGCCATTGCTGTCGCGCTGGCGGAGGCCGGCGCAAACGTGGGTTGCCACGGGCGCGATCCAAACCCCGGGATTTCCTGCGACGCGATTTCCGCGGCTGGGCGCAAAACGTTCTATTTCTCTGGAGATTTGTCGGACCCGAACGCATGTAGCGGGCTCTTCAAAAAAACCATGGCGGAGTTTGGCTCCCTCGATATTTTAGTTAACAACGCCGGCGCGATCCGCAGAGCTCCCGCCGCGGAATATCCCATGGAATACTGGGATGAGTTGATTGCCGTTCACTTGACCGCGGCCTTTCGCCTCTCGCAACTTGCGGGGCGGCACATGCTCCAGAGAGGGCTTGGCGGCAAGATCGTGAACATTGCTTCGCTACTCTCTTTCCAAGGAGGGGTTTTTGTCCCGGCCTATGCCGCCGCGAAGGGCGGAGTTGCGCAGTTAACGAAGGCGCTGGCGAACGAATGGGCGTCGAAAAACATCAACGTGAACGCCATTGCTCCGGGATATATGGAGACGGACAACACCACGGCCTTGCGGTCGGACCCTGTGCGCAGCCGTCAAATTCTGGAACGGATTCCGGCAGGCCGCTGGGGAGAGCCCAAGGATATCGCGGGCGCGGCATTGTTCTTGTGTTCGCCCGCGAGCGACTATGTGCACGGGCACGTTCTCGCAGTGGATGGGGGCTGGCTGGCACGATGAGAAGCAATGTGTCCTTAACCATCAAGCCAAAAGATGCCTGTCGCTGGGACTTGGTCAGCTTAGGCGAAGTGATGCTCCGCTTCGACCCAGGGGACTATCGCATTTGGACCACCCGGCACTTCGAAGTCAGCGAAGGTGGTGGCGAGTACAACGTTGCCCGCGGACTGAAAAAATGTTTCGGACTTGAAACCGCGATCGTTACCTCCTTTGCCAAAAATCCAGTGGGATTACTCCTTCAAGACTTGATTTATCAGGGGGGCGTCGATTCCTCTCTGATCCGATGGGTGGACTATGACGGGGTCGGCAGAACTGTCCGCAACGGCCTAAATTTCACCGAGCGAGGCTTTGGCGTGCGAGCGGCTTTGGGTTGCTCCGATCGCGGCCACACGGCGGTTTCCTCTCTCAAGCCACGTGAAATTGATTGGGAGACAATCTTCGGCAAAGAGGGCGCGCGCTGGTTTCACACCGGAGGGATTTTCTGCGCGTTGTCCGAGACAACTCCGGAAGTGGCCATTGAAGCAATGGAATGCGCGCGAAAACACGGCGTGGTCGTCTCCTATGACTTGAACTATCGTGATTCCTTGTGGCGATCGTTCGGCGGAAAAAAGCGGGCTCAAGAAGTCAACCGCCGCATCGCTCCCTACGTGGATGTCATGCTCGGCAACGAGGAAGATTTCTCCGCGACGCTCGGCTACGAAGTACCTGGAACCAACGACCATCTTTCCGCGCTCGACCCCGAAGCCTTCAAACGAATGATCGGGAAGGTTGTGAACGACTTTCCCTTCAAAGTCGTCGCCACCACACTCCGCAAAGCCACCACCGCCACGCGAAACGATTGGGGCGCGGTTTGCTACTACGAGGGCAATTTCCATCAGGCCAAAAATCGAGAGAATCTCGAGATTTTCGACCGTGTTGGCGGCGGCGACTCGTTTGCTTCGGGTCTCATTTATGGCTTTCTCGCGGGAAAGGACGCGCAGTGGGCTGTCGAGTGCGGCGCCGCTCATGGAGCGTTGGCTATGACCACGCCGGGCGACACGACTATGGCGACGCTCGACGAAGTTCTTCACGTGATGAAGAGTGCGGGAGCGAGAATCGTCCGCTGAATCCGTTGAAAAGGTGGCGACAATTTTTATGAACAAACACGAAGTTCGCGCTCTTATCGAGGAAATCGGAATCGTGCCGGTCGTGCGTGCGGCTTCTCCACAGGAGGCGAGATTTGCGGCTGAGGCGGTCTGGCAAGGGGGAATTCCCATTGTCGAGATCACCATGACGGTTCCGGGAGCTTTGGACCTCATTTCCGAGTTGGTGAAGACCATGCCAAAACTTCTTGTCGGTGCTGGCACAGTCGTGAACCAGGATCTCGCACTCCAGTGTTTTGACGCCGGCGCCCAATTCCTCGTCACGCCCGGCTTCTCCCCCCAAACGGTTGCTGCTGCTCACAACCTGGATTTGCTCATCATGGCTGGTGCCCTCACTCCCACCGAAGTTATGGCTGCCTGGGATGCAGGCGTCGCCTTCGTCAAAATTTTTCCCTGCGGCAACTTGGGAGGACCGAGCTATATCAAGGCGCTCAAAGGGCCGCTGCCGCAAGTTCCGCTCGTGCCCACCGGTGGCGTGAATCTGGAAACTGCGGCGGACTACATTCGTGCCGGTGCGGCCGCGTTGGGAGTAGGCGGCGAGTTGATTCTGAAGCATGCAATTCAAGAGCGAAAGCCGGAGTTGATCAGCAATTTGGCGACGCGGTATGCCCAACTGGTGAAGGAAGCTAGGAATCCCACCGCCGCCAAATCCGAGCGCATCGCCGAAGCTCGTTGAACAAGAAGGACAAATGGAAACGCAAAGCAAGACTTATCCCGACCTTGTAGTCACGCCGAGTGACCAGGCCAAAGAGTCGCATCCGGAACCCGGCCTGACACGCCGCGTGCTCGCATACAACGACAAGCTCTTTCTCGCCGAGCACCAAATGGTGAAGGGTTGGGCGGGAGCGATGCACAGCCATCCGCACGATCAAGCTGTCTACATTGTGCGTGGGCATCTGAAAGTGAGCTGCCAGGAGAAATCGTTCGAATTGCGCGCGGGGGACACTTTCGTTGTCCGCGGCGGCGTCCGACACGGCGCCTCCGCCATCGAGGATTCGCTCGTAATCGATGTCTTCACACCCTGCAGGGAAGACTACATTTCTTGAGCTGAAATTTATTTCGTGTGCCTTACCACGATTGGAGAGAATCGAAAATCTTATGCATAAGAGATTATTGGCGTTTCTGTTGATGTTTCCGGCTCTCTGCGCGGCCGCGGCTCCGGGAGCCCCGCAGATCAAGAATATCAAGGTGGCTATTTCCAACCCTGGCAGCCATCCGCGAAAAGCCGCGGACATCGTTATTTCCATCGCGCAGATCCGGAAAGTTGCGCCTGACTTCACGCCTGGCGCCATGATCGTGACGGCGAGCGATGCAAGTACCTTGGAACAAGACGCGTCCGCACTCCAGACCGAAGAGCTTCCCTCGCAGGCCGATGATCTGGATGGAGACGGCAAGGCGGACGAACTGGTGTTTCAAGTCGACCTTGCGCCACATCAGACGCGCATCGTGACGATATCCTACGGTAATCAGGATCGCATCTGGCGTTTGCGCGGCGATTATGAGCAACGAACGGCTGCGCTATTCAGCCGAAAAATCGAAGGTGTTGGATGGGAATCGGAGCGGGTCGCGTTTCGAGTCTACCTTGATCCCCGGAACGCCATCGATCTCTACGGCAAGCGCCGGCCCACGCTACAGCTTGGGATGTACGCCTCCCCGGAGTACACCTACCACGACGAATCACCGGAAGGCCGTGACATTTATAAGGTCGGGGACGCCATCGGAATCGGGTCGGTTGCGGCCGTGGTGGATGGCAAGACGATCAAGGTCGCTGACGTTAAAGAACGGAAATGGCGAATTGTCGCGAGTGGGCCGGTGCGAACCATCGTGGAATTGGAATACGATGGCTGGAACGCGGGCAAGAGAACTATCGATCTTCGCTCGGAAATCACACAGTGGGCAGGAGAACGTGGCTTTTCTCACACTATTTTCGCAAAGTCCGCGGATGACTTCGAGTTCGCGACCGGGCTGCCGGCAAAGACTGGAATTGCGCCCGTGACCTCCGCACAAGGTTCACCGGTTGTGTGGATGGCGACATGGGGAGAGCAAGTCGTCGCGCCGGGTCCTACGGCAACAGAAGCCGTCCCGGGACAGCAGTTGGGCCTCGCGATTGTCATGCTATCGCCACGCGCCACATTCGCGAACGACGGCAAAAACCATCTCATTGATTTCAAGCTGAGTAACGGCCCTCAATCCTGGTACACGATTGCAGCTTGGGATCAGGAAGGTTCCAATCGGCGAGTCGGCCAAGGAAGTCAAAAAGAGGAAAGGCAGCATCAATCATTGATTCTTCCTTCCGATGCGATCAGAAGCCGGGAAGAATTCTTGAACGCGGTGCAGGAACAAGCCGAGCGCATGGCGCAGCCGGCAGGCATTCACATCGTGTCGGACTCGGCGAGCACGCAGCAGGCGCCTCCCGATACTTTAGTTCCGCACAAGACAAGAACCGTCGAGCAAGCAGTCCAACTCTTACGCCAATCCATTGACCGCACCGCCTCGCAGTGGGAGCCGCTTCTTCAGGCCACGTCCGAGCCCATTAGTGCAACTTCCGGGCAAGGATTTTTCACTGAGGCGAACAATGTGACCGGAGAGTGGCAAAAGCAAAACGGATTTTTCTGGACAGGTAGCTTTTGGACGGGAGAGCTCTGGCAGCTTTATTCCCTGACGCGCGATGAAAAGTACCGCCGGTGGGCGGAATTATGGGGCTCGAAGCTGATCGGTCAGGAGTCACTGCAAAATCATGACGCAGGGTTTTTGTATTACTACTCCTCGGCAATGGGATTCGATTCGACTCACGATGACGCGCTTCGCGCCAGCACAATGCGAGCCGCCGAGCGGCTGGAACAACTCTTCAATCCGAAGACGCAGCTGATCGCATCCTGGAGCGTGAACGGAGATGACACGATCGTTGACACCATGATGAATCTTCAGTTGCTCTGGTGGGCAAGCGACAAAACGGGAGACAACCGGTGGAGGGAAATCGGCAAGAAGCACGCCCTCCGGACTGCGGAATGGTTTGTGCGCCCGGATGGATCCGTCTTTCAGTCAGTACATTACAATCCCGGCGACAACAGGCAAAGCTTTACTTTGCATGGCGGAGGGAAGGAGGTTGTACTCCCATTTGCAAGCAATGTCCCGCCGGGAGAGCGACTTTTCGCACATACGCATCAAGGCTTTGGCGCCGACACCACTTGGTCCCGAGGACTCGCTTGGGCATTGTATGGCTTCTCGACAGCTTATTCGGAAACTCATGAGCCCTTGTTCTTGGCAACTGCTCAGCGAGTCGCAGACTATGCCATCAAAAACCTGCCGAGCGACTTCGTGCCGTGGTACGACTTTGACGACGAGGGCGTGCATTTCCGGAATCGCGATTCCTCTGCGGCCGCGATTACTGCCGGAGGCTTATTCCGGCTGTCCCTTATTACCCCTGATAGCGCGCGTACCGAGAGTTATCGGGAAGTGGGGGAACGCATCGTGCAATCGTTGATCGACCGGTATTTGGCTCCCGTCGGAGACCATGATCAAACGCCGGCGGGGGTCTTGCGCCACGGCTGTGGCCTTCGCCCCGGCGATGAGATGTTGATCTACGGACAGTACTACTTGCTTGAAGATTTGTTGTGGCTGCAGCAGCACAAACGCCCGGAGAGTGCCGCTGGTTCGCCAAAACCATGACCCGCGCAAACTCATCGCAGCAGGCTCTCGGAGCCGCGTTTTGCTCATCTTTGCGAAAAGCCAAATTCCGCGCCGCACGGCCGGTTGTCTTGATTCTTTGCGGATTGCTTGGCGCAGGCTGCGCTACGTTCGCGCAGAACCGGACCGCCACTTCGCAGGTCGACGTTTCTGATTTCAATCGGCAGGTTCGAAACTCTCTCCAATCCGAAGTGACTGCGCATGTTGCGGACATCAAGGCTCTCGATCCCCCTCCGGACCGCGTAGTTGGAGCGTTGACGACGGGCGAATTTTCGTGGGGATCCTTTATGCGCACTCTCGGTGTCTACTCTGAATGTTTCGGGACTAGGACAATAGCGGATCGTGACATCCCCGAGATGATCGGAAAGATGGCACGGATCGAACTGAGCCACGGAGGAAAAACCTGGGGGCAGCTCTACGCCGCAATGGCTTTGCAGAGCTTCGGAACGGACCTGAACCGCAACACCTTGTGGCAGAACTTGACTCCCGAAGAGAGGCAATCTTATCGAACCTTGCTTGATCCCGCCCGGTTTTATGATGAAAAGACTCACACGCTGATACACCTTCCCGAAAATTATTTTGGCGTGGCGGCGCGGCTCGCGGCCATCAACTACCAGCTTGGCCTCAACAGCGACCGCACCGCTCTCGATGACCTGCTCAATCGGGCCGCCCAACAATTTACTGACGGTGCCCTCTTTGCGGACGATGCGCTGCCCACAGGCCGGTACGATCGATACTCCAACGAGTACGCCAGAGCAATCTACGATGCTGCGGAACTCGCGGACCGTCAGGACATCATGAAGGCCGTTGCGCCCTCGCTAAGAGAACAGATGAATTTATGGTGGGATTTGCTATCCGAAGACGGTTACGGCTACTCCTGGGGACGAAGCCTTGGCGCCATCAGTTATATGGACACTCTCGAGATCACCTCTTTTCTTGGCGTTCATCCCGAGTTCCGGCCGGCGCCGCTCGCTCAATTAGCCGCCGCTTATTTTGCCGCTTGGTCGTGGCTGCGAAACGATTTCAATACCCAGACGCACTTGCTCTCCATTTTCGCTTTTGGCAGGGGCGACTATTCCTACATCACCAAAGAACGCGAATGGCAACAAACTACAACTTTTCTTGCAAAAGCGATCGCTTCGCATCAGAGGTTCATAGAAGCTCTCGAAAGGGAAGGGGTGAAGAGCTTTCCCCGTCAGCCGAGTCTTGGCGACGTTGCCCGTTTTCAGTATTTTCGCAATGGACCTGGCCGCAAGTTTGGCGTTTGGGTTGTTCGCCAGCGCGATGTACATTTCGTAATGCCGTTTGTGACTGGACCGAAGGCGGCGACCTCCGACTATGAACCCGGACCGTATGGATTTCCCGGCTCTGCGTTTCCCGTGGAAAAGCTCTATCCGTGTCTCGTTACGTTTTTGGTATTAGAAGATGGCCGGACCATCGCCGCCGTGGACGGCGCGGATGACATCAAGCCTGCCGCCGATGGCAAGAGCGTCACCGCAGTCTGGAAACGATGGGTGGTTGTCGGCGACAAAGCTGGAGTTCTTGTGGATCCAGGCCTCGTCTCGGAAGTGACTTGGACCCTTCAGGGAAACACTCTTCAAAGGAAAGAATCGTTGACAGCTTCCAAGTCTTTAGCTGTCCGTCGTCTCTGGTTGGCCATCCCCAGCCGGTATGATCATCTCGAAACTTCTTATTTCCAAGGTGCTCGAATCGGCCGGCTTATGTCCGAAGATAAAACGCTGGAAGTAAAAGTTTACAATTCGAACATGCCCATCGAGGTTTCCGCCCACGCGACCGGTAATGACCCACTGGGCCGCGGAGATCGTGGGCCTCTTCCCATCCACCTGATCTTGGAAGTCAAAAGCTTTTCGTTGGCGCCCGCAAGGCCCATGCGCTGGCAACTCTCTTTGACTACCTATTGATGAGCAAGACGCCAGATTTTGATAGCTTGCTTTTCGGCGCGGCGCAACTTCGCAACGCAGTTTGGGGAGTTTGGACGCGACCGGACGGAAAAGTAAAACGGCCGGGGAGGAGTCTCCCAGGCCATTTGTTGTCAACTAAAGAATGGTTGCGGGGGTCAGATTTGAACTGACGATCTTCGGGTTATGAGTTTGACGATCGAGTGGCACTTTCAAGCGTCGAGCCGATTCGCTTGGATCGTAGCCGGCCAGCGATAAGAACGAGCTATAAGCCGCTTCCGGTGATGTGCTCGGTGCTTCCAGAGCCTGTGGAAAAACTTTAAACGACGGACGCCTCAACCGTTGACTTTCAAGCGTCAATTGTCAACCGCGAACTCTCGACAGTCGTTGATCTCCGAACAGCACGCCGGCCGCATTAATCAAATACTGCTCATCACTAAGCATCTCAACCAGTTCGTCGGGGAAAGGGGAGATTTCACTTTGCAAATAGGTGGCCAGTTCGCGATAGATTTCCCGCCGGGCGTAAGCCGCCAGTTCGGTGCGCCGGCGAAGCGCATCTTGAATCAGACTGGCCAGTTCCGGCGTCGCCGCTCGGCGGAGCTTCATCGCGATTGTTGGATAATCCATAAACGAGTTGTACTTCTGCCGCGTCCAGGATCCTTCCCCCGGGGCAACCAGCGGCGTTTGGCATACAACGAGCGTCCCCGCCATGCGGTCGCCGAATCGCTGCATCAGCGGATTGCTAAGTGCGGAAATTCCTCCAACCAGATAGGCGAACGGCAGCGCGTCGAACACGCGCATCAGATTCCGCACCCACGCCTGTTCGATCCGTAGCGGAAGTCCAGCTTGGTCAATCACCCGCAAATGGAACAGGCGTTTTCCGATCGTCTGCCCGTTCCAAAAGCCTTCCAGCAATGCGCCATAGGCAAACCCGATTGCGAATTCCCCGAGCGTGATCACCATGACTCCAAATCCCGGCGCTTTCGCGAAAATCCAATAAACCAGCAGCCCAACTCCGTTCACTGTCCCCAGCACGATAGCGATATCTAGCAGCATGGCGTAAAGTCGGGAAGCGGGGCCGGCCAAGGGCAATCGAAAAAGCACGCCTTCCGGTGTCGCAATGGTCACTTCGGCCGTTGTCGCCCAGCGGATTGGCTGAGAATTTGTCATTTGTTCTCTGAAGGAACGCTAGTGCGCACTTCCGCACCGGTATCTCTTCGACCGATCAGCAGCAGATAGACGGTCAGCAGCGCGAGTTCCGCTCCGCCAACCGCAATTTTGAACCCGTACGGCAGAACCGGCGCGTGATGCTGTGAAAAAAATGCTTCCATCATTCCGGCCCACACCAGCATCATCGCCAGCCCGGCGATCAGCACTAACCATTCGCGCATGGATTGACGGACATTGCGATCCTCGCGCCGACGCAGCAGCAGGCGCGCCAAGTAAAACCCAGCTTGCCCGGCGATCAGGATGGACGGAATCTCGAACACGCCATGCGGCAACAGCCACGCCGTCACAAACAGCCCGAAGCCCTGCTGTGTATAATGAACTGCTACGGCCCCGAGCAGCACACCATTTTCGAAGAGGAGGAGCGCCGTCCCAATACCATAAGTTACGCCGAGCGCCGCCGCGAGCAGCGCCACCTGGATATTGTGCTGGATCAGTTGCGCCGAGAACGCGGCTTCCAGCTGCGCCGAGGGCAGATCCCGACTTTGCCCCTTCTCCTCTTCATGCACGCGCTGGCCCGGATTCCGGAGGTAATCGGCGGGAAGCAGCACGTCCACGGAGCCGGGATCGTAACGCACCCCTAGTCCACCCAGAGCGCAGCCCAAAACCGTGATCATCACGGCCAGTGCGAAATAGCGCGACTGCCGCCGAAACGTTTCCGGGAACGCCGTGAAAATCCTGAGCCAGCGGCGCGGCCGCCAGATTTCGGAGCGCGTCGGCGGAGCGCAGTACAGCTCTGCGTAAGCCCGGGCCACCAACCGCTCGAGATATTGTCTTAGGTCCGGCGCCAAAGCGCCGTGTGTGACGCGATTCAAATCCGCGGCGGTCTGGGCGTAAATCTCTTGCAGTTGTTCGGCTTCGACTAGATTCAACCGGCGGTCCGGCCGGCTTTCGAGCGCGGCGAGTAGCAATTCGAGTTTGCTCCAACGCGGCCGCGCCTGTGCTTGAAATCGTTCGAGATCCAGAATCACAGCCGCTGCTCCTGCTTGCTTTCCAAATATCCTTCCACGGCCGTTCGCAGGAACATCTCTGCAGGAACAAACCGGAGCTGCACGTCCAATTGGCGCAGTTGCCGCGCCAACGCGCCGAGACGCTGGTTTTCTTTTTCACCCGCGAGCGCCGCATACACGTCCTGGACCGTGCTGGGTTCCTCGCCCGGTGAAAATGCGGGCCGCGCGTGAGCTGACAAGATGCTTGTCAATAAGACGGCATGCGACGAGCGGACGAGCCCAACTCCGCGGCGCAGCGAATCCGAAACCGAGCGCTCCGTCAAATCCGCCAGCAACACTAAGTAAGCGCGTCGCCGAAACCGCAGCCGAATTTCTCCGAACAGCGCTTCGTAATCCGCAGTTGTCGGCAAAGGCTCGAGATTCAGCAGGCGATCGCGAAATTGGTGAAACTGGGATTGCCCGCTTCCCGCGCGTAACCAGGACTTCGGCTCATCGGCGTAGGTGACCAGCCCAAATTCATCGCCCAGCTCCAGGGCGACAGTCGCGCCCACCAGGGCCGTTTCCACAGCGAGATCCAGCAGCCGCCGCGGCGAGCGCGCTTGTGGGGCATCGTTGTCGGGGGCCGCGACCGGATCGAGCGCAAGCGCGGACAACCGAGACTGGTCCACAACGAAATATACTTCCTGCTTCTGCTCCCATTGGAAAAGCCGCGTAACCGGAGTGCCACGCCGCGCCGTGGATTTCCACGCGATCTCTGAGTACGTATCGCCAGCCTGGTATTCTCGCAGGCGTTCGAAATCGCGCCCGTGCCCCGTCCACGGCGTCTGCCGCGACGCCACAAGCCCGCGGTAAACGGGGCTGCGCAGAATCTCCCGCCGCCCGGTCCGCAAATCCGCCTCGATTCGCAACGGCTCCGGCAAATCGAACCACTGCCGCAAGCGCCAGATTCCGAGGCGCGAGCATCGCTCGATGCCAACCCGCGGTCCAGGCCACAGTCCGCGCCGAAGCAAAGCGATCTCAGGCGTCCATGGCCAGAGCCGGATATGCGCAGTGCTTGCCGAAGTTGATCTTCCTTCGGCTGAATCTGACCGCTCAAGCTTCAGCCGCTGAGGATCGCTTTTCACCCGAATAGCGGTTTCGCTCTCTTGTTTTGCCGGCATGATTCCCACCCGGGCTTCACTGCACATTCGGCGCTTGCCGGAGCCGGTGAGCGCGAGAGGAACCTGGATGGTCTGCCCTTCTCGTCCGCGAAGGCCCTTCTCCGGCGGCAGCAAGACTGGTGCACATTCTTCGCGGGTGAGCCACAGCGTGAGCGCGTCATAACACGCCAGCAGCGCCACAGTCGTGACGATCAGCCCGAACCATAGCCATCCGCGCGCGAGCCATGGAGCAATGCACGCTCCCACGCCCAATACCCCTATCACCCACGCGAGCGATTCCTCTGGACTGAACTGCGCTCCCGCTGGGAGAAGCGCCATCCGCTGCGCAGATTTGTCGCGCGAAAGCGGGTTGCTGCGTGTCGGCGCCGCCGTGGCTTCGACCTCGGCAACGATAGCCGCGCTCCGCGAACCAACGCCCGCTGACTTCTTATCTCCAGCCGTCATGATTTCCCCTGCTTCTATGCTGTCGCCAGTCGCTTGCACTACGCGCGCGGCTTACCGCGGCACTTCGACCGCCTCCAGTACCGCGTTGATTACCTCGCGAATCGCGACGCCTTCCATTTCGAACTCCGGTCGCAGCAGCATCCGGTGCTCCAACACGGGAGCAGCCAGCGTTTTTACGTCCTCGGGCAGCACGAAATCGCGTTCCTCTAGCGCCGCGAGCGCCCGAGATGCCGAGAGTAACGCGAGCGTCGCCCGCGGCCCGGCGCCAACCCAGACGGCCGCGTGCTGCCGCGTCTGCCGAGCCACGCTGACGATGTAGCTGCTTATAGCTTCGCTGACGCGCACTCGCGCTGTGGCCGCACGTAGGTGTTCGAGTTCGCCTGGCTGCAAAACCGGCACGCGCAGGTCCTCCGCCAGCCGCCGCTCCGGCGCGTCCCCTCCTGCCACGAGCCTCGCAAGTTCGTTTTCGTCTTGCGCCGCCGGGTAGCCCATGAGAATTTTTACGAGAAAGCGATCCTTCTGCGCCTCCGGGAGCGGATACGTGCCCTGGTGCTCGATCGGGTTTTGGGTCGCAAAAACGACGAAGACTGGCGGCAGAGAGCAGGTCTCACGATCAATCGTCACCTGCCGTTCTTGCATGGCCTCCAGTAGGGCCGATTGCGTCTTGGCGGGTGCGCGATTGATTTCGTCGGCCAGCAAAAAATTCGTGAAAATCGGCCCGCGCACCAGGCGGAATTGTTGGGTCTTCAGGTCGAAGACGCTCGTCCCCGTTATATCCGCGGGCATCAGGTCCGGCGTGAATTGAATGCGTTGAAATTCGCCGGCGACCGCGCGAGCCAGCGCCTTCACCAGCAGCGTTTTCCCCACGCCGGGAACGCCTTCGATCAGCGCGTGTCCGCCGGCGAGCAGTGTTACCAGCGCGAGATCAATCGCTTCGTTTTGGCCGACAATTACGCGGCCCAGCGCCTCTCTCACGCGCCGCGCACCCCTGGTGATCGTCGCGAGCGTCATCTCCCCTTGCGTTCCTGCGCTCGCAGACTGTGCCTGCCCATCCGAACCCAATACCGGTTTCTCGGTCATGTGATCCGTGTCTCCTCTGGAATCGTCTTCGGTGAAGCCGTGGAACTGTCAGGGGCGCCGCGGTCGCCATGAGCCAGATCCTTTGCGGATGCGCGGCGCTCGGCGATCAGCTGGCGTAGTTCCTTGTAGCCCGCTAGAGGAGGCTGCGCGAGCGCGGCGCGCAGCCGCGGGCCGCAACGTGGATCTGCAGAAATAGCCTGCGCATCCTGCGGCGAGCGACGGCGGAACTGTTCCCAGCATTCCGCCACTACCTGTTCTGAGGCAATGCTGCGCTGAAGGAGGCGTCGCGCGGCCACCCCGGCGCCTTCGCCATGACGTATGATCTGCGCGTTCCGGTCGCGCGTCGGGCGTCGCACCAAATCACCGCTCATGCTCCAAAGCAAAACCAGTAAAGTCGCCCAGAAGAGCATCAGCGCAGCCTGGAGCCGGTACCGCTGCACCAGCCAAAGCACGCCCTGATCCTGGTGCAGTCCGTGCAACGTTTCATCCACCCAAATCACCGGCCGTCCGCCCGCGAGAAAATCCAGCAGCACCGGATTTGGATGCGTCTTGATCGCTTCATTCAACAAGAACGACTCTTGGCTCGCCGCGACCAGTTCGCCTTTTCCGACTCGCCGCATTGCCATATAAACATGCAGAGATGTATCAGCCTTTGCATTTGCTTCCCCGGACCCCGCATAGAGCGTGGTCCAGTGCGCGTCGGTTTTGAGCCACGGAGCATCGGCAGCGAGATACATCATCTCACTGGCCGCCGGCATCGCGCGGAGATCGGGAGAGATCCACTTTGGTTTGGACTCGTGTGGAGTTTGCTTCCACTTGTTCTCGATTTCCCAGCCTTGAGACTGGGACTTTAGTTCCCAAGCGTGCTCAATTAGCACGATGCGCCCGCCGCGCGCAAGAAAATCTTCCAGTCGGCCGCGAAACTTCCCTTCGGTCCGGAGTTTTCGGTTTTCCCGGTTCCAATCGTCAGAGGGGTAGCCTCCTATAAAGAAAGCTGTCGTCTTCGACGCGTTCTGATCGGATAGGGAGTCCTCATCCTGGCTGCGTTTCACTTGATACCCAGCGCGGCCATAGGAATCGAACAACAAGCTGGTGCCGTAAGGGTCCTCGCGCAAGCTGGATCCCATATCGCTCGTATTCGACTGATTCTGATGCGCCATGAGCAGCAGAATCGCAAATACAGTCGCGAAAATCCCAGCGGCCAGCAGAGGACCTCGCCAATTGAGCACCATGGTTTCGCTCGACCTGCTGTCAAACATGGTTGAGCAACTCCAGTTGATCTTGGTGGTACGCGGCGACCGCCACCGGCGTCAGCGCGTGAGACCCATACCAAACGCGATCGAACAGTCGCAGGCTGCTGCGCAATTTTTCGGGAATTTCGACTCGCGCCTCGATTGCCGCTTGCGGGCGGCGTCGCCACCTGCGGGTGAACTCGTCGATATACTCGCGATTCGTGCGATCGCGGCGAATCGTGAGCCATTCGCGCTGCGCTAGCCCAGCTAGCAGGCCCAGGTACACCGCACGCAGCGCCAGGCGCAAATCGCCTTCGCCCTCTAGCCGCTCCGCCAGCGCGAACCATTCGTCCTCGGAACGCTCGCTCGCGGCGGCACCGCTGAGGTCGGGCATTGGCGCGGTTGCCACCAGAACGGAAAGCTTCCCCGCTTCGCGGCGCCGTCGAAGCCAAAAGAGCAACGCTCCCACCGCCAAGGTGAAGATCGCGATCAGCGCCAACCATAATCGGAGGTCCTTGAGCTGCCAGCCGCGCTTTTCGTTTCCGAGCGAGAGACTCAGCCTGCGGGGCCACAGTTTGCGAAGAAAATTCCAAAACGCATTCCAAGCGTGCTCAATACTATGCCCGATCTTGATCAGCAGCTTGTCAAACCAGGTGGGTGGACTCGGGTGCTCGGCGTCGTGCCAGCGATAAATCGCACGCTCTGATTCCGCATCCAGGGCTTGGCGCAATTTTTGAATCCGTGCCTCGCGGGCGGAAGCGCCTAGAGTCTCCGTACTGCTTCGGGTTAGCGACGCCTGCGTTGCGCCCGCGGTCACTGTATGGGAAGCGCCAGCCAGAACGGCAGCCAGCACGACCAACGCGCCGGTTGCCACCCTGCCGCCAGCTGCGGTGGATGCGATCATCTGCGCTTTTTTCTGGTGCTCCCGTGGCAGGCTCGCCAGCAAACCGCGCAGGTCGTCTCCTTCGCGCCTCGACTGCAAATGCTGATAGACGACGACAAACGAACATTTGACGATGGGATCGAGCGCCAACCAGGCGCCCCCGATCAACGAAAGCCAGAACGCGGAACTGCGGAATAGTGCGAACATCCCCATAGGTGTTGATAGAAGGGTGTTCACCCCAAATATCGAGTGCAGAAGCTGCGGAACGAGTAACGCCACGATCAACCCGTTCAGCCACACGGCGATCCAGAGCGGGAGCATCATCAGCAAGAGAAGCAAGCCGTCTCCGAACCATTGACTCGAGAGTGCTATGCAGCCACCAAGGGAATGTCTTTTGGCGCCATCCTCCCGGGCTTCAAGGCTGGTGAACTGGCACGCGCTATAGCACCAAGTCGCCCCGGCGATGGTCGTGAGCCCCACCAAAGCAGCAGAGCTCAGGACGATTTTCCACGCAAGCAAGCGTCCTATCGCCCCCAGTTGTGCGGACGCGCCCTCGGGTGCTGGTCTCGGCACGCCGAACGCGCGCTCCCGCACGCGCTGCATGTAGCTCGCCACGCTCCATGCGCGCAGCAGATATGCGCTAGTGAGCAGCGCCGCCTCCGCCAGCAGCGCGCCATCAGATAACCGAATCTGCCCGTTGACCACCCACATCGGTATGAAACAAAGGACCAGAGGCGTGGCCCCGCTGTAGTACCGCCACGCCTCCCAAGCGAACGTTGACTTAAACAGGGCGAAACCGCGTTCGAGCGCTTCGAGCGCGTTCAGCCGGTTCTCGCGGCCGCGCGCGACCGCCTGGCGTCCACGTTGCGAAGTGGCCGGTGCCAGCGCAGCTTCACTCATTGCTTTTCCCGGGCGGCCCGTCATCGGCGGCGGGGCCTAAGTTCAGATGCTCCTCCGGCGTATTCATTCGCCAACGCAGCAGTGCGAAAAAGAGCGCCATCAGGGCGGCAAGAGCAGTGAGTCCCCCCAGGATCTGCCGGAGGCGGCGCGTCAGTGACGCCCTCGGTGCGGGCGGACGCGCCATCTGGCGCAGACACGGCGGGCAGGCGAGCTTTCCCTCCTCATCCGTTACGCATTCTCGGCAGAAAGTTCCTCCGCAATGCGGACACCGCGCCGCCGCTTCACGCAGCGGATGAAACAGGCAGCGAGCATGGCGCAAGCCCGCCGCGGCGGGTTTGTCGAAGGGCGCGGCTGGCGTGTCAGGAGCCATTCGTCTGGGTAGCGTCCGCGATGGAAACGGTCCCGGACGGCGCTTCGGAGCTCGTTTGCAGGATAGGCTCCGCCGGTTGGGCGCTGGTTACAGGAGCGGTCGGTTGCTCGACGCCGCCGCGCGCGGCGCGAACCGCCGCATCAATTTTAGCAAGGACCTTGCGTGCACGGCGCGTTCGCGCCACCAACGGCAGGTCAACGCTTGCTCCCGTGGTGCGAATGCGCGATCCCGCCGTCGGCCCAATTGCCAGTTCCGCCGCCACCCAGACGAGGCCCACCCCGCCGAAAATCGCGCCAGCGGTGGAATCCACCCACTGCCAAAACGCAACACCGAGCCCCGCAAACAGCACCACCACAAGGACCATCCGCCACAACCAGGCACGGTTGGGCCAGACCACTATGGATTCCAGGTCGCGCAAATAAAACCGCCGGTACTCGACCGCGTACATCATGCGCTTCGCGGCCAGCAAACAGTCTTCACTCAAGTACCACTTCGTTCCCCCGGTTAGGCTGCCAACGCGCGATATTTTGCGGAATGCACTTTTCAATTAGTGCCTCCCCGCCGTCCAGCGTACGAAGAACGATGTGGCGAGGAGTAACGGGAGCCAGAGGAGCCCCGCATACGCTGCCCAGAAACGCCACCCGTGCCGCGGAATCAAATACGAACGCGGCGCCTTCCTATACTTCACGTGCAAAAAAATCGCGGCCGGGAATGCGGCTACGATCACTGGCCAAAAGAGAATCCAGCCCCACCCGATCGTCACCGCAATGGAATCATAGAGCACGTCGCGATGCCGCCATTCCGCGGTGCCAGCCCCCGCACCGGAATCGGCGCGCCCACGCTCGAAACACGTGGGGCAAACGTGCTCCGCTCCCAACTGCAAATCGCACAACGCGCACACGAAGCGGCCGCACCGCTGGCAGCAAGCCTGAAACGCCTTGTCCGGATGAAAGAAGCATGTCGCTTGGTCCGAAAGCGCGGCCGCCGCATTTGTGTTCTGCCGGACCACGCCCCAGACGCGGATCTGTAGCCGCTTCTCGCAGTAGGGGCAGCTCTGCCATCCTGTCTTCGTCTCAACTGGCGCCACGTCACCGTTGCAACTGGGGCAGGTCACAGCCCCCACTGCAATAGGCGATAACCTCCGGGCCGCGCCTGTTGGAGAGTCCGCCGCGTTGGAGTGGCCAGGGGCGAAAAGATTGATGTTGAAGCTCATGCCATGCTCTGCTTGTAGACCACCCGCGTGTTGCACACCCGATCATGCAGCGCCCGTTTCTCGCCATCCGTCCCCGTCATGATCCCGCTAATCAACATGAGGATGAAATTTAAATAAGGGATGCCGCTGGTAACAACATTCCACATTACGAAGCGCCCAATAGACGCGCCCCATCCCAGGCTGCTGCCGTCTGAACGCACGACTTTTAGCCCGCAGGCCATCTTTCCGGGGGTTGCACCGCGATACCTCAGGAACAGCACCTCATAGCAAATCAACACGACGAAATAACAGAGAAAAAAAGTAACAGTGAAGGCCGCGATCCCTGCGAGGGCCGGGTTGGGCGCAGCGCCCCGCGTCCTGATTAGATTTGGTATCAGCAAAGCGGCGAGGATCAGAAGGGGCACCCCCAACACGATGCCGTCAATCGTGCGGGCGCCGAAACGCATCCAGAATCCGCCGTAATGCCAGCCGAGTGGCGATGCCGCGCCGCCGCCGCTCGCCATCACCCGGCTCAGATATCCCGGCTTGCAATCGCCGCACACCCAGTTCCCGGCGATCTGAACCAAGTCAGAGTGTGCGAACGTCCGTCCGCATTGCGAACAGGGCAAAACTGTTTGCGCTGAGGCGTCTTGACTCATTCGGTATTCTCCGTGGTGGAAAATGGCACCTAGCGTACCGCAAACGATTCCCCGCGCCAAGTATCAGGATCGCCCGGGTTTCCAAGTATGAATTCCCACACTGACAAAACGCGCGAGTCATTTTGCCCGCAGGCGCCGTCCTCGGACAAGCCAACAGCTGTCCCTGCCAAAAACTCGGTTGGCCGACCCTCAGCGAAATAAGCTGTACACAGCTGCCTGATGTCCCGGATCAAACGTCCAGCGGGCGAGCGTCCTTCCACAAAAACTCAACTTCGCATAGCAAACGAGCACACGGGTCGTTCTGCATTTTCACGCGAGCGTTTGGAAGTCTTTTTCGATCAGGCAGCTTGACGCGTGTAAAGATGATGCAGGCCGCCGACTTTTGGAATCTGGATTACATGACCGAGTGAGGGAGGCTCGACAGGTCGGCTGACAGGCGCATCTTTTTCGAGCGACAGATGCGTACGGAATCTTTCGTAGTATTCGAAATAGCCCTTCAGGATGCGGCGCAGCCCGGCCTCATGGAAGACAATGACGTGGTCCAGGCACTCGCGCCGAATGGAGCCGATGAAACGCTCAACGTAGGCATTCTGCCAAGGGCTTTGAGGTGCAGTCAGGACTTCGTGAATGCCCATCCATCGTGATGTCTGACAAAACTTCTCTCCATAGATTGCGTCGCGGTCGCGCAGCAAGTAACGCGGGGCATTGTCCCAAGGAAATGCTTCCAAAAGTTGTCGAGGAGTCCATTCGGCTGTCGGGTTAGCGGTCACAGCGAAATGCACCGGGCGTCGCCGATC
>Ga0137415_10001432_pt1 | contig 23631 bp, 19 predicted proteins | sample CZODoug3_1_1_16f_FD_183082 | JGI IMG/M metagenome (GOLD analysis project Ga0137415, IMG submission 183082) | Vadose zone soil fungal communities from Angelo Coast Range Reserve, California, USA - CZODoug3_1_1_16fungal (Hybrid Assembly) | ecosystem: Environmental > Terrestrial > Soil > Vadose...
CTACCTGTACACCCCGGAGCTCTACCCGACCCGGATGCGCGCCTGGGCCACCGCGACTGGCAGCAGCCTGAACCGGGTGGCCAGCACCATCGGGCCGATCCTGGTCGGCGCGCTGCTCGGCGCCGGCCTCGGGCTGCCCAGCGTGTTCGCCGCCTTCGGCGTGGTCGCCCTGGTCGGCATGCTCGTGATGGCGTGGCTCGGCATCGAGACGAAGCAACGGGTCCTCGAGGAGCTGGCCCGGTGAGCGCTGCTCCCGCCACGCTGCTGACGACCCTGGTTGGCAGCTACCCCGTGCCGGCGTGGCTGCGGGCCGCGCCGTCCCGGGAGGGCCTGCTCGACGCGACCAGCGTGGTGCTCGCGCTGCAACAGCGGCTGGGCATCGAGCTGCTCACCGACGGCGAGCTGTCCCGGTTCGACGTCAACCATCCCGAGACCAACGGCATGATCGAGTACTTCGTCCGGCCGCTCGGCGGGGTGCGCTCGGCGGTGACCCGCACGGACGTGGCCCGGTTCGCCGCGCAACCGCACCTGGGTTTCCGGGTGCGGCCGGCCGGCGTGGTCACCGGCGAGCTCGACGAGGGCACCCTGGACCTGGTGGGCGCCTACCGCACGGCGCGTTCGCTGGCTCCCGGCCCGCTCAAGTTCACCGTGACCAGCCCGTACATGCTGGCCCGCACCCTGCTCGACGAGCACTACGGGGACCTGCGCACGCTGGCGCTGGCGATCGCCGAGGTGCTCGCGGCGCAGGTCAGGGAGATCGACGCCGACGTGCTGCAGGTAGACGAGGCCAACGTCCCCGGCCGGCCCGAGGACGCCTCGCTGGCCGCCGAAGTGATCAACACGGTGCTGGCGGCGGCGCCCGGCGCACCGGCCGTGCACCTGTGCTTCGGCAACTACGGCGGGCAGCGGGTGCAGCGCGGCCGGATGCACGAGCTGTACCCGTTCTTCGCCGCGTTGCACGCCGACCACGTGGTGCTGGAGGCAGCCCGGCACGACACCGAGGACCTCAAGATCCTCGGCGAGCTGGCCAACCTGCGCTTCGGGATCGGCGTGATCGACGTCAAGGACACCCAGGTGGAGACCGCCGACCAGGTGGCCGCGCGGATCGAGCGGGCGGTCTCCTGGCTGGGCTCCCCGGAGCGGATCGCCTACGTACACCCGGACTGCGGCTTCTGGGTACTCCCCCGCTCGGTGGCCGACGCCAAGATCGCCGCCCTGGTCACCGGCCGAAACCGCTACCTGGGCCGCTGACTACCGGGCCGGCCGCCGCGGGGCCGGTCGCTGTGGCGGGCGTGGTCGCCATGGCGGGCCGCCGGGGCGGGCTTGCCGCCGCTGCAGACAAGACTGGAGTGGCAGGCGGGCTTGTCGCCGCATCGGGCGAGGCCGGAGTGGCGGGCGAGCCCGCCGGCAGGCGAGGCCGGAGTGGCGCGCGAATCCGCCGGCAGGCGAGGCCGGAGTGGCGCGCGAGCCCGCCGGCAGGCGAGGCCGGCGCGGCCCGGGACCGCTGTGCAGATCGGTAAACAACAGGCCGCTGATCACCGCGGCGCCGCGCCTGGGCGTGCCGCCGCTCGGACCGAGGCGCCCTCGGTCCGGACGCCCACACACAAGCCGCATACTTCACACACCGCCTATGGACGCCGCACACCAGTTCAAACTCGTGTGCGGGGTCTACGCGGCGTGTGTCAACGACAGAAGCCGTGTGCCCAGCCGACGACCCGTGTGCCGCGCCCACGTGCCGGAGGCCAGTCCAGTGCTCGCCGCGCGCCACCCCGACTGATCGCCGTGTGCGACCCGACAACCCGTGTGCCGCCTCCACCATGTGCCGGGCACCAGGCCAACGGTCGCCGCGCGCGCCATGCCAGTGCTCGCCGCGCACCCCGCCGACTGATCAACGTGTGCCGCCTCCACCCCGCACCGGAGGCTAGGTAGCACAGCGCGGGTACGGGCAACAGGCTTCCGGGGTGCTGGTCGAGCGCCTACCGTGGCGGCTGGTTCTCATCGTCGTGGGCGGGAGTCGCCATGGTCAGCCCGATGCTCCATCCGTCGTCCAGCTACGACGAGCTGTGGCGACAGGTCGACTACGCCACCCTGGAGATCCCGAAGCAGTTCAACCTCGGGGTGGCCTGCGCCGACCGGCACGACCCCGCCGCCCGCGCCCTCACCGTGGTGGCCAGGGACCGTTCCAGCACCGACTACACCTTCGGCCAGGTCACCGAGCAGTCCAACCGGTTGGCGAACGCCCTGCGCGAGCTGGGCATCGGGCGCGGGGACATCGTCGCGGTGGTGAACCCGCAGTCACTCGAGACCGGGGTGAGCTACCTGGCGCTGTTCCGGATGGGCGCGGTGGCGCTGCCGCTGTCCTCGCTTTTCGGCCCGGACGCGCTGCGGTTCCGGCTACGCAACGCCGGAGCCAAGGCGGTGATCGTCTCGGCGGCCAACGCGCCGAAGGTGCGTGAGGCGCTGGCGGACACCGAGGCTGTGCCATTGCTGATCATCGACGGGGAGCCAGGCGGCGCGCTGGAGCAGTCCTTCGCCGAGGCGCTCGCCGGTGCCTCGCCCGAGTTCACCCCGGTGGACACCGACGCGGAGGACCCGGCGTTCCTGATCTACACCTCGGGCACCACCGGCGACCCCAAGGGCGCGCTGCACGCACACCGTGTCGTGTTCGGGCACCTCGTCGCGTTCGAGATGGTCTACGAGTTCTACCCGAAACCGGAGGACGTGCTGTGGTCCCCGGCGGACTGGGCGTGGATCGCCGGAATCATGGACATCCTGGTGCCGGCGTGGTTCTACGGGCTGCCGGTAGTGGTGGACCTGGACGGCGCGTTCAACGCGGAGCGTGCGGTGTGGCTGATGCGCGAGTTCCGGGTGACGCTCACGCTGCTGCCGGCGACCGCGCTGCGGATGATCCGGGCGTCCGGGCTGCCCGGCGGCGGCTTCGCCTACCGGGCGATCTGCTCCGGTGGCGAGGCGCTCGGCGCGGACCTGCTGGCCTGGAGCGAGGAGTTCTTCGGTGCCACGGTGAACGAGGGCTACGGCCAGACCGAGCTCAACGCGTGCATCGGCAACTGCGCCTCGGTGTACCCGATCAAGCCCGGCTCGCTGGGGCGGCCCGCGCCCGGGACGGTGGCCGCGGTATTGGACGGCGACGGCAACCCGGTGATCGACCAAGTCGGCGAGCTCGCCGTGGACCGCCGCCACCCGAACACCATGCTGGAGTACTGGCGCAACCCGACGGCCACCGAGGAGAAGTTCCTCGGCGACTGGCTGCTCACCGGCGACCTGGCCATCCAGGACGAGGACGGCTACATCTGGTTCGAGTCCCGCAAGGACGACGTGATCAACTCGGCCGGCTACCGGATCGGGCCCGGCGAGATCGAGAGCAGCCTGGGCGCGCACCCCTCGGTGGCCATGGCCGCGGTGATCGGGGTGCCGGACGAGCGGCGCGGACAGGTGCCGAAGGCGTTCGTGGTGCCGCGCGACGGCATCGACGTCACCGGCGAACACAGCGCGGCGCTGGCCGACGAGCTGCGCCAACACGTGCGGTCCCGGCTGGCGCCGCACGAGGTACCCCGGGAGATCGTCTTCCTGGCGGAACTGCCCAGAACCACCACCGGGAAGATCATGCGCCGCGCCCTGCGGGAGGGTTGAGCGTGGACGCCGGGGCGGCGGTCAGCGGCCCGCCGCCGGCCGACCGTGACGGCGAGGGCGTGCTCGCGCACACCGTGCCGACCGAGTCGCGCCGGCAGTTCCTGCTGCAACGGCTGCTCGACCCGGAGACCAAGCGGATCCTGACCGGCCTTCGGATCCGACCGAACTGGCGCTGCCTCGAGCTCGGCGCCGGCTTCGGGTCGATCGCGCGCTGGCTGGGCGAGCAGTGCCCGGAGGGGCGGGTGGTGGCCACCGACGTCGACGTCGCCCCGCTCAAGGACACGGTCGGCGCCCAGGTCGAGGTGCTGCGCCACGACGTCACGACCGAAGGCTTCCCGACCGGCTCGTTCGACCTGATCCACGCCCGGATGCTGCTGTTCAACCTGCCGGCCAGGGACGCGGTGCTGACCAGGGCGGCGGACTGGCTGGCCCCGGGCGGCTGGCTGGTGGTCGAGGAACCGGACGCGTTCCCGATCGACTCCTCGCCGTATCCCGCGTTTCGCCGGGCCGTGCAGGCCGGCGAGCAGCTGGTGGCCCGGTCGCACGGCGCGGCAACCCGCTGGGCCCGTGGCCTGCCCGAGTACCTGCGCGCGGCCGGGCTCGTCGACCTCGGCCTCTCGGTGAACATCCAGCACGCCGGCAACGGCGCTGGCGGCAACGAGTTCTGGCGAGTGCTGCTGACCCAGCTCCGGCCGGGGCTGCTCGGCACCGGGCTGCTCACCGAGACCGAGCTGGCCGCCGCGCTCGCCCTGTTCGACGACCCCGGCTTCGTCGACGCCGCGCAGGCCACCGTGTCCGCCTGGGGCCGCCGGCCCACGTTCGCCGACGGCACCCGGCACCGCACCAGGCCAGGGGCCCGGGCCGCGGGCATTCGCTCGGCGGGTACTCAGCCGGCGGGTACTCAGCCGGCGGGGCGGTAGACCGGGCCGCGGGCCACGACCCGCTCCAGCAGGCCCTCGGCGAGGTACTCCGGGAAGTCCGCGACCCGGACCGGCACCGCCCGCTGACCCGTGTAGCCGATCAGCTCGCGGACCTCGGGGTGCGCGTAGTAGCCGCCGGCGACGGCCTCCAGCAGCGCGCCGTGCGCGACCGGGTCCAGCTCGGTCAGCGCGGCCAACGCGTCGGCCGGGCTCATCCCGCGGGTGAGCGCGTGGCCTCGGCACAGCGGCCGCAGCAGGTCGGGCCGGGCCGCCAGGACCAGGTCCAGCTGCGCGTCCGCCGCGCCGAGCCGCCCGGCCGCCGGCATGCCGTCCTCGGCCGGGATCAGCGCGTCGGCCAGCGGGCGCAGCCAGCCCCGCAGCTCGTCGGGCAGCTGTTCGTGGCTCATGCCGCGGTCCGCTGGTTGCGACGGTTGGCGATCAGGTGTTCGGTCGCCCGCAGCGCGAGCGCGACGATGGTGCTGGTCGGGTTCACCGCGCCGGAGGTGGGGAACACGCTGCCGTCCAGCACGCACACGTTCGGCACGTCGTGCAGCCGCCCGTGCGGGTCGGTCACCGAGGTGGTCGGGTCGGTGCCCATCCGGGCGGTGCCGAGCAGGTGCCAGCCGGAGTAGCGCATCAGCGACTCGTAGTCGGTGCGGTATGCGCCGGCCTCGACCAGGGACTCGGTGGCCCTGGCGATGTTGAAGTCCAGCAGCGCGCGGGAGTTCTCGCCGACCCGGTAGCGGATCCTCGGCGCCGGGATGCCGGAGGAGTCGGTCAGCCCGGGGGCGAGCTCCACCCGGTTGCGCTCGTCCGGCAGGTCCTCGCCGAAGATCGCCCAGCTGACCGTGCGCCCCAGGTGGGCGCGCACGTGCGCGTGGTGCCCGGGGCCCCAGGTGGAGCTGCCGGCCCGGGTGGGCAGCGCCGAGGTGAGCGGCCCTCCGGTCGGTGCCAGGCTCCACTTGGCGCCCCGGCTGAACCCGCGCGAGGTGTCCGTCTCGTAGAACTCGTAGCTGACGATCTTGGCGCCGACGTGCCCGACGTAGCTGTCCACCCGGTCTTCGAAGAAACCGAGCACGTTCGCGAACGGGTGCACCATCAGGCGCTTGCCGACCAGGCCGGAGGAGTTGCCGAGGCCGCCCGGGAAGCGCGGCGAGGCGGAGTTGAGCAGCAGCCGCGCGGTGCCGATCGCGTTGGCGGCGAGCAGCACGACGTCGGCGCCGATGGTGTGCCAGTTCCCGTCCTGGTCCACGTACTCGGCGCCGGTGGCCAGCCCGGCCCGATTGGTCAGGATCCGGGACACCCGCGCGCCGGTACGCAGGGTGGCACCGGCCGCGATCGCCTCCGGCCAGTGCGTGACGTCGGTAGACGCCTTCGCGCCCTCCGGGCAGCCCTGCATGCAGGCGCCGTACTGCACACAGGCGTGCCGGCCCCGGTACGGCGCGGACAGCACCGCGTTGGGCGCCGGCCACCAGTGCCAGCCCAGCCGGTCGTGCGCGCGGGCCACCTTGAGGCCGCCCGCACCGATGGGTAGCGGGGGCAGCGGCGGGTCGGCGCCGTCGGGCAGCGCGGGGTTGCCACCCAGGCCGGCCACCCCGAACGCGCGGTCGGTGCGCTCGTAGAACGGGGCCAGCTCGGCGTAGCTCAGCGGCCAGTCGTCGCCGACACCGTCCAGCGTGCGGGTGCGGAAGTCCGAGGGCAACAGCCGGGGCCAGTCGGCGGCGTAAAGGATCATGCTGCCGCCGACGCCGGCGAACATCAGCGCGGCGACGTCGGAGTCGCTGTCCTCGACCGGGTAGTCCTCGGCCAGCCCGCGCACGTTCGGGCTGCCCGACCAGCGCCGCCTGGCCTCCAGCTCGTAGGTCGGCCGGGGCGCCGGGTAGCTGCTCTGGTCCGGCCAATGGCCCTGCTCCAGGCACACCACGCGGAACCCGGCCTCGGCCAGCCGGCCCGCCGCGACCCCGCCGGACGCGCCGGCCCCGACGATCAGCACCTCGGTGTTTTCCATGCCGTCCACCGATCCCATTCGAGCTCATTCGATGGAAATCGCTTTCCGGATGACACCCTAGGAGCGGTGGGAACCGGGCGCAACCTGTTCTCCGTGATGCGCGGCTCGAGTGCTAAAAGCGCGGTAGAAGTGTGTCATCCGCGCCCGGTACGGTGAGCGGAGGGCGACGTCGAGCACGGCTATTCGGACTGGACAGCGCTCTCCAGCTGAGGTTCTGTATGGAGTCATCCTGACAACCCGAGGTGAGCTGTGGCTACCGAGTTCGATGTCCCGTCCGGGCGGCCCGCCGCCATCCCGACGCCGGCGCCGGGCGACCCCAGACTGGCCACACTCTCGCTGAACCAGGCCACCACCAAGCACTGGGGCGTAGCCGACGCGGTCGCCGGGTGCGCCCGGGTCGGCATCCCGGCCATCGGCCTGTGGCGGGAGCAGGTCGCCGAGGTCGGGGTGGCCAGGGCGGCCAAACTGGTCGCGGACGCCGGGCTGCGGGTGTCGTCGCTGTGTCGGGGAGGCTTCCTGACCGCCACCGACCCGGCCGGCCAGCGCGCCGCGCTCGAGGACAACCGGCGCGCGGTGGACGAGGCCGCCGGGCTGGGTACCGACACCCTGGTGCTCGTGGTCGGCGGGCTGCCGCCGGGCTCGCGGGACCTGGCCGGCGCGCGCCGGCTGGTCGCCGACCGGATCGCCGAGCTGGCACCGCACGCCGAGGCGGCCGGGGTCCGGCTCGCGCTGGAGCCGCTGCACCCGATGTACTGCGCCGACCGAGCCGTGCTCAGCACGCTGGACCAGGCGCTGGAGCTGGCCGCCGGGTTCCCGGCCTCGGTGGTAGGGGTCGTGGTGGACGCGTTCCACGTGTGGTGGGACCCCCGGCTGCTGCCGGCGATCGCTGCGTCGGCCGGGCGGATCGCGTCGTTCCAGGTGTGCGACTGGGTGCTGCCGCTGCCGTCCGACGCACTGCTGGCGCGCGGCATGATGGGCGACGGGTTCGTCGACTTCCGGGCGCTGCGCGAGGCCGTCGAGGCGGCCGGCTATCGCGGCGACACCGAGGTCGAGATCTTCAACGCCGACGTCTGGGCCGCCCCCGGCGACGACGTCATCGCCACCGTCGCCCGCCGCTACATCACCGAAGTACTCCCCCAGCCGTAACCCGAGCCGCGGGGCGCTCGGGGCGGGGGCGCGGGGCGCGGCGGGCGCGGGGCGCACGGGACGCGGCGGCGCGGAGCGCGGCGGGCACGGGACGCGGCGGCGCGGGGCGGGGCGCGGAGCGCGGCGGGCGCGGCTGCACACACCTTCCGGCGGCCGCAAACAGGTTCCGGGGCCGCACGGGGCCGGGGTCGCACACAGGTTCCGGGCGCGACACACCAACTGCAGACACCACACACGCGTTCTAACTCGTGTGCGGCATCCAAACGCCGTGTGCCAGCCGCAGAGGGCGTGTGCCAGCCGCATCTGCCAGCTGCCCGCACCTTGCGTGGTTGCCCCGCACCCTCCGTGGCTCACACACCAACCGCGAACGCCACACACCAACCGCAGACACCACACACGCGTTCTTACTCGTGTGCCACGTCCAGGCGCGATGTGCCGCCCCCGGATGCTGTGTGCCGCCCCCGGACGACGTCTGCCACGCCCAGACACCGTGCGCCGCCCCCGGACGACGTGTGCCATGTCCAGGTCTGCCACGCCAGACGCCGTGCACCGCTCCCGGACGACGTGTGCCAGCCACGGCGGCCTACGACTGTCAGCGGCCGCCAGCGCCCCGCCGGCGGCGGCCAACGACCGGCCAGCGCGACCGCCCGGCCGGCGACAACGGCCAGCGACAAACGGCCAGCGACAACGGCCAGCGACTACGGAACGGTCAGGGGGCGGGGGCGGTGCTGCCTCGGGAGACGACTTCGGCCTTGACTCGCACAGTGCGCGGCGGGCGGTCGGGGTCGTCGAGCAGCAGCCGCATCGCGCGCTCGCCCATCTCCTCCAGCGGCAGCCGGACGGTGGTGAGCGTGGGCGTGACGTCGAGCGCGGCGGGGATGTCGTCGAAGCCCATCACCGAGATCTCCTCGGGCACCCGCCGGCCCAGCTCGTCGCGCAGCGCCGCCATGACGCCGACCGCGGTGGGGTCGTTCAGCGCGAAGACGGCGGTCACCTCGGGCATCCGTTCGGCCAGCTCCAGCATGCCGGCGTAACCGCCGTCCCGGGTGAAGTCGCCGGCCACGACCGCCCGTTCCGGCAGCTCGACGCCCGCCGCGCGCAGCGTGTCCCGGAACCCACCCAGCCGGTGCGCCACCGTGGTCAGCTCCGGCGGCCCGCTGATCACGCCGATCCGCCGGTGCCCGAGCGCGAGCAGCAGCTTGGCGGCCTGTTCCGCGCCCCGGCGGTTCTCCGGCAGCACCGTGTCGAACGGGAGCGAGTGTTCGCCGACGCAGGCCACCCGGCCACCGCCGGCGACGAACGCGCTGATCTCCTCGTGCAGCCGGTCGGTGATCGACGTCGCGGTGAAACCACTGCCGACCAGCAGCACCCCGCGCGCCCGGTGCGCCCGCAGCCGGGATACGTAGTCGATCTCGCGCTCCGGGTCGCGGAACGTGCTCGCCATCATCGTGAGCAGGTCGTGCTCGGCGGCGACCCGCATGGCGCCGGCCGCGATCGCCGAGAAGTACGGGTCGTCCACGGCGTGCACGATCAGCCCGACCACCGTGGACGTCGAGCGGGCCAGCGCCTGGGCCGGTGCGTTCGACACGTAGCGCAGCACCTTCGCGGCGCGCAGCACCCGGTCGGCCAGCTCCGGACCCACCACGCGCGCACTGCCGTTGAGCACCCGCGAGGCCGTCGCCCGCGAGACGCCGGCGCTGTCCGCGACGTCCTGCAGCGTGACCAGGCTGCCCTGCGGCACGGTACCGAGGCGGTCGACTCTTGACTTGCTCGCTGGCATGTCCCTACTTTAATGGCCGGAAAGCGCGTTCCAATCATTGCCGATCAGGATTCACCCGTCGTTTCCATACAAACTCTGAACACGGCAAACGCCGCGATAACGGTCGTGAACGCGCTTGCCAGTGTGCGCGGCCCAACGGACCTGGCCGCCGCGCACGCCACCCCCGCGCCGCCCCTGGTGCGCGCACCCGCGGCTCACCTCTCAATCCGTGATCATCAGGACTTGAGGGCGGTTTTCAGCATGATCAAACGACCCTGAGGCCCTGATGATCACGGTTCTAGGGGTGGCGCGAAGCCGGGGCCGGGCTCGGGGGTGACGTTGTGGGCGGTGACCTCCTCGCCGCAGTGCCGGCAGGCCAGGAATGCCTCGGCGGGTTCGCCGCAGGTCCGGTGCCGCAGCACGATCGGCGGGCCGGCCGGACCGGCCAGGTGGCGGTCGCCCCAGCGCATCAGCACCACGATCGCCGGGTAGAGGTCCTGACCGGCCCTGGTCAGCCGGTACTCGTGACGGTCCGGGTCGGTCGCGTAGCGGACCCGGTCCAGCAGCTCGGCGTCGACCAGCGTGCGCAGCCGGGCGGACAGCGTCGGGCGCGGGATCGACAGGTTGCGCGCCAGCTGCCCGTAGCGGCGCACGCCGAAGAACGCCTCACGCAGGATCAGCAGCGTCCACTTCTCGCCGATCAGGTCGAGCGCGCGGCCAACCGACTCCCCGTCGAACCGGTGCCCCAGCACGTCCTCGGCGGTCACCTCGACACCCCTGGTTGCACCGGGGCGGCCGGCCGATCTGCCGCCACGACCAGCGGGGCGAGCGCGGCGAGCAGCTGGGCGCCGGCGGGGTCGGTGGCCGTCGCCGGCACGATGCCCACGTGGTCGGCGCCGGCGCGGTGGTAGGCGGCGATCCGGTCGACGATCCGAGGTGCGGGGCCGACCAGCCCGACCGAGGCGAGCAGCTCCGCCGGGATCCGGCCGGCCAGCTCGGCGCGCGGTACGCCCGCCCTGGCCTGCGCCACCAGTTCGCCGTGGCCCAGCTCGGTGAACATCTCGCCGTAGCCCGGCGGCGCCAGGTACACGGAGAGCTGGCCGGCGAGCTGGCGCAGCGTGGCGGTGTCGAGCTCGCTGTCCAGCTCCAGCGCGGCCGGCACCCAGACCGCGAGCCGGGGCGCCGGCCGGTCAACCGCTTCGGCGAGCTCGGCCAGCCGGGCCCGCGCCCTGGACACCTGTTCCGGGGTCACCAGGTTGAGCACCACCTGGTCGGCCTCCTCGGCGGCGACCCGCATCATCGCCGGCCCGAACGCGGCCACCGTGATCTCCGGGTCCGGTACCGCCCGACGCAGCCGGAACAGGTGCGCGCGGACCTGGGTGCCGTCGAAGTCGGCGCGCCGGCCGGCCAGGATCGGGCGCAGTGCGCGGACGAACTCCCGCATCCGCGTGGCCGGCGCACCCCACGGCCGGTCGTGCCAGCCGGTCACGATGGCCGGGCTGGACGCGCCGAGCGCGAGGCTCACCGGTCGGCCGGTCAGGGTGGCCACCGAGGACAGCCCGAGCGCCACCGCCACCGGCCCGCGCACGCCGGCGGCCAGCGGGCCGATCCGCAGCGGGATCCGCCGAGTGGCCGCGCCGACCGCGGTGGCCAGGGCGAACGCGTCGAAGGTGGCCATCTCGCCGATCCACAGCGCGGCGAACCCGTGCCGGTCGGCCTCGACCGCGATGTCGACGGCCTCGGTGTCCGGGCGGTCCAGCCAGAACGGCGTCACCACCCCCACCTCGGCGCCGGCGGACGCCAGGCGGGCGACCACTGCCCGATCCTCCGCGCCGGCGCGCCACGGCGCCGGCCCGCCCCGGTCCGCGGCGCCGGCCGGCGGCAACCCGCTCACAGCTGCTCGGTCCGCGCCGGCAGGCCGAGCAGCAGCCGGCCGAGCAGCTCGTAGGTCGCCGGGTTGACCTGGAAGTGCGCGGTCGCGGTGTGGGCGTCGCGGAACCGGCGCTGCAGCGGCGAGCTCTCGTAGATCGCCGAGCCGCCGCCGAGGTCGTACATCGAGGCGACCACCTCGGCGGAGGTCCGGGTGGCGTGGGTGGCGGCCAGCCGCAGGGCCACCCGCGCGTCCTGCGACACCGGCTCGGGCCCGGACGCCTCGCGCCACGCGTCGTCCACCGCCGAGTACACCAGCAGCCGGGCGGCCCGCAGCGACGCCTCGGCGGCCGCCACCCCCGCCTGCACCTGGGACCGCTCGGCGAGCGACCGGCTGGAGCCCAGGGTGCGCTTGCCACCGGCCAGCTCGACCAGCTCGTCGACCGCGCCCCGTGCGTTGCCCAGCGCGGCGACCGCGATAGACAGGGCGAAGAAGCCGAACACCGGGAACCGGTACAGCGGGTCGGCCCCGGCGGGCGGCCCGTCCAGCACCGACAGGATGCGGTGCTCGGGCACGAAGAGCTCGGCCGCGACGCTGTCGTGGCTGCCGGTGCCGCGCAGCCCCGAGGTGTGCCAGGTGTCCAGGACGTTCAGCTCCGAGGTGGGGATGGCGAGCACGCGCAGGGTCGGCGCGGCGTCCGGGGCCCGGTTCGACCCTCCGTTCGACCCTGGGTCTGGCGCAGCAAGCACGCAGCCGGCGAACAGCCAGTCGGAGTGCGAGACCGCGCTGCAGAACGGCCACTGCCCGGACACGACCACCCCGCCGTCCACCGGGCGGGCGGCACCGCGCGGCGCCCACACCCCGGCGGCGACCGAGCGCGGGTCGCCGAACACCTCGGCGGCCCCCTTCTCCGGCAGGTAGGCGGACAGCAGGCTGCTGGTCGCGTTGATCGACACACACCAGCCGGCCGAGGCGTCCCCCCTGGCCACCGTCTCGGCGCAGCGCAGGATCACCCCCGGCGGCAGCTGCCGACCGCCCAGCGCCTCCGACACGCCCGCGCGCAGCAGGCCGGCCTCGCGCAGCTCGTCGACCAGCTCCGGAGGCAGCGAGCGTCGCTGCTCGGTCTGCTCGGCCAGCGAGCGGGCCAGCGCCGAGGCCCGCTCCGCCGCCCGGTCGAGCTCGGCGAACTCCTCGGTCGTGTCGACTGACTGCATGCTCCGCCCCCTGGTTCAAATTTCTTACTGGTACAGAATTCTTACTCTGTCGGCGGCGGGGTCGTCAAGCCGCGGTTATGCTCCGGGCACCAGCCCACCCCGGAAAGCCATGGCAGCGAACCTGAACAGCACGCCCGAGGGGCCGGCCGAGCCGTGGGCCCGCTTCGACGACTTCCCGGCCGGCCGGGCCCTGCGCTTCCCGGCGCCGCACCGGGTGCTCGCCGCGACCCGGCCCGACGAGGTGGTCGCGGTGCTCGCCGAGGTCGACCGGGCCACCCGGGCGGGCTGCTGGGCCTACGGCTACGTCGGCTACGAGGCCGCGGCGGGGCTGGACGACCGGCTGGTCACGCACCCGCCCTCGGCCGCCGGCCCGCCGCTGGTCTGGTTCGGGCTCTGCGGCGAGCCCGAGCCGGTGCCGGTACTGGCCGCCGAGCCCCGCACGGGCCCCGACCCGGCCGACGCGACCCCGGATCCCGACGGGACCGGCTCGGCCCGGTGGTCACCCGGCTGGCTGCCCTCGGCGCACCGGGCCGGGGTGCAGCGGGTCCGGGCCCACATCGCGGCCGGCGAGACGTACCAGTGCAACCTCACGGTCCGGATGCGCGGACAGCTGACCGGCGACCCGGCGCGGCTCTACGCCGACCTCGCGCCGCGCCAGCAGGGCGCCTACTCCGCGTACCTGGACCTGGGCCGCTACGCGGTGGCCAGCGCCAGCCCCGAGCTGTTCTTCGAGTGGCGCGGCGACGAGCTGACCACCCGCCCGATGAAGGGCACCGCGCGGCGCGGCCGGCACCTCGCCGAGGATCGCGCCCAGGCGGAGCACCTGCGCGGCAGCGCCAAGGAGCGCGCGGAGAACATCATGATCGTCGACCTGATGCGCAACGACCTGGCCCGGATCGCCAGCACCGGCGGCGTCACGGTCCGCGCGCTGTGCCGGCTGGAGTGCTACCCGACCGTGCTGCAGCTGACCTCCGAGGTCATCGGCCGGCTGCGCCCCGAGGTCGACCTGGTGGGGGTGTTCCGCGCGCTGTTCCCGTGCGGCTCGATCACCGGCGCCCCGAAGGCGCGCACCATGGAGCTGATCCGCGAGCTGGAGGACGGACCGCGCGGGGTGTACTGCGGCGCGATCGGCTGGGTCGCCCCGCACGGTGCGCCGAGCCGCGCCCGGTTCAGCGTGGCGATCCGGACGGCGGTGGTCGACCGGGCGGACGGCACGGCGGTGTACGGCACCGGCGGCGGCATCACCTGGTCCTCCGACGCGGCCGCCGAGCACGCCGAGCTGCTGGTCAAGACGGCCGTGCTGAACCGGCGGCCCGAGGAGTTCCACCTGCTGGAGACCATGGGCCACACCCCCGGCGCCGGCATCCGGAACCTGGAGCGACACCTGCGGCGGCTGGCCGACTCCGCCGCCTACCTCGGCTGGCCGCTGGACCTGGCCGCGGTGCGCGCCAGGCTTTCCGACGCCTCCCCCGGTCCCGAGGTCGGGCTGGTTCGGCTGCGGCTGTGGCCCTCCGGCGCGCTGCGGGTGGAGACCGCGCCGGCGCCGGCCCCGCTCGACCGCCCGGTCCGGCTCGCGCTGGACAACGAGCCGGTGGACTCCGGCGCGTTCTGGCCGTACCACAAGACCAGCCGCCGCGAGCCGTACACGACCCGCGCGCGGCGCCACCCGGAGGCCGACGACGTGGTGCTGCGCAACGAGCGCGGTGAGCTCACCGAGACCACGATCGCCAACCTGGCGGTCCGGCTGGACGGCCGGTGGTGGACCCCGCCGCTGGCCGCCGGCTGCCTGCCCGGCGTCGAGCGGGGCCGGCTGATCGAGCTGGGTGAGCTGGCCGAACGGACGCTGTACCCGGCCGACTTGGCCAGGGCCGACGGCCTGGCGGTGCTGAACTCGCTGCGCGGCTGGCGCCCGGCGGTGCTCGCCGACGCGGCCGCTGTGCCCGCACCGGCCCGTGACCACGCACTGACCGACGGGCCGGCCCGACGGGCCGCGCGCTGACCGACGGGCTGGCCCGCTGACCGACGGGCTGTCCCGCTGCCGACGGCTGGCCCGCTGACCGGCGAGGCCGGCGCGCTGGCCGACGGCCGACCGGGTCGGCCACCGGTGGCGGCCGACCCGGGGGCGCAACTACTTGGCGGCCTGCACGGCCTGTCGCAGCGCCGCGTCGGTGTTGTCGATCTGCTTGCCGTTGACCTCGACGGTCGGCGTGGCGTCGATGCCGGCCTTGGACGCCGCGTCGGTGAGCGCGGCGGTCCACCCGGCGAACGTGTTCGCCGAAACGCAGCCGGCGAAGTTCGGCCCTGCCCCGGCCTGTTGACCCAGCGAGATCAGTTGACTCTCGGGTAGGCCGTCACCGTTTTCGGGCGGTTGGTTCGCATACAGCACCTTGAGGTACCTCGCGAACACCGCCGGACCGTCCTGCGCGATACAGCCGGCCGCCTCCGACGCTCTCGTGGAGTACTTCGTCGAGGAGAACCGGTCCAGGAACGCCAGCGGGTGGTAGACCACCTTCGCCGCGCCGCTGGCGATCAGGCCGTCCAGCGTCGGGCCGGACTGCTTTTCGTACTCGTTGCACACCGGGCACTGGAAGTCCAGGTAGATGTCCACGGTGGCCGGCGCGCTGGCCTGCCCCACGGTCACCCCGCTCGCGGTGGCGTTGGTCGGGATCGCGCCCGAGCCGGACTGGTGCTGGGTGCGGTACACGCCGAAGCCGACCACCCCGGCGAACAGCAGCACCACCACGATGCCCACGATCATCGTCAGTGACGGCCCACGCCGGGCGGTCACCACCGACCGATTGCTCCGGCCGGTCTTCTTGGACATCATCGCCCGCTCTCCTCTCGCCGTGCGGCGAGAATGCCATCCACCGCGAAGGGCCCGACCGGCCACCTCGCCAACAACACCGCGAGCACCAGCAGGCCGGCGTCGCGGGTCAGCTCCCAGCCGTAGCTCGGCCGCACCCCGGCGGCCAGCCCGCCCCCGCCGCCGAAGCAGCCACAGTCGATCTGCAGCCCGCGCACCCAGGCCGAGGCGATCCCGACCATGTACACCGCCATCAGCACCGCGGACACCGCGGCGCAGGCCCGCACCCCGGCGCCGACGAGCAGCAGCACGCCGAGCAGCAGTTCCACGGCCGGCAGCCCGGCGCCGACCAGCTGGGCGGCGAGCTCGGGCAGGATCCGGTAGGCCCGCACGGCCCGGACCGAAGCGTCCAGGTCGGTGATCTTGCTGACCCCGGCGGCGATCCAGATGCCGCCGAGCACGAGCCGCCCGAGAGTGGACAGCCAGTTCCAGGCCGGGCCTCTTGCTTCGAAGGTAGCTCCCACTGCAGTCATCGTCTGGACAGTCGCTCGCCGGGCGGCGTGGGTTCCCGGGCTCGCCCGATCGCGGCCGGGCCGTTGTTGACAACCTCTCAGGAACAGGCCGACCGCGCGGCCGCCGGGACGGTCGTATTCGCGACGCCGACCTCGTGATGTTGACTAGGAAAGCTGTGCCCGAGCGGCGCGGCCTGCCGCTACCCGAGCAAGGAGGCCGCCGTGCCTGACTGGATCAGCACGCCCATCACCTCGGCTCTGCTGCGCGGCGCCCTCGACCTGGAGCACACCGAGCACGGCGTACTGCCGCACCGACTGCCCGCCCGGGCCCGCACGCAGTGCCCGGACGCGCGACTGGCCATGGCCGAGGCGCAGCCCTCCGGCGTTCGGCTGGCCTTCCGGACCCTGGCCACCGCCGTCGAGCTGGACGTACTGCCCACCAAGATCGAGTACGCCGGCGTGCCACCCCGACCGGACGGCGTGTACGACCTGCTCGTCGACGGCCAGCTGACCGGCCGGGCCAGCGCGACCGGCGGCAACGTGATGACCGTGGACATGGCCACCGGCGCAGGGATCACCCGGTCGGGACCGGCCGACACCCTGCGGTTCACCGAGCTGCCGGCCGGCGCCAAGGTTGTCGAGGTCTGGCTGCCGCACAACGAGATGACCGAGCTGGTCGAGCTGCGCACCGACGCCCCCGTCGAGCCGGTGCCGGACCGGGGCCGCCCGGTCTGGCTGCACCACGGCAGCTCGATCAGCCACGGCTCCGACGCCGCCAGCCCGAGCACGACCTGGCCGGCCGTGGCCGCCGCCCTCGGCGGTGTGGAGCTGGTCAACCTGGGCCTCGGTGGCAGCGCAATGCTCGACCCGTTCACCGCCAGGACCCTGCGGGACACTCCCGCCGACCTGATCAGCATCAAGATCGGCATCAACCTGGTCAACGCCGACCTGATGCGGGTGCGCGCCTTCGGCCCGGCGGTGCACGGCTTCCTGGACACCGTGCGCGACGGCCACCCGCACACCCCGCTGCTGGTCATCTCGCCGCTCCACTGCCCCATCCACGAGGACACCCCCGGTCCATGCGCCGTGGAGCTGCTCGACGGGCGGGTGCTGTTCCGGGCCACCGGCGATCCGGCGGAGCGGGCCGCCGGCAAGCTGACGCTCACCGTGATCCGGGACGAACTGGCCCGAATCGTCGCGCAGCGAGCGACCGAGGACTCACACCTGCACTACCTCGACGGCCTCGAGCTCTACGGCGAGGCGGACGGTGTCGAGCTGCCGCTGCCCGACCGGCTGCACCCGGACGCCGCCACCCACCGCCGCATCGGCGAGCGCTTCGGCACGCTGGCGTTCGGCTCCGAGAGCCGGTTCACGGCGTTCGAGCGTTTACCATAGGCAAAATTCGTCTATGATGATGGACACCTGTCAACGCCGGAGGAGCCAACGATGACCCTGCCGGACCCCCGGAGCGACCAGCCGAACCCCACGCCCGGCTGGGAACCGATCGTGCGCGCGATCGGCCCGAAGGTGCGCGAGGCCCGCCAGCAGCTCGGTCTGTCGCTGCAGCAGCTCGCCGCGCGCGGGGACGTCTCGGCCGCCGCCATCCACAAGGTGGAGCGCGGCGACATGGTGCCGACGATCACCACCCTGCTCAAGCTCGCCGCCGCGCTGGGCCGCCCGATCGCACACTTCGTCGGCGATGCCGACCAGGTCGCACCGGTCGCCGTACACATACCGGCGGGCCAGCGCCCGGCGCCACCGCCGGACTGGGCACCCGCCGCCGAGGGCGTCCTGGCGGCCGCGCTGGCCCTGCCCGACGACCGGCTGCGCGGCGCCTCGGTGCACGCGGTGATCGAGCCCGGCGGCTCCAGCGGCAGCACCCGACCCACCAGGCCCGGCGAGGAGCTGCTGCTCGTGCTGGCCGGCACGCTCACCGTCGAGGTCGCCGGCGAGCACTACCAGGTAGAACCGGGCGACACCCTGCACTATCCGACAGACCGCCCGCACAGCTGGCACAACGCGGAGCCCGACCCGGTGCGGGCCGTCTGGTGGCTGCTGCATGGCTGAGCACCCGGCCGACACGCTGCTCGACGCGCCCCTGCACGAGCTCGTGGCGGCGGTGTTGGCCAACCCCGGGCTGCGGGCCAAGGCGCAGATCGCGCTGGTCGGCGACGTGCTCGGCGGCACCGACTGGGTCGGCGGCCCCGGCGACGACGGTGCGGTGCTGGCCGGCGGCACGGTGGCCTGCGGCGAGGCCCTGTTCCCGCCGTTCGTCCGGGCCGACCCGCACGGCGCCGGCTTCGCCGCGGTACTGACCAACGTCAACGACCTGGCCGCGATGGGCGCCGAACCGCTCGGCATCGTGGACACCGTGGTCGGCACCGAGGCGCTGGCCAGGGCGGCGCTGGCCGGCATGCGCGAGGCCAGCGAGCTGTTCGAGGTGCCGATCGTCGGCGGTCACCTGACCATCCACGACGGCGAGCCGGCAATCTCCGCGTTCGGCATCGGCAGGGCGCCCTCGCCGCTGTCGGTGACCCGAGCCGGCGCCGGCCAGTCGCTGGTCGTGGCCGCCGCGCTGGACGGCGAGCTGCGCCCCGACTTCCCGTTCTTCCCGGCCTTCCGCGCCCGGGGCGACCGGTGCGCCGGCGACGTGCGGCTGCTGCCCGCGCTGGCCAGGGCGGGCACGGTGGTCGCCGCCAAGGACATCAGCATGGCCGGGCTGGTCGGCTCGCTGGCGATGCTGCTGGAGCCGACCGGGCTCGGGGTGACCGTCGACCTCGACGCGCTGCCGAGGCCGGCCGGGGTGGCCCTGTCGAGCTGGCTGAACTGCTTCCCCAGCTACGGGTTCCTGCTGTGCGTGCCGCCAGGGCGGGAGGCGGAGTGCCTGGCCGCGTTCGCGGAGCGGGACCTCGCCGCCGCCGTCGTCGGCACCCTGGACGACAGCGCCGAGCTGGCCCTTCGCCAGGGCGGCGAACGGGCCTTGGTGCTGCGCCTCGACGAGTTCCCGGTGACCGGTCTGCCGCACTGACCCGTCGCTGCCCCGAGGCTTCCCCCGGGCAGGGGGTGTGCCGCCACCGGGGCCGAGACACGCTTCGTGAACAGGGCATTTCGCCCGGTGACCACTCATGGTGGCGGGCTCGGAGGTCGGACCATGGAGACGCTGCGACGGCGCACCCGCCGGATGTTCGCGTTCGGCAAGTGCATTCTCGGGCTGGACGCCGGCCCGAACCGGTTCGCCGTGCTGCCCGACCCCGACGAGCTTGCGGCCAGCATCAGCGCGGTTGTGCTCGCCCCGCCCGCGTTCGCCCCGCCGGCCGCCGGGTCGGCCGCGTTCGACCCGCCGGCCGGACTGGTCGCGGCGGCGCGGGCGGCGGGCGTCCTGGTCGGCACGCGCGCCGACCTGGGCAGCGAACCGCTCGGCGCCGGCGAGGGCCGGGTCACCTCGGGCCTGGACGGCCTGGTCGACCGGCTGGACGAGATGCGCGAGCGCGGCGCTTCGTTCGCCGTGTGGACCACCGCCGAGGCGGACCCGACCGCCCCGCACGCCCTGACCGCGAACGCCCAGGCCGCCGCCCGGTTCGGCTACGCGGCGCAGCGGGCCGGCCTGGTCCCGGTGATCCGCGTCGGTGGCATCTCGGGGGCTCGCGTCCTGGGGGCTCGCGGCGCGGCTGAGCGGGCCTGTGCGCAGGCCGCCGCGCTGGTCAGCCTGTGCGTGCACTTCGAGGACCTGGACGTCGACCTGGCCGCGACCGTGCTGGTCACCGAGCCGGCGCCGGGCCCGAGGGCGGCGCTGGCGGTGGCCGACCCGTTGGCCATGCTGCCCAGCCGGCTCGGCGGAGTCGCCCTCGTGACGACCGCGCGCTCACCGCGCGACCGAGTCGAGAACCGAGTCGCCGACTCGGTTCTCGACTCGGTCACCGACGGGGCCGGCCCGCCGGGCTCGCTCCGGATCGGCGACGGCCGGCCATGGCCGGTGACCTTCTACCTGGGTTGGCCGGCCGACGCCGGGACCCCGCCCACCCGCATCGACCAGAGGAGTGCCCATGTCCAGGACCGCCGTCGTCGCACTCGGGGGTAACGCCTTCACCCGCGAGGACCAGCGGGGCAGCTACGCCGAACAGGCCCACAACGCCCGCGCGATGGCCCAGGCCGTGCACGCGCTGCGCCGCACCGGCTGGCAGGTGGTGCTGGTGCACGGCAACGGCCCGCAGGTCGGCAACCTGGCCATCCAGCAGGAGGAGGGCGCGGACCTGGTCCCCGCGCTGCCGCTGTCCGCGCTCGGCGCGATGACCCAGGGGCAGCTCGGCAGCCTGATCACGATGTCGCTGCACCAGACCGCGCACCGGGAGCGACTCGAGGTGGCCACCGTCGTCACGCACGTGGAGGTCAGCCTCGACGACCCGGCGTTCAGCGCGCCGGCCAAGCCGATCGGCCCGTTCTTCGCCGCCGCCGAGGCCACCACGATGACCGAGACCCGGGGCTGGACGATGGCGCAGGACGCCGGCCGGGGATTCCGGCGAGTGGTCCCCTCCCCCGAGCCGAGGTCGATCGTGGAGGCGGCCACCATCCGCCGGCTGGTGGCCGACGGCGTGATCGTGGTTGCAGCCGGCGGTGGCGGCGTGCCCGTGGTCGACGACGGGCACGGCTTCACCGGAGTGGACGCGGTGATCGACAAGGACTACGCCGCGCAGCAGCTGGCCAACCAGCTCGGCGCCGAGGCACTGGTGCTGGTCACCGGGGTGGCCCACGTGGCCCTGGACTTCGGCACCCCCCGGCAGCGGCTGATCCGGGAGATCGACGTCGACGAGGCGGACCGGCACCTCGCCGACGGCCAGTTCCCCGAGGGCAGCATGGGCCCCAAGGTGCGCGCCGGGATCCGCTTCCTGCGCCGGGGCGGCAGCCGCGTAGTGATCACCACGCCGGACTACGCCGCGTCCGCACTACGCGACGTGCCCGGGCTGGACGGCCGAATGGGCACCCGAATCATCGCCGAACCCACCCGCCCGGCCGCCCCCGAGCCCCACTCCGCAGGCTGACCAGCGCGACTGGCTCGCGCCGCTCGGCCGGCTCGCCTCGGTCGACTGGCTCGGCTGGCTCGCCTCGGTCGGTCGACTGGCTCGGCTGGCTCGCCTCGGTCGACTTGTCGCGGGTGGCTCGCGTCGGTCGACCGGCCCGCGTCGGTCGACATGTCGCGGGAAAAAGGCACGACAAGTGGCACTTGTCGTGCCTATTAGCCACGACAAGTGGGGCGGAGGCCGGCTCGCGGACGGCGTGCGGGCGCAGCGTGCGCGGCTACGGCGCGCAGGTCCCGGCGGCTCGCTGCGCGTGACGGCACACCCTCTCTGGTTGCCGCGCACCCGCCGCAGTGGGTGCGGCAACCAGAGAGGGTGTGCGGGCGGCGGATCTGCGCGGCCGTCGGGGCGTGCGCGGCCAGACCGGCTCACACTCAACGCGGCGGCCGCCCCCACACGCCGACCGCCGCGCAGCTCGAGCCAACCCTCGACTTGTCACCGGAAATAGGCACGACAAGTCCCACTTGTCGTGCCCAATAGCCACGACAAGTGGGACGGGGGCGACCTTGCGCGCGGCGTGCGGCCCCGGCAATCGCCCCGTGCTGCGTGCGGCCCGGGCGGCGTGCGGCCCGGGCGGTCGGCCCCGGGCGACGGGAGCCCGCGGGCCCAGAGCGGCGCGCGCCCCGGGCGGGCGGTTGGGGTTAGCGGGCGGCTTCGGCTAGGTGGTGCAGGAGTAGGAGTTGGGTGATGGCGAGGGGTTCGCTGCGGGCGTCGGGGCCCAGGCGACCTAGGGCTTGCGGTACGGCGCTGTCCGGGTTGCCGATCGACGCCCAGATCGCCCGGGCCACCACCGCGCTCGCCTCCTGGGGCACGTAGCCGTGGATGTGCAGGGTGTCCACCGGGCGGCCGTCGGTGTCGCGGGTCAGCTTGAGGTGCATGGTCCGGTTCAGGCCGGGGCGCAGCACGCCGGACAGGTCGGGGTGGCGGATCGTCGGGCGCAGCATCAGCTCGGCGGACAGCGGCGTGCCCTCCGGGTCCTGCCGGCTGGCGATCGGGCCGAACCGCACCACCACGTCGGCGTGCTGGCGCTGCGGCCGGATGAACGCCTCGGACTCCGGCTCCCGCACCGCCAGCTCGGCCAGCACCTGCTCCCGGGTGTAGCCCCGCTTGGCGATGTCCCGGCGGACCTTCCATTCCCGGCGGGTCGGCTCCGGCGGGTCGAGGAACACCGTCACGTCGAAGCATGCCCTGGCCAGCTTCGTGTACAGCGGGAACAGCCCCTCCACGATGACGAAGTCGTTCGGCTCGACGAGCTCCGGGCGGGTGAGCTGGCCGGTGGCGTGGTCGTAGACCGGTTTGAGGATCGGCTGGCCGCTGGCCAACAGCTGCAGGTGCTGCTCCATGATCTCGATGTAGTTGCACTCCGGGTGCAGCGCGGTGAACGGCAGCGCCTTGCGCTCGATCCGGTCGTAGCGGTGGTAGTCGTCGGTGCACAGCGACACGCAGCGCTCCGGGCCCAGCACCTCGACCAGGCCGGCGGTGAGCGTCGTCTTGCCGGCGGCACTGTCCCCGGCGATCGCCAGCAGCACCGGCCGCTGCCGCGCCGGGTGGTCGCCCGCTCGGTTGATCCGCAGCGTCTTGTCAGGCACCGGGGCCCCTTCCATGGTCGTCTTTCCCGGCGGGAGCGCCGGCCCGTTCTGCGTCGGCCCGTTCTGCGTCAGCCCGTTCTGCGTCAGCCCGTTCTGCGTCAGCCCGTTCTGCGTCAGCCCGCTCTGCGTCAGCCCGTTCTGCGTCAGCCCGCTCTGGCTCGGCCCGTTCTGCGTCAGCCCGCTCTGCCTCGGCCCGTTCTCCATCGGCCCGTTCTGCGCCGGCTCGTTCTGCATCGGCCCGTTCTGCGCCGGCTCGTTCGGCGACGGGCGGCTCGGCGGTGCGGCCCAGCGTGGCCAGCGCAGTACGCACCAGCGCCGCCGAGGACAGGCCGAGGTGTTCGGCCACCGCCGACCCCGGACCGCTGGCGCCGAACCCGGTCAGCCCGACCACCGCGTCCCGGGGGCCGGCCAGTGCCCACCAGCCGCTCGGCACGCCGGCCTCGACCCACACCACCGGCACGTCCGGCCGGGCGCACGCGCCGGAGCCCAGCGCCGCCGCCAACCGCTCGCGGCACAGCACCGACACCACTTCGGCGCACACCCCGTGCCCGGCCAGCAGCTCGGCGGCGGCCAGCGCGAGGCCGACCTCGGAGCCACTGGCCGCCAGCACCACGTCACCACCCCCTGGCACGGCCCGGACGGTGCGCGCGCCGTACCGCCGGGCCCGGTCCAGGCCGGACGGGTCCAGCACCGGCAGCGCCTGGCGGCTGAGCACCAACGCGGTCGGGCCGGGCACCGCCACTGCCGCGTCCGGCGGCGGGTCGGCAAATCTTGCCGGTCGATTCCATCCGGCGAGGGATAAAATTCCAGCAATGGCGCGGAAAATATTTGGCGCGGCGCTTGCTTCTAGCCAGGGGATGAGCGTCTACAGCCCGCAATATCACGCCATGGTCTCCTCGCCCGGTTCAGCCCGGGCCGAAGCTGTCACCTCTACGGCGACCAAAGCGGCGGATGTCAAGGAAGACGAAGGCTTCTTCGGACACTTGCTGGATGTGATCAATCCGCTGCAGCACCTGCCCATCATCGGCACCATCTATCGCGCCATTACCGGCGACAAAATGGGGCCGGTCGAAAAGATCGCGGGCGA
>Ga0137415_10001433_pt1 | contig 23620 bp, 13 predicted proteins | sample CZODoug3_1_1_16f_FD_183082 | JGI IMG/M metagenome (GOLD analysis project Ga0137415, IMG submission 183082) | Vadose zone soil fungal communities from Angelo Coast Range Reserve, California, USA - CZODoug3_1_1_16fungal (Hybrid Assembly) | ecosystem: Environmental > Terrestrial > Soil > Vadose...
ACAAACGCGAACAACTACGACATCCACCCTGTACCGGTTACACTGAGCAACGGTACATTGCTGATGCTCTTCGCAAGCAAACGGGGAGGTACAAACAATTTCGGAATCTACGCCGCCCGTCTCAATGCCGGCTCATGGTCTTCGCCCGGGAAGGTCACCAGTGGAGTGGCAAACGATCAGAACCCTTCTGCATTTCAGGACACTACTGGCAAGGTATGGGCGAGCTGGCAGCGGACCGAGATTGGAGACCTTAAGATCAAGTATTTCGACACAGACAATAATGGTGTCTGGGACCCCGGAGAACCCATAATCTACGATAGCAACAATGATGGAAAATATTCCTCAGGCAGGTTTTACAATGACACTCTCATCTATGGCGGGCCACCGGCAAACAACACTGCTTTGAGTATTGATCCAAGAATCGGCTTTATTGACTCCTTTGGTTACGGAGTCTGGAACCCAGGAGACTTTGTCGTTTACGACTCCAACACCAACAACACGTATGATCCCCACTTGATGTATGTCGACTCGAGTGGCGACAACGTCTGGAACTATGGAGAAGCAATTGTCTACAAAACCAATACCACATTCCCGGGCTTCTCGGGAACAGGCACCTGCAGAGGAACTGCCATACCCACGAACGATTGCGTGATTATCGGAACAGTCCCCTCCAGCTCTGCCGTCCTCAAGATCGATCCGCACCTAAAGTTCGTCGACCTCAATGGAGACGGAATCTGGGAGCCAGGAGAAACATTGGTCTATGACGCGAACAATGGAGTCAACGGCAACAGCGGAAAATACGCAGCCAATGATATTGCGATCGTGCCCCTAACAGGCGACACGAAACTAAGGTTCATTGGAACAGGTACGGCATGGGCATCAAGCAGTACGCTGATCTACAACTCGAACGGGTCCACCGAATACGATGGCGGGATCATGTTTGTCGATGACAACTCCACGAATCACTGGGTCACGGGAGACACTGTCGTGTATCACAAAGGCACCGTGGACCTGTACGACGACACAAAGGACATTCTTATTGCCGGAACGACTGATGATTTGGGCAGACAGCTAAAGAACGACCCCGGGCTTCGCTTCGTCGACACGAATGGCGATGGAATCTGGGAGCCGGGTGAACCTGTCGTATACGATACGAATCACAACGGAGGATACGATGCGCGACTCATGTTCGCAAGAACTGGAACCAACACAACATGGGTACCCGGCGAGACCGTCGTCTACGACTCCAACGGGGACGGAAAATACACGACCGGGCGATACTACAATGATACGATTATTGCAGGTATCCGGCTAGCGAACAACACCTCCTTGAGCATTGATCCAAAGCTCAAGTTCTACGACACAGATGGCAACATGGTCTGGGAACTTGGAGAGTCCGTAATCTATGACACCAACAACAACAGTCTCTACGACTCAGGCGATCAAATCATTTACGGCGCCGCTCCTCCTTCCGGAGTAGGCCTCGCAACCGGACTAGGGGAGCCAGTGATTGCATCAGCCCCCCCTCCGGTTGGCTCGCCATTGACAAATGACGCGAAGCTTCGTTATGTAAAATCCGGCACAAACACGACATGGGTCCCAGGTGAGACTGTTGTCTATGACAAAGATGGAAACGGATTCTACGGCTACGGAAAATACGACTCTAATATCAGATTTGTCAACTCAACCACGAGTCCCATGGAGACATGGGCATCGGGCAAAGCCGTCGTCTACGATGTAGATGGCGACGGCAGATACATCTTCGGCAAATATGTTTCAGTGAACGACACCATAATCTGCGGGCCACTAGCCGGATGCACCGGCACAGTCGCAAACAACACAGCACTCAAGATCGACACTAGACTAGACTTTGTCGACTGCACAAGCATTACATGTGACACCAACAATCGATGGGAACAAGGAGAAGCAGTCTTCTATGATTCCAACGGAAACGGCGTATACGATCCAGGAGAGACGATAATCGTTGGCACTCCACCAACCGCAAAACCGGTAATTCGAGGCTCAACCCCGACCCCGGGAACCAGCCTTTCGACTGATCCACTTCTGAGATACCCAGACTCGAACGGCAACGGAATGTGGGACTCTTCCGAAGCCGTCGTCTATGATGCTTTGAACAAAGGCTCCTTCCAGGCCAGCTACTATCCCGCGGATCTTGTCCGAGGCATAATCCCCCTACCAGGCACGAACTTAGCTTATAATATCGGCGAGCCCTGGATTTCAGGACCCCCACCGACTCCGGGCACTCTGTTGAACGTTAACATTGACAGCAGAATCAAGATTGTCGATCTCAATGCCAATGGACATTGGGACCAGAAAAACGTTCTAAACACACAATACTCGGCCGGGGAACCAGTCGTTTATGACACAAACAACAACGGTGTCTACGATACTGGAATCGACCTGAGCATATCCGGCTCGCCGACCCCGTCGATCGGGACACCATTGAAAATTGATGAGACAACGCTTGCTGGAATCACGGCCGCGGCGGGAACACACTTGAATACCTACGATCCAAAGATGAAATTCGTCGCAAGCGGGACAAACACTACTTGGGTCCCAGGCGAGTCAGTCATCTACGACGTCGCCAATACTTGCACGGTTCCCGCGAATTGCCGGTACGTTGCGGGCAAATATTTCAACGACACCATCATTGCAGGTACTCCGCCGTTGAACAATACTGGCCTAGGCACGGACACGAAGCTCAAGTATTCGATCATGAAGGATCGCGTCTTCTATGATTCGAACAATGATAGCATCTACGAATCAGGAGAGCCCATAGTCGCTATCCTCCAGATCCCCCCGACAAGTACGCTTCTCGCGTCCGATTCGAACATTAAGTACTTCGACTCCGATGGAAACCTAGTGTGGGATCCTGGCGAGTCCGTAGTCTACACTAGTGGCAGCACATATGCCGCGGGCAATATTGTCCTTAGCGGACCGGTTCCGGAGATCGGATCCCCTCTTTCATCGGATGCCAAGATCAGATACGTGAACGACCTCGGGACGACTACTTGGAGTCAAGGAGAGACCGTTGTCTACAACACGGCAGGTACCGGAGTCTACAACTCCAACGAGCCAATCATTACGAGCGGTAATCCCGTGGCGGGATCGCCCTTGGTCGCCGCAACGCATATTTTCTACAAGACCTACTCCGCAGGATCATGGTCCCAAGAGCAACGACTCACTACGCTTCCCAAGAATGACAATTCGCCCTCGATAACACAAGCAGAAGATGGAAGAACATGGGTGGCTTGGGACGGGGACCGAGGAGGAGGCTCTATTCATCAGATCATCACCAGAACGAGCATTGACGGAGTCAATTGGACTCCTGAAACAAACATCACTACAATTACCAACCTCGGAGACCGACATCCCGTTATTGCACAGGACCGCAATGGGACGATATGGCTTGTCTGGAGTCAACTTCTGTCCTGCGGAACTACCTGCCTGAATTCTGATCTCTGGATGACTAGTTCCACCAATAATGGAGCGACATGGGCATCGGAAACTGCGTTAACTTCCACAACGAGCCAATCAGAGTCCAATCCATACATGGTCCAGCTGAGTGACAAGAATCTTTACATTTTCTATACAGCGCCCCAAGGCTGTCTTCCGAACTGCACCGCCCTTCCCATCTTCTACTTTGCCGCTCAGATATCTCCCATACACAGTGCCAGGATGAACAACTTCACGACAAACGCAACGATATCGGTTTCCCTAGGGCGGAACATCCGATCAGGACAGTTCATACACTTAACAGCGAACGTTTCCAACACAGGAGATGGAGCGGACACGTTCATGCTGAGTGCGAAATTCAACTCCACCAATGTGCCAATAACCAATTCTTCAATGGTACCAGTGGGGCAGTCGAAGGTACTTTCAATCAACTGGCTAGTCTCCGGTCTCAGACCGGGAAGATACGTCTTTAGTGCCAACGTGACTGACCTAACGGCCAAAGAAAGCTATGCAAACCTCGTTGACAACGTCCAGAGCTACACAATCATCGTCAGACCGGCAGGCGACGTCAACGGTGACTGCGTCGTCGATATTGCTGACCTGGTCCTAGTCGCAAGCAATTTCGGCAAGATCGCCGGAAGCCCAGGCTACCCTTGGGCGGCCGACCTAAACTTCGACGGCGCCATCAATATAGCCGACTTGTCTATTGTCGGTTCGACATTCGGCCAGACATGCTAGCCCCTACACCCCAATAGGTACCGAGCGCAACTAGCCCTCCATCTTGGAGGCGGCTTTCTTCTTAAAGACAACCCCATTCAATCCGATCGAGGAGGCGATGCTGAGAGCGGAGCAACAATCACGGTCGGAATGCATCTTGTTCTTTGGAGATCCGAAACCGTTCCGATGACCGAGGACCTTCAGCGGTTGAAAACTCGAGGCAGAAGGTTCGCTGATTTCCGCAAATTGTGAAAGTAAGTGTTTACGAGCCGAATCGGGAACTGAGTTACGTTTGTGACTTTGGGCACTTGACGAAGCTCTGGTGTGTTTTCACCCGGGCTGATCAGTGTCCAGCTTTGTACTGCATACGTTTCTCGTTCATTGGAATTCAGAGAACGATAGAAAGAGAATCCTTGTTCCACTGGACTGAATAGAAAAAGAAAAGAAAGAGAGGGGGGTTGTCGAGTAGGGTTTGGACTTAATGGACGTCGAGCAGCCAGGTTACTGTGCCGCCCGTAATGCCGTTGTAGGGTGTCGTGTTGGGTATTGCCAGCACTGAGCCGTCTTGGAAAGTTATTGTCCTTGTTGCCGCACCAGTGATCGTGAATATGTCGATGGTGTGAGCCGGAACTGTCAGGGCTGAATTCGAAACCCCAACTCCTGCTGGTCCGAGTGTAGCTGTTGGACCGGAAAGTGATCCGGAGATGGTGCTGCTTTGGTAATTGATGTCGACGTGAGCCGAGATGGTTCCGCTGCCGTTATTGACTATTCGGCACAATATTGGGATAGTGAATCCTTTTTGTTTGGTGTTCCAGCCGTTGCTCTGTCCTTTACATCCAAAGTCTCTCAGTCCGACATCAGCTGGAGGCATGTACGTTGCGCTCGTCAACGTGATTGTGGGACATGCGTTTGGTGATCCATCAGAAGCGAAAGGTTGGCCACAAACAGAGAATACTCCGCCATTATTCTCGATTATCTGGGACCTCGAGCCGATGCTGATCGTCGATGGATACTCGGAAGCGGTTGCGGCTGGCGTGGAGGCGGGATCATTGACCTTGAATGTTATCGACAATAGTCCACCGGGCGAGTTTGCGGTTATCCCTCCTTCGAGGGCCACAAGATACCGAACGAGCCCTAGTGCCGGGATTATGCTTGCTCTGGATATGAACCCATTTGCAAAGAGTGTCCCTTGGACCGTTGCGCTTGTCGCGGTTAGAACATCAGGATTGTAGGTCACCCTCAAATCATACGCGGCGACGTTGTTGGCGCCAGTCATGTTCACGCTAGCGGTGAATGTGCCTCCAAAGTCAGCGCTAGGAGAGCTTGATGTTATACTGAGAGCCGGGGTATCAGTTCCGAATGCACGCGGTGCGAAGGGTACTGCGAGAACGACTATAGAGAGAACAACTGTAGCAATTAGTAGAGTAGCTTTGCGTATTTTCCTGTTTTCCACTTGAAATACTTCCGAAACACACCTTCTCGGTTTCCAATATAAGAATTGCCCAGTGCCTATGCGCCGTGTATACCTGTGGAGATAGGTGGAATGCCCTTTCAACCCGTGGAACTCTCGCCCTAGCGAGATTAGACTTGGCGAAACAATTCGCGTCACTACGGGCCGTGTTCTCATTTGGTCGTGATTAGGCAAGTCGGAAACACATAATCCTCTTCGAGAGTTAGCCCGTACCGCACTTAAATTTCCGTCAGAGTATCTCTTGCCGAAACTATGGCCTGGTACTACGAGGTCCGCGATGCTCACGACACGGTCTCCGCTCAAGTTGGCTAAGGGATGAAACGTGGTCTCCAACCTTCTTTCCGAAGGTGCTGCCAATAAGACGAGACCGATGACAACGACTTTCAGGCCATCATGCACATCACGGATGAACGGACGAAGACGATTAGGCTGGCCTTGTTGTAGATTAGATTCGCGGAACCTTCGAATTTCTCCAGCGTTGTCACCGTCACAATGGCCGTCAGAATATGCCGTCCCCGCTTCAAGTTATTGCATGGGAGCCAGTCGACGAAGATGACGCATGATGTCCAATAGAAAGGTGGTAGTATTATTGGAGATTATTATGGTAGAATTGGCCTAACGAACAACTGGGCAGGTATCCGTAAAGTCTCCAGTCTTCAAGACTGTAGCGTTCAATCGCAGTACCTGAGCGGGCCAAACTGTCTATTCGTAGGTTGTGGAACTTAGTCGCGGTTGTGCGGATGATCCCTTTCATTCCAACATCTTTGGCGAGTAGTTTATCTTTGAAGATGCAGTCGGGGGACAGTTTCTATTACCATGTCGACCCTGTCCGCCTTAGGATCTTTAAGTCAAACAAGAGAATACCTTCCAGTCCAAACCAGGTCTACGGAGATTATCACTCCATAATAATCACAGAACCTATGGGAGCTAAGCCGGCCCGGATAAGTTTAAAGCCTAATTCTGACGTACGCTCAAAGAGTACCACCGCGTCCAGGATTTAGATGATGAGAAATCGTGTCATGCAGGGTGCTCTCTTAGTCCTGATCGCTTTTTTATCGGTCACACTCACCCCATCAGGCCCAAGATATCCGACTGCACATGCAACTTCCTCCACACCAATCCTTGAAGTTTGGAACAACCAGCGCCACTCCAATAACATTACGGACCAAAGCCTCACGCCTGGTTCAAAGTTTACTGTAAGCGTTAACGTCTCGAACGCGGGCCCCATCAGCGCGTTTGACATCACACTAAACTATGACATTTCCCCACTACTCCCAGTTCCTATAACAACCAATGCCGGCAATGTAACCCTGTCTCCCGGACTCTTTGACGGATCACACTGCACCGTCTTTACTTCCAGAGAGAGTGTTCTTGGTGCTCCCTACTACCAGATCCGCTTATTTGTGCTAATTGAGGGTCCGTGTAACGATCCGGCGATATTGGCAGGCACTGGAACCCTTTTCTCAGTTACCTTCTATGTCACTGGGACGGGTGCCACATCGATAGACATACTGCAAGCCAGCGCGGGCGCTAAGCAGGAACTGGTGATTCAGGCTGCACCAGTTCCACATCCCGTCCCTAACCTGAAAGTTTTGGGCGCATACTTCGAAAACATTCCGGGACTGCCGACGCCGCCGATTGCCCAAATCAGTTACCTGCCCAGCAACCCTGGTGTCGGTGCTGTTGTAAGATTGAATGCGACCGAGAGCTACGATCCCGGACGTCAATTTGATCCGGATAGGGGGATAAAGAAGATTATTTGGGACTTTAGCGATTCGTCCTCTCGGGTTCAAGGAACGATGGCCGATGTCGGCATCGTCATGCACACGTTTCTGATTTCTACTTCGCTCCCTGCAGTGGGTTATTACCCTGTAAGACTCGTGGTTGTCAACGGTGCTGGGATTCCTATGAGAGCAATTGTGCTCGTGTACCTCAATCCAGGCAGGACGCATGACCTAGCCGTATCGATCTCGGCAAACCCTCCACAACTTCATGTCGGGGAGAAGGAACGGGTTAGCGTGACGGTGGCCAATGTGGGAAACCAGGATGACTTTGGTTCATTGAATGTGACCTATCAGTACCAGGGGATGAAGACAGTGGGGCGGGAACTCAACTTCTCCATGCCAATCGCTTCAGCTCCAAAAAGCTTCCAGTACGATCTGGACACCAGCAGTCTCATACCTCAAGCGTACACTATCACGGCGGCCGTCCAAATCATTGGACTCAATATCACTACTGGGATTCCATATCCCGACGCCAACCCATCAAACAATCTGGCCCAAACGAGTTTCACTGTGTTGCCAGGGACTGCGAATACTCCGTTCTTCTCATTCTCAACCCCGATTCTCGCTGTCGGAGCCATCGTTGCATTGGCCGCAATCTTCGGTGGAGCTCAGCTCTTCAGGCGTCGCCGACGGACACGCGAAGAGGCTGAGGATAAACTCTCAGAATAGGTGGATATACATATCCGCAGACTACCATTGCTATCTAGGTGTCTCTCCAGACGGGTTCAGGCACCTAAAGCGGGGATAATTTTAAAAGGACTACCTGCTCTAACCGCCCTTCGAAGAAAAATTGCAAAGAAAAATTCCACTACTAGTATCAATGATCGTTCTTACCACTGTACTAGCGATACCACTAAGTACCCATCCCGTCGCAGGAGCCTTAGGACTCGGCACCAACAACATAGGAAATCTATGGGCACCCCATGGTCCCCTTATCGGAGGATCATCGGTTCGACCCAACATCCAATACGTCTACTACTCTGATCCAAACTCTGAAATCAACGACTTCATCGCCGGCAACCTGGACCTGACGGACTGGCCGCTCTCCAACGCACAATTGAACAACTGTCTCACTTCGCAACCTGACTGGGTCTGTCCACCACAACAACCTAACTTTGGCATGTTCGGTTTCTACTTCAACGCAGCCTCCAGCTGGTATACCGCCACCAACAAGAATGGTGGAACACCATACTGGGGTTGTGACTGGAACATTGGACCCGGGCCATCTTTTGTGAACGCAGGAGCCAATGCGCCAGCCGGAACAACATATGGAACAAACTGTGGAATGGAGTTCAGACAAGCTCTAGCACACTTGTTCAACGGCAGAGACTTCAACAATGCAGTAGTGCACGGTGCTTCAGGATCCGACTCTCTCAACCCACCACCGAAGTTCCCGGGCTCTACACCAATTGGTGCAGCACCGGCCGGCTTCGGCACTTCGGCTGCAGCCTCGGCTGCGAACACTGCTTCGCTCACGTCAAACACACCTGCACAGACAGTCGTCGCACAATGTGCGTGGGACCAGAGTGTTATGGTCGCTCAACTGACCGGATGTTACGGACGCCCCAACAATGGAGCAGTTCAAACCGTCTGTAGTTACGGCTCATACACATCCGTCGGCGGTAGAGGTCTACCTTTGGACAACCTCCCTGCCACCACTACCAACACTCCCAACACAATCGGCTGCGCTGACGCGCCTGGGGCCTACGACATTACTGGAAGCGGTGTATGTTCCGGTCCATCCGGATCACTCTTCCAGACCTGTGCGGCCGGGAACGGATTCCCGGCTGTTGGTAGCCCAGACTTCGTTGCAGCTGGAATGCACTTGCTAAATGCTGGAATAGCTGCAACTCTCAACGCGGACGGTAGCGTAGCAACATTGACCGCGGCAGCTTCGGGCCTCTGTTCACATCCGTTGAACATGTGGGTCCGCAGCAGCCAACCAAGACGCACAATGGGCCAAGGCCTCGAGGGAAGACTCGACGCGCTGTTATCGCCGGCATGCGGTGGTGCCTCCGTATGGGACCACTCCATACCAGTCTGTAACATCGTTTGCGCGGGCGCAGCTGTATTCCACGAACAGACCGGAGCGGGCATCGATGACTGGAGCGTCTACACGTATGGATACACTCTAGGTGGTCCATTCGGTGGCGATGCACTGTTCCCGTTGCTCTTCGGACAAGGTACCGGGTCGGCAACCTCTGCGAACTTGGCGACCAACGGTGGGGTAATCTACAACAACCACGCTGGACCGAACAATACTTCTCCATGTGCAGAAGGAACTGCGGGAGACCAACCTTCTGTCGCGACTTTCGTGTGCAATCCAACGCTTGACTCACTGTTGCTCCTTCAAACAAGTACCCTTGACCAGACAAAGACAGCTTCGTACACTGAAGCGATTTACACCTACTACGGGCGATTGGTAATCCAAATGGATACAGTTGTCCAGGGATGTTCAGGTGCTGCTTTGAGGGAGGTCGGTGGACTGACCAACCAGCTCGGATTCTGTTACAACACTGGCTTCAACCTGCTTTACGCGCACAGAGGCGCCTACACTGCTGCCGATCCAAAGTACCACTTCGGCAAAGGCGACTCAACAACACTCCGCTACGGCAATGCTACGCCAACTGACCAGCTCAACCCATTCAATGCACAATCAGTCTGGGAGTTCCAGCTGATCGGTGAAATCTATGACACACTATTCGTCGGCAACCCGATCCATCCAGACCAGATCTTCTGCTGGATGTGCATCAGCTTCCTACCACCCTTCGCTGACGGCAGCGGTAACGAGCACATACAAGTCACATTGCTGAATAACCTCTCCTGGCAAGATCAAGGCAGTTTCCCGAACGGCCAGGATAGAGTTACCGGACACGACATTGCATTCAGTCTAATGTCCCTCAGAGACCTGGGACCAACATCAGGCGGAAGCTTGTTCGGCGTCCTTAACCACGTCTCAGTGCTCAAAGAGGCGGACGCAGTCGACCCTACAATCGTCGTTGACATTGTCTTCAATGGACAGAGCGCATTCTTCCTGCCTGACTCTGGGGTTATCATAATCCCGCGTCATATATGGGAATGCAACAATGCCTACCAAGCCAACGACTGCCTTCTAGGCGCAGTTAACGTAAACAATGCCAACGGTGCCTCACTTGCTACACAAGCCGCGTCCTGCTCGACAACAGCCGGTGCATTCGGTCCAACCTGTGCTGCAACCGTAGAGTACACTGCCAACGGTGTGAACCCACCCTCCGATCTTAGGGTCAAGGAAACATTCGATCCAGTGACCGCGGGTGTCCTAATAGGCTCCGGTCCGTATGAATGCGTCAGCTCCACAGGATCTATTGGAGGTGGCTGTATTCAGAACGCGGACGGTAGTCCAAGCGGACAGTCCACTGGTCCAGGCTCGAAAGCATTCCTACGAGCATTCGACAATACCAGCCCAAGCACTACACCACCTCTCGGCGACAACCTCAACCAGTACTTCCGAAGCAGCAACACGAACTGGGGCACAACCGGTACTTTCCCCAACACTCCAACCTCGGCACACTCCGGCCAATTACAAGAGTACGTATATTCTGACATACTCTTGGCCCAACAGGTAACAGCCAGTGACTTCGCAGCGTTTGAACAATGTAAAGGCGTAGGTCCAGGCGGAATCCCGATCGGCGGGAATTGCCCACAAGCGACATACAACCATTATCACAATACTTCATTCGACTCCGGCATCATAAGCACCACTGAAAGAGACTTTGTGAACGCACACGTCGATCAAGCCTTCACTCAACCCTTCGCGTGGGTAAACCTACCATCGCCTGGATTGACGAACGTCGATGCGTACTCACCACCGTACCCAGGACCATGCGCCGTCACGACACCGGACGATCCAACAATCTGCGGATAAGACAAGTCTGCGAGATTCCAAACTCCCCTCCCTTCTTCTTTTTCTCTTCTTTTTCGATTTCAAGAGCCATAAGGCGCTCTAGGTAATTTCCGAGGATTTTTGAAAATCACAATTGTGAATTGCACTCCAAACTCCCCCTAAGGTCTGACCCCAAAACTAAAAAACCCCATGCTCCCTAGCTTCCAGCTACAAAAAGGGACGATAAAGAGTGGGTCTTAGAGGATACCTGATCAAGAGAACGATAAACACAATAATCCTGATCGTTTTCGTCATCTGCATCAATTACGTAATTTTCGAACTCATGCCTGGAACCCAAGGGGTGATCGATGCCATCAATCAAAACCCACACCTAACAGGTGAGGCCAAAACGAAATATATTTTCCAGGAAGAGCAACGCCTGGGACTTGTTTGTGGAGGCACTGCCGACAAGCCGATCTCTTGCCCCGCCTGGTCGAAATTCGGAAAGTACTTCGTTGATATGGTGACTTTCAACTTCGGAACCTCGTACAAGTCTGGCCACCTTGTCGTGGAGGACATGATACAGTCCGGCAAACTAGTAAACACGCTATCGTTGCTCGGAGTTTCGTCGGTTTTGGCGATTGTGATAGGGATTTTCCTTGGAACACTAGCAGCGAAAAAGCGCGGAAGCTTCCTGGATAGTTTCTCTGTAACGGCTTCTTTGACCACATTTTCGCTCCCCACTTTCTGGATTGGGCTGATGTTAATCTTAGTCTTCTCCTTCTGGCTAGGCTGGTTCCCGCCGGCACTAGTGGCACCCGCGGATTGGATCAATCCCTCAAAGACACCGGCAAACTTTTGGGTGTCCATACCAGTTAGGCTGCAATATCTGTTCCTTCCAGCCCTCACTCTGACCCTGTTCTTCTACGGAGGATACCTCCTCCTGACAAGAGCTACAGTGATGGAAGCACTTAGCGAGGATTACATCACAACTGCACGGGCAAAAGGACTGTCGGAACGGACGGTGCTCTACAAGCATGCATTGAAGAACGCATCCCTCCCGCTCGTAACCGCTGCCGCACTCCAGTTCGGATTCCTCCTGAGCGGTGCCATCATAACAGAGACAGTGTTCTCCTGGGACGGTCTCGGATTCTGGCTTTACACAGCAATTAACAACAAGGACATGCCGGTCTTGCAGGCAATGTTTTTCATCATCGCGCTCTGCGTTATAGTCGCCAACTTTGCGTCTGACATCGTATATGGAATGCTCGACCCACGAATCAAATATGATTAAAAGAACCTCAAAAAAACCGAATAGGATGGCAAGCGATACCTGACAGACTGGCGTTTCACACTAAAGCGAACGGCGGGATTTCTAAGAACCCTCTTCAAATCCAAGATGGCCGTCGTTGGACTCATCATCCTCATACTCTACAGCTTCGTAGCGCTCGCTGCTCCTATGATTACGCCCTACAATCCCGAACGAGATATAGTCGCGGGGCAATATGCGCCTCCATCCTGGTACCGCTACTTTCCTGGTGGACGAGGACTCAGCGAGAACACTGTGCTAGATGCTCGTCCGGGCTTCTATACAGACCCGAGTAATGATAAAGCCTGGCAGCTCACTGGAGATACTGCTCACATTTCAGAAACCTTCGACCCGAAGGTGTCTAGTCAGACAGGTTCAGGCAGTGAAAGGATCATCCTGAACAGAAGCTCTGGCCCACTGACTGGAAACTATACTGCAACCTTCGAAAAAGTCTTCGACTGGCCTTACGAGGGACCGCCCGGCGGATTCACCGGCACGCTTTCTATCCTCACACCTACAGCCACCGCCCAAGAACCGGTCTACGTCACACTGCATATTCGAAGATTGGGGTCTGACGCCAGAGCATGGGATCTCACAAGCAACGCAAACGTGGGTGCGGGAGCGCCCAACCCGAGCTGGTCAAACTTTCCGTTCGTAAGTAACCAGGGATGGCAGAAGCCCTCATCTATCGATTCCAATGACGTCACGCTTCAATCGTTAGTAGGTGTGTCCAATCTTGACGCCAGCGGAGTCATCTTCAGTTCCAAGAATCAGTATGCCTATGGGGTTACGGTTACATTCACTAGCGCTTCAGCTTCTACAGCACCATTGACCGTCTATCTTGACGACGTGAACCTCAAACTCGTGGGAACTTCTTGGGGGCTGCTCGGAACCGACACTTACGGCTACGACATATGGAGCCAGCTACTCTACGGCACAAGGGTCTCACTCGAAGTCGGATTGTTATCTGCATTCATAGGGATAACGGTTGGTCTCGGTGTAGGATTGATGGCCGGCTACCTTGGCAAGATCGTGGACGAAGTGTTGATGAGGTTCACCGACATGTTGCTGGTGATCCCCGGACTTCCTCTACTGATAGTGCTAGTCGCTGTTCTAGGGAACCAAATCGGATCTAGCAGACTGGTCGTATTGATACTCGTAATCGGCTTCCTCGGATGGATGGGCTTCGCGAGAGTTGTGAGAGCGCAGGTCCTTTCGCTCAAGGAGAGACCATTTGTGGAAGCGGCCAAGGCAGCCGGTGCGGGCCCCGGACACATTGTTGGGAGGCATGTCGTCCCGAACATCGTCGGATTGATCTATGTCAATCTCGCGTTGGCCGTGCCGGGAGCCATCCTAGCCGAGGCTGCATTGAGCTTCCTCGGGCTCGGCGACCTGACAGTAGCATCTTGGGGAAGAATGCTCAACCAAGTAGAGGAAAACAGCGCACAAGCCGTCTGGTGGTGGGTAGTTCCTCCTGGACTATCGATAGCACTTGTCTCCCTCGCCTTCGTCCTGATAGGCTTCTCCCTCGACACGCTCTTCAACCCTAGATTAAGACAACGAAGGTAAGATACAAACAGCCTCGGAAAGAATAGGAACCTTAGAGCCAACACTGAAGAAACCGTCCTGAAAAGAGAGGTCGATACCATCTCCATGAAGCGAGAGACGACGAGATTCTTGATGAGTGCATTTATCCTTCTGGTACTGTTGCCTGCGCTAACGCTGGGCGTTGCTGCCGATTACAACGTGAATGTTTCCAACGGAGGAGTCACCGTGAAGATTTCAGGGGATTTGTTGCAAGGCGTCCCCAACCCGCCATTAATAAACTCCTCAGATCCGTTCGGTCAAATCCCCGTTTTCAATCTTCATTTGGAAGGAATGAACGCCTCCTCCGGGACGCCACTCGCCACATTCCTCAACGCGGCCCTGAGAGAGAAAACTCCAGCCGCCTCAACAGATCAGATCGTCTTTGATGCAAACTCCAACGGCACAAACTACCATTACAGTTTGAAATTCGACGTAACAGGAATCTCAACAAGCCGGGCCGACACACGCAGATTCGACCTATCATGGAAGTCATTCACAGTTTCTGACGACCTCAAGACGGCGGGTTACAACGTCAATACAGTATTGCAGACATATCTGCAGAGTCGAATCCTCCAACTTGCCCAGTTGTCATCATCACCCCCCCGCTCGCCGATTACTCACGAACTGGCGTGGTGGTGGAACGGGAGGAAAGTCGACAGACAAAGCATCGGAGCACTAGCATCCGATACCTCGATGCTCAATTTCACTTCACTGACCTCACCTGTCGAAAATTGGAAGATTATTAATGACTTGGACCATGCGGCCATCCATTATGAGGCAAGGGCAGGCTTCAACCTGACCTTTGCCGACAGGATTACCGAGGTTGGTGAAGTCGGAACGTTTTGGACAAACGCAATATACTATCTGAAGACGACCATTGATGCCCCGTGGGACTCTGTTGCGTCGGGAGACATATTGATAATCGGGAGTTCGACGCCTTGGAGCACTTGGTTGATGCTCGCCACAATAATCATCAGTGTTGTTGCTTTCGCGGCGATCACTTTCCTAGAAAGGCGGTTTCGTGGAAGACCTCGGGTCGGACGCAGAATTGAGAAAACTAGGCAATAGACCAAAGACCGACAAATACTGAAATTAACGATCTCGACGGTGTAAGCTTGTACCCGTTGTCGAAAATTACTATCAGATAAACCATAACCTTGAGCTTGATCTTGCCCATGGACATTTTCGGTTTGGCGAAAGTCCCTCCATCAATCTGACTATATCCAAAAACTTACCAGGCAATCGCTGAGCAACCCTGGCCTAACAAAGCTTTTAAGTCCTCGGACCGTAGTCGGCTAGTTCTGCACTCTGTAGAAGGTAGTATGATGAATCTGAAACCGGTCAATTCCGTCATTCTGATTGCGCTCACTCTGCTCGGAACGACCCTCATCCTGGCTGGATACATCCCAACCATTCCACCTATCAAGCCCGTAACACCTATCGCTCCAGATGTTTATGCTGCACCACCCTTCAACTCCGCTACCGTTGGAATATTCAGCGAGTCCAAACGTTCGAACGCTGTCATCGATCCAACGATCCTCGGCGGTCAGACTTTCACAGTCGACGTGAATGTGACTGATGCCGCGCAGATTAAGACCTTCGATGTCAACCTGACATTCACAAGCGCTTCTATCGTCTATTCTTCTTCGAGCCTGGTCGGGGGCATTTTCTCCAGCGCGAGCCTTGGCTTCAACCAAACGGCCACATGTAAAACAGGCACTTTTTGTCAAGCGACGGGCAACCCCAACTGGTACAGGCTAAGTGCGCTACTCTCCGGGACAGTCAACGGGAACGGTGTTATTTTTCGGGTCACCTTCATTACAGTGGCTTCTGGCGTGGCTTCCGTAATACATTTTGACAGCACAACAAAACTCATTTTGGGGGGGACAAGGGTCAGCGAAAACTTTGTTGACGGATATTTCGACAGTCGAAGTTCTCCGTCCAATTTCGGCATATCCCAAAGTCCTGCTTCAGTTACGGCAGTACGGCCCGTCTCCGGGCCAAGTTCAGCCGGGGGGGCAACAGTTATGATCAGTAGCCCGGCCAACGTGGGCCCGATTACTTACAGTCCCCTCAGTCTTCCTCTCTACACCGTCTACTCGAACGGCACGAATCCATGCTCGGCCGCCTGCACATCCACGCTTACCATATGGGTCAACGGCGGACCAAAAGGTGGAGCCGGCGAGACGGTAATCTACGACTCAAACGGAGACGGCAGATATAGCACGGGTAAGTTTTACAACGACACAGTGATTCTTCTAGACCCGCGGGTCGTCCTTCCTCTGAATAATACAGTCCTATCGTCCGACCCCAAGATCAAGTTCATCGGAGCTGGCTCTTCATGGGTCCCTGGCAACACGGTCGTATACGATACCAACGGTAACGGATTATACGATGCCGGAGAACCAGTAATTGTTGGGAGTCAACCGCGTCTAGGCCAACCTCTCAAATCTGACCCGAAGCTAAAGTATTGGGACAGCGAGGTTCCCGCTAACGGGGTCTGGGACTCTGGGACGACCCCATCAGGGACATACTTCATTCCTATAGTCGGAAGCACGACCTCGACCAACGGAGTATCGGGCAGCGTGGTTAGGGTCACATGGTTGACACTCATTGTTCAGCCTCCACCCTCACCCGTCTTCACTGTTGCAGCATCTCCTGCTTCCTCGAATCAGCAGGCGGGCAACTACAGTCTGTTCACAATTACGGTTTCATTGACCAGTGGATCCAATGATACGATTGGACTGACGAGCAACTGCCTCCTGAAGTTCGCCGCTAAGAACTCTTTTGCACATGGACAAGGTTGTGATCTCAAGAGCCAGCAGGGCAAGTTCCCGTTGACTACAACAATGAACGTCTCAAGTAACGCCGCGTATTCCCAGGCGGGCACACAACCATGGGTCTTCAAGTTCAACGTAACTGCTACAACCCTAGGCACCTATTCAGAGGTCTTGGCGACTAAGAATGCCACGATCACAATCAACCTCCTGAAAACCCACGACCTTGCGGCAAGCACGGTTTCAAACACTCTAGGTCGAAGCTTTGGATACGTTGGAATCTCCTTGCCAACGGCGAATCAGCTGCAGGAAAACGTGACGGTCAAGAACCTCGGCACGGTAACGGAGACCTTCACCGTCAACGCAACTGCCAAGGTTGCACTTACGCCGAACACGAACCTTCGATGGGTTGACAGTGGAGGCAATGTATCGCGTGCTTATGTCTCAGGCGAGCCTGTGATACTTGATGTTGATGGAAATGGAGCATACGGATTTGGGAAATATGATTCACATATCTTATTCTCCGGGCCAGGCACCACGTGGGTCGCTGGAAACGCTGTCGTATACGACGCAGACAGCGACGGCATTTACATGACCGGACGATTTCTCCCGATCAACGATACAATAATCTCCGGGACCATAGCCAACAACACAGCGCTGAAAATAGATCTAAAGCTCACCCTCGTCGACTGCGCAAGTACCGGGACTCCTGCTGTATGCGACAATAACGGAGCGTGGGAATCAGGGGAGGCGGTATTCTACGACACTAACGGAAATGGAGTCTTCGATACCGGAGAAACAGTAATAGCCGGAACTGCACCCGGAACCGAACCTGTCATAGTAATGACGGCTCCGGCACTGGGAACTGCTCTTAGCAATACTCTACCAAGCGGACAGCCTCTTTACCTCAGCTTCGTCGATACCAATTACAACGGCGTCCTCTGTATTACTGCCTGCAGCCCTGGCGACGCCATTGTCTATGATGCAAAAGGCCTCGGAGTATTCGAGAACGGAGACCCTGTAGCTAGGCCCACAACACCGTCTGCGGGCTTCCTCCTTGGCACGACAACAATCACCCTCGCCGCCGGAGCACAGCAGATAGTATCAATCAAATACGACCCAGGTAGTCTGCCGCAGGGGCGCTACATATTAGCCGGTGCCGCCATGCCCGTCCCCGGCGAATTCGACTTCAGCAATAACCAGGTCCGCGTCGTACCCTTCACTCAAAAGTTGAAAGGCGATATCAGCGGACACTGCACAGTCGACATCGCGGACCTATCAGCAGTAGGAGCATCATTCGGATCGACGAAGGGAGGCACCGCGTACAAGGCGGCAGCAGACCTCTTTAATGTCGGAGTCGTCGACATAGCAGCCCTTTCTCTCATTGGCAGCCAATTCCATGCAACCTGCGCAGCATAGATAATTCTCGAAACTTTCTCCTCCCACATTTTTCCGTCCCACTTGAGGTAGCGTAAGCCAAAGGCTGGAAAACCCTCAAAAGGCAATCAAGAAAATAACGGGTGTCATACTCCATTCCGAGGGTGCTTGCAGAAGAGCGATAAGGAAGATCTCGTTTCTATGAGAACTTGTGCTTCAGAACAACCACGAAGAGAACATAGGTCCCAGCAAGAACCAGTGAGCAGGCCGCGAGTTGAGCTAATATCTTCAGGGACAAGTTACCGTCGACAAACTGGACTGTCTTCCCCACTTTCCGATTGGCATAATAACTGAGGCCACCTATGACGCCCAGGAAGGAAATCAGAAAGCTCACAAGACCATAGACAGCTCCGACGACGACCACAAATGGAGCGGCGAAGACGATCGCCACAAAGAATAACGTCGAGAGAAGTCCATTAAAGGAATCCAGCGCGGACCTAGATCGTGCTAGAATGAGTTTTGGACCCCTCAGGGGGGCGGTGGCATGTTGGGCATTGACTATATTCTTGAACTTGTCAACATCGTAGAACAGTGGCTTCTCAGAACCCGTATCTTCGCTCTCGCCCAAGCTGCTTTGTCCTAATCCTTCAACATATCATGCCTGGAGGAAGTAAATATCCTTACCCTAACCGATCATAGGAAGTGATAGGCCGAGGTTTTATGGAGTACTCTGATCGTGAGCTTCAGGGATGATCTCGGTTTTTCCGACACATCCACGGCTCGTGAGAACGAGCGTCGCATATCAAATCCTTGGAACTGCCTGAGAATACAGAATGGAGAAGGGAGACAGTGCCTCTGCGATTGCATGGAAGGCTACCCATAAGTTATTCTAATTTCGTACGGGTTTAGTACTGGGTCCGAATTTCTTGGCAGAACATAATTCTGATAATCTGTACTTGTCTGATTGTTCACAATCATAGTAATGTGATGGGTACTGTCCGCCGTGTAAGAAAACAGATGCTCTTGGTCGAACACATTCCACGGCCGACCGAAAGTTGACCCCCAGACCAAAAAGAAATCATCCAACGTGTACGTCCTGTTCATGTCCGTAGCGAGATGCACTCCTCCTGACCCAGCGACAAGCGTGTACAGTGGTCTCACGCATGTTCCGTTGATGCCGATCCCCGCAGGAATCGACTGGTTCCCCCCGTTTATTACAATGATTATCTTGAATGCCTCGCTGTAAGCATAGGGTCCGCGGAGTGGAATGCACTTATCCAAATATGACGGGAGAACCACTGGCTGGGGCCGATTCAGGGCATATGCTGTCACGACGACGATTATGACTAGCGTCGCAGCTAAGACTCCCATATTGAACACTCTCTGACGCCTCTTCCTTCGGTCGGCAATCAACTGTTTCTTAGCTTCTTTCTGCAAGGCGGTCAGGAATCCACTATCGCACCTAGATAATGTCGGAAGGATATTAATTGCTCGAAGAATGTTTGGTGCGGGGGGTGGGATTCGAACCCACGAACCCCTACGGGACAGGGTCCTAAGCCCTGCGCCTTTGACCTGGCTTGGCAACCCCCGCGAGAACTCGCCCCCAATGAGATGGATTATAATTCAGTTTCAGTAGGACGAAAACAATCAATGTACAGTCTGCGAGGCCGTTCCGATATATCCGTCGCACCAACTGGACCCCGTTTCTCTTCATTCCAAGACCTAGTGTTTTAAGCCGGTGTTGGGAACGAGCAGCCGAAATCGGTGCAGCATGAACGGAATCGCGAACCAAGAGAAACATTGGACTCATCCTGTTCATAATAGGCGCTGGGTTATCCGCCACTGGGACCTTCATCACTTATGCATCTCTCAACGAGTACACCAAGTGTCTCATCGCTCCGGAAACGGTATGTACGGTGACTCCGGACATGTATGTGCGATACTTGGAAGGACAGCAGTATGGGAACTCTTTCGACTTCTACGGTCTCCTGATTATCATCTTCGGATCAATGATATACTTGACCGCTCAAGTCGAGGCTGGACCTGAAAAAGTCGGGGCGGACGAGTCCCGGACGAGCCAGCCTATCCATAACGCGGAATAACGCGGAATTCATCGTCAAAGGCGAATCCATTAAGTGCAATTGTAGCGGCCTAGATTCTCCATCTTACAACACGGGTTTGGAGTTTTCCCAGAGATATTCGAAGTAGTTCTTGCCGAACTTTACAAGACCAATATGATCAGAGGAAATGGCTAGTGTCAATCCTTTCTCTGGTTCTTCGCCGAGCAGGAGGATTATTCGATCACTGTCCGATATTATTCCGCCTCCGAACATTTGTTCGCGAACTCTCACATCTGCCACGCTTCTCAACTTCTTGAGAGCGTCTCTGCCGGCTGATGAAGTGACCAATATGGAAACCTTCACGCCCTGGCCTCGCATTATCGATAGCAATGGAGCAGCCAAAGTTACAATGGCCTCTGGAACGACTGGAACCGCAACAAGTAGTTCCCTCTTTGTCCGATCTAGAGTCTCTTTGATCTTGTCCAAGATATTGTTTTGGCCCCTCACAATCCAGATATCGGGCTTCTCCTTCACGTCCTTTTTCTCATAGAGCGGCTGAAGCTCGCCCAACGCGTCATCCAGACTTAGCTTCAGACTGTTCTCAATTCGAATCTTAGACGACTCAAGCGCCATTGACGGGGCTTTTGGATAGTACTTACTCGGCCTTCCTTGCTCCGTCTCGACCCAACCCTTCCTCTCGAGATTCCCAATGATCTCGTAGATCTTCGAGTACGGAACTCCTGCATGAGTACTCAACTCACTAGCTGGCATGGGACCGGCCTCGACCAATGCAACATACGTTTTCACCTCATAATCAGTGAGGCCGAAATCCTTCAAGGCCCTTCTCGTCTTATCACTTACAGACACTTTTTCGAGACACCAGAGAGTTTGCTTAGTTAGAGGTAATCAACAGAACCAGCAATCAAGTGACACCTATTCCGGTTGGGAAGAGGGGGATTGGAAAATGGCTACTTATGGATTGGCTCCGAAGCTGCATACAGAAAGAGGGTGTAAATACCGAGTGCCGGAACTCTGGTGCATTGTAGAGACTGACCAACAGATGCTTGACAAAGCCGCCATACTAGAGCAGCTAAGGGAAGTGCTGGATCCCGAGATAGGGATCAGCATTGTAGACTTGAACATGGTCAGAGACATTGGCATCAATGAAAACGGGATAGTACAGGTAAAAATTGCCCTGACAGTGCAGCATTGCCCTATGGCGAAGACTCTGCAGGCGGATGTGGAGAAGGCCGTTGGAAAGCTCGACGGTGTAAAGTCTGTTAATGTTGAAACGACGGCGATGTCTAAGAAAGAGCTTGAAGAGCTTAGAGTGAAACTTACAGCAAGAGGAACCAACTCTCAAACCTCTCAATCGGGACAGAACACATCCACCGCTGGTCCCGGAATCAACAAGCTCGGGAAACGTGGCATCCGAAACATCATTGCGATAGTTTCCGGAAAGGGTGGAGTTGGAAAATCATTCGTTACAAGTACGTTGGCCACGGAGCTTAGAAGGAAAGGCTACGAGGTAGGCGTGTTAGATGCTGATCTAACCGGGCCAAGTATAGCGAAGGTCTTCGGACTAAGCGGAAAACCGTACAAAGCACCGAATGGATTGATCGTTCCCGCCAAATCGAAAACTGGAATCAAAGTGATGTCGATCAATCTTGTCCTCGATGATCCAACGATGCCGGTAATCTGGCGTGGTCCGATAGTCAACAGTGTCATCAGACAATTGTACTGGGATGTCGACTGGGGAGACGTTCACTATCTCCTCGTCGATTTGCCACCGGGTACTTCGGACAGTCCTCTGACGGTTTTCCAGTCGCTGCCCGTGGATGGTGTCATAGTGGTCTCTTCGCCTCAGGATCTTGCGGCTATGATAGTCGCGAAGGCGGTGAATATGGCCAAGAAGATGGAGGCGCCGATAATGGGCTTGGTCGAGAATATGAGCTACTTCCAATGCCCAGGCTGTGGAGAGAAAGTCGAGATCTTTGGCCAATCAAACGGATCAAGACTAGCCTCCCAATTGGACATTCCCTATCTTGGCGGAGTACCTCTGGACCCTGAGATCGCACGGCTATCCGACCAGGGCCGGATAGAAGAATACTCTAGCCCGGTAATCGAGAACATCACGGCAGAGTTGAGGCAAAAAGCTGTCCGACAAGTGGAACAGTTGACTCAAGGTCTTCCGATAGCGTGGACTGTAGAGCCACAACACAAATAGCAAGGTAACGCCGCGCAATATGGTCTGCAGTTCCCCTAGGTGCTTCCAGCAGAAGCCTTGAAAAGCCCGGAGCTCACTATGTAGGTCAGTAGAGTCGAGTTCGAGGGTCGATCATATGGTATTATCCAAGAAAACGAAAAAGACTGAGAAGAAACCCGCCGGGAGGAAGACTCTCAAGAAGATGGCGACGAAGAGTCATACCGAGGTTAAGAAGCAGGCTCCAAAACCGGTTCTCCCTGCCAAAGGTGTGCCACTGCCTCCTAAGCTACTGATCCAGGCTCCATCTCAGGTGAAGGAGGCGATCAGAAGGGAAGGAACTGGGTTCAAAGTGGCTGTCGACCATATCGAGGGAGAGACCATAATTGGCGACCTGATAGTTGTCTTCCCATGGACTCGAGAAACCTTGTTCAAACATGGGCTGAACCTGGACGTAGACGAGGCCGGGGACATTTACATGAGCCTAGGGGCCTTCGCTGCCATTCATGGATTGAAGACTGAGTCGCTGGTTCGTGAACTTGTAGAAGTCTCCCGTCAGCCTCCGCCTCCGAAACCCCAGCCAACTCCACCAATTGGACAACTGGCTCACGCCCCAGCGCCAGCGGTCTAGTTGTAATGAGCAACTGACAAGTTCTATAACGGGCTCCCGTCTTGAACCGCTCTCCAGGAGAACTGACCATGCGTTGGACGCCCGAGCGAGCATTATCATCAGCGGCATGGTCCAAGGCGTCTTCTTCAGGAGAGAGATCGTGGACGTTGCGCGTAGACTTGGCTTGACAGGCTGGACTAGGAATCTCCCTGACGGACGAGTTGAGATCTTGGCGGAGGGGGAGAAGGAGAAGATAGTTGAATTGATCAAATTCACTCATACGGGACCTCCTCTAGCGAGAGTGAAGAATGTGGAGGTTCAATGGTCGGAGTATCAGGGCGAATTCAGAAACTTCAGAATAACTCGCTAAGTTCAACCTAGAATCT
>Ga0137415_10001434_pt1 | contig 23610 bp, 18 predicted proteins | sample CZODoug3_1_1_16f_FD_183082 | JGI IMG/M metagenome (GOLD analysis project Ga0137415, IMG submission 183082) | Vadose zone soil fungal communities from Angelo Coast Range Reserve, California, USA - CZODoug3_1_1_16fungal (Hybrid Assembly) | ecosystem: Environmental > Terrestrial > Soil > Vadose...
CGCAGGACGGCACGGTGGTCGGGCAGTTCTACCGGGAGCGCCGCACGGTCGTGTCGATGGACAAGATCCCGCGCGTGCTGGTGCAGGCGGTGATCTCGGCCGAGGACAAGGACTTCTACAAGCATCCGGGGTTCAACCCGTTCTCGCTGGTCCGCGCGGCGATCGTCGACGCGCTCAGCGGGCAGAAGCGCCTGGGCGCCTCGACCATCACCCAGCAGGTAGTGAAGAACTTCTTCCTCGGCAGCGAGAAGCGCTGGCGCAGGAAGCTGAAGGAGATCCTGCTCTCCATGCGCCTGGAGAGCAATCTCTCCAAGGACGACATCCTCTTCCTCTACCTGAACCAGATCAATTTCGGCCGGGCGCATTACGGAGTCGAGGAGGCGTCGCTCTACTACTTCAACAAGCACGTCTGGGACATCGACCTGGGCGAGGCGGCGATCCTCGCCGGGCTTCCGCAGAACCCGGCGCGCATCAACCCGCGGCGGCACCCCGACCGCGCCAAGCGGCGGCAGTCGTACGTGCTCGATCGGATGCTCGCGAACCACTACATCTCGCGGGCCGATCACGACGCCGAGGTGGAAAAGCCGATCGCTCTGCCGGCCATCCCTACCGACCCTCCGGGTGGGTGGTACCTGGAAGAGGTCCGCCGGCAGTTGGTCGCGCAGTACGGCGACGTGGCGGTCGAGACCAGTGGGATGACCGTGGAAGTGGCCATGGACCCGCGGCTGCAGGCCGCCGCCGAGCAGGCCGTGCGCGAAGGGTTGCGCGCGGTCGACAAGCGGCAAGGCTGGCGTGGCGCGCCGATCAAGCTCGACGCCTCGCGCCTGGACGACTTCCGCGCCGCGCTGGCCCGGCATTACGGACAGATCGCGCCCGATCTCCAGGCGGTCCAGGTATTCGATCTGGAGGGGGTGCCGGACAAGGAAGCGCTCCGGCCCGACTCGCTTGCGCGCGCCGCTCGCACCCGGCCGCTGGAGCAGAACTCGGTCTACGCCGGCTTCGTGGTGGCGGTCAGCGCGCGAGAAGCACGGGTCGAGTTGGCCCCTTCCGCCCAGGGCACGGTCCCCTTCTCCACCATGTCCTGGGCCCGCGAGTTCCGACCCGAGCACGCGACGCCGCCGCCCCGCAGCGCCTCCGACGTGCTCGCCGTGGGCGACGTGGTGCCGGTGCGCGTGCTGCGGTTCTCGGCCACGCGCGACGCGCCCGACCGGCTGCGGGTGACCCGCCTGGACCTTTCGCTCGAGCAGACGCCCGCGGTGCAGGGCGCGTTCATCGGCATGGATCTGCGCAACCGCCAGGTCCTGGCGCTGGTGGGCGGCTACGACGAGGCGCTCAGCTCGTTCAACCGCGCCACCCAGGCGCGGCGGCAACCGGGCTCGGGGTTCAAGCCCTTCCTGTACGCCGCCGCGCTGGAGAGCGGGAAGTACACTCCGGTCACCAAGGTGGACGATTCGCCGGAGGTGATCGTCGACCCCTGGACCGGCAAGCCCTGGAAGCCGCAGAACTTCGAGAAGGACGAGTTCGCCGGCCCGCTCACCTTGCGCAAGGCGCTGGCCGAGTCGAAGAACACGGTGGCGGTCAAGCTGCTGCTCAGCGTTGGACTCGACAAGGTGCGGTCGGAGGCGATGGCCGCCGGCCTGTCCAGCGAGATCCCGCAGAGCTACACGGCTGCGCTGGGCACGGGGGAAGTGGGCGTCCTCGAGCTGGTGAACGCGTACGCGACCATCGGCTCGCAGGGACACCGCTCGGCACCCATCCTGGTGCGGCGGATCGTGTCCCGCGACGGCGCCACGCTGCAGGCCGCCCAGGCGGACCCGCAGCAGAGCATGCGCGCGGACGTCGCGTATCTCACCGCCGACCTGATGCGATCGGTAATCGACGACCCGGAGGGCACCGCGCATTCGCTGAGCGCGCTGGGCCGGCCGATCGCGGGCAAGACTGGCACCGCCAACGAGCATCGCGACGGGTGGTTCATCGGGTTCACGCCGTCGATCATCGCCGGAGCCTGGGTGGGGTTCGACGACCACCGCATGATGGGCAGTTACGAGACCGGCGGCCACTGCGCCGGCCCCATCTGGCTGTCCTGGATGCGCGCGGCGACCTCGGGGACCGAGGTCGAAGAGTGGCCGCAGCCCGCGCCGGGCGTGAGCTGTCTCAAGGTGAACCGCAGCTCCGGCGCGCTCGCCGGAGACAACGATCCGTTCGCCATCCGCGAATGCTTCCTGGCCGGCACCGAGCCGACCCAGCAGCAGTTGGACGCGCCGGCGCCGACGCCCGACGACTTCTACCAGGAGCCCCGGTAGTCGCCGCCGTATTCGGCGGCGCTACGCTTTTCATGGCGCGGCTCTTACCGCAGCGCGCTGGCCTTGATCGCGGCGCGGCCGTCCTTCTTGTAGACGGTGAACCGGACCGTCCGGGCGGTGCCCTTGGCAAGCAGCTGCTCGCGGTTCTGGCGCAGCTTGGCGGCGAACTTCTCGTACGAGAGCGACGCCGACTCGCCCGTCTCCGTGCGCAGGGCCATGAACTTGTCGAAGGTCTCGCGGAAATGCGCTTCGTCGGGATCGTCGCCCTCGGAGGCGGGCAGCGTGAAATCGGTGAGGGTCACGTCCTTCTGCGCTGCCGCGGCAGGCTTGGTCGCGGAGGCCGGCTTTGCCGGGGCGGACGGCTTCGGAGTGGGGATCGGCTCCGATCCGGACGGGGGCCACGGCTCCGCGGTCCCCGGATCGGCCGGCCCCCATCCGCCGGGAGCAGGCGCGCCGCCGGCCGCGCTTTCCGACCAGCCCGAGCCGAGGGCTGCCGGACCTTCCCCTGCCCCCTCCCGATCTTGCCCGGCCGGAGCCTTCGCGGCGGACGGGTCGCGCAAAAGCTCCAGCTCGCCCGCCGATTCGGACTCCCCGGCGCCGCCGCGCGCGGGCGGCCCGAACGGGTCTCCGCTCCACATCGGATCGGCTCCCGCGGAGGCAGGCAGGTCTCCGAATTGCGGTTCGTCCTTGGCGGAGAGCGCCGGCAGCTCCGGATCGAGCGGCTCGTGCCCTCCTTTCCCGGCCCGCACGGGCCCGGAGACCGGCTGGTCGCTCCACGGCGCATCCGCAGGCGCGCCGGCAGCCGGAAGCTCGATCGCGGCGACGGGCGGGGCGGACCGCCGGACCGGGGCTGGGGCTTCGTCCTTCCTCTCCCGAGACGGCGCGGGCGCCGGCGATGCTCGTACCGCGGTGTGGGCGCGCGGAGCGCGCCCGGCGAAGAGGGCCCAGACGAACGACACCAGGATGAAGAGGGCCCATCCGGCCGCGTAGAACGCCTGGTATCGGGCGAGCCAGGTCAGCTGCGGCTCCGCAGGAACCGAGACCGCGGCCTGCACGCCCTGCGAGAGCGGCGCGAGCGTTGCGCGGGTCGCGGCGCGCGGAGCGCCGAGCGGGAGGTACTCCGAGAGGCGCGTGCCCACCGCGGGCAAGGCAATCCGCAGCGCTCCGAAGCCCTTGCCCGCCGGCGCTTTCGCCCATCCGGCCAGCGCCGCGCGGTGGTCCGCCGGCAGCGAGCTCGCCACCACGGCGCCTTGCTGCAGGAAGGACACGTCGGCGTCGGCAAGGCTGCGCAGTTGCGCAGCGAACCGGTCGTCGATGGCGGTGCCCGTCAGCACCACCGCGGCGTTCCCGGGAATGCGCGCCGCCGCGGCCCGGTACAGCTTGCCTTCGAAGGTGACGAACTGGGGGGAAACGCCGCCCTCCAGCGCGATGCGAATCAGCGGCAGCCGGCCCGGGTCCTCGCCCAGCGAGGCCGCTTTGCCGCGGCGCGAGACCGCCGCCGACTGCGCCGTGGCGACCACCAGCAGATCGGGCTCGGGCTGCAGCGCGGCCGCCGCGGCGCGGAGGGCACGCTCGTCGGGCCGGGCCGGCTGCTGCGCGGCCTCCGGCCTGGTCGCCTCGATCAGCTCCGGGTAGAAGGCGGCGATGCGCGGCGAGCTGCGCAGGTCGGTGAGCTCGATCTGCGTGCGCACGGCGCCGGAGGCGACGGTCAGGCGCGACGCCAGCGCGTCCTCCGAGGTCTGCGCGAACCGCGACGAGACCAGCGCCAGGTTCGCCGCCAGGACTGCGGCGACCAGCAGATCGAACAACCAGAACCGCGAGCGCATGCGCGGTGTGCTACCGCGCCCCGGGCGACGGGTCAAAGGAACTGGTCCGGTCCTGTCAGTCCTCCTCGTCCGGCGGACCCTCTTTCATGACCTCGCGCAGGACGCACGCCGCGTAGCTGCCCCGCGGAAGCGCGAATTCCAGGATCAGCCCGTCCGGCCCTTCCGGCGCGACGCGCAGGTCTTCGACCGGCACGCGATACGGGCGGCGGGTCCCCTCCATCTCGCCGCCTCCCACGGCGAAGGACCGCGGATCGATTCCCGCCTCGGCCAACACCGCGTCCTCGCGGGCGAGCGCGTCCGCGCGCGCTGCGAAGGCGGAATGCCCGGGCAGCGGCCCGGTGGGATCCACTTCTCCCGACCGCACGCGGGCCGTGTCCGCGGCGGCGTCCTCGCAGACGAACAACCCGCCGGTGTCCCGCTTGCGCAGCACGTCTCCGGGGAGCGCCTGCTCGAAGAGCCCGTCGCGCAGCCGCGCCGACAGGCACCGGTTGAACAGCTCCGCCTGCAGCGCGGAGAGCGCCAGCCGGCGCAGGAACCGATCCCGCGGCGCTGCCTCGCGCCGCAGGGTCGCGGCGCCGAGCGCGGCGTTGTCGCCGCGCTGCCCGAACCTCTGCGCGCCGTACAGGTTGGGCGCGCCGCGCGACTTGAGCTCCGCGCAGATCCGTCCAGCGCGTTCGAGCGCGCCCGGACGGGTCCCGCGCACGACGATGCGGAAGCGGTTCCCGCGCAGATGCCCGGTCCGCAGCTTGTTCCCGTGCAGAGCGGCCGAGAGGACGCGCCAGCCATTGCCCGAGGCCAGAGCGCCCCGCTGCGCGAACTCGGGGCTGCGCGGCGGCACCGGCACGCTGAAGCGCTGGACGGTCACCGCGCGTTTGTCCTTGAGCCCCGCGTATCCGACGTCGCGTTCTCGGACCGACAGCGCCCGTCCGATCTCGCGCGCCACATCGGGCGTGGTCCGGCCCGCTTTCTCGACCAACAGGTAGAGGTGCGCGCCTTCGCCGCTTGCCTCGTAGAGCGGAAGCTCCTCGACGCGAAAGTCCTCCGCCGAGAGGCGCACCGACCCCGAGGTCCCCGGCAGGTCCGCGGTGAGCAGCGGCACCTCGCGCGGCGCGAGCCGATCGTCCGCGGCCGCCGCCGCGACCGTGGCGCCGCTCTTCGTGCCGGGAACCGATTCGAGCACTGCGAAGCGCGCCTCCCCGCGCTCCACGATCAACCTTTCTTCTCTTTGGCGTCGCGGCTCTCGTAGACGAATGCCTTGTTCTGCTGCCACTCCAGCTCGTCCTCGACCGACCGCTGCAGGAACTGCAGCTTGACCGGCAGCAGGTGCTGGCGCCCGTTGACGAAGATGGTCGGCGTGGCCTGCACCCGCGCGGCCCGACCCTCTTGCAGGTGGGCCTCGATCGGGCCGTCGTATCGGCCGGCGTAGACCTCCTTGAGCATCTGCGCGCCGTCGAGCCCGAGCTGCTTCGCGTAGCCCTTGAGGCTCTCGTCGTCCAGTTGGTCCTGGTGGGCGAAGAGCAGGTCGTTCATCGGCCAGAACTTCCCGTGGCGCCGCGCATACTCGGCGCAGGCCGCAGCGATGCGGGCGCGCGCGTGCCCTGGGAGCGGGAAGAACTTGGAGCACAGCCGCGCCTTGCCCTTCTCCGGTCCGCTGACCAGGTCGTGCAGCGGCTTGTTGGCCACCGCGCAGTGCGGGCACTCGTAGTCGCTGAACTCGACCAGCGCCACCTCTGCCTTCGGATCGCCCAGCACCGGGCAGTCGTTCGTCTTCAGCGCCTGCCGCTTCGACGCGTCGAAGGACGCGTAATAGCTCTCCACCGTTTCGATCACGCGGGAGGGCGTGCCTCCTTCGAGCAGGAGCGCCTTGATCAGCTCGCCCATGCGCAGCGCGTGCACATCCTGCACGCTCGCGCCCAGGCACTTGGCGAGGGTGTCCTTGCACCCGGCGTAGTCGAACACATCGCCCGCCACCTCGAGGAACTGCGCGCGCTGCTCGTCGTTGAGGCCGGAGAGGTCGGCGCGCGGGAGGATGCGGCGAGCCTCCTCCTCCGAAAGGCCGCGCGAGCCGGAGGCACCGGGCTGCGCTTGCGGGGCGGCCTGCGCCTCGGCCGGCAGCCCCGGACGCGACCCTGCCGCGCCGACCAGGAAGGCGTAGGACGCGGCGACGGCCGTGGCCGCGGACACGAGGAGTTTCCCGCGGCGGGAATGCAGGTGGGTGGTAGTGCGCATCGCGGGCTTCGTTCCTTCGTCGGGGGTGGCGAACGGTACCATAACCGGCGCAGGTCGAGTCGACCGCCCACGCGCATGCGCGGGCACGCGCCGTCGGCCCCGCCTCCGGTCAGCGCTCCTTTCCCTCTTCAGACGTTTCAGGCGGCGCCCGCTTCATCCCCAGGAGCGCCCGCACCTCCGGGCGGCGCCGGAGCACCTTCAGGTCGTCGTCGTCGCGGCCCAGCACCTGCACGCGGCGCGCATCGACTTCGACCGCGCGTCGCAGGTATGCGATCGCCTCCGCCGGGCGGCCTTCGAGGGCCGCCGTCGAGGCGGCGTTGTAGAGCGCGTCGACGAATCGCGGATCGGCGGCGATGGCCCGGTCGAACTCGCGGCGCGCGGAAGCGAGATCGCCGGCTGAGTAGTCGGCGTATCCGTGCCCGTTGTGGATCTGCGCTTCCCCGCGCGCGAGAGAGCCGCGGCGCAGGCCGACCGCGCGGCGCAGCGGCTCCCCGCCGGCCACCGAACCCGACAGGAGCCACGCGGTGCCGTGCCCGAGCCAGAGCTCCCCCTCGATGGGGATCCCCACGATGGGTTGGCGGGCGAGCTCCACCTCGTCGCCGACCACCTCGCCGCCCGGGCGCTCGCCGAGCAGCAGCGCCAGGGCCCGCGGCTCGCCACCCCTCAGGCCAGTGCGCACCACCAGGGGCATGGACCCGGCGCCAGGCGCGCCGATCACGGGCCAGCGCCGGGTGCCGGGCTCGGGCGGGGCGGGCGCCTGCGGCGCGAATCCGGCCGCCGCCGCCACCGGCAGCGCCGCCGGCCACTCCTCGGCGGCGATGCCCGCGAGCAACGGTGTGGCTCGCCTGCCGTTCTCGCGCAGCCTGCGCGCCGCCGCACGCGCGATGCTCTCAGGGGCGGCCACCAGGCGCCGCGTCTGCCCGCCGCCGGCGTCGAAGGCGAGCAGCTCCAGGCGAGGAGGCGCGCCTTCGGCGTCGATGAGCTGCACCGCCGCCGCGCTTCCGTCGGGAGCCAGGCCGACGAGCGCCTGCTCCTGCACCAGGGGTTCGCCGGCGCGATACGGGGCGGTCAGCGGCGGCCGTTGCGCGTCGGCGCACGCGGAGAAGAGCAGGACGCTGCAGGCCAACAAGGCGCGCACGCGCGAGGTGTACCACCGCGGGCCGCCAAAGCGGTCCTTGGATGGCTTTGCCTCCCCTCGCGTGTTAGCTCAAAGCGCGCATGCAGAGCCGCTGGGCCCTCCTCGAACCACTGCGGGCCCGCCTCGCCGACGAGCAGGGGACCCTTTCCAGGCCGGGCGCGACGCGGGTGGCGCTCTGTTATCCGAGCCCGTACCACGTCGGGATGAGCTCGCTGGGCTTCCAGACCATCTACCGGGAGCTCAACGATCACGAGGGGTGCGCCGCCGAGCGCGCCTTCTTGCCCGAGGATGCGGAGGGGCACCGTGCAGCCCGAGTTCCGGTCTGCACCGTGGAAAGCCAGCGCCCGATCGGCGAGTTCGCCGCGCTGGCGTTCTCCATCAGCTACGAGCTGGAGCTGTCCGGCCTGTTCGAGATGCTCGAGCTGTCGGGCTTGCCCGTGCGGGCCTCGGACCGGGCCGGGGGGGATCCGCTGGTCGTGTGCGGCGGACCCCTGACCTTCTCGAACCCGGTTCCGCTGGCGCCGTTCGCGGACCTCCTGGTGCTGGGCGAATCGGAGGACCTGGTCCACGAGCTGTGCGAGGCGCTGCGCTCTGGCGCCGGCAAGCGCGAGGTGGTGGAGCGCCTCGGGCGCCGGCCCGGCTTCTGGGCCCCGGCGCTCCAGGGCGCGCCTCCGCCGGTGATGAAAGCGGACGACGGCCGGTTGCCGGCGCGTTCGCAGATCGTCACCCCGCACACCGAGCTGCGGAACATGTTCCTCATCGAGCCGGAGCGCGGGTGCTCGCGCGGGTGCACCTACTGCGTGATGCGCCGGACCACCAACGGTGGGATGCGGACCGTGCCGCCGGAGCGCGTGCTCGAGCTGATCCCGAGCGGCGCGCGTCGCGTCGGCCTGGTGGGTGCGGCGGTGACCGATCATCCGCGCATCGTGGAGCTGGTGCGGACGCTTCTGGAGAGCGGGCGGCAGGTGGGCATCTCCAGCTTGCGCGCGGACCGGCTCTGCGCGCGGCCGGAGCTCGTCTCGCTCCTCGCCCGCGCCGGAGCGAGGACGCTCACCACGGCCGCCGACGGCGCCAGTGAGCGCTTGCGCAAGGCGCTCGACCGCCGCACCACCGCGGCGCAGCTCGTGCGCGTCGCGGAGCTGGCGCGCGAAGCGGGGCTGCAGAAGCTCAAGCTGTACCTGATGGTCGGCTTGCCGGGCGAGACCGAGGAGGATCTCGCCGAGCTGGCGGGGCTCGCCGCGGAAATCTCGCGAATCCTGCCGCTCTCCTTCGGCTGCGCGCCGTTCGTCGCCAAGCGGAACACGCCGATGGACGGAGCGCCCTACGCAGGCGTCGCCGAGGTGGAGGCGAAGCTGGCCTTCCTCCGCTCGCGCCTGCGCGGGCGGGCCGAGATCCGGCCTACCAGCGCACGGTGGGCCTGGGTCGAGTACATGCTCGCGCAAGGCGGCCCCGAGGCGGGGCTCGCGGCAGAGCAGGCCTGGCGAGCGGGAGGATCGTTCGCGGCCTGGAAGCGCGCCTTCGCCGAGCACGAGGTGCGCCCGGTGCCCGCCGCGCGCCCGCCCGACGGAAGGGTGCGGCTGCCCGCGTTGGCGCGGTGGCCGGTGGTCGCCACGGGCTGACGCCCCGGAAAAAAAATTATTTTTTTTTCGCGGCGCGACGATCAGGGCGTGCGCAGCTCGGTGGCGATGGTCCGGGCGGCTGTCCGCGCCTCCTCGAGCTGGTCGGGCTTGAAGCTGATCGCGGCCACGGCGGGGTGGCCGCCGCCGCCGTAGCGCTCGGCGATGCGGGCGAGGTTGTGGCGGCGCAGGTCCTGCTTCCACGGATTGGAGCCCAGGGACACCTTGCTTCGGTTCGTCCCGCGCGTGACCCCGACCGTGTACACGGTGGACGGATCGGCTGCGTAGGCGATGAACTTGTTCACGTTGTCGACCCCGAGGTCGGCGAGGTCGTACTCCGCCACCGCGCGGTCGACGCGCAGGCGCTCGCTCACCGTGCGCACCAGGTCGCGGTGCCTGGCGAGCAGCGGCGAGAGAGGCTGCAGGACCCACGGCTCGCGCAGCACCTCGGAGAGCGGCCGTTGCGAGAGCTCGCGGATGAGGCGCGGGCGCAGCTCCGGATCCTTGCTGGCTTCGATGAGCAGCATGAGCTGCATCGCGGGCTGGGTCAGCTCCACGGCCGTCTTCGCATCGGGGAACTGCGCTCCGTCGATCACCTCGGCCCAGTCGATCAGCTCGGCCAGCTGCGAGAAGTCCCAGCCGAACCGATCGCGGCAGACGCGGGCGAGGAAGCGCGTGCAGCTCTTCGCGGTGGGGTCCCAGAACTTGTGCCCCGAGGTGTCGGCGCGGAAGTGCGCCTCGTCGTCCGGCGACTCGAATGCGCTCTGGTGGTGGTCGAACCACCAGGTGAGGCGCGGATCCCGCGTGTAGCGGAAGTCGACGACCGCGTTCTCCTCCCCGGCGAACGCGTCCTCCCCGAAAAGCTGCCCGGCGCGGTGGGCAAGGCCCCGGAAGGCGACCTGTTCCAGCGCGAGGCCCGGCCGGACCTTCTCCCGATAGAAGCGCAGGAAGGTGGCCGAGGACGCGACTCCGTCGAAGCAGTGGTCGTGGTAGCCGATCTGGAGCGCGGGCCGTGCCATCGAACCTCCCGGCGAGGGGGCGGAACCTAGCCGCGCGGCGCGACGGGATGCAAGGGACGAATCGCAACGGTGGCGGTTACCCGGATCGCGCATCCCGCGCTCGAGGCCAAGTCATCGTCGACGAGCGCGCAGGTATCGAGCATTCTTTTGACGCACCGCGTCCCGTCCCGGGGCGGGACGCGGTGCGTCAGAGAGGACGATCCGAGCGTTCCGCGGGTGGCGTAGTTGGGATGCCCGACGCCGTCCAGGGCAGGACGATTGCCCCGGCTCCGCGGGGAGGCGCTGAGCCTCCCGGCGGAAGCGATCGTTATTTGTTGGCCGGCTGGCTTTCCGCCTTCGCTTCCTTCTTCGCCGCCGGAGGCGAGTCGTTCAGCTCGAGGTCGACGGTGAGCTGCACCTCGTCGCCCACCGCGACGCCGCCGGCCTCGAGCGTCTTGTTCCAGGTGAGCCCGAAGTCCTTGCGGCTCAGCTTGCCGGTCGCGGTCGCGGCGTACAGGTTGGCGCCCTGCGCTCCCTTCACGGGGCCGTTGAGGCCTTCCACGTCGAGCGTCACGGGCTTGGTGGTGCAGTGCATGGTCAGATCGCCGGTCACCTTGTAGTGCTTGTCGCCGGCCTTCTCGACCTTGGTCGACTTGAAGGTCATTTCCGGGCACTTCTGCACGTCGAAGAAATCGGCCGACTTGAGGTGCGCATCTCGCTTCTCGACGCGGGTATCGAGGCTGGCGGGATCGATCTGGATGTTCGCGCTGCTCCTGGTCGGGTCCTTCGGGTCTTGGTTCACCGTTCCGGTGACCTTCCCGAAGCTGCCGTGCACGGTGCTCACCATCATGTGCTTGATGGCGAAGCTGGCGGTGGAGTGCGCAGGATCGACCTGAAGCTCGACGGCCAGGGCGGGCATTGCAAAGAGCAGGGCGGCCAGGGCGTATCTCATGTTCGATCTCCTCGGGTGATCGGTCCGGCGCCCTTTTTAGGCGATTTGCCAGAAACGGACCAGCGCGGCGGAATCGCCGTGCGCTTCCTGCAGGACGACCAGCGCCCGCTCCGCCAGGGTGCCGCGGGCGAGCACGTCCTCGAGCGGGTCGAGCTCTCCGCGCACGTCGTCGCCGGACTCGGCCGCCCAGGCGGACAGCCCGGCGCGCGCGGCGAACACCAGCTCGCGGGCCAGGTCGCGCGCGGTGCGGCCGCCGGGCCCTTGCGCGTCGAGCGCGCGGCGCGCCACGTCGGCCTGGAAATCCAGTCGCTGCGCGAAGGTCCAACCCTTGGTGAGATCCCAGGCGGCCTGGCGCGCCGAGGCATCGTACAAGAGGCCAACCCACACCGCGGCCAGCGCGTGGAGGTACGGAGGAGGAACCATGTCCGCCCCGCGCAGCTCGAGCACCTGCTTGACGCGCACTTCGGGGAACAGCGTGGTCAGGTGGTCGACCCAGTTGCCGAGTCGCGGCTCGGCCACGGAGCCCGACCGCAGACGGCCGGTCCGCAGCCAGTCGCCGAAGGTCTGGCCCCGCGCGTCCAGGTACTCGGAACCGCGCCGGACGAAGAGCATCGGCACGTTCAGGGCCCAGTCGACATAGGCCTCGTATCCCCATCCGTCGCGGAACATGGGCTCCAGCAGGCCGCAGCGATCGGGGTCGGTGTCGCGCCAGACCTGGTAGCGGAAATCGAGCCAGCCGCTGTCGCGACCGCCGACGACCGAGCTGTTGGCGAACAGCGCTGTCACGATCGGCGAGGCGGAGCTGGCGGCGCGCACCTTCTCCGCCAGGTCCCGCTCGTCGCTCCAGTCCAGGTTGGCCTGGACCGTCGCGGTCATCAGCATCATGTCCAGCGCGAGCCGCCCACGAGGCCCGAGGGACTTGCGCATCGCGGCGTAGCGTCCCTTGGGCATCCAGGGCACCTGTTCTCGCGTCCCGAACGGGCGATAGCCGGTGGCGAGCCACTTGATCCCGCGCTGCCGGCTGATCTGCCGCAATACCTGTAGATGGCGCTCGATCTCCTCGCGCGCCGCGCGGAGGCTGCGGTGCGGCGCTCCGGACAGCTCGAGCTGGCCGCCGGGCTCGAGCGTGACGCTGGCGCCCTCCTGGAGCACCGCGATGGGCTGTCCGTTCTCGCGGTGCGCGTGCTGCGCGCCGCCCGCGTCGCGCGCCAGCGCGTCGAGGATGGAGCGGATGCCGGTCTCGCCGTAGTAGGGGACGGCCTCGAAGTTGCCGTCCACCACGCCGATCTTCTCGTGCTCGACCCCGACCTTCCATTCGGCGCGCGGCTTCTCGGCGCGCCGGAGATAATCGATCAGCTCCGCCTTGCCGGTCACCGGCTCGGAGAGCCCGGCAGGGCCTTTCAGGTCGAGGGACATGTGGGAGAAATGTAGATGCCGGCCGGAGCGATTGGGAGCGGTCCTCGACGCAAGGGGATCCGCACCGGAAAGGGCGCACTACCGGCGGTCACGGCGGCTGCCGGAACGCCGCCAGCTCCGGGCGTCCTTCGAACGCCCGCGCCGCCGCCGCCCGGATCTGATCCTCGGCCGCCTTGGCGGCGGACCCGGGATCGGCGCCTCCCAGCTCCTTTTCCAATTGGTCGCACAGGTAGTTGAGGTGCTTCACGGTGGCGGCATTGATCGCGTAATTGATCAGGTTCGTCGAGTAGTCGGGCGCCTCGCGCGCGACCAGGCGTCCGAGCGCCAGCAGGTCCCGGGCGCCGTCGGGAACCGGCGCCTCGGCCCTGAACACCGACTGGAACGCCAGGTTGCCGGGGAACTCCTTGCGGACCGCCGCCTGGATCTCGCCCACCTCGCGCCGCAGGTCGCGGATCAGCACCTGGGCCGCGGGGCCTGGCTGCCCGCCGGCAGCGATGCCGCGCAGCGCGGTCTCCAGATTGTCGAGGACCTGCTCCGGCAGGCCCGCCGCCACCAGGGCGTCCTGGTGCTCGCGGGCGACCGACAGCAGGCCGCTCCCGCCGCCGGTCCTGGTCCTCGCTCGCTTGCGTGCTGCCGCCATTCGGAAGCCCCCGCCGGGTCAGACCTGCATCAGGTCCTTTTCCTTGCCCGCGATGGTGTCGTCGACCTTCTTGATCCCGGCGTCCACCTCGGCCTGCACGGCCGCCAGCGCCTTCTTCCCTTCGTCCTCTGCCAGATCGCCCCCCTTGACCAGCTCTTCGATCATCTCCTTGGCGTCGCGCCGCTCGTTGCGGATGGCGACCTTGTGCTCCTCGCCCTTCTGCTTGACGATCTTCACGAATTCCTTCCGCCGCTCTTCGGTCAACGCGGGGATGGGCACCCGCACCACCTCCGCGTCGGGCAGCGCGTTGATCCCCAGCCCGGCCGCGTTGATCGCCTTCTCGATGGGTTGGATCATCGACTTCTCCCACGGTTTGATCACGATCAGCCGCGGGTCGGCCACCGTCACGTTGGCCACCTGGTTGAGCGGCGTGGGAGTGCCGTAGTAGTCGACGCGCACCGAGTCGAGGAGCTGGGGGTTGGCGCGTCCGGTGCGCACCTTGGCCAGGTCGCGCCGGAGATCGTCCAGCGTCTTGCCGATGCGGCCGTGCAGGTCGGAGATGACGTCCTCTGCCATGCCCATGCTGTCCCTCCTCAGGCGGCGCGCGGCTTGAGCGTACCGACCGTGGTCCCCACCTCCTCGCCTCGCACCACGCGCAGGATGTTGCCGCGCACTCCGAGGTCGAACACGATGATCGGCAGGTCGTTGTCCATGCAGAGCGAGATGGCGGTGGAGTCCATCACCTTGAGGTTCTTCTTCAGCACGTCGATATAGCTGACCTGCGTGTACCGCTCGGCGCTGGGGTCCTTCACCGGATCGGCCGAGTAGATGCCGTCTACCTTTGTCGCCTTGAGGATCACCTCGGCGTGGATCTCCATCGCGCGCAGGGATGCGGCGGTGTCGGTGGTGAAGTACGGATTGCCGGTGCCCCCCGCGAAGATCACCACCCTGCCCTTCTCCAGGTGGCGCACGGCGCGGCGGCGGATGTACGGCTCGGCGAGCTGCTGCATCTCGATGGCCGACTGCACCCGGGTGTAGACGCCGCGCTTCTCCAGCGAATCCTGCAAGGCCAGCGCGTTGATCACCGTGGCCAGCATGCCCATGTAGTCGGCGCTGGCGCGGTCCATCCCCTCGGTGGAGGCGGAGACGCCGCGGAAGATGTTTCCGCCGCCGATGACCACACCGACCTCGACGCCCAGCTCGGTGACGTCGCGGATCTCTCCCGCGACCTGCTCCAGCACCTTGGGGGAGATGCCGTACTTGTTGTCCCCCATCAGCGCCTCGCCGGAGAGTTTCAGCAGGATGCGTTTGAACCGCGTGGTCGTTGGGTTTTCGGGCAAGATGCAACCTCGGCACGCTCGGCGAGCCGCGGGAAGCTAGCTTGCGTGGTCGGGACGGTCAAGGACGGCCGCCGCCGTATCCGCCGGCAGAACGCCCGTGGAGCGCGGACCGGTATGCGGCTTTGCCGCTCAGTTCGCGTCCTCGGGTACCTCCTTGCCGGTGAGCTCCGGCGCGAGCAGCGGGCGCGGAGAGGTCTCGACCGGGAGCAGCGCCTCGACCTCGACGTCGACGTTCGCGGCGTGCAGCTCCTCGAACCTGCGGGCCCCCGGCAGCACGCGCGACTCGAGCGAGCCGACCGCCTCGTTGTAGGCCCGCACCGTCCCGTCGATCTGCCGGCCCAGCTTGGCCAGGTGCCGGGCGGTGTCCGAGATGCGCTTGTGCAGGTCGCGCCCCAGGTTCGCGATCTCGCGCGCGTTGATCGCCAGCTTCTCCTGCTTCCAGCCGTGCGCAATGGTGAGCAGCAGCGCGGCGAGCGTGGTGGGCGTGGCGAGCACCACCCGGTAGCGCAGCGCGTGCTCGAGCAGCTCGCGGTCGTGCTCGAGCGCGGCGCTGAACAGCGCGTCGTGCGGGAGGAAGAGCACGATCAGCTCGAGGCTGTCCTCGAACGCCTCCCAGTACGTCTTGCGGCCCAGCTGCGTCACGTGCTGCCGCACCTGGGCCGCGTGGGCACGCAGGTGCGCCGCCCGCGCCGCCTCGTCGGACGTCTCGGCCGCGTCGAGGTATGCGGTCATGGGGACCTTGGCGTCGACCAGGACGGTGCGGCCGGCCGGGAGCCGCACCACCAGGTCGGGGCGTAGCACTCCGTCCTCGGAGCGGACGGTGACCTGCTCGGCGAAGTCGCAGTGGTCCAACATGCCCGCCAGCTCGACGGTGCGGCGCAGGTGCATCTCGCCCCAGCGCCCGCGCGCCGACGGCGAGCGCAGCGCGGTGTTGAGCTTGCCCGTCTGATCGAGCAGCGCCCTCACCTGGGCGGACAGCCCAGCGTACGCGGCGCCGCGCTCTTTCTCGATCTGCTGGATGCCGCCCTCGAAGCGCTCCAGCTTCTCGCGCACGGGCTGCACCAGGTCGGCCACCGCCTTGTGCCGCTGGTCCAAGTCGCCGCGGGCGGCCTCCTGGAACTTCTCCATCGAGAGGCGCGCCTCCCGCAGGAAGGCCTCGCTGTTGGATCGGAGCGCGTCGGAGGAGAGCGCCTGGAACGATTCGACCAGGCGCGCCCGGTTCTCCTCGAAGACCTTGGCCCTTTCCTCGGCCGCGCGCCGCTCCGCCTCGAGCGAGGCCTCGAGCGCGGCGCTGCGCGCCGCCTCGCCCCGAAGCGCCTCCTGCATCTGCGCCTCGCGCGCTGCCGCGCGGGCGAGCTCCTCGCGCGCGAGGGCCAGCTGGCTGTTGCGCTCGCCGATGCGCGCCGCCAGCGCGGAGACCCACGCGGCGCACAGCGCGACGCACCCCACTCCGAGCGCAAGAGCGAACCCGACGGCCGTCATCGGCGACCTCCGAAGTGGGCCTCACGCTACACGGGGGGTCTGACACTCCTGTGCAAGCCTTTGGAACTCCACCGCAAAACGCGGACCCCAGAACCCGCTCTCCGCCTCCGCCATCTCGGGCTCCGCAAGGCCGAACAGGCGATAGACGGCGGCGTCGATGCTGCGCTCGAGCGCGGGGGCGAGCGCCGCGTCTGGCGTTTCCGCCGCCGCTTGCGCAGCCCTTTCGCGGGCCAGGGCGGCCAACGAGGCGGAGGCGCCAGCGTCGAGCAGCCCCCGCGGCGCCGGCAACTCCCGCAGCACCGCGGGCTTCACGTTCACGTCGGTCGTGCGCAGCCGGTGGTACCGCTGCAGCGCGACGCTGCCGAGCAGCGCGAGCAGGGCCCAGAGCCGGTCGCCGTCGTCGCAGGAGAACGTGGACAAGGAGTCCAGGCAGACCAGGTCGCCCGGGACCGGGGCGGCCTCCAGCCAGCGGGCGTGCGGCGCGCTGGAGTTGGTCCGGATTCGCTGCACGCACAAGCGCGGGCGCCCGAGCTGCCGCTCGGCGAGCGCGCGCAGCGCGGCGGTGGGCGCGCGCAGCGCCTTGGGCCGCAGCCGCAATGCGAACGGCACCACGTCCTCGCCGCCGACCAGCGCCACCTCGCCGGGCACCGGCGGCCGCCGGGCCACGAAGCGGGCGTTGTCGCCGGTGCGCAGCCCGTATCCGACTTCGCAGAGGGCGGACAGGGGGACGGCGGCGGCCTCCATGGCGGCGCACAGCCGGCGCTCGCCCGCGCTCCGGTAGATCTGCCACCCTCGCCGCGCGCCGTCGCGCAGCTCGGCCTGGGACGCGTCGGCGAGACGCTCGCGCCCGCGGAGCACGCGCACCGCGCGCGGCGGGCGCCGCCCGGCCATCCTTCGCACCAGCACGACGGCTTGCACGCGCGTGTCCTTCGCCGCGGCGAAGGGCTTTCCCAGGTCGCACACGGCGGCGAGCTCGGCCGCGTCGAGCACCGCCTCGCGCAGGGAGACCGAGCGCGCGTTGGTCATCCACGTGTCCGGCACCAGGAGCGCACAGGTCCCGCCCGGCCGAACGAGCTGCAAACTGCGCAGCAAGAACGCCGCATACCGGTCGATCTCGCCGCCGCGCAGGCCGGGCAGCTGGCGCAGCAAGAACGCCCGCCCGGCCGGATCGCCTACGTGCCCGTACGGGGGGTTCCCGACCACCATGTCGGCGGGCGGCAGCGGCGCGCGCAAGGAGTCCGCGCGCCGCAGCGACGCTCCGGCGCCGGCCAGGGCAAGGGCGGCGCGCGCTGCCCGGAGCGCTTCCGCGTGCAGGTCCGCTCCGAACAGCGCGGACCCCGGGGTGGCCGCCGCCGCCGCGCAGAGGAAGGCGCCCGCCCCGGCGCACGGGTCGAGCACGCGCGCGGGCGAGGGCGACGATCCGTGCCGCAGCGCCAGCGCCACCACTTCCAGCGCGACGGCAGGCGGCGTGTAGTAGAGGCCCGCCGAGCGGCGGCGGTGCACGCCCAGGCGAAGCGCGAACAGCTCCTCCGCGGCGGCGCAGAGCGCGAAGGCGAACCGCGCCCCTCGCGCAAACGCCCCGCCCGGCCACGGCGGCGTGGCCTCGGGCTCCGGAGCGGGACCCGCGAGCACTGCGCGGGCAACGTTCCCCCGCAGGCGCTGCGGAAGGGGCCAGGGCGGCAGGGCGCCCGAGGTCCGCGCCCGCAGCTCGCGCCCGGCCTCCGCCGCGCCACCTCGCTCCGCGATGCGCGCGCACGAGCCGGTCGGAAGCAGCCCGGCCGCCTCGGCGAGCCGCAGCGACACGACAGACAGCGCGGCCCGCCCCGAGCGCAGCTCGGCAGCGAGCGCCTCGATCAAGGCGCGCCCGTCACGACGACGGGGATGTCGACCGCGAACGCCTCGCCCGCGAAGGGCGGGAACTGCAGCTTGCGCGTCGCGTTCTTCAGGCACGTGCCGAGCGGGCTCTGATCGACCGCCTTCTGGTCGATGCGGGCGCTGGTCACGGCACCGGAGGGCGCGATGGTGGTGGAGATGAGGATCTTGCCCACCTGGAGCGAAGGATCGCGCTTGAGCGCTTCGTCGACGCAACCCTGCAGCGCGGGCTTGCTCTCGTCGACCTTGCGCAAGAGCTGCTCCGGGGTGGGCGCCGCCATGCGCTCCTGGGGAGCAGGCCCCACCGACTTCTCCTCCGGCTTGCGCTCGGCTTCGGGCGGAGGCGCGGGCGCCGGCGCAGCGGACGAGGCGCCCTGAGGCGCAGGCTCCGGAGCCGCATCCTTCCGGCCGTAGAGGAGCGCGAAGGCGCCGAGCGAAACGAGCGCCGCGACCGCCAGGATGGCGAGCACCGCGCGGAGCGGGCCGCGCCGCTCCGGGTGCCCGATGCCGAACTCGCGCGCGGGCGGGGCGACGGCCTTGGGATGTGGCGCAGGCGTCTCGGCGCGCGGCTTCGACAATTCCGCCGCGCCCCACCGCGCCAGGTCGAGCGCCCCGGGCGGCGAGGCGGCCGGGGCAGCGGGAGCGCCGTCCGCCCGCTCCGCGGGCGGCGCGACCACGCCCGGCACATCCTCCGGTGGCGAGCGCGACCCCCCGGGGGGCGTGGGCGCATCGGGCGAGGCGGATTCCTGCGCGGCCGGGTCCTCCGCGGCCCTCGAGGCGCGTTCGGTGACAGGCGGCGTCGCGACCGCCGACTCGAAAGGCAGCCCCATCCGCCGCTCCCGGGCGTCCGCCCGCGCCTCGTCGTCAGGCGGCGGCGGCGGCGTGGGCGGTGCGGCGAAGAGCGGGACGAGCTCGGGAACGTCCTTCGCCCGGATCCACGACTCCATCCCTTCCTTCCAGATGTAGGTACGCGGACCGACCTGGCCGGCCGACGCCTTGGTTCCCAGTTCGGCGCGCGACATCGGTCCGATCTGCTGGCCCTGGATCATCGCGAACCAGACGGCGGGATCCCGGGGCGGAGGCGGCTCGCGCGGCGGCGGAGGCGGCGGCGCGATCCGCGGGCCTGGCGCGGGCTCGCCTTCCTTGCTGGCGCGAACCGCCTTCTCCAGCACCTCGCTGTCCATCGCGCGGGTGCTCTCGATGTCGGTCTCGCGTCGGGGCGCGGACGCACGCGCGATCGAGCCGCCGCGGATGGGCCCGCTCGGCGGCCTTGCGCCCGCCTGCGAGCTCGGGCTGAGGGGCGCGGGGGCGGACGCGCCGCGAAGGGGCCCCGTGGGTGGCCCGGCGGTGGACTGCGAAGCCAGGGCCGGGTCCACGATGCGGATCTGCACGCCGCACCGCTTGCAGCGGACGATGAGCCGCTTACCCCGGATCTTGTCGTCCGCGACCAGGAGATGCGCCTTGCAGCTTTCGCAGATGAATTGCATCCCCGGCGAACTCTACAACAGATCCCCGGCGCGACCGAGCCGGTTTCTAGGACGAGGACGCCTCGTTGCCGGAGGAGTCGCTGCCCGTCTTCTTGCGCGACGCGCGGCGCCCGCGCTTGCGCGGCTGCAGCGTGCCTGCCTTCTGCGCCTTGTACCTCGCCCGGTAGTAGTGAGAACGGCACAGGCCCTTGGCGAGCACCGGGCGGCCGCATCCGGCCACGCTGCACGCCGCGCGCTGCCCCGCGCGCCGCCCGCGTCCGCGAACGCCCGCGCCCAGCTGGCGCGCAATGTCGCTCACGTTGATCGTGCTCTGCAGTGAGCGTTGCACGCTCTCGGCGATGATGGCGCCCAACTGCGAGCCGATCTGTTCGCCGAGGTCCTGCACCCACGCGCCCATCCCCTCATTTCGACGACCGCGCCCACGCGCCATCGGTCCTCCGATCACAAAGTTTTTGCAAGAAGCCGGTGCGGTCGAATCCGCTCGGCTTGCCGTACAGTTAGCAAACGCAAATGCATTGTCAAGCGACATTGATGCCGAGCGCGGTCCCCCGGCCGCCGGCAGGCGACGTTTGGGCTACGTTCTTGTACGATCACCACGGTAGCGGAGCCGCGGTCTGTTTTCTTTTGCAAACCCGGCCGGCCTCTCCTATACGCGCGCGCCGCGCTCCTCCAGCCGCCGCAGCAGCGATTCGAGCTCGCGCTCCTCGCGCGATACGTCGAATCCGGCGGCGCGTGCTCCGTCGAGGAGCGCGATGGCGAGCATCACCGCCGCGACGGCCTCGCGCTCGCGTCCTTCCTCGCCCAGGAGCGCCTCCGCCCCGGCCGCAATGTGACGAAAGTCACGGAAACAAAATGTCGCGGGCAGGTCGGGCAGCGGCCCGGTGCTCGCGGTTACGGGCGCGAAGGCGAATCCCACGTCGGCCAGCGCCACCTGTCGCCCGTCGGCGAAGACCACCACCAGATAAGGCGCGGGCCGGACGGCGTTTTGCCGCACCGCCGCATCGGCAATCTCGTCCCAGCGCAGGCCGAGCGCCTTTCCCGTGCCCGCCTCGAGCACCCGCGCCCCCCGCCCATCGTCATCGGGCAAGAGGGCGAAACGCCCCGGATTCGTGCGGAGGAACGATTCCACGGCCGCGCGGGCCTCGCCCGGGTTCACGCCGCCTGTTCCGCCGCGAGCGGCAACCCCGCGGTCGCCGCGGCGCACTGGATGGCGATGCCGATCTTGCCCTTGTGCTGGTTCGCCGCCATCAGGGCGTGCGCCTTGGCGGTGTCGACGAAGGGGAAGACCTGGTCGAGCACCGGCCGGATCTTGCCCTCGTGGACGAGCTGGTTGGCGCGCTCGGCCTGGTAGGCGTTGCAGAAGTGCGAGCCCAGGATCTGCTTCTGCCGCATCCACAAGTGGCGCACGTCGAAGGACAGATCGAAGCCGGTGGTGGCGCCGCAGATGACGATCTTCCCGAATCGCTTGGCCACGAAGATGCTGGTGGGGAAGGTCTGCTGCCCGACGTGCTCGAAGACGATGTCCACGTCCTTGCCGCCCGTCAGCTCCCGGATGCGCTTGCCGAACCTCTTGCAGTCCTCGGCGCGCGCGCGGGCGCGCTCCGGCGTCTCGGGGGGCCTGTAGGCGAGGTCGGGGAAGTCGCCGCGGTCGATCCACATCGGCGCGCCGAGGGACTGCACCAGGGGCGCTTTGTCCTTGCCGCCGATGACCGCGATCGGGTTGGCGCCGAGCATCTTGCAAATCTGCAGGGCGAAGACGCCGAGCCCGCCGGCTGCGCCCCACACCAGGACGTGGTCGCCGGCCGTGACCTCCGCCTGGTGCACCAGCATGCGGTAGGCCGTGAAATACGTCAGGCCGTAGCTCGCCGCCTCGAGCCATCCGAGCTGCTTCGGCTTCTTCAAGAGCTGCTGCGCCTGCACCTTGGTGAATTGCGCGAAGCTGCCCCAGCTCGTCTCGTAACCCCAGATCTTCTGTTCGCTGCAGGCCATCGGATCCAACCCGTTGCACTCCGGGCATTGGCCGCAGCTCTGGTTGCAATGGATGACCACCTCGTCGCCGACCTTCCAGCGCTTCACCTGCTCGCCGACCTTCCAGACGATGCCCGAGGCGTCTGAGCCGGCGATGTGGAATGGCTCGCCGTGCATCCGGAAGACGCTGACCGGCTTGCCGCGCGCGGCCCAGACGCCGTTGAAATTCACCCCGGCGGCCATCACCAGCACCAGCGCTTCGTTGGGGCCCACCGGCGGCAGGTCGACCTCCTCGATGCGCATGGCCGTGGAGGGGTCGCCCTCGCGGTCGGGCCGGATGGTACAGGCGAGCATCTTCTCGGGCAGCGTTCCCGCGACCTGCGGGACCTCACCGAGCGGCAGGGTCTTCATGGCTCTCCTCATCTGCCTCGACGAGCTCCAGGAGCGTACCGCCGAAGGCCTTGGGATGGAGGAAGGCGACCTTGTGCCCTCGCGCGCCGGGCCGGGACACCTTGTCGATGAGCGGCACGCCTCTCGCGTCCAGGCGGGCGAGCAGCGCGTCCAGGTCGCGCACGCGCAGCGCGAGGTGGTGGAGGGCGTCGCCGCGCTTCTGGAGGAACTTCTCCAGGCCCTCGTTCCCCTGCGGGGCGACCAGCTCCAGCGACGCTCCATTGGGGAAATCGAAGAAGGCGGCGTGGACTTGCTGGGCGGGGACGAATTCCTGGTGGGCGACTTTCTGGCCGAGGAGATCCTCGATGAGCGCGATCGAGGCGGAGATGTCGCGCACGCAGATGGCGGCGTGATCGAGGCGGGTCGCTGGGATGCCTGACTTCGAGCGAGCGGGGGAGGTCGAGGTCTGGGTCGCGGGCGAGCTCGAGGGGAAGGTCGGGTTTGTCGCCAGCTCGCGCACCGTTTCCACGACATTGGCTAGCGGAGACTCGGGCCCGAACACCGCAGCGACGCCGAGGTGCTGCAGTTTCTCGAAGTCGGCCGCCGGAATGATCCCGCCAACCACGATCGGGATGCGAGCTTCGCGGCGGGACAGCTCGTCGCGGAGCCGGCGGCAGATCGATTCGTGGGCGCCGGACAGGATGGACAGGCCGATCACGTCCACGTCCTCCTGGACGGCCGTGGCGGCGATGGCCGGGATGGTCGCCCGGAGGCCGGTGTAGACGACCTCCATGCCGGCGTCCCGCAGCGCCGCGGCAATGACGCGCGCCCCGCGATCGTGCCCGTCGAGCCCGGGCTTGCCGACCAGCACGCGGATGCGACCCGTTTCCATTCCCCACCTCGTCAGAATTTCGTCGGCGGCTGGTATGCGCCGAACTTCTCTTTCAGCACCGAGGCGATCTCGCCCACGGTGCAGTACGCGCCCACCGCCTCGCGGATGTTCGGCTGGACGTTCCCGCTGCCCGCAGCCGCCTCTCCGAGACGCCTCAGCGCCGCTCGCGCCGCCTCTTCATTCCGCTCGCGCTTCACCCGCCGCACCCGCTCGGCCGCGTCGCGCGCCGCTTCGGGCGAGGCCTGCTCGAGCTCGAGATCCGGCTCTCGGTGGGCGTCGCCCACGGTTGCGAACTTGTTCACGCCCACCACCGCCACCTCGCCCTTCTCGACCGCCCGCTGGTGCTCGTAGGCGCGCTGCGCGATGCGCTGCTGCACCCACCCCTGCCGGAGGCACTCGACCATGCCCCCGCGCGACTCGACCTCGTCCATCACGGCGCGGATCGCCTTCTCCATCTCGCCGGTCAGCGCCTCGACGAAGTAGCTGCCGCCCAGCGGATCGGCGGTCTGCGCCACCTCGGTCTCGTAGGCGACCACCTGCTGCACGCGCAGCGCGGTCCGCGCCGACAGCTCGGTGGGGATGGCGAACGCCTCGTCGTACGCCGCGGTGAAGACGCTCTGCACTCCGGCGCAAGCGACCGCGAAGGTCTCCAGCGTGGTCCGGGCGATGTTGTTGAGCGGCTCGGCGCGCGTCAGGCTATGCCCTCCGCACACGCAGGCCGCGCGCAGCCGCCAGCTCTCCGGCTCCTTGGCGCCGTAGCGATCGCGCAAGAGCTGCGCCCAGATGCGCCGGCCCGCCCGGTACTTCGCCACTTCCTCGAAGAAGTTGGTGTACGTGTAGAAGAAGAAGCTCAGGCGCGGGGCGAACCGGTCCGCGGGAAGCCCGCGACGCAAAAGCTCCTCGACGTACGCGCGCCCCGCTGCGAGCGTGTACGCCATCTCCTCGGCCGGCGTGGCCCCGGCGTCGCGGTAGTGCGAGGCGATGCTGATCGGGTTCATGCGGGGCAGCCGCTGCACCGTGTCCTCGATCAAGTCGCAGGCCAGCCGCATGGAGTGCTCGAT
>Ga0137415_10001436_pt1 | contig 23603 bp, 19 predicted proteins | sample CZODoug3_1_1_16f_FD_183082 | JGI IMG/M metagenome (GOLD analysis project Ga0137415, IMG submission 183082) | Vadose zone soil fungal communities from Angelo Coast Range Reserve, California, USA - CZODoug3_1_1_16fungal (Hybrid Assembly) | ecosystem: Environmental > Terrestrial > Soil > Vadose...
CCAGGTCCGGTCATCCCCCGACCTCCCCCGTCCGCGAGGGTGCCGAACCGCGAGACGGGGGAGGTCGGGGGATGACCGGACCTGGTGCGGCGCGCCGTCCGGCCCGGCCGCCCCGATGTCCGGCACGATCATGACCTCGGGGCGCTGCTGCGTGTACCGGTCGAAGACGAGTCCCCGGGCCGGCCGGGGCGACCAGCTGACCAGGCCGGGGGCCAGCGTGCCGAGCTCGGAGCCCTGCACGTCGAAGGCCACCCAGCAGCCGATGTCGTCCACCCCGGCGCCCATCGAGAGCACCGCGCGCAGCCGCTGCACGCTGCGCCACCAGCCGAGCACATGCAGCCCCGTCTCCGGGCCGCCCTTGAGGATCTGGCGCAGGCCGTCGAGCCCGCTGCGGAACGTGTCCGGGTCCTTCTGCTCCAGCACGCCGCTGGCCCCGTCCACGCCGTAGAGCAGCAGGTAGTGCGGCTCGGCGCGGGCCGCCGCGCCGGTCAGCCGGCCGGCCACGTCGGCGGCCAACCCGGCGACCAGGGCGCCCATGCCGTCCAGCCCGAGGGTGTCCACCCGGTGGCCGCCGTCGCGTAGCCGCCCGGCCAGCTCGGCGGCCGCGTCGACGGCCTCCGGAACCAGCACGGCCAGCGTGAACCGGGCCGCGTGCGCCCCGCTGGCGGTGTGCTGGCGGGCGAGCGACAGCGCCGCCGCGCCCAGCACCGCCGAGGCGTCCGGCACCGCCGAGCTGATCACCGCGAGGTTGCGGCCCGGCGTCGCGCTCATCGGCACCGACGTGGCGCTGCCGGCGACGTCGATCATCTGGCCGAGCAGCGCGACCGGGGCGCTCCGGCTACCGACCTCGACGCCGCTGGCGGCCAGCAGGTCGGCCAGCCGGGGCGTCCGGCTGGCGTCGAACAGCCGGGGTTCGGGCAGCCCCTCGGGACGGCGTTGCCACAGCTGGGTCTGCAGCGCGTCCAGGGTGCCCTTGGCGGTGGCGTCCGGGATGCGCACCGTCTCGTTGCCGTGCTTGATCCCGGACTCGTGGTTGAGCACGGCGTGCCAGCGGGGCAGCGCCAGCGCCACGTCGTTGAGGTCGGCCAGCACGCGCCGGGACCGGGGCAGCGCGATCCGCAGCACGAACTGCTCGAAGATCGCCGGCCGGCCCCAGAACGCCTCGATGCCGGACACGTCCTGGCTGGACAGCACCAGATGGATGCCCTGTGAGCGGCCGCGCCGGGCGACGTCCTCGAGCAGCGTGACGGCCTCCCTGGTCACCGCGTCCCGCTCGGCGAACAGGAACTGGAACTCATCAATGACCGCCACGACCCTCGGCCAGCGGCCGCGCGGGTCGGCGGCGCGCAGCTCCTCCAGCTTGGTGACCTCGTGCGCCTTGGCCCCCTCGGCGCGCCGGCGCATCTCGTCGGCGAGGAAGCGCAGCAGGGCCAGCCCGAACTCCCGGTCGGTGTTGATGTTGACGCCGACCAGCCGGGCGTGCGGCAGCCAGGACGGGTCCCGCCGGCCGGGGGTGAACTGGGCGAACGACACGCCTTCCTTGAAGTCCAGCAGGTACAGCTCCAGCTCGTCCGGCGAGTAGCGGGCCGCCATCGAGCCGAGCATGGCCAGCAGGAAGTTCGTCTTGCCGGAGCCACTCGGGCCGCCGACCAGCGCGTGCGGCGAGGCGTCGCCCAGGGTCAGGTCCACCGGCAGCCCGTCCCGGAACCCGACCGGGGCGCGCACGCCGGCGGTGGAGTTGGCGGCCCACCAGTAGTCCGGGGGCAACAGGTCACCGAAGGAGCCGACCCGGCTGCGCAGCCGCTCCAGGTCGTCGGAGATGGCGTGGCAGGCCGAGGTGACCTGGTCCCGGGGCAGCGGCGGGTCCAGGGTGAGGGTGGCGTGCGGCCCGCACATCGTGACGCTACCGGTGATCGGCGCGGCGTGGTCGGCCGGCTCGCGCAGCACCACCGTCTCCATCGGCGCACTGATCGTCACCGGCACGTCGACGAGCACCAGCTGGATGCCGCAGGCCAGGCCGTTGCGGGCGACCCGCTGCAGGGCGCGCCGGTCCTCGTCGCGCAGCTCGGCGTTGTTGCCGACGAGCACCGCGATCTGCCACGGCTCGGACCGGCCGCCGGAGGTCGCGGCGAGCGCGCGCAGTGACGGGTGGCCGTCCACCAGTACCCGGGTGTGCACCCGGCGGATGTGGTCGGACAGCTCCTCCAGCAGCTCCTCCAGCCGCCCGGGGTCGTGCACGGTGAGCAGCCCGGTCCGGGTCAGCGGGTAGAGCCCGGGCACCGCGCCGGTCAGCTGGCTGACGTCCCACACGTGCAGCGCGACCAGCCCCGGCCGGAAGTAGCTGACCACCCGCAGCAGCAGCGCCTCGACCAGCGACTCGGCGGCCGCCCGGGTGTGTGGGGTGGACCTGATCTCCAGGTGCGCCTCGTCCAGCAGCGGCACCGCCACCGGGAACGGCGGGTGCGGCGGCGCGCCGTCGACCACGGCGGTGCCGATCCGCCACAGCTCGGGTACCGGGCCGACGCCGTCCACCTTGCCGGGCTCGCCGAGCCACCGGTCCGGTCGCTCACCGGCCGCCCCCGGCGCGGCGTCGGTGACCAGCTGGGTCAGCCGCTCCGGCTCGCCGGCCACCCAGCCGCCGAACACCGTGTTGTGGTCGGCCCGCACGCGGCGCACCGGATCGGCCAGCCTCGGGTTGGCCAGCGCCCTGGCCAGCGACGGGTCCCGCTCGGCCGCGTCCAGCCCCTCGGCGCGCAGCCACATCTCGAACAGCGCGCCGGCGTGCGCCGCCACCGCCGCCTCCCGGTGCGCGCCCGCCGCACCCAGCGCCGAGCCCACCGCGCGCCGGAAGTCCTCGAAGGCCGCCGCGATCCGCTCGCGGCGGTCCTGGCGCCGGGTCACCACCTCGGCCCGTGCACCGGTGGGCGGCGGTACCCGCCCCGGCGGGCACCGTCGCTCACGACTTCAGAGCCTGGCTTCAATCGCCGCCACCGAGTCGACTCCACCGATGATCAACCCCAGCCCTCGCGTCAGCTCCTGGCCTGCCTTCGGCAGCTCGGGCGGCACCAGCGAGTCGTGATGTGACTGGTTCAGCTCGGTCAACAGCGCGACCGCTTCGGTGAGCCGCTGCTCGGCCAATTGCGCACAACGATAGGCCGAATGGAGGCATGCCGATACCTCTTCCAGCGCGGCCTTGATCTCACCGAGGGACTCGGTCACCGGATCACAGCCGCTGGGAGATGCCCTCGGCGGTGCTGATCGCCGAGCGCACCAGCTGCTGCACCTCGGAGATGCTCTGCACCGCCTGCTGGAGCTGGCCGTTGGCCTCGTTCACATCGGCCTGCCCGCTGCCCTCGGTAACCCGGGTCAACGACTGCTGCGCCTCCTCCAGCTGGGAGTGCGCCTGCTGCAGTGCACCGAGACTCTCCGAGGCTTTCTGGTTCGCCAGCGCAATACCGGACTGCACCTCCTCGATGCTCGCCATGACCGCATTCCTCCACTTTTTCCAGGTCGCTGGTGCAACATTTCCCGATAGTGAAATGTAGTAGCCGCAACTGCTTTGCCGGGCCAGGCCAGGGCCGTGTCGCGGCGTCACCCCAACCGGGCTGTCGGGGACGGTCTGTGCGGGCGGGCGTTCGCGGGGCTGCGTGTCGGGCTCGCCGCCCCGAGACGGTGGCCGGGCGACCGCGCCCGGCCGGCGCTGGCCATCGACCACGCCGGTCTCCCTGCACGCCTGGATGTGCGACTGCGGCGAGTACGGCGTCACCGACTGCCAGCCCGACTCGCAGCGCACCCTCGAGACGCACCTGCGCGACGCGGCCCACCCCGAGGGCGAGTACTACTACGGCTGCCAGGGCCAGCGCAGCACGGTCCGAGTGAGCACCGGCGAGGACGGCGGGTTCGTCAGCGCACTCACGGACCGGTGACCGCCAGCGCGTCGATCTCCACCAGCATCGGGGCGACCGGCAGCTCCACGAACACCGTGGTCCGACTGGGCAGCACCCCGCTGGGCACGTGCTCGGCGACGAACTCCGCGTACACCTCGTTCATCTCGGCGAAGTGCTCGCGCGTGGTCAGGTAGACCCGGAGCATGATCACGTCCTCGAGGCTGGAACCGCCCGCCTCGAGGATCGCCAGTACGTTCTCCAGCACCCGCCGGGTCTGCGCCTTGACGTCGCCCTCGCCGACGAACGCGCCGGTCGCCGGGTCCACCGAACCCTGGCCGGAGACCTGCAGCAGCCCACCCTTGCGCACGCCCTGACCGAACACCGGCATCGGCGCGGGGGCGTTGGGCGTGCTGATCGCGGTCTTTCCGGCACTGGTCTGGTTGACGGTCATGCGGGGCGTCCTCTCGACGAATCGGTCATGGGTCGCCAGCCGCACTCGCGGGACACCCGCTCGGTGACGGCCAGCAGCGACGGGAGCAGCTCGAGCAGCCGCTCGTCGGTCAGCACGATATTGGGCACGGACACCGACACGGCGGCCACCGCGCGGCCGGACGCATCCCGGACCGGGGCGGCGATGCAGTTGACCGACCGCTCGTTCTCCTCGCGGTCGTGCCCCCAGCCCTGCGCGCGGACGGTGCCCAACTCGACGCGGAAGGCGGCCGCGTCGGTGATCGTGTTCTCGGTGGCGGGGGCGAAGCTCACCGAGGTGAGCAGGTCGACCAACTCGGCCTCCGGCAGGTCCGCCACCAGCACCTTGCCGGCGGCGGTGGAGTGCACCGGGGCGCGCAGCCCGATCCGGGAGGCCATCCGGACGTGGTCGAACGACTCCAGCTTGTCGATGTAGACGATCTCGGCGCCGATCAGCTCGGACAGGTGCGTGGTGTGCCGGTTTTCCCGGTTGAACGCGGCCAGGTGCGGCGCCGCGATACCCCGGACCTCCCGCTGGTCCAGCCCGCGCGAGGAGAGCTCGTGGATCCGGGCGCCGAGGTGGTATCGGTGACTCGAGTCGCGGAACACGAAGTGCTCGTCGGCCAGCGTGCGCAGCAGCCGCAGCACCGTGGTCTTGTGCACGCCGAGGGTCGAGGCCAGCTCGTCCAGGGTGGCCGGACCGGTACCCAGCCGGCCGAGGATCTGCAACGCTTTGCCCAGACTCTGACTCACCGCCGCACCTCCCTCCGAGCACCGCTCGAGCACCGCCCAGGCGCTGCTCGAGCACTGCCACCAGGCTCGCGCCGTTCGGCCTGCTGGGCGTTGACGACCCGGGGCGCCGATGCTACAACTCGTTGAGCACATAGCGCAATGCGCGTTGCACGATGCGCAATCTCGCTGCTCAGGGCGATATGGAAGGCGCGACATGAGCCGCTCGACCACCCCCACCAGCCGGCGCGACGCGCTGGCGGCGCTCGCCGAGCACCCGCTGACGGGGCTGGAGAAGTCGCTGCCGGCGGCCGCCGCCGGGCACACCGTGGCCGAGTTCCTGGCCACCCGGCCCCGGCTGTCGACGTTCAGCACCCCGCTGCTCACCCTGGACGACGGCGCGCTGGAGCAGAACCTGGTCCGGATGGCCGCCTGGTGCGCCGAGCGCGGCGTCGGGCTGGCCCCGCACGGCAAGACGACCATGGCCCCGGTGCTCTGGGAACGCCAGCTGCGGGCCGGCGCCTGGGGCATCACCGTGGCCAACCCGGCGCAGCTGCGGGTGGCACTGCGGTTCGGCGTGCCTCGGGTGCACCTGGCCAACGCGCTGGTGGACCCGGCGGCGCTGGCCGAGCTGGCCGGCGCGCTGGCCGCCGACCCCGAGCTCACCGTGCACAGCTGGGTCGACTCGCCTGACACCGTCACCGCGATGGACGCCGCGCTGGCCCCGGTCCGCCCGGCGCGCCCGCTCACCGTGCTGGTCGAGCTCGGCGCCCCGGGCGGGCGCACCGGCGCGCGGGACCTGGCCACCGCCCGCGCCGTCGCCGCCGCCGTCGGGGCCAGCCCGTACCTGGTGCTCGGCGGCGTATCGGGGTACGAGGGCGCGCTGGCCCACGACCGGTCCGCCGAGGGGCTGGCCGCCGTCCGCCGCTACCTGGGCGAGCTGGCGCAGCTGCACCGCGAGCTCGCCGCCGCCGGCGCCTACCCGCCCGGCGAGGCCGTGCTCACCGCGGGCGGCAGCGCCTACTTCGACGAGGTCACCGACGTGCTGGCGCCGCTGGCCGGGCCGGACACCCTGGTGCTGCTGCGCTCCGGCGCGTACCTGATCCACGACGACGGCTTCTACCGGGGCATCTCGCCGCTCGCGCCGTCCAACGCCGGCGCCTCCTCGAAAGCCGGACCGGACGCCGGGCCACTGCGCTCGGCGATGCACGCCTGGGTGCGGGTGGTGTCGCGGCCGGAGCCCGGGCTGGCGCTGCTGGACGCCGGCAAGCGGGACGTGCCCTACGACGAGGGGCTGCCCGAGCCGCAGCTGGCCGCCGACCAGCTCGGCGCGCCGGCCCACCCGCTGGCCGGCGAGATCAGCGCGGTCAACGACCAGCACGCCTTCCTGCGGCTGGACCCGGCGACCGAGCTGCGGGTCGGCCAGGTTGTCCGGCTCGGCCTCTCCCACCCGTGCACCGCTTTCGACAAGTGGCGGTGGATCCCCGTGCTGGCCGGCGGAGGCGCCGGCGCTACTGACGGCGCTACTGACGGCGCTGCCGACGGGACAGCCGACCGGGCCGGCACTGATGCGGCGGCGGACCCCGTGGTCGTCGACCTCGTCCGCACCTTCTTCTGACGGCCTCGCCATGTCCCTGTCCCCCGTGGCCAACGGCGGCCCGGCCCACGGCGCCCGGACCCTGATCCGGCACGCCGCCGTGATCGACGGCACCGAGACGGCGCGCTACACCGCCGACGTGCTGGTCGCCGGCGGCCGGATCGACACCATCGCGCCGTCGCTGCGCTCGAGCGCCGCCGACGCCGACCGGGTGATCGACGCGGACGGGCTGGTACTGGCGCCCGGCTTCATCGACATGCACGCCCACTCCGACCTGGCCCTGTTGCTGGACCCCGCGCACCTGGCGAAGCTCAGCCAGGGCGTCACCACCGAGCTGCTCGGCCAGGACGGGCTGTCCTACGCCCCGGTGGACGACGCCGCGCTGGCCATCCTGCGGCGCAAGATCGCCGGCTGGAACTCCGACCCCGGCGCCGACGCGTTCACCTGGCGCAGCGTCGCCGACTACCTGGACCGGCTCGACACCGGCGTGGCCGGCAACGCCGCGTACCTGGTGCCGCACGGGGTGCTGCGCGCGCTGGTCTGCGGCTGGGAGGACGTGCCGGCCAGCGAGGCGGACACCGCGGCCATGTGCGACCTGCTGCGGACCGCGCTGGCCGAGGGCGCGGTGGGGCTGTCCGCCGGGCTGACCTACACCCCCGGCATGTACGCCGAGTCGGCCGAGCTGCTCGCGCTGTGCACCGTCGTCGGCGAGCTCGGCGGGTTCTTCGCGCCGCACCACCGCTCCTACGGCAAGGGCGCGCTCCAGGCGTACGCCGAGATGATCGAGCTGACCACGCGGGCCGGCTGCGCGCTGCACCTGGCGCACGCGTGCATGAACTTCGGACCGAACAAGGGCCGAGGCACCGAGCTGGTCGACCTGCTCGACGAAGCCATCGCCGCCGGCGCGGACATCACCCTGGACACCTACCCGTACCTGCCCGGCGCCACCACCCTGTCCGCCGTGCTGCCCAGCTGGGCCACCTCGGGTGGGCCGGACGAGACGCTGCACCGGCTGCACGACCCGGCCGCGCTGGCCCGGATCCGCGCCGACCTGGAGGTACACGGCTCGGACGGCTGCCACGGCGTCGTTGCCGAATGGGACACCATCGAGATCAGCGGCGTCACGCACGCCGCGCTGGACGGTGTGGTCGGGCGGACCATCGACTGGCTGGCCGGCTCGCGCGGCCTCGACCCGTTCGACGTGTTCACCGACATCCTGGTCCGCGACGACCTCGGTACCGGCATCCTGCAGCACGTCGGCCACGAGGAGAACGTGCGCGCGATCATGCGCCACTCCCAGCACACCGCCGGCAGCGACGGCCTGCTGGTCGGCGCCAAGCCGCATCCCCGCGCCTGGGGCACGTTCCCGCGCTACCTCGGGCACTACTGCCGCGAGCTGGGCCTGTTCTCCCTCGAGGAGTGCGTCGGGCACCTCACCGGGCGGGCGGCGGCCCGGCTGCGGCTGTCCGACCGCGGCCTCGTCCGCCCCGGCTACGCCGCCGACCTGGTGTTGTTCGAACCCGACCGGGTCGCCGACACCGCCACCTACGACCGGCCGCGCAGCCCCGCCGCCGGCATTCCCTACGTGCTGGTGAACGGAGAGCTCGCCATGGACGACAGCCAGAGGACCGGGTCGACGTCGGGGCGGGCGCTGCGCCGCCGCGGCCCCGGGGAGGTCCGATGACCCCGGTGCCCCACCAAAACCGCGGGTCAACCCTCGTGAGTGGCGAGTGGTCCTATCGGACCACTCGCCACTCACGACTCCTGAGCTGGGAGGATGCGCGATGAGCGGCTCCGTGACCACCTCCGCCGATGCCGGCGTGCTCGACGTGCTGCGCGCCGACCGGGCGCTCACCGTGGTGCGCGCCGACACGATCCCGGACGTGGTGGACCTGTGCCACGCCCTGGCCGAGGGCGGGCTGCGCACCGTCGAGCTGACCTTCACCACGCCCGGCGTGCTGGAGCACCTCGCGAAGGCGGCCGAGGTACCCGGCATCCTGCTCGGCGCGGGCACCGTGCTGACCGCCGAGCAGGCCAGCGGCGCGGTCGACGCCGGCGCCCGCTTCCTGGTCACGCCCGGGCTGCGGCCGGCCGTGGCCGAGGTGGCCGGGCGCGCCGGCATCCCGGTGTTCCTCGGCGCGTTCACCCCGACCGAGGTGGCCCAGGCGCTGGACCTCGGCTCGGCGGCGGTGAAGATCTTCCCGGCCGGCCGGCTGGGCCCCGGCTACCTGAAGGACCTGCGCGGCCCGTACCCCGGCGTGGCACTGCTGCCCTCCGGCGGCATCTCGGCCGAGAACGCCGCGACGTTCCTCGACGCCGGCGCGCTGGCCGTCTGCGCCGGCACCAGCGTCGTCGCCCCGGCCACCGTCGCGGCCGGCAACTGGTCCGAGATCACCGAGCGCGCTCGCGCCTTCGCGGCCGCCCTGTCCACGCATCGGGAGCGCTGATGGGCACCTTCGTCACCTGGCTGCACCACTCCACACCGGGCCTGCTCACCCTCGCGGTGCTGAGTGTGGCCGTGCTGCTGCTCCTGATCATCAAGTACAAGGTGGAGCCGTTCATCGCGCTGATCGTGGTGAGCGTGCTGGTCGCGCTGGCCGGCGGGGTGTCCGTCGCGGACCTGGTCGGCACCCCGATCAAGTCGTCGGCCTCGCTGCTGGAGACCGGCTTCGGCAGCATCCTCGGGCACATCGCGCCGATCATCGGGCTGGGCACCGTGCTGGGCGCGGTGATGGAGCGCTCGGGCGGCGCCGACGTGCTCACCACCCGGCTGCTCGCCCTGTTCGGGCCGAAGGGCGCGCCGCTGGCGATGGGGCTGACCGGGTTGATCCTGGGTATCCCGGTGTTCTTCGACATCGGCATCTTCGTGGTCGCGCCGCTGGTCTGGGTGGCGGCCAAGCGCGGCGGCCGCTCGCTGGTGCTCTACGCGATGCCGATGCTCGCCGGGTTGTCCATGACGCACGCGTTCCTGCCACCGCACCCCGGGCCGGTCGCCGCCGCCGGGCTGCTGCACGTCAGCCTCGGCTGGCTGATCATCATGGGCCTGGCCTGCGGCATTCCGGCCTGGCTGGTGGCCGGCGTGTGGTGGGGCTCGTTCATCGGCCGGCGGATCCACATCGAGGTGCCCGCCGAGATGCTGGCGGCCGAGCCGGACCGCGGTGGGGTCGAACCCGTTGGCGACCTGCCCTCGGGTGGCTCCGGCTCCGGCTCCGGCGGTTCGGGCGGCGGTTCGATCGGTAGCGGCGGTTCCGGTGGCAGCGGCGGTTCGGGCGGCACCTCGACTCTGGCCCGCACCCGGCCGCCGTCCCTCGGGCTGATCAACTTCATCATCCTGGTACCGATGTTGCTGATCCTGGGCGCCACGGTCGGCGGGATCGCCCTGCCGGCCAACTCGGGGCTCCGGCCCGCGCTGCTCTTCCTGGGTACGCCGGCGATCGCGCTCACCATCGCCGTGCTGCTGGCCATGTACCTACTGGGCATCCGGCGCGGCACTACGGTCACCGAGCTCGGCCAGATCACCGGCGACTCGCTCAAGCCGATCGGCATGATCCTGCTCGTGGTCGGCGCCGGCTCGTTCTTCGGTGCGGTGCTGCGGGCGACCGGGGTCGGCGATGCGCTGTCCCACTCGCTCACCGCTGGCGGCATGCCGGTGATCGTGGCGGCGTACCTGATCAGCTGCGCGCTGCGGCTGGCGCAGGGTTCGGCGACGGTCGCCATCGTGACCACGGCCGGCATCATCGAACCGCTGGTGTCCGCCGGGGGCTACTCGCAGGCACAGATCGCGCTGATCGTGATCGCGGTGTCCGCCGGGTCGATCATCGCCAGCCACGTGAACGACGGTGGCTTCTGGATCGTCGCGCGCTACTTCAACATGTCGGTCAAGGACACGCTCAAGACCTGGACCACCCTGGAGACGATCCTGTCCGTGGTCGGCTTCGCGGCGGCCGGCCTGCTCTGGGCCATCGTCTAGCCAGCGCCGAGAGGTACGAGCGCTCCGGGGAACCTGCCTGGTGTTACCGAACTCCACACCAGGCAGGTTTTCCGGCCGCTGGGCCTGCCTGGTGTGCAGCTCGGTAACAACAAGCCGGCGCCCGCGCGCCCGCCGGGCGGCGGGTCAGGGGCCGGCGCGGTCCTTGGCGGCGGCCACCGCTACCTGGCCGAGGTTGATGCCGGCGTCGTTGGGCGGCACCCGGTGGTGGGTGAGCACGGCGAAGCCGTCCGGCCGCAGCCGCGCCGCCAGCCGGTCGGTCAGCACCATGTTCTGGAAGACCCCGCCGGACAGCGCCACCGTGTCCAGCCCCGTCTCCGCCCGACCCGCGGCGCACGCCCTGGCCAGCACGTCCACCACGCCGTTGTGGAACCGCGCGGCCACCACGCCTACGCCCACCCCGGCGGCCAGGTCGTCGACCACCGCCCGGACCAGGTCGGCACCCCGGATCAGCGGCCAGTCCAGCCGCGCCGGATAGCTGCCCCGCTCGGCGACGTCCACCCGCTGCTCCAGCTCGATCGCCGCCTGGCCCTTGTAGTTGACCCGGTCGCGCAGCCCCACCAATGCCGCCACCGCGTCGAACAGCCGGCCCGCGCTACTGGTCAGGGGGCGTTCACGGCGCCGGTGGGGGGCGGCGTCGAGCAGCGCGGCGAGCTGGTCCCAGCGCCGACCCTGGCGGCCGGCCAGCGCGGTGGCCCCCGGTGGGCAGACGCCCGCCCCGAAGCCGGTCCGCAGGTCGATATGAGACCCGAGCGTCGCACCATGTGCGGCAGCTCACAAGCTTCCGGAAAGCGGTGCCCGATCCGCCGATCAGTGCGCCGCAACGAGCGCCGGGCGCCGCGCGCTATGCCGGGTGACCTGCTCAAACGCGTGGCCGGCCCGCAGCACCGCCAGGTCCGCCCGGTGCGGCCCGACGATCTGCAGGCCCACCGGCAACCCGTCCGGGGTGAAGCCGCCCGGCACCGACAGCGCCGGGCACCCGGTGGTCGAGATGAGGAACGCCGACGCCATCCAGTCCAGGTAGTTCGCGGTCGGCTCGCCACCCACCTCGGTCGGGTAGCGCCACTCCACCGGGAACGGCGCCACCTGGCTGACCGGGGCGAGCAGCAGGTCGTACTCGCCGAAGAACTCGCGGACCCGGTGGTAGAGCTGGGTGTGCTTGGCCTCGGCCCGCGCCACGTCCGCGCCGGACAGCCGCCGGCCCTCGTCGATGTTGCCGAGCAGCTGCGGGCTGAACCCCTCCGGCTGGGCCGTGGCCAGCGGGCCGTACGTCATCGCCATCCGCCAGGCCCGCAGGGTGCGGAACACCTCGTCGGCGCCGGTCAGGTCGGGGCACGCCGGCTCGACCGAGGCGCCCAGCTCGGCGAACACCTTCGGCGCCGACTCCAGCGCCTCGGCCACCTCCCGGTCCACCCGCACCCGGCCGCCCAGGTCGGGCGCCCAGGCCACCCGCAGTCCGGTCAACGGGATCGCCGGCGTGCCGGGGCGGGCCAGCTCGGCCAGCTCCGGGCCGGGGTGCTCCAGCGACATCGGCGCCCTCGGGTCCGCGCCGGCCAGCACCGAGAGCCCCAGCGCTACGTCGGCCACCGTGCGGCCCATCGGGCCCTGCACCACGAGTGGCGACCAGGGCAGCGCGTCCGGCCAGCTGGGCACCCGCCCCGGCGACGGCCGCAGGCCCACCACGTTGCAGAACGAGGCCGGGTTGCGCAGCGAGCCGCCGAAGTCGCTGCCGTCGGCCAGCGGGTGCATGCCGGCGGCCAGCGCGGCGGCCGCCCCTCCGCTGCTGCCGCCGGCGGAGCGGCCCAGGTCGTAGGGGTTGCGGGTGGCGCCGAACAGCGGGTTCACGGTGTGGCTGCCGGCCGCGAACACCGGCACGTTCGTCTTGCCGATGGAGATCGCGCCGGCCCCGCGCAGCCGCTCGATCACCAGCTCGTCGGTGTCCGGCACGTTGTCGGCCAGCAGCGTCGAGCCGTGGGTGGTGCGGATCCCGGCGGTGTCGTGGGTGTCCTTGTGCGCGATCGGCAGCCCGTGCAGCGGCCCCAGCTCGTCGGGGTCCGAACCGCCAGACCGCGACCAGGCGACCCACCGCTCGTCGGCGGCCGCCGCCTCGGCCATGGCGCGCTCGGCCACCAGCGTGACCACCGCGTTCACCGCCGGGTTGACCTGCTCGATGCGCCGCAGGTGCGCCTGCAGCACGTCCCGGGCGGAGACCTCGCCCGCCCGGATCATCTCCACCAACTCGCCGGCGCCGGCCCAGTGCAGTTCGCTCACCGGCCCGACGCTACCCGGGCCGGGCCCTACTTGGTCACGTTGTTCGACTCGTCGAAACCGGGCCGGGACACGTCGTCGACCTGGTAGGGCTCGAACTGGCCGACCAGCGTGTTGTCGTTGATCTTGACGTTGGTCGCGCCCTGCTCGATCAGCACCGCGGTCGTGTACTTCGAGGAGAACGTGTTGCCCCTGATCACGACGTTCGGGTAGCCCTCGAGGTAGATCGCCTGGTCGGCCCCGCTCTGGCAGTAGTTGTCCAGGAACTGGATGGCCACCTGGCCGGCCGGCACGCCCGCGTTGTGCCGCTCGGTACCGCTGGCGATCAGGCACTGGGCGTCCACATTCACGCACTTGTTGTTCTGGATCACGACGCCGTAGGTGAGCGGGCTGTCGCTGTCGTAGGTCTGGAAGCAGTCGGTGTGCGGCTCGGTGCCCGCCGGGTAGCCGCGCTGGCTGATGTCGTGCACGGTGTTGTTCGTCAGCTTCAGGTTGACGCCGAAGAACCGCATGCCGTCGGCGTCGGTCGCGGTCCGCCGGATCGACCCACTGACATCGTTGTTCTGCGCCGTGACGCCCTGGCCCTCGATCACGATGCCGGTGCCGTCCGAGCCCTTGACCGTGTTGCCCTCGACCATCGAGTTGGTGCACGGCGCGCACCGGATGCCGTCGTCGGCGGCACCCCGGACGTCGTTGTTGCGGATCGTGATGTTGGTGCCCCTGGCCTTGATCCCGTTGCCGCCGTTGGTGTTGAAGCCCTGCACCACGACGTTGTCCGCCTGGATCCGGAGCGTGGTCAGCGCGGAGCCGTCCGACTGCAGCACGATCGGCTGCGCCGCCGTGCCCGACTTGGTCAGCCGCAGCGCGGCGCCCTGTACGTACTGGCCGAACACGCACAGCTTCTGGCCCGGCACGGCCTGGTCCAGGGCCTGCTGCGCGCTGGTGCCGTCGGTGAGGGACTGGGTGCAGGCGTCCGGCTTCGGCACCTCGCGGGGCACCGAGCCGGGCGGCGGGGGCGGCGCGGCCTTCGGAATCGGCGCCTGGCTGCACGCGCCGGCCAGCAGCGCGGCAGCCACCGCGAGGCAGCTCAGGACCAGTAGGCGGGACCAACGAGTACGGGCGTTCCGCCGAGGTCCGAAGATGCTCTGCACGGTCCGAATCCTACGAATGGACCTGGCCGACAGGTGCGACGGGTATCGCACGCCCGTTCGGCCCAAGCCCGGTCGGGCTCAGCCGGGTTCCTCGCTGCCGAGGCCGCCGGCGGACTCGCTGAACCCCAGCGCGAGCTGTTGGATGATCTCCGCCCGGGACTCGCCGGTCGCCATGCCCAGCGCCGCGATCAGTCGCTCCTCGACGAGCCAGTGCACGGTGGCCTGCCGGTTGAACATCTCCCCGATCGCGGCGGTGAACGCGGCCAGTTGCTGCTGGTCCCGCCGGGTCACCCGGGTCTCCAGCGAGATGTCGAAGCTGCGCCGGCCGATGGACCTGGTGAACACCTCGGCGGCGCCGCCAGCGGTCTGGCCCCGCTCGCCCATCAGCGTCAGCACCGCGAGCCAGTCGTCGAGCAGCTCCCGCGACGACGGCACCGCTATCCCGTCAGCCTCACTCACGCTGAATCCCCCACGTCGTTCGTGCCCCCGGTGCCATTGTCACTCACGGGCCCCACACCCGCTTTCGTCGCCGCACACCCGCCGCTGCGGGTGTGCGGCGACCAGAGCGGGTGTGCGGTGGACGAGCTGGGCTATTGAGCTGGCCGCCGATCTCGCCGGGGCACAGACTGGGGCCCATGAGCAGGCCGATCAGCAGGCCCGTCAGCAGGCCGATCAGCACTGAGGGGGGCCGCGCGCCGGTCGGGCGGACCGCCGAGCCGCCGGATGTGCCGCACCGGCTGGCCGCGCAGATCGGGTTCATCGTCGAGGTCGACGCGCTGAAGACGGTGCTGCGGCGCAGTCCGCTGATCGCCGCCGAGCGCCGGGAGAACGACGCCGAGCACTCCTGGCACCTCGCCCTGATGGTCACCGTGCTCGCCGAGTACTCCGACGTGCCGCTCGACGTCGGCCGCACCACGCAGCTCGTCCTGCTGCACGACCTGGTGGAGATCTACGCCGGCGACACGTTCCTCTACGACGCGGCCGGCGCGGCCGACCAGCAGCGCCGCGAGCAGGCCGCGGCGGACCGGCTGTTCGCCCTGCTGCCCGCCGACCAGGCGGCGCGGTTCCGGGCGCTGTGGGACGAGTTCGAGGAGCGGCGGACGCCGGAGGCGCGGTTCGCCAAGGCGATGGACCGGCTCCAGCCGCTGCTGGCCAACTTCCACAACCAGGGCGGCACCTGGCGCACACCCGGTGTCACCAGCGCCGTCGAGCGCGACCACATGGCCGTCATCGCCGACGCCTCCACCCCGCTCTGGGACTACGCCCAACAGCTCATCGAGCACGCCGCCGACCAGGGCTGGATCGCCGCGGGTCAGACCTCGTGAGTGGTAATGGTCGCTATAGCGACCATTACCACTCACGGGGGTGCAACAGGACCGTCAGCCGAGGCCGTTCTTGCTGAGCCAGCCCTTCGCCACGGTGGCCGAGTCCGGCTTGTCCGGGGCGTTGAGCTGGCGGTTCAGCTCCACCAGTTCGGGCGTGGTGAGCTTGGCCGAGATCGCGTTCAGGATCTGCTTGACCTGGTCGGTCGCCTTCGCCGAGTTGATCAGCGGAACGACGTTCTGGGCGGCGAAGTTGTTCTTCGGGTCCTCCAGCGCCACGAGATTGTTTTCCTCGATGGCCGGGTTGGTGGTGAAGATGTCCGCGGCCTGGATCGTGTTGTCGACCAGCGCCTTGACGGTCACCGGGCCGGTGTCCAGCGACAGGTACGACTTGAACGCGCAGTTGTAGGTCTTCTGGATGCCGGGAGTGCCGTCCGGGCGGGTCGCGAACTCCGACGGGCCGCCGACCACGAGCTCCCCGCAGTGCGGCGCCAGGTCGGCGATCGTCTTCGCGTTGTACTTGTCGGCCAGAGCCTTGGTGACGACCACCGCGTCCTTGTCCTCCGCGGCCGACTTGTCGAGCACGGTCAGCGGCGCCGGTACCGTCTTCTGCAGCGCGGCGTACACCTCGTCCGCCGAGCTCTGCGTCGCCTGCGGGTTCAGGTACTGCAGCAACGTCCCGGTGTACTCCGGGATCAGGTCGATCGAGCCGTCCTTGAGCGCCGGGATGTAGGTCTCCCGGCTGCCCAGCGGCGGCGTCTGGTTGATCTTGACGCCCTTGGCCTGCAGGGCCTCCGCGTAGATCGTGGCCAGCAGCGTGCTCTCCGAGAAGTTGGCAGAGCCGATCTTGATCGTGTCGCTCGGCGCGGGTGCCCCGCCGCTCGGGCCGTTGTCCAGCGGGCCGCCGGAACCGCCGCCGCCGCACGCCGCCAGGCCCAGCGTCGCGGCCGTGGCGGTGAGGGCGATCAGGGTGCGTCTCATGTCTTCACTCCGGCCATCTCGGGGGTAGGTCGGTCCGTCGCGGCGGACCGCGGCGGCTCGTTCGGTTCGGTGGGGGGCCTGACGCGGGTGCTGGCGGCCCGCAGCCCCGGGGACACCACGGCGTGCTGCACGGCGGCCAGGATGCCCTCGACCACCAGCGCGAGGATCGCGACGAGCACCGCGCCGGCGGCCATCTCGACGTAGATGTGCCGGTGCAGCCCGTCGATCAGGTAGCGGCCGAGGCCGCCGTAACCGACGTACGCGGCGATCGCGGTCGTCGCGATCACCTGGAGGGTGGCCGCGCGAAGCCCGCCGAGCAGCAGCGGCAGCGCGTTCGGCAGCTCCACCTGCAGCAGCACCTCGCGCTCCCGCATGCCGACCCCGCGAGCGGCGTCCACCACCGACCGGTCCACATTGCTGACGCCGGCGTAGGTGCCGGCCAACAACGGCGGGATCGCCAGCACGAGCAGCGCCACCATCACCGGGATCAGGTGCACGCCGGCCAGCAGCACCAGCAGGATCAACAGGCCGAAGTCGGGCAGCGAGCGGAGCCAGTTGGCCAGGCCCACGATCAGGAAGCCGCCCCGCCCGGTATGCCCGACCAGGGCACCGATCGGCACCGCGATCACGATGGCGAGCACGAGTGCCAGCGCGCTGTAGTAGAGCTGTTCGAGCACCCGCACCGGGATGCCGTCCGGACCCGACCAGTGCGCGGGGTCGGTGAACCAGCCGATGAGGTTCATGCGGTCCTCCCGGCGCGGCCGCCGACCCGACTCCACGGCGTCGCAAAGTGCCCGAGCCCGACCAGCAGCGCATCGGCGACCAGGGCCAGCAGCATGGACAGCACGATGCCGGTGATGATCTCGGTCGGGAAGCTCCGGTCGAAGCCGTCGGTGAACAGCTGGCCCAGCCCGCCGACGCCGATCGCCGCGCCGACGCTGACCAGGCTGATGTTGGACACCGTGGCCACCCGCAGCCCGGCGATCAGCACCGGCACCGCGAGCGGGAACTCCACCGAGACGAAGCGCCGGGTGGGGCGGAAGCCCATCGCGGTGGCGGCGGCCACCACCATCGCCGGCACGGCGGCCAGCGCGTCGGCGACCGAACGGACCAGCAGCGCCACCGTGTAGATGGCGAGCGCGACCACGACGTTGATCGGGTCCAGGATCCGGGTGCCGAGAATGATCGGCAGCACGATGAACAGCACCAGCGACGGCACGGTGTAGAGCACCCCGGCGGACGGGATGAGGATCGCCCTGGCAATCCGCGACCTGCTGGCGAGCCAGCCCAGCGGCACGGCCAGCACCAGACCGATCAGCACCGGCAGCAGCGACAGGATCAGGTGCTCGCCGAGCAGGCCGAGGATCAGGCTGCCATTGCGCGGGATCCAGCCCCAGATCACGCGGCGTCCTCGCCGTCCCGGGCGGCGGCCAGCCGGGCCAGCACGTCGTCGGCGGTGACCGAGCCGACCGCGGCGCCGCCGGCGTCCACGGCGACGCCCAGCCCGGACGGCGAGCTCAGTGCCGCGTCCAGCGCGACCCGCAGCGAGTCGGCGTCGGTGTTGTACAGCGAGCCGCCGGCGACCAGCTGCTCGGCGATGATCGGGGCGTCCTCGGCGGGCAGCTCGGTGCCCTTGACCCAGCCCTGCGGGCGGCGCTCGGCGTCGACCACCAGCGCCCAGTCGGCGCCCAGCTCGGCCCGCGCCGCCGCGCCAGAGCTGCCCAGCGCCACGGTGCGCAGCTCACCGATCGGCAACCCGTCGCCGGAGCGGAAGCCCAGCCCCCGGTAGCCGCGGTCGCGGCCGACGAAGCCATCCACGAAGTCGTCAGCAGGGCGGGCCAGCAGCGCGCCGGGCGCGTCGTACTGGGCCAGGATGCCGCCGACCCGGAACACCGCGACCTTGTCGCCGAGCTTGATCGCCTCGTCGATGTCGTGGGTGACGAACACGATCGTCTTGCCCAGCTCAGCCTGCAGCCGCAGCAGCTCGTCCTGCAGGCTCTCCCGGACCACCGGGTCCACCGCGCTGAACGGCTCGTCCATCAGCAGCACCGGCGGGTCGGCGGCCAGCGCCCTGGCCACCCCGACACGCTGCTGCTGCCCGCCGGAGAGCTGCGAGGGGTAGCGCTTGGCCATCTCCGGGACCAGCCCGACCAGCTCCATCAGCTCGGCCGCCCGCTCCCTGGCCCGCTTCTTGTCCCAGCCGAGCAGCACCGGCACGGTGGCCACGTTGTCCAGGATCGTCCGGTGTGGAAAGAGCCCGGCCTGCTGGATCACGTACCCGATGCCCCGGCGCAGCTGCGCCGGATCGCCGGCCATGATGTCCTTGCCGTCCACCAGGATGGTGCCCGAGGTCGGCTCGATCATGCGGTTGATCATCCGCAGCGAGGTGGTCTTCCCGCAACCGGACGGGCCGACGAACACCGTGATGCCACCCGACTCCACCTGCAGATCCAGGCTGTCGACCGCCACGGTCCCGTCAGGGAAGCGCTTGGTCACTCCCCGGAACTCGATCATCCGGGCGTCTCCCGTCCTCGCCGACAGCGCCTTGCCGGCCGCCGGGATGCCACAGGCTAACCCGATCGGGTCAGCAGGGCGAGCACCCTTTCACTACGGTCGGGTTGACGATTCGCCCGGCCCGCGACCGGGGCCGGCGCCGGTTCCGAAGCCGGGTCCGCCGGCCGAATCCGGTCGCGCACCCGGCTCGGCCGCCCCCGGTTCGTCGCTGTCGCGGTGGGACAACAGGCTGGCCAGCAGGTCGGCGATCGGGGTGGCGAAGGCGTCCGGCGTCGCGTCGAAGCCGCCGAGCGGCCCGGGGCTGGCCGGTGCCGAGCCCATCGACCCGGCCGGCCGGGTCGGGTCCGCCGGGATCTTCTCGAACGTCCTGGTCGCTTCCGGGTCGTCGCTGCCTCGGGGGGGCCGGCCCCGGCCGCCGCGGGCCGAACCGCCCGGGGCCATCGGACCCGGTGCCTGCTTGGCCGGTGCCTGCTTGACCGGTGCCGCGTTGGCCGGTGTCTGCTTGGCCGGTGCCGCGTTGGCCGAGGGAGTCTTGCGCGAGGCTGAGCCGGGTCCGGCCGGTGACTTGTCGGACGGTGCCTTGTCGGGCGGCGCCTTGTCGGGCCGGGCCGGGCCGGCGGCGGGCCGGGTCACCCGGGTCGAGTCGGTGGGCAGGGCCATGGTGGACAGCGCGTCCGGCGCCGCGGTGGGCTCGCCGGCCGGCACCGGCATCGCGGGGCCGGCCAGCAGGGTACGGAACGCGGCCGGCTCCATCGCCTTGGCGAACAGCCAGCCCTGGTAGGCGTCCACGCCGAGGCCGCGCAGCAGGTGGAACTGCTCGGCGGTCTCCACGCCCTCGGCCACGCAGTACCGACCCATCGCGGCGGCCATCTGGACGACCGCCCTGGCCACCGCGAAGTCGGCCGGGTCGGAGTCGATGTCGCGGACGAAGGTGCGATCCACCTTGACGATCTGGGCTGGCAGCTCCTTGATCCGGGACAGCGAGGAGTACCCGGTGCCGAAGTCGTCCACCGCGAACCGGACGCCCCGCCCGGCCAGCTCGCTCATCGCGGCGAGGGTGCGCTGCGGCAGCGCCACCAGGCTCGTCTCCACCAGCTCGAGCACCAGCCGGTCGCCGGCCAGTCCGCTGGTGGCCAGCGCGGCGCGCACGGTCGGCAGGAAGTCCGGGTCGCCGGGCAGCAGGCCGGCCAGGTTGACCGCGACGCCGACCGGGCGGCGCAGGTGCACCGGCCAGGTCGCCGCCTCCTTGGTGGCGCTGCGCAGCACCCACTCGTCCAGGTCGCGCATCAGGCCGCCGCGCTCGGCCACCGGGATGAAGTCGCCGGGGAAGAGCATGCCGCGCTCCGGGTGCGGCCAGCGGATCAGCGCCTCGGCGGAGCGGATCGCGCCGTCCGGGCCGACCACCGGCTGGTAGTGCAGCACCAGCTGGTCGCTGGCGATCGCCTCGCGCAGCTCGTCCTCCAGCCGCAGCTGGTGGTTGGCCTTCGTGGCGGTGTCGGCGGTGACGAAGCCCAGCTGGCCGGCGCCGCGCACCTTCGCGTCGTACATGGCCGCGTCGGCGAACCGCAGCAGGTCCTCCGCGCTGCTCACCCCACCGAGCCCGTCGCCGTCGGCCGGTGTGGCCACCCCGATCGCGGCGGACACCCGCACCGGCTGGCCGTCCACCTCGACCGGCCCGCGCAGCACGGCGGCCACCGACTCGGCCAGCCTCGGCACCCCGCCGACCGCCGCGACGTCGTCGCAGACCACCACGAACTCGTCGCCGGACAGCCGCGCCGGCGAGCAGCCGATCGGCAGCTCGCGCTGCAGCCGGGCGGCCAGCATGATCAGTACCTGGTCGCCGGCGGCGTGCCCGAGCGCCGTGTTCACCCGCTTGAAGTCGTCCAGGTCGCAGCAGAGCACGGCCAGCTTGTGCCGGTCCGGGCCGGCCAACAGCCGGCCGATCCGGGCGGTCACCGAGGACCGGTTGGGCAGCCGGGTCAGCTCGTCGTGGGTACCGGCGATGCGCAGCACGTCCGCCGCGCGGCGCCGCTCGGAGATGTCGGTGAACACCACCAGCCAGAACGGCCGGCCGTCGTCGCCGATGGACACGGTCACCGAGAGCTCACACCAGACCGAGGTGCCGTCGGCGCGCCGGATGGCGTACTGCGGCACCCGGTAGCCGTGCTGCGCGCCGGGCCGGACCACCCGCAGGAACGCCAGCTCCGGGCTGCCGGACGGGCCGCCGACCGGGTCCACCGAGAGGCCTCGGGCGGACACCCCGCGCAGCTTCTCGCCGGGGATGCCGAGCAGCGCGCAGAGCGCCCCGTTGGCGTCGACCAGGTGCCCGGTGCGGTTGAACACGCCGACGCCGAGCGGTGCGATGGACACCAGGTCCAGGTAGCGCTGGGTGGCCCGGCCCATCCGCTGCTCGGCGTGGCGCAGCTCGGTGATGTCCTGCACGGTGCCGACCAGCCGGGTCGGCGAGCCCTCGGCGTTGCGCTCCACGGTGGCCCGGCAGCTGAGCACCCGCTCGGCCGGCGGCGCGGTGCGGTGCTCGATGTGGTGCGAGTCGCCCCGGGGCACCTCGGCGCCCTCACCGGCGGCGCGCTGGGTCTTGTCCCGCAGCGTGGCGCACAGCAGTGCGACCTGCTCCAGCTCGATCGGCCCGCTGGGCTGGGCGTCCGGCGCGATGCCGACCTCGCGGTACAGCTCCATCAGCGCCTGGCCCCGGTGCAGCGAGCCGGTGCGCAGGTCGTAGCTCCAGTTGCCGACCCTGGCCAGCTTGCGCAGCTCGGCGAGCTGGCGCTCGTGGTCGTCGCGGCTGGTCACCGGGGGTGCCACGTCGGTGGTGTCGACCAGCATCACGGCGCGCAGGCCGGCCAGCGGGCCGAGCTCCGGCAGCACCCAGCGCACCACGCGGACCCGAGCCAGCGCGCCATCCGGGCGGACCAGGCGGGCGTCGTTGTCCGGGCCGACCAGCAGCTGCCCCAGCGGCCGGCCGACCACGCCGTCGGTGGCGGAGGGCTGGCGCGGGTCCCGCCCGGCCATCCGCAGCAGCGCCGCGTTGACCCGCACGACCCGGTCCGAGGCGTCACAGAGCAGGGTCGGCGCGGCCGGCAGCGGCAGCGCCTCGACCGCGCTCGGCGCGGCGCCCGTCGGCACGGCACCCGTGGCAGCGGTACCCGTCGGCGCGACGCCCAGCCGGCCGGCACCCGTCGATCCCAGCGGGCCGCCCAGTCCCACCGAGCTACCGAGGTCCGAGGATCCGCTGAGCCCGGCGGCGGCGCTGGACGGGGCGAACCCGGCCCCGAGGGAGCCAACGGACCCGAAGGAGCTGCTCAGCCCGGCCGGCGAGTCGGGCACCGAGGAGCGCCACGGGCCGGCGATCGCGTTCGGCAGGGAGTCGGCGACCTGGCTCGGCACGAGCCCGGAGTGGCTGCCCTCGAAGCGGCGGTTGGCCTCCGGCGCCAGCCGCGCCGAGCCGCCTCGTCCCGCCGGTCCGATGCCCCGACGGGGATCGAGCCACTGTCCGAGGTCGGCCACCCGCTGTCCCCTCACGATCCGAATTCACGCCCCCGTGGGCGTTGTCATGCGGACCAACGAGCGATCCGGGTAGACGATCCGGGGCTGTCACTCTTGTGGGGGACTATCAAATCCCCAGATTCCCTAGTGCCCCAACACGCTGTGTCACATTGTGTGACCTTCTGCAAAAAAGCCCAGGTGAGAGGCTTTCAGGTGGCTACTGTACGTGATAAGCGGCACCCTCACCAGTCACAAGCCGGCCACCCGAATGCTCCGTCGCGACCGGCCGCGACGCCCGGAACGGCGCTGTGTGGGCCGCTACACAGCAGAAAGACGGCCCCGCCTGCGACAAATCGCGGCGGGGCCGTCCTGGTGACGCTGTGTGTCGAGATCTCCGCCTAAGTGACGGTTGGCCTAACCGACTGGTCCGATCAGGCGGGCGGCGCGCCGCCGGTCACGCGGGCTGCGCGGCGCGGCTCAGCCGGGCTGCTCGCCGGCCGCCCGAGCCACCGCGCTGGCCACCGTAGCGGCCACCCGAGGGTCGAACGGGCTGGGCACGATCCGGTCCGCCGCCAGGTCGTCACTGGCCACCGCGAAGATCGCGTCGGCGGCGGCGAGCTTCATCCGCTCGGTGATCCGGGTGGCGCCGGCGTCCAGCGCGCCCCGGAACACCCCGGGGAACGCCAGCACGTTGTTGATCTGGTTCGGGAAGTCGCTGCGCCCGGTGGCCACGATCGGCGCGTACCGGGCCGCGACCTCCGGGTGCACCTCCGGGTCCGGGTTGGACAGCGCGAACACCATCGGCTCCGGCGCCATGGTGGCCAGCAGCGCCTCCGGCAGCGTCGCGCAGGACAGCCCGATGAACACGTCCGCGCCGGCCAGTGCGGTGGCCACGTCGCCGGCGAGCCGGCGCGGGTTGGTGCGCCCGGCCAGGTCGGCCTTGACGACGTTCATGCCGGGGCGGCCGGGCACCAGGATGCCCTTCGAGTCCAGCACCGTGATGTCGGTGACGCCGGCCGCCAGCAGGATCTCCGCGCAGGCCACGCCGGCCGCGCCGGCCCCGGTGATGACCACCTTCAGCGGCTCCAGCCGGCGCTGCTGCACGGCGCAGGCACCGCGCAGCGCGGCCAGCACCACGATCGCCGTGCCGTGCTGGTCGTCGTGCATGACCGGGCAGTCCAGCGCCTCCACCAG
>Ga0137415_10001437_pt1 | contig 23566 bp, 24 predicted proteins | sample CZODoug3_1_1_16f_FD_183082 | JGI IMG/M metagenome (GOLD analysis project Ga0137415, IMG submission 183082) | Vadose zone soil fungal communities from Angelo Coast Range Reserve, California, USA - CZODoug3_1_1_16fungal (Hybrid Assembly) | ecosystem: Environmental > Terrestrial > Soil > Vadose...
GTCGCCTTCGTGGGCATGAGCGGCGCCGGCAAGTCGACGCTGATGGATCTCCTGCCGCGCTTCCACGACGTCAGCGCCGGGCGCATCACGCTGGACGGCCACGACCTGCGCGAGCTCACGCAGGCCTCGCTGCGCGCGCAGATCGCGCTCGTCACGCAGGACACGTTCCTGTTCAGCGACTCCATCTACTACAACATCGCCTACGGGCGGCCCGACGCGGCGTTCGCCGACGTGGCGCGCGCCGCGCGCCAGGCGCACGCCGAGGAGTTCATCCTCGCCTGTCCCGAGGGCTACGACACGCTGGTGGGCGAGCGCGGCGTGCGGCTGTCGGGCGGGCAGCGCCAGCGGCTGGCCATCGCCCGCGCGTTCCTGAAGGACCCGCCCATCCTCATCCTCGACGAGGCGACCTCCGATCTCGACGCCGAGAGCGAGTTCATGGTGCAGCAGGCGCTGGCCGACCTCATGCGCGGCCGCACCGTGCTCGTCATCGCGCATCGCCTGGCCACCGTGCGCAACGCCGACCGCATCGTCGTCGTTCACGAGGGGCGCATCGCCGAGGTCGGCCGCCACGACGAGCTGATCGCGCAGGATGGCCTCTATCGCCGCCTCTACGCGCTCCAGATGGAGGGCATCGCGGGCTGAGCCGTGTCTTCCGCCGCCGGACGGCGTAAGTACATCCGCCGGCAGACGATCCGCTGGTAATCTGTCTCCATGCTCGCCTCCTGGGGACGCGTGGTCCACCGGCTGCGATGGTGGCTCGTGGCCCTGTCGCTGCTGCCGCTGGCGCTCTGGCTCGGCGTCACGCCCGGTGAGCGGCTCGACGAGTCGGTGGTGCCGCCCGAGATGGAATCCGTGCGCGCGGTGCGGATCCTCGACGAGGAGCTGGCACCGCGGCCGCCGTCCTTCGGCCTGATCTTCAGCAGCGCGACGCTGCGCGCCACCGATCCACGCTTCGTCGCCGAGGTCCGCCGCGCGCTCGCCCCGCTGCGCGGCGACCCCCGCGTGGCACGGATCCGCACGCCGTGGGACGGGCCGGCGCCGGACCCGCGCTCCATCTCCGCCGACGGCCGGCGCGCCGCCGTGATGGTGGAGCTGGTGGGTCGCGCGCCGGCGTTCGCGTCGATGGTGGTGCCGTCGGCGCCGCCGGAGCTCTATCCCACGCTGCGCCAGCGCGTGCGCTCCGACGCGCTCGAGATCCTGCCCTTCGGTCCCATGGCCCTGAACCACGACTTCACCGAGATGGTGAAGGACGACCTGCGGCGCGCGGAGCTGGTCGTGCTGCCACTCGTGCTCGTGTTCCTCGTCATCGTGTTCGGCTCGGTGGTCGCGGCCACCCTGCCGCTGGCCGTGGGCCTCCTCGGCGTCGCCGCCGGCATGGCCGTCACCGGCATCCTCGCGCGGGTGATGCCGGTGTCGGCGTACGCGGCCAACGTCGTGTCCATGATCGGCCTCGGCGTGGCCATCGACTACTCGCTCTTCGTCGTCAGCCGCTACCGCGAGGAGCTCGCCGCGCACCCGCCGGCGCAGGCGCTCGCGCGCACGCTGGCCACCGCGGGCCGCACCGTCGTGTTCTCGGGCATGACGGTGGGCATCGGCCTGCTCGGCATGATCCTGCTGCGCATGGGCAGCGTGAGCACGATCGGCATCGCGAGCACGGTCGTGGTGGGGTTCGCCGTCCTGTACAGCCTCACCCTGCTGCCCGCGCTGCTCGCGATCCTGGGCCCGCGCGTGAACGCGCTGCCGCTGTGGCGCCGGCCTGCGCGGGCCGGCGGGCGGTCCGACATCTGGCACCGACTGGCCGCGGCCGCCATGGCCCGGCCCTGGCACGTGCTGGTGCCGGTGGCGGTCATCCTCGTCGTGCTCGGGCTGCCATTCCGCCACATCCATCTCGGCACCCCGGACATCTCGACGCTGCCGGACAACGCGGAGTCACGCCACGGCCAGGAACTGCTCGCGCGCGAGTTCCCGCAACTGGAGCCGAACAGCATCGTCATCGTGCTGCGCTATCCCGACCAGGCGGGCCTCACCCCGGCACGCGTCGACGAGCTGATGGCGCTGAGCCGCTGGCTGCGCAGCCAGCCCGGCGTCACGCGCGTGGACAGCGTGGTCGATCTCGATCCGCGCATCACGCGCGAGCAGTACCAGCAGATGGCCTCAGCACCGCGCGAGATGCTGCCGCCGCCGCTGCGCGAGGCCTTCGAGCGCATGGCGGGGCCGCGCGTGGCCGTGCTGGTCGCGCAGACGCCGCTCGCCGTGGACAGTCAGGAGGCGCGCGCCCTCGTGCAAACGGTCCGCCGCCACCACCCGCCCGTCGCCGCCGAGCTGCTGGTCACCGGACGCACGGCGTACGACGTGGACTTCGTCGCCCTGGTCGTCCGCGTGGCGCCGGGCGCGGTGGCCTTCGTGCTGGCGGCGACGTACGTCGCGCTGTTCCTGCTGCTGGGCTCCGTGCTGTTGCCGCTCAAGGCCGTGGTCATGAACTGCCTGTCGGTCACCGCGTCGTACGGCGCGCTCGTGTGGATCTTCCAGGACGGACACTTCAAGGACTGGCTCGGCTTCACGCCGGGCCCGATCGAGCCGGTGATCCCGCTCATCATGTTCTGCGTGCTGTTCGGGCTGTCGATGGACTACGAGGTGCTGCTGCTGAGCCGCACCCACGAGGAATTCGAGCGCACGCACGACAACGATCGCGCCGTGGTGGCCTCGCTCGCCGCCACGGGCCGGCTCATCACCGGCGCCGCGCTCATCATGGCCACCGTCTTCTTCGGCTTCGGCGCCGCGCGCGCGGTCATGATCAAGGAGATGGGCATCGGCATGGGGATCGCGATCGTGATGGACGCCACGGTGATCCGCGCGCTGCTCGTGCCGGCGACGATGCGCCTGCTCGGCGACTGGAACTGGTGGGCGCCGGGGCCGCTCAAGCGGCTGTGGCAGCGCCTGCGGCTGCCCGCCCACGCGCTGTAGCGCGCGCGTTATTTCCGGTGGCTGCTCGACAACGCGGTCGCGAGACCGAGGCCGATGTAGATCGTGCCCGGAATCCAGCGTCGCGTGAGGGCCAGGCCCCGCCGCGCGCGCAGCCACGGCGCGGCTGCGCCGGCCGTCAGCGCGTAGAAACCGTCGGTGACCATGCCGAGCGCGTGACGATACACAGGACGGCCGGTCCCGGCGTCAGCAACAGCACGAGCGCCGCCGCGACGAACAAACCCAGGCTCGACGGATCGGGCAGCGCGACGTCCACGTGCGCCGCTATTTTTCGCGGAAGCGGTTGACGATGGGCAGCCGCCAGTCGCGACCGAAGGCGCGCGGCGTGATCTTGACGCCGATCGGACCCTGCCGCCGCTTGTACTCGGCGGCGTCGATCATGCGGACGACCTTGCGGACGGTCTCGGGCGCGAAGCCCTGGGCGATGAGATCGGCGACGCCGCGGCTGTCCTCGACGTAGGCCTCGAGGATCGCGTCGAGCACGTCGTAGGGCGGCAGCGTGTCCTGGTCCTTCTGCTCGTGCCGCAGCTCGGCCGACGGCGCGCGCTCGATGACGGACCCGGGAATCACGGGCTTGCCCGCGCGCACGTTGACGTGGCGCGAGAGCTCGTAGACCAGCGTCTTCGGCACATCCTTGATCACCGCGAAGCCGCCCGCCATGTCGCCGTAGAGCGTGGAGTAGCCCACGCCGATCTCGCTCTTGTTGCCCGTGGTCAGCACGAGCCAGCCGAACTTGTTCGACAGCGCCATGAGCAGCGTGCCGCGGATGCGCGCCTGGATGTTTTCCTCGGTGACGTCTTCCTTGAGGCCCTTGAATGGCTGCGCGAGCGACTTCAGGAAGCCCTTGAAGACCGGCGTGATCGGCAGCCTCAAGAAGTCGATGCCGAGGTTCTTCGCCAGCCGCCGCGCGTCGTCGCGCGTGCCCCGCGAGGAGAAGGGGGAGGGCATGGTGACGCCGGTCACGTTCTCGCGGCCGAGCGCTTCCACCGCCACCGCCGCCACCAGCGAGCTGTCGATGCCGCCGGAGAGCCCGATGACCACGCGCTTGAAGCCGTTCTTGCGCACGTAGTCGCGGGTGCCGAGCACGAGCGCCTGGAACACCTCGTCCACGCGCGACAGCGGCTCGGCCATCTGCGCCGGCGCCGGCGGCGGCGCCGTCTCGCGGGCGGGCAGCGGCGGCAGACTGATCCGCGGCGCGCTGGCGACGTCGAGCGTTTCCTTGCGGCGCCGAGAGTCTTGCAGCCGCGCCCGGAAGACCGCGTCGAGATCGAGGTCCGCGGTGACCATCTCCTCGACGAACTGGCGCCCGCGCGCCACCGTCTCCCCGTGCGGATCGACGATCACGCTGGCGCCGTCGAACACCAGCTCGTCCTGGCCGCCCACCATGTTGACGAACGCCAGCCAGACGACGTCGTCGGCGGCGCGCGTGGCGATCATGCGCTCGCGGAAGCGCGCCTTGCCCGCGTGGTACGGCGAGCCGTTGATGGTCACGATCAGCTCGGCGCCGGCCAGCGCCTGGGTTGTCGTCGGCCCCGTCGGGTACCAGATGTCCTCGCAGACGTTGACGGCCACGCACGTCTGGCCGAACGAGAAGACCGACGCCTCGCGTCCCGCCTGGAAATAGCGGTTCTCGTCGAAGACGCCGTAGTTCGGCAGGTACTGCTTGTGGTAGACGCCGGCCAGGGTCCCGTCGTGGATGACGGCGGCGGCGTTGAAGAGGTCCTGGCGCTTGTCCACGCAGCCGACGACGGCGGTGAGGCCGCGCGCCGCCTTCGTCACGTCCGCCAGCGCGGCCAGGTTGGCCTCGATGAAGGCGGACTTGAAGAGGAGATCCTCGGGCGGGTAGCCCGTGATCGCCAGCTCGGGGAACGCGACGAGGTCGGCGCCGAGCGCACGCGCCTGCGCGAGACCGTCCGTGATGCGCCGGGTGTTGCCCTCGATGTCCCCGACGGTCGGGTTGATCTGGGCCAGGCTCACACGGAAGCGCCGCATGCCGGTATTGTAACCGCCGGGTCGTAGGGCCCGCACCGAATCCCGCGCATGTAGCCCGATCGTCCCGGCACGGAGAGGCCGGCGCGGTGCGGCCGCGGCAGCCGGCCCGTCACCCGCGGGTGGTCACCTTTCGCGGTTTGCTGGGACAGTCCACGACGATCCAGAATTCATCCTCGCTGAGAATCGGGTGCGGCACGAGGCAGGCTGGGCACATCGCGGTGTCGGTCTTCGTCTCGAAGACTGGATCGTCGAAGCTCATAGGGTTCCTACACGCACTCAGCGTGCCAAACCAGCTCCGGCTCCAGCATCTCCGCAAGGCCGCGACAATCAACAACGATGGTTGCAGGGTTGCGTGGCCATCGGCTCGCGCCTGTGAAGCACTCGTGCACAGCGGTAAGGCAGGAGCTCCCGTCGATACCGAGTCAACGCGCACCTGGAGCCCCCGCACGTTGGCGCGGTTTCGCTACCCGGACGACGTCGCCGGGTGCCTGCCCTCATCGCGCCCCAGACCCGGCCAGTGGCCGTTGGTCGTCGCGGTGTTCTTGATGCTGCCGGCAACGCCGAGAGACCGTACGGCGCTTGCCGCGGGCGTGAACACGTCGGAGACGCCCAGCGGTCCGCTGAATTGTAGGTAGGTCGCTATCGAGGCGACGACGACGCGTGCCTCCACGGTGACCAGGTCGATGCCGACGAGCGAGACGCGGACCCAGGCGTCGATCACGATGCCCTTGTCGAGCACTCGATCGAGGACGTCGATAAGACTGGCGCCACCAGGGGCTCGCTCGATCTTCATAGCGCGCTCGTGGCTCGATTCCGCGGGGCCGTGAGGCACGCGCCGACCTCGCGCGCGAGCTGCTCGGGGAAGCAGGGCTTCATGACCATGTTCAGGTAGAGCGCGTACATCTCGCGCGTGTCGCCGTTGTCGTCGGCAATGAGGACACGGGGCGCGGTCTCGGAGGGTCGCTGGTCGCGCACAACTAAAATATCGTAGACATACCTACAGAGCGGAGTCGAGATGGAAAAAAATTTCCTACGGAGGCGCGCCGCCACGCGCTGTGCAACGACGTTCACAGGGACGAAGGGATAAGGTCTGAACCGCCGATGCTATGATCCCCGCATGCCGGCCAAGGTCCCGTGGCTCCCCTCCGTCATCCCGCCGGGCGCCCGTCCCGAGCGCTGCCCCAACTGCGGGCGCATGGCGCTCATCCCCTGGACGCTCCGCCGCGACAACGACACGAAGGTCGTCTTGAGAACGTGGGTCTGCACGGAGTGCCAGACCCTCGTCGAGCGCCCCGAGCCGGAGTAGCTGGCAAGCGGGCGACGAGAACGGTCCAGATGCGAGGCGACGACTGAGAGCCGCGACTGAGGCGTATGCCGCATACGCCGCAGGGAGCGGCCGAGGGAGTCGGGCCGCGGCCGCGTCGAGCGAACGAAGCAGATGGGCCGTTCTCGTCGCCCGCTAGAGCGTGTTGACGAAGTCGATCAGCTGCCGCAGGCGCGCGTACGACGAGCGGTTGAACGGCACGATCAGCCGCGGGAACTCGGGCCACTCGTCGTGCTCCTGTGGCACCGGGCCCGGCGCCTGATCCAGCGGCCCCTTGAGCACGTCCTCGAACTTCTCCTGGATCAGCGTGAGGTCGGTGTCGCGCAGCCGCTTGGTCAGCCGGAAGACGAAGTTGTCGCCGACGATGCGCGAGGAGTGGTAGACGCGGTAGAAGTTCGTCAGCTGCTCCACCGCCTGGTCCACCGTGTCGACGACCCGGTAGAACGACGTGTCGATGGGATCGATGAGGTTCTGCGCGGCGAGGGTGTCGCGCACGAAGGCGTCCCACTTCCGCCAGTACGGCGTCTGATCCGTCTCGACCAGCACCATCGGCACGATGGTCGCCTTGCCCGTCTGCATCAGCGTGAGCACCTCGAACGCCTCGTCCATCGTGCCGAAGCCCCCAGGGAAGAGCGCGATACCGCTCGCCTCCTTCACGAGGAACAGCTTGCGCGTGAAGAAGTACTTGAACGTGATGAGCTTGGGGTCGGAGGCGATCCACGGGTTCGCCTCCTGCTCGAACGGCAGCCGGATATTGAGGCCGAACGACCGCTCGCCGCCGGCGCCCTCCTGGGCGGCGCCCATGATGCCCGCGCCGGCGCCGGTCACCACCATCCAGCCCTCTTCGACCATGCGACGGCCGAACATCAGCGCGGCCATGGCCGCCGACTGGGTGGGCGCGGTGCGCGCGGAGCCGAACACGGTGACCTTGCGGACGCCGCGGTAGGGCTCGAACACCTTGTACGCGTACCGCAGCTCCTTGAGGGCCGTGTTGGTGACCTTGAGGTCGCCGGTCGGCGCGCCGTCCTCGTAGAGCTTCAGCACGGTCGTCAGCATGTGCTGGAAATAGCCGCGGCGGTCGGAGGGCACGCCGAGGACGTCGAGCAGGTCCACGATGAGGCGATTCGCTTCTTCGTTCTGTAACGCGTACCGACGATCGGGCACGATTCAGTATACGCTCAGCGCCGGCCGGTCACGGTCATCCAGAGGCCGAGGACGACGAGCCCGCCGCCGAGCGCGGTGAAGCGCGTCACCGGCTCGCCGAGGACGACGGCCCCGAGCAGGGCGCCCATCACCGGCTGCACGGTCAGGAACGGCGCCGCCCGCGCGGCCTCGACCCGCGCCAGCGCCCAGTTCCAGACGAGGTAGGCGCCGGCGGTGATCACGAGCGCCAGGTACAGCGTCCCCGCGACGGCGGACGCCGTCACGACCGGTCGCGCGCCGCCCGCCCATTCCAGCGCGGCGAGCGGGGTCATCACCAGCATGCCCCAGACGATCGAGCGCGCGGTGATCGCGGTGGCGTTGGTGTCGGTCAGCACGGTGCGACCGAGCAGCGAGTACGAGGCGTAGGCGACGCCCGACAGGATGAGAAGGATGTCGCCGCGCCAGCGCGGCAGCACCTCGCGCGTGAGGCCCGGCACGCCGTTGAGCACGACCACGACGGCTCCGGCGACCGCGAGCGCCGCCCCGCCCACCTCGCGTCGCGTCAGCCGCTCGCCGAGCAGCAGCGGGCCGAGCGCGACGAGCGTGAGCGGCTCGACGACGATCAGCAGCGCCGCGTTCGTCGCCGACGAGCCGGCGATGCCCCAGTGCGAGAGCGCGAAGGCCGCCGCGAAGCCGAGCGCGCCCATCCAGAACACGCGCGCGCCCTGGCCGGGTGGCGTCTGCCGGCTCTGCGGGACAGTGACGCGGCGGCTGAGCGGCACCAGCACGGCGGCGCCGATGACGAGGCGCAGCAGCGCCAGGATCGTGGGCGGGACGTCATCGAGGACGACGCGGGTGACGACGTAGGAGGTGGCGTAGACGACGTTGGCGGCGAGCAGCACGAGGGAGGCGAATCCCATCCCGAGAGCATACGGTCACCGGCCCGCCGCCGCCTCCCCCCTGAGGGTCATGCACGTGCTCGTCGCGTGCGCCACCAGCCGATCCTTCGCGTCGCGCACGTGGCACTCCACGAGGCCGACGGTGCGTCCGCCCGAGATCACGCGTCCCTCGGCGCGCAGCTTGCCCGTCCACACGGGCTTGACGAAGTTGATCTTGAGCTCCAGCGTCGTGAACGTCTCGCCCTCCTCGAGCCGCGCCGCATAGGCGATGCCCATGGCGGCATCCGCGATGTCGGCCAGCACGCCGCCGTGCAGCGTGCCCATCGGGTTGGCGTGGCGCTCGGTCGCCTCGAACTCGACCACCGCGCGGCCGGGCTCGACCGACGCGAGGCTGAAGCCGAGGAGTGTGGCGATCGGCGGCGGCGGCACCTCGCCGCGCATCAGCTGCCCCAGGACGTCGAGCATCTTAGCCATGAGGCCTCCGCCAGCCGCCGCCCTTGACCGCGGACAGAAGCGTGACGCCGAACAGCACGAACGCGAGCGCGATGACGACCGACAGCGCTCTCGGTCCGCCGCCGAGCCAGTGGATGGTCAGCGATCCGCCCACGGCGGCGAGCATCAGCCGCACGAACCCGGCGACGAGCGGCCACAGCACCCGCCCGGCGCCCTGCGAGGCAAAGTACAGCGCGAGCCCGAGGCCGAAGAATCCGTAGCTCGGCCCCACCACGCGCAGGTAGGCGCTGCCGGCGGCGACGACGGCGGGATCGCGCGTGAAGAGGCCCATCCAGACGCCGGGAAAGAGCGCGGCCGCGAGCCCGATCGTCTCCGTCAACGCGAACGCCATCGCGCCGCCGACGAGCGCGATGCGCCGCGCCCGCGCCAGCTGACCGGCGCCGACGTTGGTGCCGACCATCGTCACCAGCGCCGAGCCGAGTCCGAACACCAGGGGGATCTGCAGATATTCGAGACGGGCGCCGGTGCCGTAGCCGGCCAGCGCCACCGTGCCGAAGGCGCCGACGAGACCCGTGAGGACCACGACCGTGAGGTTCGTCTGGATCGTGTTGAGCGCGCCCGGCAGCCCCACCCGGAGGATGTCGCGGAACAACGCCACGCGCAGGCGGACACCGCGCACCGAGAGCCTCACGAGGTTGCGTCGCGAGCGCAGGGCCGCGAAGAGGACGAGGCTGCCCGCGGCGTAGTAGCTCACCACCGCGACGCCGGCGCCGGCGATGCCCAGCCGCGGCAGCGGTCCCCAGCCCCAGATCAGAGCGGGCGAGAGCACGACCAGGAAGGCGCCGCCCACCACGACGACGACGGCGGGCAGTCGCATGTGGCCCGCGCCGCGCAGGACACTGCCGAGCGTGTTGAAGAGCCAGACGGCGCCGGCGCCGGCGAAGACGACGTTGGAATACGTGAGCGCCGCCGCCAGCACGCCATCGGTGCCGCCCATAGCGCGATAGAGCGCCGGCCCGCCCCACAGCATGCCCACGGTGAACGCGGCGGCGAAGGCCAGCGCGATGAGGAGCCCGTGGAGCACGAGCGCGTCGGCGTCGCGCCGCCGCCCGCCCCCGAGGGCGCGCGCGATCGCGGAGGCGATCCCCACGCCCATGCCGCCCGCCGACATCGTCTGCATCAGCATGACCAGCGGGAACACGAGGGCGATGCCGGCGAGCGCGTCGCGGCCGAGCCAGCCCACGTACACCGCCTCCAGGATGTTGATCGCGGCCTGGACGGTGATGACGACGACGTTGGGCGCGGCCAGCCGCAGGAGCGTGCCGGGGATCGGCGCCTCGAGCAGCGCGCGGGTGCCCGCGGCCAGGCCCTCGGTGGCCGGGGCCGCCGGGGCGAGCGGGACGATGCCGAGGGTACCGGCCGGGGCGGCCATGACTTGTTAAATACTAGTGACTAGCGTTTCTGTCAAGGACTATACTGGCGCCGTGCCCAAGCGTTACGGCCAGCGCTGTCCGGTGGCCAAGTCGCTCGAGCTGCTCGGCGAGCGCTGGACGCTGCTCGTCATCCGCGATCTGCTCTCCGGGTCGCGGCGCTTCCAAGATCTACAGACCTCGCTCGACGGGATCGCCCCCAATGTGCTCTCGGAGCGTCTCAAGATTCTCGAGGAGCACGGCATCGTCGCCCGGGAGTTCTACTCCGAGCATCCGCCGCGTGCCGCCTACGCGCTGACGCCTCGCGGGCGGGATCTCGGGATGGTGGTGGGCGCCCTCGCCGTGTGGGGCGCGCGGCACGTCCACAAGAACGTGGCGCTCGTCCACGACGAGTGCGACGCCGCGCTGGAGCTGAAGTACTACTGCCCGAAGTGCGACACGCGGGTGAGCGGGCGCACCGTGCATCTGCGCGCGCGCAAGAAGACGGCCCGCCCGCGCCGCGCCGCCGCGCGCTGAGGTCAGGCCAGCGTGTGGCGGACGATCTTCGACTCGACCATGTAGACGACCATCTCCGCGATGTTCGTGGCGTGGTCGGCCACCCGCTCCAGGAAGCGCGAGATGAGGATCAGCCGGATGGCGCGCGGGATCGTCCGCGCGTCTTCCATCATGAAGGTCAGCAGCTCGCGGAAGATCTGCTCCTTGAGGGCGTCGACCTCGGCGTCTTCGGCGCACACGCGTCGCGCGAGCTCCGTGTCTCGCGTCACGAAGGCATCGAGGGACTCCTTGACCATGCGCTGTGATTTCTCGGCCATGCGCGGCAGGTCGATGTAGGGCTTCAGCTGCGGCTCGCGGTTCAGCTCGAGCGCGCGCTGGGCGATGTTGACGGCCTGGTCGCCGATGCGCTCGAGGTCGGTGACGATCTTCATGGCCGTGGTGATGAACCGCAGATCGCCGGCCGTGGGCTGGTGCAGCGCGAGCAGCTCGACGCACTTCTCGTCGACCTCGATGTCGTAGGCGTTGACCTGCGCGTCGCGGTCGATGACCTCCTGGGCCAGCTCGCTGTCGCGCTCGATGAGCGCGGTCATCACCCGTCGGATCTGGTCCTCGACGAGGCCGCCCATGGCGAGCAGCGTCTGCTTCAGCGCGTCGAGCTCTTCGTGGAAGTGCCGCTGCATGCCGTCCTCCGCCTCTACCCGAACCGGCCGGTGATGTAGTCCTCGGTCCGCTTGTCGTGCGGGTTCGTGAAGAGCTGCCGCGTCACCCCGAACTCCACCAGCTCACCGAGCAGCATGAACCCAGTGTAATCGGACACGCGCGCCGCCTGCTGCATGTTGTGGGTGACGATGACGATCGTGTAGCTGTTCTTCAGCTCGAGCATCAGGTCCTCGATCTTGGCGGTGGCGATGGGATCGAGGGCCGAGCAGGGCTCGTCCATGAGCAGCACGTCCGGCTCCACGGCGATGGCGCGCGCGATGCAGAGCCGTTGCTGCTGGCCGCCCGAGAGCCCGAGCGCGCTCTCGTGCAGACGGTCGTGCACCTCGTCCCAGAGGGCGGCCGCGCGCAGGCTCCGCTCCACGCTGGCCTGGAGATCGCCCCGGTTGTGCATGCCGAGGATGCGCGGGCCGTAGGCGACGTTCTCGAAGATCGACTTCGGAAACGGGTTCGACTTCTGGAACACCATGCCGACACGCTTGCGCAGCTCGGTCACATCGAGGGAGGGATCGTAGATGTCGGTGCCGCCGACGCGGATGGCCCCCTCGATGCGGACACCGTCCACCAGGTCGTTCATCCGGTTGAGACACCGCAGCAGCGTGCTCTTGCCGCAGCCGGAGGGGCCGATGTAGGCCGTGATGCGATGCTTGGGCACCGACATCGCGACGCCCTTCAGCGCCTGCTTGGTGCCGTACCAGAGACTGAGACGCTCGATCTCGACCATGGGCATCTCCATGATCGAGGCGACGGTTGCGTGCGGATTGAGCGTGACGCTCATGGCGTCTCTCCTAGACCGCCGACGTCGCGTACTTCCGGCGGAGCCGGTTGCGGGTCGCGATCGCGAACAGGTTCAGCAGCACGACGATCACCAGCAGGAGCAGCGTCGTCGCGAACACCATCGGCCGGGCGGCGTCCACGTTCGGCGACTGGAAGCCGACGTCGTAGATGTGGAAGCCGAGGTGCATGAATTTCCGGTCGAGGTGCAGCAGCGGCCAGAAGCCGTCGACGGGCAGCGCGGGCGCCAGCTTCACCACGCCCGTGATCATCAGCGGCGCCACCTCGCCGGCCGCGCGGGCCATGGCCAGGATCAAGCCGGTCAGGATCGACGGCATCACCGCCGGCAGCACCACCCTCAGCGTCGTCTCGAGCTTGGTGGCCCCCAGCGCCAGCGACGCCTCGCGCATGCCGCCGGGGATGGCGGCCAGCCCTTCCTCGGTGGCCACGATGACCACCGGGATCGTCAGCAGCGCCAGCGTCAGCGAGGCCCAGAGAATGCCGCCGGTGCCGAACGTCGGCGTGGGGAGGGCGTCGGCGTAGAACAGCCGGTCGACGACGCCGCCGACCCCGTAGATGAAGAACCCGACGCCGAACACGCCGAAGACGATCGAGGGCACGCCGGCGAGGTTGTTCACGGCGATGCGCACCGTGCTGACGAACGTGCCCTGCCTGGCGTATTCGCGCAGGTAGAAGGCGGCCAGCACGCCGAGCGGCGTGACGATGATCGACATGATCATGACCATCATGACCGTCCCGAAGATCGCGGGGAACACGCCGCCCTCGGTGTTGGACTCACGCGGATCTTCGGACACGAACTCCCAGACGTCCGTCACGTAACGGGCGGCCTTCGCGATCGGGCCCATCGCGTTCGGGAACGAGACGTCGAGCACCTGCGCGAGCGGCAGGGCCTTGTCCTTGTCGCCGTCCGCGACCACGACCATCGTCGCCGTCTGCCCGCGGCGCAGCTCGGCCAGCCGCGTCTCCAGAACCTGGTACCGCTCCTGTAGCCTCGCCAGCCGCGCCTGCAGCGCCTCGACGTCCGCGCCGGCCGTCACGCCGCGCGCCTCGAGGCCGCGCAGCCGGAGCCGGATCTTTTCCTGCTCGAAGTTGATGGCGCCGATGTCACCTTTCTCGATCGCGCGGATCTGGCGACGGAGCGCCGCCGCCGCCGGCAGCCGGCGCTCGATCTCCGGCCACGCCGCCGCGTCGCGCGCGAGGACGGCGCCCTCCTCGCGGAGCTCGGCGATACGGCCGATGAGGAGTCCCCACTCACTGCGCTCGATCACCGCGACGTCGGACGGGCGCTCGCGTCGTACGACGGCGGCCTCGTCCACCCAGACGAAGTCGGCGCCGTACAGATCGCGGTTGGCGACCTTGATCTTCTCGCGCCAGACGTCGCCCTTGCCCGGGATCCGCTCGCGATCGGCGACGGGACCGGTCAGCACCTTGCCGTCCGCGAGGGTGAGGCGCACCACCTCGGCGGGCCAGAAGAAGCCGGCGGCATTGCCGACGATGATCGCGATGAGGCCGACGACCATGATGAGCGCGGTGGCGAGCGCGCCGCCGGTCAGCCAGATGAAGGGCTCGCCGCTCCGCCAGAAGCTCCGCATCAGAGGTACCGGTACTTCCGGCGCAGCCGCAGCCGGACCATCTCGGCCGCCGTGTTGAGCGCGAAGGTCAGGCAGAAGAGCAGGAAGGCCGCGAGGAACAGAACGCGGAAGAGAGTGCCGCCCTCCGGCGCCTCCGGCAGCTCGACGGCGATGTTGGCGGAGAGCGCCCGGAAGCCGCTGAAGATGTTCCAGTCCATCACCGGGGTGTTGCCGGTGGCCATGAGCACGATCATCGTCTCGCCCACGGCACGGCCGAGGCCGATCATGATCGCCGAGAAGATGCCGGGGCTCGCCGTCGGCAGCACGATGCGCACGGCCGTCTGCCAGCGGGTGGCGCCGAGCGCGAGCGAGCCCGCGCGCAGGTGCTGGGGCACGTTGGCCAGCGAGTCCTCGGCGATCGTGAAGATGATCGGCACCACCGCGAAGCCCATCGCGACGCCGACGACGAGCGAGTTGCGCTGGTCGTAGGTGAGGCCGAGCGCCGACAGGAGCCAGCCGCGGTAGTCGCCCGCGAGCAGGCGCTGCTCGACGAGGCCGCCGAGCGACAGCGCGATCCACGCCGCCACGAGCACGACGGGGACGAGCAGGAACACCTCCGTCCCCTGGCGAAACTGGCCGCGGACGCCGACGGGCAGCGCGCGCCACGCCAGCAGCGCGGCGAGGATGAGCATCGTCTCGACCGCCGGCAGCAGGAACAGGCCGGGCACGATCCGCTCCACGGCCGGCGCCAGCCAGAGACCGGCGAGGAAGCCGAGCACGACGCTCGGCAGCGCGGCCATGATCTCGACCACCGGCTTGACGTAGCCCTTCACCGTCGGGTGCATGAACTCGCTCACGTAGACGGCGGCCAGCAGGGCCAGCGGCACCGCGAAGAGCAGCGCGTAGAACGTGCCCTTCAGCGTCCCGTAGATCAGCGGCGTCAGGCTGAACTTCGCCTCGAAGTCGTCCGTGCCGCCTGTCGACTGCCACACCCAGGCGGGCCCGCTGTAGCCCTCGTACCAGACCTTGCCGAAGAGGGTCTTGAGGGTGACCTCCGGGTGCGGGTTGTCCACGCGCCAGTCGACCACCTCACCCCGCTCGTCCAGCGCGACCACGCCGTCGGCCTTCGGCGCGAAGACCACCGCGCGCAGCGCGCGCCCCTCGCCAAACGTCAGCAGCGTCTGCCCGGAGGTGCCGTAGTGCAGCGTGAGGTGTCCGCCCGCGTCCGCGGTGACGAAGCCCTTGTCCCGGCGCGACGGGCTGATCGCGACCACGGGCGCGGCGTGTGGCTCGAAGTCGTGGACGCGCCTGAGCTCCGCCGCCCCGCCCGTCGGCGGGGGCACGACCTGCCAGCTGGAGATGGCACCGGCGGCGTCGCCGAGCACGAGCGTGCGGTCGCCGATGAGGAATGTGAGCGCGGTCACGGGCGCGCCGCCCACCGTCGCCGGCTCGGCGAGCCTGGGGTTGCCCCGGTCCCGCATGTCATACCGGACGAGCTGGCCGCGTGAGGTGCCGATGAAGAGGTCGTCGCCGCGGCCGTCGAGGCGCAGCGCGGTGATCTCGCCGTCGACGGCGACGCTCAGCGGCTGCACCGATTCTTCGCGCCGCAGCCCGCCGATCGGCGCCTTCTTCTCGGTCACCGTCAGCACGATCAGCTCGCGCGGCCCCACCTGCGCCACCGTCACGGGGCCCGAGTCCGGCGCGGCCACCGTCACCCGGAGGATCGCCCGCTTCCGCTCGGGATCCAGGGCCGCCGGCGCGGCGAAGGCCGGCTTGGCGGCGACGGTGCGCCGTCGGCCGTCGAAGCCGACGTCGTACTTCATCTCGAGCGGGATCACACGGCCGTCGGAGGTGCCGATCGCGTAGTGGTCGCGCCCGTATGGGGCGACCGCGGTCACCCGCGCGCGGTCGAGGCCCTCGATCGCGATCGGCGCCGGCGCCGCGGCATCGGGCGTGAGCGGCACCAGCCGCAGGCTGCCGTCCGCGCTGAGGATCGATGCCGTCCCGCGGTACTCGTCCACGCCGAGGGCGGCGCCGGGCGCGGGAGCCGCCGGTGCTAAGAATCGGCCCAGCGCCGTGACGCGGGGGGGCCGGAAGAGCGGCCACACCTCGGCGGCGATGACGAAGAGGATGGCCAGGATGGCCGAGATGATGACGATGCCGCCGAGCACCACCGTGCGCGCGGCGAAGCGATCGAGGAGAATCCGCCGGTTCGTCCGCGCCCGGCTGACGACGAGCGAACGGGCCGGAGTGCCCGGCCCGCCCTCGGTCAGCGTCTCGGCGTTGATCGCCACGTCACTGGATCTTGTTCTGCTCTTCCTTCGCGATCGTCGCCGGGATCGGGAAGTACCCGTCCTTGACGACGCCCTCCTGGCCTTCGCGCGAGACGATGAGCTTGATGAACTCGCGGGTCAGAGGCGGGAGCGGCTTGCCCGGTGCCTTGTTCACGTACACGTAGAGGAAGCGCGCCATCGGATAGCTGCCGGAGTACGCGTTGTCCGCCGTCGCCTCGACGCACTTGCCGCCGTCCTTCTCGGCCAGCGGCACCGGCCGCACCCCCGCCGTGGCGTACCCGATACCGCTGTAGCCGATGCCGTAGCGGTCCACCGTGACGCCCTGGACGACCGACGCCGAACCCGGCTGCTCCTTGACCTCGTCCTTGAAATCGCCGTTCTTCAGCGAGTGCTCCTTGAAGAAGCCGTAGGTGCCCGACGCCGAGTTGCGGCCGTAGAGGCTGAGCGGCTTGTTCGCCCAATCGCCCGTCAGCCCGAGCTGGCCCCACGTCCGGATGTCGTCCTTGTAACCCGCACGACGCGACTTCGAGAAGATCGCGTCGACCTGAGCCAACGACAGGCACGTGATGGGGTTGTCCTTGTTGACGAACACGGCGAGCGCGTCCACCGACGTGCGAATGGGCGTCGGCTTGTAGCCGTACTTCTTCTCGAACGCGTCGAGCTCCGTGCCCTTCATCTCGCGTGACATCGGGCCGAGCTGGGCGGTGCCGCTGATCAGCGCCGGCGGCGCGGTCGACGAGCCCTTGCCCTCGATCTGGACCTTCGCGTTGGGGTAGAACTTCTGGAAGCTCTCCGCCCAGTGGGTCATGAGGTTGTTGAGCGTGTCCGAGCCGACGCTCGAGACGTTGCCGCTCACCCCGCTCACGGTCTTGTAGTGCGCGAGGTCGGGATCGAGCTTGGTCTGCCCGATGGCCAGCCCGGCCGGGATCCCGGCCGTCACCGTCAGCGCGGCCAGGGCCAGCGCCCTCACGGTCCGCTTCTTCATCTGTCGTCTCCTTTGGCGACTCGGATCATCCGACTCCTTGGATCATCGGCCCTGCATGTTTCGAGGGCGTGAAGCGGATGTTGCGTTCGTGTTACGAACGGGTGGGCTCCCGGAACCGGTAGCCGACGCCCCGGACGGTCTCGACGCCCGGGGCGGGCAGCTTGGCCGCGGTGAACTTGGCGCGCAGCCGGGCCACGTGGACGTCGACGGTACGCGGCTCCACGAAGCCGTCCCGACCCCACACGGCGTCGAGCAGCTCTTCACGGCCGAAGACGCGTCCCGGCGCGCCGGCCAGGATCGCGAGCAGCTCGAACTCCTTCGGCGTGAGGTCCACCGGGCGGCCCTTCATGCGGACCTCGAAGCGATACCGATCGATCTCGAGGTCGCCGATCTGGACGTGCGGCTTCTTCTCGCCGTCGCCGGGACGGCCGCGGCGCGCGACGGCGCGGATGCGGGCGAGCAGCTCGCGCGGCGAGAACGGCTTGGTCACATAGTCGTCGGCGCCCATCTCGAAGCCGAGGACCTTGTCGCCCTCCTCGACGCGCCCGGTGACCATGATCACGGGGATGTTCTTGGTGTCCGCGTCCTGCTTGAGGCGTCGGCACACCTCCCAGCCGTTGAGCTGGGGGACCATGATGTCGAGCAGCACCAGGTCGGGGTGGACCTCACGGGCCTGCCTGAGTGCGTCGGATCCGGTCGGGGCGACGACGACGTCGTAGCCTTCCTTGGTGAGGTTGTACCGGATGAGGTCGGCGACATCGCGCTCGTCTTCGACCACGAGGACGCGACCCTGCTGCTGGCGCGCAGCGGCGGCGGTCTTCATCTGGGCCCGAGTGTCCTCGGGGCACGTTACAGGACGATGACGGTGCCGTAAAACTTGGACGAAGCGCGGGGTCAGCTCAGAGCGTCACCACCAGCCCATCGTGGGCACACTCTTCGGGCACCGTGTCGGCGTGGGCGAGCATCTCACGGCTCATATGCGTGAGGATCACGCGCCGGGCGCCGAACGCGTCGCGCTGCGCCGCCACCGTGGGATAGTTCAGGTGCCACTTGATGGGCTTGTCGTAGTAGTAGCACTCGGCGATGAAGAGATCGGCGCCGCGCGCCACCCGCGCGACGTCCTCCGTCCACTCGGTATCGCCCGTGTAGGCCACGACCTTGCCGCCCACCTCCACGCGCAGCGCCGTGGGATTCGTCTCGTGCGTGTGGCGCGCGGGCTCGGGCGTCACCACGAGGTCGAGGATCGCGTGCGGCCGGCCCGGCTCCATCTCCAGCCACGTGAGCGGGAATTTCGGCGTCATCACGTGCGAGCCGGGAAAGAGGGCCTCGCGGATGGCACCCATGCGACGGCGGAGATCGCGCGGCCCCGCGATGGTGAGCGGGCGCGTGCGCTTGGCCCCGAGCATGGCGTCGATCAACAGGAATGGCACGCCCCCGCAGTGATCGCCGTGCAAGTGCGTGAGGACGATCGCGTCCAGCGAGTTGTGCTCGATCCCCTGCTGCGCCAGCGCGATCAGCGAGGACGTGCCGAAGTCGATGGCGAAGCGCGAGCGTGGCCCGTCGACGACGATGCACGTCTGAAAGCGGCCGCCGCTGCCGAAGGAGTCGCCGGAGCCCACGAAGCGGACGCTGACCGCCATCGCGTGCGCGCTCAGATGACGCCGGTGGCGCGCAGCGCCCGGCGCTCGTCCGCGCCGAGGCCGAGGAGCTGCGCGAGGACCTCGTCGGTGTGCTCTCCCAGCGTCGGCGGCGGGCGCCGGTAGCTCACCGGAGTCTCCGACAGCTTCAGCGGGCTGCCGATGAGCGGGGCCTCGCCGGCCGGGTGCGCCATCGCGATCTTCATCCCCCGATGCCGCACCTGGGGGTCCTCGAAGACGCGGTCGATGGTGTTGACGGGGCCGCACGGAAGCCCGGCCGCCTCGAGGCCGTCCACCCAGTGCTGCGTCGTCTGCTTGCGCGTGAGCGCGGAGACGATCTCGATCAGCTCGACGCGGTGCTGCAGACGGAGCGCGTTGGTGGCGAAGCGCGGATCGGCCGCAAGCGCCGGCGCGCCGGCACACTCGCAGAGCCGGCGGAACTGCGCGTCGTTGTTCGCGCCGAGGATCACGTGGCCATCGCTCGTCGGGAACACCTGGTACGGCACGGTGTTGGGATGCGCGGTGCCCCAGCGCCGCGGCACCGCGCCCGAGAGCAGGTGGTTCAGGCCGACGTTGTAGAGCCAGCCCACCTGGACGTCCAGCAGCGCGATGTCGATGTGCTGGCCGTGGCCGGTGCGATCGCGGTGCCGGAGCGCGCCGAGGATCGCGACCCCCGCGTACAGCCCGCTCATGACGTCGTTGACGGCGACGCCGACCTTGACGGGCGGCCCGTCGGCCTCGCCGGTGACGCTCATGATGCCGCCCGCGCCCTGCGCCATCAGATCGTAGCCCGGCCGCGCGGCGTGCGGCCCGTCCTGGCCGTAGCCGGTGATCGAGCAGTACACGAGGTGCTCAAACTCGGCGCGCAGCTGCGCGTAGGCGAGCCCGTAATCGGCGAGGCCGCCGACCTTGAAGTTTTCGATCAGCACATCGGCGTGCGGGAGCAGGCGCCGGACGAGCGCGGCGCCCTCCGGGGTGGCGACGTTGATCGTGACCGAGCGCTTGTTGCGATTCGCGCTCAGATAGTAGCCGCTCTCTGCCGTCTCCGCGCCGCGCGCGTCGCGCAGGAACGGCGGCCCCCACGTGCGCGTCTCGTCGCCGACGCCGGGCCGCTCGACCTTGAGCACGTCCGCGCCGAGGTCGCCCAGCATCTGCGTGCAGGACGGCCCGGCGAGGACACGGCTCAGATCGAGAATCGTGATGCCGTCGAGCGGCCCCGGCGTCACCGTTACGCGCTCGACCCGCAGCAGCCGCCGCCGGCGGCTCTGACGACGGCGAGACCGTGCTTGAGCGGCGCGGCAGCGGTGGCGCCCCCGGCGGGACTCTCGTCGATGTCGCGGTTCAGGACGTAGACTTCCCAGTCGACGCCGTCCGGATCCTCGACCCAGAACTTGTCCTGGTTGGCATGGCAGCAGTCCACGCCCATTTCCTCGCGCACCGGCAGCCCCGCCGCCTTCACGCGCGCGAGCTCGCGCATCACGATCTCCGCCGACTCCACCTGGATGCCCATGTGGTCGACGTGGCCACGGCTCTCTGCGGGCGCGGCCTCGGACAGCGCGAGATTGAGCGGTCCGAACCCGGGCAGGAACTTCACGTAGCCGGGCTTCACCTTCACCGGGGCCGTGCCGAAGAACTTCTCGTAGAATGCGCGGCTCTTCTCCAGATTCGAGACCGTCATGTGGACGTGCACCTTCGGTGCCTCGATGGTCATGGATGACCTCCTCGTTGTGTGGCGGATCGCTCCGCCGCGATGTCGACCGTGTGCACCAACGTTGTCGGCTCCGTGCCGGCGCCCGAGGCCGGGGCGAGCCACCTGAACAGGGACGTGGCCGCGCCCGCTCCCACGAGCTGCGCGGCGATGAAGGCCGGCGCGTCGGCCGGACGGATGCCCGCGAACGTGTCGCTCGCCGAGCGCGCCAGCGTCACCGCGGGGTTGGCGAAGGACGTCGACGCCGTGAACCAGTAGGCCGCCGTGATGTAGGCGGCGACGGCGAACGGCACTCGCGAGGCGTTCAGCCGGGCGCAGCCCCAGATGACGGCGAGCAGGCCGAAGGTGGCCACGAACTCGCTGAACACCTGCGCGCCGCCCGCCCGCGCGTGGCGCGAGGCGAAGAAGATCGGCTCGCCGAACATGAGGTGCGCGGCGGCCACGCCGGCGAAGGCCCCGACGATCTGCGCGGCGAGATAGGCGGGCACGTCGCGCCAGCGCAGCCCGCCCAGGAACGCGTCGGCCAGCGTGACCGCGGGGTTGAAGTGGGCGCCCGAGATGGGCCCGAAGGTCAGGATCAACGCCACCAGGGCGGCGCCGGTCGCGAGTGTGTTCGCGAGCAGCGCGACGGCGACGTTGCCGCCGGCCAGACGCTCGCCCATGATGCCCGAGCCGACGACGGCCGCCAGCAGCATCGCCGTGCCCACCGCTTCCGCGACGAGACGCCGATCGAGGCCCGGACGGCTCACGCGGGCGCTCACGCCGAGTGCACGCCGGGCGGCGCCGCCTGCTGCGCCAGCCACGCCTCGATCCGCGCCCTGATCTCGTCGCGTACGCGCCGAAACACCGCCAGCCGCTGCTCGTCGCCGCCGGCGGCGGCGGAGGGATCGTCGAAGCTCCAGTGAAGCCGGGTGACCCGCCCCGGAAACACCGGACAGGACTCGTTGGCGTTGTCGCACACCGTGATCACGTAGTCCCAACGCTCGCCGAGAAGGCGATCGAGCGTCTTCGACGTGTGGCCGCGCAGGTCGACGCCGATCTCCGCCATCGCGCGCACGGCCAGCGGGTTGACGCCGCGCGCCTCGGTCCCGGCGCTCGCCACCTCGAAGCGGTCGCCGGCCAGGCGGCGGAGCAGTCCCTCCGCCATCTGGCTGCGGGCGGAGTTGTGCGTGCAGAGAAAGAGCACCCGCGCGACGCTCATCCGCGGCGCGGCTTCGTCGCGCGAACGAACGCACTCATGAACTTGCCGTCGACCTGCGGCGCGATGGTGTCGGCGTCGACGCCCTTGTCGGCGAGGAACTCGCGCGCGTCCTCCACGCGATAGACGCGCGTCGGCTCGACGCCGATCGCCTCGAAGCCGGCCTTGGCGAGCTTGTCGCGGTAGTCGCGCTCCTCGAGGGCGCCGGCGACGCAGCCGATCCAGAGCTCGACGCTGCGCCGGATCTCCTGCGGCACCTCGCCGCGCACCACGACGTCGGAGACCGCGAACCGGCCGCCCGGCTTGAGCACCCGGAACGCCTCCGCCAGCACGCGGTCCTTGTCGCCCGACAGGTTGATGACGCAGTTGGAGATGATGACGTCCACGCTCGCGTCGGGCAACGGGATGCTCTCGATCTCGCCCTTGAGGAACTCGACGTTGGCGACGCCGGCCTTCTTCTGGTTCTCGCGCGCCAGCGCCAGCATCTCGTCGGTCATGTCGAGCCCGTAGGCCCTGCCCGTCGGCCCCACGCGTCTGGCCGACAGCAGCACGTCGATGCCGCCGCCCGAGCCGAGATCCAGCACGACCTCGCCCGCACGCAGATCGGCCAGCGCCGTCGGGTTGCCGCAGCCGAGCGACGCGGCCACCGCCTCCGCCGGCACGTCGGCCGTCTCGCCGCAGCCGTAGATGTTCGCCGTGATCGGATCCGCGCCGCGCGCGGTGGCGTCGCAGCAGGAGGCGCCGTCGCCGCCGGCGACCTTCAGCGCGGCCTTGCCGTACTTGTCCTTCACGATCGCTTTCAGATCCTCGTGCGCCACCGCTGCCTCCCTCGTCCGATCAAGTGCGCTTGATATGTCCGCGCAAAAAAAGGGGATCACTCGCAGCGTTTCACCACCCGCAGGCCCGACGCGCTCGGCTTGATGGCGGCGACGGCCGACTCGATCTCGGCAATGGCGTCCGGGTCGAGCGCGTAGTAGATCCAGCGCCCTTGACGGCGGTCGCGGAGCAGCCCGGCGTCCTTCAGGGTCTTGAGGTGGAACGACAGGCGCGACTGAGCGGTCTCCAGCATGTCGGTCAGGTCGCACACGCACTGCTCGCCGCCGCGCAATCGCTCGATGATCCCGAGCCGCGTCGGATCGGCCAGCGCGCGAAACAGCGCGGCCGCGCGCTCGAGGTCCTTGTCCGTCGTCGTGGCCATGGCGAGGAATATATCAAAGTTCCTTGATGAGTCAAGGCTCGAGTCATTTCGCCGGCCGAGGGGCCCAAGGTCCGGAGCAGAATTGCTGCGTGCAGGTCGTCATCGCCCGCGACGCCGATGAGCTGGCCGAGATCGCCGCCGACGTCTTCCGGGACCGCGTCCGGGCGCGCCCGGATCTCGCCATGGCCGTGCCCGCCGGCCGCACTCCGCGGCGGATGTACGCGCGCATGGCGACCTTGCAGGCGCGCGACCCAGTCGAATATGCGCATATGCGAATATTTGCGGTCGACGAGCTGTGCCCGCCGGCGCCGGCCGACGGCTATTTCTGGCGGCAGATCCGCGCGGAATTCCTGGCGTGGGCCGGCGTGGATGCCGCGCGGTGTCGGCCGTTCGCGGTGGCGGCGGCGGATCTCGAGGCGATGTGCGCGGCGTACGAGAGCGCGATCGCCGAGGCGGGCGGGCTCGACGTCGTCATGCTGGGCCTGGGGCCGAACGCGCACCTGGCCTCCAACGAGCCCGGCTGCGCGTTCGACCTCCGCACGCGCCCGGTGCGGCTGCTCGACGAGACCGTGCGCTACATCCTCACCGACGAGATCATCCAGGGCCCGGTCTGCGAGCGCGCGGTGACGCTCGGGCTGGGCACGATCATGGCGGCGCGGGAGGTCGTCGTGCTGGTCAGCGGCGAGGCCAAGGCCGAGCCGCTCGCCCGGGCGCTCGACGGCCCGGTCACGCCGGACGTGCCGGC
>Ga0137415_10001438_pt1 | contig 23561 bp, 22 predicted proteins | sample CZODoug3_1_1_16f_FD_183082 | JGI IMG/M metagenome (GOLD analysis project Ga0137415, IMG submission 183082) | Vadose zone soil fungal communities from Angelo Coast Range Reserve, California, USA - CZODoug3_1_1_16fungal (Hybrid Assembly) | ecosystem: Environmental > Terrestrial > Soil > Vadose...
CATTGGAAAGGTTCTCTTTCAGAAAAGTCCCGGCAAGAAGCGCGGCTTACCGGTCATGGCCGCGCGATAGTCTGCATTCGCGAAGAGCACGCGTTCCTCGGTGGAAAGCCGCTGCGCCAGAACTGCGACGTGGGCAATAGCTCCCGCCGCTGCGGTGATCCACGCCGTGTGAATCAGCGGAAGAGCCAGCATCTCCGCAAACACCGCTGCGTAGTTTGGATGCCGGACATAGCGAAAAGGTCCAGATGTCACCACGCCGAGGCGCGTGGAATCCACGACTTGAACGTTCCAGTGCTCTCCAAGCGAGCGTATGACCCACCAACGCACCGCATTCGCCGCCAGGAAGACGGCCAACATCGGTGCTGCCAGCCCGAGAAGGAAAGGACGCTTAAGCAGAACTACCTCGACAGCAGCGCCGAGCAAGACCGCCGTGTGCAGCAGCACCATCCAGCGAAATTTCGGCTCATCGACTTTCGGCGCGCCACGAACGGCCATTTCTCTTTGGTGCCGCTTTGAGATGCGCAACTCGACCAGCCGCAGCAGTCCCACGGCGAGAAGCAGAGCGAGAAACGAATAAACGCTTACGTCCATTGCAATAGCAGGAATTCCGCGCTGAACCCTGGACCAAACGCCGCAGCCAACGCATATTCACCGGCCTGCAGCGGTCTTTTTTCGAGCCACTCCTGCAGGATAAAAAGGATCGTCGCGCTCGACAGATTTCCCACGTTCCCCAGGATGTCCCAGGATGGCTGCGTATCGCACTTGCACAAGCCCAATTCCGTCTCGATGTTTCCGAGCAACCGCGCTCCGCCAGGATGCAGAATCCAGCCTTTGATCTCCTCGCGTTTCCGGCCATTGCTATCCAGAAAGCCCTGCACCAGCCCGCCGATCTTTCCTCCAATCATTTCCGGAACGTCTTTCGCCAGCAGGATGTGAAACCCGGAATCGCGCAGGTCAAATCCCATCGCGCCCAAGGAATCCGGAAAGGTATAAGTTTCTGTCTTGAGAATCTTCGGCCCCTTCATTTGCTTCCCGCTGACTACTACAGCTGCGGCGCCGTCACCAAAAAGGATCGAAGAAATGAGGTTGGCTTGCGAAATGTCCTTGCGCTGAAACGTCAGCGAAGGCAGCTCCACGGCGATGATCAAGACGTTTCCGCCAGGTTCCGCCTTCAAGTAATCCGCAGCGCGTCCTAGCGCCATTGCGCCTGCGGCGCAGCCCAATTCCGTGAACGGCATCCGCCGGACATTGGAGCGAAATCCCATCAGATTGATGAGGTGGGCATCCAGCGACGGAATCATGAAGCCGGTGCAGGACACCGTGATGATCATGTCGATGTCAGCGGGCTTCAAGCCGGCGCGCTCCAGGCACTTTTCGGCCGCTTCCCGGCCGAGCTTCACCGCGTGCTCGATGTATTCGTTGTTCGTTCGCGAAAGCGGGCGCGGCTCGATGGTGTAGTCGAGTGGAAAGATAGAGTGCCGGTTGTGAACCTGGGCGTTATCGACGATGCTCATCATCGCTTCGAGGCGGCGCTCGGGGATGTCAAACACCCGTCCCATGTAAACCTTAACGTCTTCGCGCGTGATGGTGTAGGGTGGCAGTGCCGTGGCCGTCGCGGCAATGGTGGGGTACGAGGCTGTGGCAGCTTCATTGAGTCCGTTACTCGCGGATTCCATCAGTCTCCTTGGGCATAAAGCCAGCACCAACAGCCTCTTCGCTGCGTAAGCCTTTTGGATGCAGCGTTTTCAGGGCAGGCTGTATTCGAGCCACTGACTCTACATCAATTCTTGGCCCGGAGCGAGTCTAGTTTGAACACCGGCGTGGATGTGCCCCCAAGGATGCGAAAACCGTGATCGGAAACTTGCGCGAAGTCGCTGAGCGGCTCGCACCCGGTCGCGCCTGCATTTCCGTTGCTTCCGACCACGGCATTGGAAAAGACTGGCGTGGCGTTGAATTTATTCCGCCGGGCGCCGGTGCAAATGTTGCTGGCTGACATGGTAGATTCTGATTGGTGAGGTGCTTCATGCGCAGAATTGCATTACGTTCCATCTTGCTGGCAGCGGCGTTCCCACTCCTGGTGAGCCTGCCAACGCCGGGTCAGACAGCTAAGTCGCCCGAAACTGCCGAAGGCGATTTCGTCGTAAAAAATTTCAAATTCCAGTCGGGCGAGACGCTGCCGGAATTGCGCTTGCACTACACCACGGTGGGCAAGCCGGTGCGCAATGCGGAGGGCCGCGTCACGAATGCGGTTCTGATTCTTCACGGCACCGGCGGCACTGGCCATCAATTTCTCACGCCCGTCTTTGCTGCCGAATTGTTTGGACCAGGGCAGCTTCTAGACGCCGCGCGATTCTACATAATTCTTCCGGATGGCATCGGCCACGGGAAATCCTCTAAGCCCAGCGACGGGCTGCACGCTCATTTTCCGCAATACGATTATGACGACATGGTCGCCGCCCACCACCAGCTTCTCAGCGAAGGTCTTGGTGTCAATCACCTGCGCCTTATTCTTGGCACCTCCATGGGCTGCATGCACTCCTTCGTGTGGGGAGAAACCTATCCCGATTTTATGGACGCGCTGATGCCGCTGGCCTGCCAGCCCGTGCAGATCGCGGGACGCAACCGTATCTGGCGCAAGATGGTGATGGACGCCATTCGCAATGACCCGGAATGGAAGGGCGGAGAATACTCTGCCGAGCCGCAACAAGCGCTGCGCACCGCCGTGGATTTTCTGCTGATCGCCGGCAGCGCTCCGTTGTACATGCAGAAAACTCTGCCCACGCGGGACGCCGCGGACAAATATCTCGATGACTATTTCAAGACGCGCATGGCCGGGCTGGATGCCAACGACTTCTTGTACCAGGTGAATGCTTCGCGCAATTACGATCCTTCACCGCAGCTTGAGAAAATCACCGCTCATGTCATGTACATTAATTCCGCGGATGACTTTATCAATCCGCCCGAGTTGGGCATTGCCGACCGCGAAATCAAGCGAGTGAAAAACGCGCACTTCGTTTTGCTTCCCATCAGCGACGAGACGCGTGGCCACGGTACGCACACCAAGGCAGTCATCTGGAAGCATTACTTGGCGGAACTCCTCGATAAATCAGCGCACTGAGAAAACGGCGCAATCAGCTTGTGGTGGCTTGGCTGGCGCGGATTTCCTGCCAGCGTCGCGGGCGCTTGTTGGCTTGCAAGACCTTCTTGCGGAGCCGGATGGATTTCGGCGTGATTTCCACGAACTCGTCGTCGGCAATGAATTCGATAGCCTGCTCAAGACTCAATTCGCGGTGAGGAATCAGGCGGATCGCTTCGTCCGCGCTGGACGAGCGCATATTGGTCTGCTTTTTTTCCTTCGTGACGTTGACGTCCATGTCCTGTTCGCGCGAATTCTCTCCGACGATCATGCCTTCGTACACCTCGATGGCCGGCCCGATGAAGAGTTCCCCGCGTTCCTGGATATTCCACAGGGCAAATGCGGTGGACGGTCCGCCCCGGTCCGCCACCAATGCACCCGTGGGACGCAGCGCCATTTCTCCGCCGTACTCCATCCAGCCCTCGAAAATCGAGTGAATCAACGCCGTGCCGCGCGTGTCCGTGAGCAACTGGCTGCGCAGTCCGATCAATCCGCGCGAAGGGATTTTGAAATCCATGCGCACGCGGCCTGAGCCATGATTGCTCATCTTGATCATCTCGCCGCGCCGGCTGCCAATCGTTTCCATGATGATGCCGATGAAATTCTCGGGCACGTCAATCACCAGCCGCTCCAGCGGTTCGAGTTTCTTGCCCTTCTCCGTGCGCACCACGATTTCCGGCTTGCCCACCATCAGCTCAAACCCTTCGCGCCGCATCGTCTCGATCAAAATCGCCAGCTGCAATTCGCCGCGTCCCAGCACGCGAAAGGATTCCGGCGTGTCCGTGTCTTCCACGCGAATGGAAACGTTGGTCAGAAGTTCTTTTTGCAGACGGTCGCGGAGGTCGCGCGAAGTCAGAAACGATCCTTCTTTGCCGGAAAGCGGACCGCTGTTGACGGTAAAGATCATCGCCAGCGTGGGCTCGTCGATCAGCAATGGCTCCAGCGGCATGGGGTTTGCCAAGTCCGTGATGCTCTCGCCGATCTGGATGCCCTCGACGCCGGCAATTGCCACCAAATCACCCGCCGGGACGGCTTGCGCTTCATCCCGTTCCAGGCCGCGGAAGGTGTACAGCTTGGTGATGCGTGTCGCCGCCAGTTTTCCATCGAGCTTGCTGATGCCCACGTCCGCGCCGCGCTTCAGCGTCCCGTTGAATACGCGTCCGATCGCGATGCGTCCCAGAAACTCGCTGTAATCCAGGTTCATCACTTGAATTTGCAAAACGCCCTCGGGATCGCCCGGCGGTGCGGGAATGTGTTTTACGATGGCCTCGAAAAGCGGCAGCAAGTCCTTCGAGCCGTCCCCCGGAGTCCGGTGCGCCACGCCATCGCGCGCATTCGTATAAATGACGGGGAAATCGAGCTGGTCTTCGGTGGCATCCAGGTCGATGAAGAGATCGTAGATTTCGTCCAGAACTTCTTTGGCGCGCGCATCGGTGCGGTCGATCTTGTTCAGCACGATCACCGGAGGCAGCTTCGCCGCCAGCGCCTTCTGTAGCACGTATCGTGTCTGCGGCAGCGGCCCTTCGCTGGCGTCGACTAGCACCACCACTCCGTCCACCATGCGCAGCGCGCGCTCCACTTCGCCGCCAAAATCGCTGTGGCCCGGCGTGTCTACGATGTTGATCTTCGTGTCGTGGAAGAAAAGCGCCGTGTTCTTCGCCAGAATGGTGATGCCCCGCTCGCGTTCCAGATCGTTGGAATCCATGACGCGCTCGATGACCGCTTCGTTGGCGCGAAAAATCCCACTTTGCCTCAGCATGGCGTCGACCAATGTCGTCTTCCCGTGATCGACGTGCGCGATGATGGCGATGTTGCGAATATTTGCGCTCATAATTCCTGCTTCTCGTGCCTCCGGCCCGGCCGGGGCAAAGTCCTCTATAGACAAAAATAGCTGCTGAAACAACCAGCAGCCTTGACGAATGTACCTTTTTTGTAGGTTGACCGCCCAGCGGTCACACATCCTTAGGTGCGGCCCAGCAAGCCATAGTTTATCAGACTCGCCCGCTTCCGGCCAGCAATGTAGGACAGGCATTCCTGCCTGTCCTCTTCGCGTCATCCCTGTCTTGCTTATTCCGCGCGCAAGGCCACGATAGGGTCCATTCGAGCAGCGCGGCGCGCTGGAACGTAGCAGGCCACCAGCGCCGCCAATCCGAGCACCGTTGCCACCCCAATATAAGTCAGCGGATCGGTCGGCGTCACCTCAAAGAGCAGTTCTTGCAGGAGTCGCGTCAGCCACAGCGCCCCGAACAAGCCCAGCCCGACGCCAACCAGCGCCAGCGCCATGCCCTGTCCAAGAATCATGCGCAGAATTTCCACCGGACGCGCCCCGATGGCCATGCGCACGCCAATCTCATGTCTCCGCTGCCCGACGGCCAAGGCCATCACTCCGCCGATGCCCGTTGCCGCGATTGCAAGCGCCAGCATGGCGAACAAGCCCAACAAGTTCGTGGTCAGCCGCGGCGCGGCAACGGATTCCGCACGTACCTGTTCAAGCGACCGCACTCGCGCCGCTGGTTGGTTCGGATCAACGCCGTGCAGCAACTCAATGACGCCGCTCGCGATGCTCATCGGTTCCACCACGGTTTTGACCACCAGGCTGGCCTGCCCCATGGGATTTTGCGCCATCGGCACGTAGATTTCGTCGACTACATCCTTGTCGAGTCCGTATTGTTTGATGTCCCCGACCACGCCCACGACTTGGTTCCAGGTTTTCCCTCCGTCGGCGGAGAACCGCGTTCCGACGGGATCATGCGATCCCCAGAGGTGGATCGTGGCGCTCCGGTTCAGAATCGCCACGTCCGGATTGCCCGGCCGGTCGGTTTGCAGGAATCCTCGCCCGTTGAGAATGGGAATGTGCAGCGCTTGGAAATACGAGGGGCTCACAATCCTGAAATCCGCTTTTGGCAACGCCTGACCGGGCGCAGGCGCCTGCCCCTCGATCTGAAAATCCCCGGTCATCGTCATGCCGGAGGTAAAAGGAATCATCATGGAAGCGGCTGCCGTTTTGACTCCGCTTTGCATCTGGACCTTCTCCAGCAAAGTTTCAAAAAAGGCGCGCTGCTTGTCGTCACTGTTGTATTTCACGAAGTCCAGTGAGATGTCCATGGTCAACACGTTTTCCGGTTGAAAGCCGGGGTCCACGTGCTGCAACTTTACGAAGCTGCGCAACATTAGCCCCGCGCCAATCAGCAGCAGGAAGGAAACCGCTACCTGCGCAACAATCAGCAAGCTCCTCATGCGATGCTTCCCGAGCCCAATGGTCGACTGCGCTCCACCTTCCTTCAGCGTCCCGACGACGGATTCCCTCGCGGCCAGTGCTGGTGCGGTACCGGATAGCAGGCTTGTCAGCACCGCCACCAGCAAAGTAAATCCTAAGACCCAGGCGTCCATCTGAATCTCGCGGGCGCGCGGCGTGAAGCGCGCCGCAAAGCTCACCAGCAAACTCAGCGCGCCCCAGGAAAAGAGCAGGCCCAGGCCGCCGCCGATCACCGCGAGCATAAAACTCTCTGTCAGCAGTTGCCGGAACATACGCATGCGTCCCGCACCCAGCGCGGCGCGCACCGCGAGTTCCCGCTCTCGCCGCACCATCCGCGAAAGATTCAGGTTCGCCACGTTCGCGCACGCGATCAAGAGAACAAAGCCTGCCGCTGCCAGCAGCACCAGCATCGTCGGCCGTGCATTGTGCGTCAGCGCTTCTTCGAGCGCAGTTGTCTTCACGGCATAGTCATTCCCCGGGGGATAGTCTTTCGGGTAAGCCTTCTGCAGATTCGCCGCCACTCCGCTCAAATCCGCCTGCGCCTGGCTCACGCTCATTCCCGGTTTCATTCGCCCGAAAACCTGGACCATGCGGGCCTGCCGGTTGGCGACGGTCGATGGACGCGACCGGAAGGGGCAGGCGGTCGTCGGCATGTACACATCGTTCTCGTTGGGATATTGCGGCACCGGCGGCAGCACGCCGATCACGGTATGAACCTTGTCGTTCATGCTAAAAGTTTTGTTCACCACCGTCGGGTCGCCGCCAAAACTCTTGATCCAGTATTCGTAACTGAGCATCAGCACAGCCGGCGCGCCAGGCTGCTCATCTTCCGGGCGGAAGGTGCGCCCGAAGAGCGGCTTGACTCCGAATACATCAAAGAAATTCCACGAAACGACTCCCGTTTCCACACGCTCCGGCTCGCTGCGGCCCAACAGGATAAAATTCATGTTGTGGTATTCGACCAGCCCGTCCAACGAGCGGCTCTGTCCGCGGTAGTCATTGGTGTCCGAGGCCGAAAAAGGCTGATTCATCATTCCCATTCGGTGCTGCAACACCACCAGGCGGTCGCCGTGTTCGTAGGGCAGCGGCTTCAATAGCACTGCATTTACCACACTGAAGATCGCCGAATTGGCGCCGATTCCCAAGCCTAGCGTTAGGATCGCCGCCAGCGTGAACCCCGGGCTCTTGCGCATCATGCGCAGCGCGAATCCCGCATCCTGACGGAACATCGCCAGGTGCTCGGCCGGCGCCGTGCGGAAAATTCCCACAATCGTTTCCCACCACAGGCGCAGGACCCCCGTGGTTCCGTTGCGGCGTCCCGCTTCCTTATGTTGTTCCGTGAAAACCGTTTCCATCTCGGGGCCGAAATCGCTCCGAAAATCAAAGGGAAGTAGCCGCAGAAGTGCGCGATAAATGCGTGTTGCTCTGGAATCAGCCGCTGCCATGGTGTCCTCCGTCGGCGCCACCACAGCACCGCTCTTCGGACCACTCGTTTTCGCGGAACCAACTAACTCAGCTCCGCCAATCTTGTTAAACCAGCCGCGCTTTCTTCAGTAGATTTCTCGACCGCGCGACGGACAGAATTTCATCCATTCTTTCCGCTTCCGCGGTTGCCACCTGGCGGCCCTGCGGGGTCAAGCGGTAGTAGCGGCGCCGCTCGTCGTCTGTTTCCGATGGCCGTGAACGCAGCTCAACGATTAGACCATCGTTCAGCAGCCGCTTGATGATTCCATACAGAGTTCCGGTGCTCAGCCGGACCTTGCCGCCGGTTCGCAGCTCCACTTCTTTTAGGATGGCGTAGCCGTGGAGGTCGTCGCCGGCCAGCGCCAGCAGCACGTGAAACATGGAGGGCGTCAGTGGTCCGAACGCTTCAGAGTTGCTTTGAGCAGCGGTCAAGGTTTCAGCTCCGCAGAAAGTATTCTGTCGTCATACGCTATATCGTCAGACGCCATAGTGTCAAGCAGGATTTTTCGCGGATGCCACCCGCGATAACACTATGGCTTCGCAGGTTGCGCTGACGTTCTCCCCGCGGGTATCTCGGTTAGGTGTACGACGCACGCGGCTGCCGTGAAGCGCACCTCGTCTTTCGTATCATCCAAAGCCCTCATAACCCCGGAAACCAGCGAGCGATCTCCCCGCTGCGAGATTGCCTCCAGTGCAGCTGCTCGAACCGCCCAATTCTTGTCCGTGGTTGCTTTTTCCAGAGCTTTTGCGGTACCCGGGTTCGGATCGTGCGCCAGTTGTTTTGCCGCTCCAGCCCGTACCGGCGAAGAATCGTCTTTCGTCACCGTTTTGAACGCCTCGTACCCCATTCCCGCAAATGGGATAAACCCGATGCCTTCCTCGAGCCCAAGTTCCGCCAATTTCTTTTTGTCTTTGAATGTGCTGAGTTCTTCTTTGATCAGTCCCTTGCTCGCGCGCCTTTCTCCGGTCAACACGTCGTAGTAGATGTCATAGCCCACGCTATCGTGGAGCAAAAGCAGCGAATTCGCGGCCGCGAGGACCACTGCCGGCTCGGAGTCTTGTAGGGCACCTTCCAATTCGACATTGGCGTGCTTGGCCTGCATCGATCCTAACGCTGACGCCGCCGCCATCCGCACGTTTGGTTTCTTATCCTCAAGTGCACTCACTGCGGCTTTTTCTGCCTCCACGTTTCCAGTTAAGAGGCCCAGCGCTCTCACGGCTTTCGCCCGTTTGTCTGCGTTTTCGTCCTTCAATCCTTCCCGCAATATTCCCCAAGCTTTCTCACGGGGACCTGAGGGATCTGCAGGTGCATTTGTCGCCTCCTGCGGCGGGCGCGCCAGTGCCTCTCCTGCCCCTAATAGGAAAAGCAGAACACTTACCGATACCGAACAAAGCCTCATGGCGCGTCGCATTCTGTTCACCTCGTCGAGCCGTAGTATCCCTGGCTTGCAGGGTAAGACGGGCAGGTGCCACAATTCGGCACCACCAATGGTGCAGTCGAACTCCGTGAATCCATATAATAAACCTCTAAATTTAGATTAATCCTCGCTGTAACATCCCAATTTTCGGATTTTTTCCCATGCCTATCGCTTCATTTCCTAGCTCAACGGTTTCATGGAACTTATCTATGAAATTCTTCGTAAGACCAGAAAACACTCGGCTGGTTTTTGCGTCTATACACCATAAGGGTGGGCGTCTATGTCACCGGAAGTGATCTCAATGCGAGAGCCGGATGCACCGACGACTTCGGAGCGGGTACTCCTCTCCTCCGGGCGTTATGTCCGTTTTGGGCCGTTCCGCATCGACCAGCAGCGCCAGGAAGTGACCCGCGACGGGGCCCGGCTCAAGCTCCAGGGCAAGGTTTATCAGGTACTCCTGACCCTTCTCGAAAAGCCGGGTGAAGTCGTCACCCGCGAAGAGTTGCGCTTCCGGCTCTGGCCCGCCGACACGCACGTAAACTACGACGCCAACGTCAATACCACCGTCAACAAACTGCGCCAGGCGCTTGGGGATTCGACCGATAAGCCGCTCTATATCGAAACCATTCCTCGAAAAGGTTACTGCCTTCTGGTGCAGCCGGAAGTCACCGACAAGCCCCCTCTTCGAATCGCCCAAAACGAGCCTTCCTCTGATTCCATTCGAAACTCGCGTTCCTTGTCATTTTCAAAATCCGACGTGTGGGTCGTCCTCGGCGTAATCGGTCTTATTCTGGTTGGGATGCTCCTCGGGGCCGGCATCACCCGGCTCTGGCACGTTGCCCAGACGGCGCCTTACCCCTTGTCGATAATTTTTTCGCACTCATCGACGACCGCATTTTTTTAAGATTTGCCTTACTCTTTGGGCGTTTGGCCAGACCGGAATTCCGTCCACGGACCCGCCTTCATATCCCGCAAATAAGGCTCCTGCCAGGCATATTCGGGATGCGCCGCCAGGAACGGCTTGGCGAGAAAATCCCCGCCACAGGGATGACCCATGCGAGCCATGATCCGCATTTCTTTCGTCATCGTTGCATCCGTGGCCTTTCCTTGCACCGCCCCGCCCGGATAGTAGGGTTGCCAATCCCACTCTTTCACTCCTCGCGGCGATCCATCTACGTGTCCGCAAAGCGTGCGTTCGTCCGCATTCTCTTTTTTCTCAGCCGTATCCGAGTGGTCGCCCAGCATTTTTTCCGCAAGCGCGACATCGATCTTTCCTTTGTTTTCGTTCAGCAATTCCTCCCATCGCGCCCGCCGCGCGTTCGGCGAACTCTCTTTGTTTCCTGGATCAAACTCCGGCGCATCCATTTTGAGCACTTTCGGATCACGCGCCCAGTTCGACCCCGCGAGCACGCCATCCTTGGTCCTCCACAATTTGTAAGCCTTCAATCCCAGTTCGAGTTGTGCGATTTCGCCCGTCTTCCTGTCGCCCAGCAGCCAGTCGTTTGCATATCCACCGTTGTTTCCATCCAACATGATCTTCGTGTATTCGTCGATCGAACCCGCATACTGCAGCGCCTTCCGCGCCCGCATAAATTCGGCTTTGCCGTTCGGGTCCCATCCTTCGAATTGCGTGATCGTTGTTTCCGTCACCATCAGCCCGTCGCTGTTGATCCCGAAATCGTCGTCGCTCGCGATCACCCCGGGGAAACCGTCCATCAGCATCCTATAGCCATTCTTCGGCGCGATGTCCAACACGATCCGCCACCGCGCGCCGTTCCGGTAGTTCGTCCAGTTATTGTGGGCCATCACAATCTGCCCGTCTTTTGTCCAGCTTCCCGTGGCCACGAAAGCGCTACAATTTCCCGGGCTTTTCAGGTTCGGCGCATTCGCCGCTTTTTGCCGCTTGTTCAGCCACGGCACGTAATAATCCGGCAGCTCCTCGAACGCATTGAACGCCACCAGGTCGTCCACATCCAGTTTCGATCCCGTGCGCGCGCGCAACCCATCAACGATGCCTTGCAGCTCCTGCTGATACTCCGCATCGATTTTTGGCCACAGCATTTCGTGCGCGGCTTTCCGGAAAAATTCCCAGTCGCGTTCAGTCCCATGCATCATCCCCGCGCTCACCGCCGCGAACCCATCCTCAATCTCCCGCGCAAGGAGGTAGCCGTGTTGGTATCCCACCGCCCCAGGATCGCCCTCAAGATGCACGTAAATCCACCCGCCTTCCTCAAAGCGCGACGCCCCTTTCAATCGCGGATCGTTTGCCGCCGCACGCTCTCGCGCCGCCGCGATCGTCGCCACCATGGCATCATTCGCCGATGCTGAAGCAGGCGCTCCGTTCCCCGCCCACCAGAGCGACGTCCCTCCCAGGATCACTAGGAGAATCGCTCCCGTCCGCCTTATCGAATCCGCGCCCATCTGGCCTCCTACTTTTCCGCCCCGTTTCTGCGTGTAAAAATCATCCCTCGCGTCCGGCCCGCATCCAGCGTGAAACCTTTCACGCCCTGCTGTTGGTCCCTTTCGAACTGAATTGCGATTCGTTCTTCATTCATCTCAAACTTGTCGGCCGCTGTGGCCTCGAATGCAATCGCAGGAAGATTGCCGGTGTGCGCCGAGCCCGCCGCGTCCAGCAGGGCGATCACTTTCAGCTTGCCATCCACAATTCCCAGCCGGTAAGCTACACCCAATTCGTCGCTCCAGTAGTCACCCTGATAGCTCTTGAGCTGTTCCCCCGTCAGCGAAACAGGAGTCTGCGCCTTCTCATGCTTTTCCAGTGGTTCCTTACTGGTATCTTTGGGCTTCATTAGGCTGGCCAAATAGACGTCCGCAACCAGATGTGCGCGATTCGATGGCCGCGCGCTCCCCAGATTGCACAAGCACGCCACTGAAAAGTGTTGCTCCGGAAAGCGCAGCAATTCCGCGCGGTATCCGCCCCAGGACCCGCCGTGGCTCACGGTATGCAATCCGCGGTAGTCCTGGATGAACAATCCCTTCGCGTAATCCAGCACCTTTCCGGAGTTCAGTTTGCCTTGTTCCTGGATCTCCGTGAGGAAATCTTTCCCGCCGATCTGCCCGCTGTAGAAATTTTCATCCCACTTCAGCAAATCCTCCACCGAAGTGTGGACCGCGCCATCGCCGGTTTGCTCAAAGTACGATACGTTCAGCCGGTAGCCTGCACTCTTTTCTTTCGCGTCGTAGGCCAGCGCGCGGTCTGCGATCAGCGACGTATGATCGTCGCGAAACTGCGTATGGGTCATTGCCAGCGGCGTGAAAATATTCTCCCCCGCGAATTCCCGCAGGGTCTTCTCGCTCACGCGCTTCACGATCACCGACAGCAGAAAAAACCCCGTGTTGCTGTAAAGCCAGTCGCTCCCCGGCGCAAAATTCAACGCCTTCTGGCGGGAAATGATCTGCAACGCGTCTTCATCCGTCGTTACGCCGTCTATATGCATGCCGGCCAAATCCATCAGTGTCAGATAATCCCGCAAACCGCTGGTGTGATTCAGCAAATGAAGGATCGTCACTTTTTGTCCGTACTCCGGAAGTTCAGGAATGTATTTCCGGACGTCGTCGTTGATCGAGAGTTTGCCCTGCTTCTCCAGAAGCAGAATGCTCGCTGCCGTGAACTGTTTGGATGTCGAGCCGATGTCGAACACGCTTTGCGGTGTTATCGGCACATTTTGTTCGAGGTTCGCAAGGCCATATCCTTTGGAATAGACCATCTTGCCGTCGCGGTAGACCCCCAGCGCGCATCCCGGTGAGCCTGCTTTCGTCAGGTCCACGAAAATTTCATCGACGGCCACGGTTTTCTTCTCTTCGGCGGTATTCTCGGCTGCAAGCGAGTTTCCGAAAACAAGCGCGCTCGCCAGAAGTACACCGACAATCCTGCTCCGCATCGCCATTCCAGTCGCTCCTCACTTCATTTCGATGGCGAGTCTATACAGTCCGGCGCCTCGTCTCAACAAAATCTCGTGTAAACTCCTTTGCTTGCCATGCTCACCGCCATCACACGTGCCGTCAGTCCTGCCATCGTCAATTGCGAGCTTTCCTTCATCGACCGCAAGCCCATCGATCTAGCCACGGCCCAACAGCAGCACCACGCCTATGAGATTCTGCTCGGGAAGTTGGGCGCCCGCGTTATCTCTCTTTCCGCCGAGCCCGATCTCCCAGACTCCATGTTTGTCGAAGATCCTGCCATCGTTCTCGATGAATTGGCGGTAATCCTCCCGCTCGGAACGGAGACCCGCCGTCGCGAGGCCCCGTCGCTCGCTCATGCCCTCACCGGGTTTCGAAAGCTGGAATACGTTTCTCTCCCCGGGACTCTCGAAGGTGGCGATGTTCTTCGCATCGCCCGCAAGCTCTTCGTCGGCCTCACTGCACGCAGCAACGCCGAAGGCCTCCGCCAGCTTTCCGCCATCCTCGCTCCGCACCATTACGAAGTCATCGCCGTTCCCGTCACCAGCTGTCTTCATCTGAAATCCGCCGTCACCCATCTAGGCGGCAACACGCTCCTTGCCAACCGCGCCTGGTTTGACGCCGCTCCTCTCTCTGGCCATGAATGGATCGATGTCGATCCCGCGGAGCCTCACGCCGCCAACGCCTTGGCACTCGCAGGCACCATCATTCTTCCCGCTTCCTTCCCACGCACCCGCGCACGCATCGAAGCGCGTGGCTTCCATGTCACACCGCTGGACATCTCCGAACTCCAAAAAGCCGAATCCGGCCTAACCTGCTCCAGCCTTCTTTTTGAAGCGGCAATCTAAGCCGTTTCCTTAGGGCAACCACACCATCTTGCAGGTGCTCGTGCAAGTCCTCTGAGCAAAAGAAACCGGCCAGGTGGAATAATTTCACCTGGCCGGTTTCTTCACTTCGGGTTGTCCCCAACAACTTTTGTTGCTACAGACTATGGATGGAAATTGAACTCCAGTTGCGTCGTGGTTTCTCCGCTGGAGGGCGCATACTTCCAATTCTTCAGCGTTTCCTCGACCGCGCTCACCAGCACCGGGTGACCGCCTATGAAGGTCTTATCCTTGATTCGTCCATCCACCCCGATCACGATTTGCACTTTGACCGTGCCCACCAGTCGCAACCTTTTAGCTACGTCGGGGTACACCGGCACCGGATTCGAGAGCACCTTGCGGCCATCCTGCGCCTGCAAATTCGCCACGCCCAGGCTCAGCGCCATCGCCAGCAACGCGCCACCCAGGATTCTTCCCTTACACTCGTTTCTCATTTCCACTTTTCCTTTTCGACTAGCGCTCAGAAATCCTTTGAACGCTTGGATTTGCCATGCTTGGGACTAGCTTGGTTCTAGTCTCAAAACTACCTGGAATTCTCTGCCCTCGCATTCTTTTCGCGGAACAGGTGTTTCCCTCCTAAAACTGTTCCTAGGGACTGGGGAAAAACCTGTAGATGGGTCAGGTAGGGCTCCCCTCGGGTGCTTTCCCCTCCATTTTCCAAACTTTTCCTTCACATCCATCCCCTCGCGTGCTATTCTTCTTCCCAGTATGATTTCTTTCACCGCCGAGCGAATTACCTCCAAGTCGTCCATGTCGATTACCTCGACTACGACTAAGAAGACTATTTCCGCTTCCGGCGTGTGGAGAAACAGCTAGCAAACTAGCAAAAAGTTTCCAACCCACCGCCGGAAGCGACCTGGCGGCGGGTTTCTTCTTTTAAGCCCCCTCCAGAGACGCTCCAGTGGCAGTACCGGAAACAACAAACCAGGAGCGCAGACCATGAGTCCCGAAAACGTTCAGGAAGAATCAGCAGCGGAATCAAGCCCCGCCGCGTTGCGCCATCGCGTGCATTGCGCCGGCGGGGTACCTAAACAACCCCGGAACGTCGTCGCCTTCAAGTTTGGCGGCAGTTCTCTCCTCGGTGCGGAACGCATGCTCCATGCCGCAGGCCTCGTTCGCGCCGCCTCGCAGACATCCAGCGTCACCGTGGTCGTCTCCGCCATGAAGGGCGTCACTGATCATCTTCTTTCCATCGCTCGCGCTCTCTCCGATGGCAAACTCGCGCACGCTCGCCGCGAAGCCGAGTTCGTCCTGGACCTTCACCTCGACGTGCTTCACGATTTGCTTCTCAACGAGGACAGTAGCCTTCGCGTCCGCCGCGAGTTGCAACTCCTGGGCCGCGATCTGCTTCATGAAGTTCCCGTTCACGCTGGCGTCCCCGCTGGCGCGGATCTCTTCGATCGCCTAGCCTCCTTTGGTGAACGTTTCAGCGCTCGGCTCTTTGCCGCCGCTCTCGAAAAGTCCGGTGTTCCCGCGGTGCCCGTCACGTCCTCCGAGTTCGTCCTGACTTGCGATACTTTTCGTGACGCCCAGCCGCATCTCGAACAAACCAAGCAGCGCGGCCGCGACGTTCTTCTTCCGCTCCTCGAAGCCGGCATCGTCCCAGTCGTAACCGGGTTCATCGGCGCAACTCCCGATGGCCGCATCACCACCCTCGGCCGCAATAGCTCCGATTTTTCCGGTGCCATCATCGCCCACGTTGTGGACGCCGACGAACTCGTCATTTGGACCGACGTCGACGGCATCTACACCGCCAATCCCAACGAATGCGCCGAAGCGCGCCTTCTGCATGAGCTCAGCTATGACGAAGCCCACGCCCTGGCTGCCAGCGGCGCAAAAGTTCTCCACGAAAAAGTGCTGCCCCTGGCCGCTGAAACCGAAATGGTCGTCTGGGTTCGTAACACTTTCAATCCGCAAGCCCGCGGCACACGCATCGGTTCACCGCGTTCCCTCGCACATTCGCAAGCAGCGGCACAGCATTCCCCTCTAATTTTCTCGATTTCAACTGAACAAAGTGGTGCGGCATGAATTCCTTATCTCAAGACAACGGAGATCAAAACATGCAGCCGAAGCGGCCGGCGAAAAAATGGAAGGCAGGAGTCCTCGGCGCTACAGGTGTCGTCGGTCAGCGGCTCGTTCAAATGCTCGGCGATCATCCCTGGTTTGACCTTACCGAGGTAGCCGCCTCCGAGCGCTCTTCCGGCAAGGCCTACTCCGAAGCCGTTAGCTGGCATCTCGACACGCCCATCCCCGAGTCCGCCCGCAATCTAGTCGTCAAAGGTCTCGATCCCTCTCTCGACTGCGACTTCGTATTCTCCGCGCTCGATGCTTCCGTCGCTGGCTCTGCCGAGGAGGATTTTGCTCGCGCCGGCTATCCCGTCGTCAGCAATTCGCGCAATCACCGCATGGACCCCGATGTTCCGTTGCTCATTCCCGAGGTCAATGCAGCCCATCTCGATGCCATTCCCGTCCAGCAGAAAAATCGCGGCTACGACACTGGCTTCCTCGTCACCAATCCCAATTGCTCCACCGCCGGCCTCGTCCTTGTCTTGAAGCCGCTCGCCGATGCCTTCGGCCTGGAAAAAATCTTCGTCGTCACGCTCCAAGCCATCTCCGGCGCCGGCTATCCTGGCGTTCCCGCGATGGATATCCAGGGCAACGTCGTTCCTTTCATCAGCGGCGAAGAAGAAAAAATGGAGCTCGAGCCGCAGAAGCTCCTTGGCAAATGGGATGGCTCGCGTTTCGTTGACGCCGGCATCGGCCTCAGCGCCCATTGCAATCGCGTCCCCGTCGTCGATGGCCACCTCGAATGCCTCTCCGTCGGCCTGAAAAAAATCGCCTCGCTTCACGAAGTCCGCGAAGCCCTGCGCAATTTCGAAGTCGGTGCCGAACTAGCCTCCCTCCCCACCGCCCTGAAAAATCCTATCGTCGTCCTCGACGACGAAAATCGCCCTCAGCCCCGCCGCGACGCCAATACCGGCAACGGCATGGCCGCCGTCGTCGGCCGCGTCCGCGAATGCCCGCTCTTCGACGTCAAACTAACTCTGCTCTCGCACAACCTGGTCCGCGGCGCTGCCGGTGCCGCCCTGCTCAACGCCGAACTCCTCGCCGCCCGCGGCTTCCTCAATCGCCGCTCCGCCGTCCCGGAGCGAAACCTCGCCGAACCCATTTCCCGCTAGTCCGCACCTCTCCGTTTGTAGGGGCGCAGCACCGCTGCGCCCTCTTGAGCTTGAACATCCCCTTGCCCACGTTTTTCGCGCGGTTATACTCAGGTTATGAAAACGGCCGGGTCCATTCCAGATGATGTCTTTGAAGGTGCGGAGCGCCACGCGCGGCTCACCAATCGCTCGCGAAGCCGCCTGTTTTGCGATGCATTAAAGGAGTACCTGGCGCGCCACACTCCCGATCAGGCAACCCAAGCCATGAACATCGCCCTCGCCCAAATCGGCGAGGAGCGAGACTCCTTCGTATCTTCAGCCGCTCGGACGGTTCTCCAGGGCAGCGAGTGGACTCCGCTTTGAGGTTATAATGCGCGCCAAGTATGGTCCGCGCGTTAATAAATAAGGAGAGTGCCAATGCCCGCCATTTCAAGAAGAGAATTTCTCAAATATTCCGCGATGAGCGCCGCCGCTGCCGGCCTCTTTTCCGTAGGCGCCCTGGAACTTCGCGCCAATCCGCTGGGTCTGCCCATCGGGTGTCAGACCTGGGCTGTCAGGGAGATGATTGCCAAGGACTTTCCCGCCACTATCAAGCTGCTTGCTGAAACCGGATTTCAGAGCATTGAGCTATGCTCGCCGGTAGGTTACGCCGAGTACGGCTTCGCTGGCCTCGCCAAATACAGCGGAGCCGAACTCCGGAAAATTCTGGGCGATGCCGGCGTCGCCTGCGTGAGTTCTCACTTCGGCATCAAGGAACTCCGCGAGAATCAGGAGGCCCGGATCGCCTGGGCCAAAGACATCGGCCTGCAGCAAATGATCGTGCCCACCCTCGACGGTCCCAAGAAACCCACTATGGATGACGTGAAGCGTGCCGCCGACGAATACAACAAAATGGGCGAACTCTCTGCCAAGGCCGGTATCCAGCAGGGCCTTCACAATGAGGACTTCGAGCTCTCCATGGTTGACGGCAAGCGCACCTACGACCTATTGCTCGAACTTCTCGATCCCCGGCTCGTCAAATTCCAATTCCAGGTTTCCACCATCAGCCAGGGCTACGACGCCGCGGACTATTTCACCAAATATCCCGGCCGCTTCTTTTCAATGCACGTCCAGGGCTGGTCCGCGCAAACCAAAAAAATCATGCCCGTGGGCCAGGACACTCTGGATTGGAAGAAAATCTTCACCGCCGCGAAAACCGGCGGCGTAAAGAACTACTTTGTCGAAATGAACCTGGACATGATGAAAGCCAGCGTCCCCTACCTTCAGGCCCTCCAGGTCTAATGACCCTGTCCTTGTAGGTGCACGATATATCGTGCCCTCTGCGCCCTCTTCGGCTAACTCGGTATCGTTTCGGCGGGGCTTGCCTCGCCAGTGCGCGTCGTACAAGTGAAACTCGATTTGTAGTTGTATGTAAGGTCGGTATGACATATACTACGTGTCATACAGCCCGCTTTCCACGGGAGAACACAGATGCTTTCCATCCGCTTGAAACCTGCGCTCGAACGGCGCCTCGCGCGCCTCGCGCGGCAAACCGGCCGCACCAAGACCTTCTACGCCACCAAGCTCATCGAGGAAAATATCGAAGACCTCGAGGACCGCTACCTTGCGGAAGCCCGCCTCGAAAATCGCGGCAAGCGCTACTCCACCACCCAGGTCCGGAGGCAGCTTGGCTTGGACAACTGAGTACGACGAGGGCGCCGTCAGGGACCTGAAGAAACTCGATCATCAGGTCCAGCGCGAAATTCTTAACTTCATGGAAAAGCGCGTCGGCCAGGCCGAGGACCCGCGCTCCTTTGGCAAGCCCCTTCGCCACAGCAAGTTCGGCCTATGGCGCTATCGCCTGCGCGACTATCGCATTATCTGCCAGCTTCAGCGCGCCAAGCTCATCGTCCTCGTCGTCGCCATCGGCCATCGCAGCATCATCTACGACGACTAATCAGCCCGGGCGCGGGCAAATAGACGACCCATGAGCACAAACCAAGGCGTGCGGCTGGGTGCCCCTCGATCGCCGTTTGAACCTAGGGGTTTTGACTTCCTTCTTCGACTTGGTGGCACAGCCACTCTTGCTTGCCCTGAGCTTCGAAGGGGCTGTGCTCCGGGTTCTTCCTGCGGTGGGGTTTGTGCCTCAGGTTTTAGGCTGCCCTCAAGCGGCGTGTACTGCTTTGCCCGTCCTCAAATGCTGATCCAGGGTCTTGCTTGCGGCTTCCAAAACGAGGCGGCAATCACGGCATCCATTCAGGTGCCGCTCGATCTCACCTTCCACGCTCGGCGAGAGCTTCCTTTCCAGGTACCAGCAAATCAAATGGACGGTGTCCCGGCAATCCATAGTTGTCCCACTTCCTCAGGTCCGGCGTGGGTAGGCCCATTCTCATCATCACAGGCTGCAATAAGACCTGCCGAAAAACTGTTCAAATTGGAACACTCGGGACTCGCCTCGCCCCATTGCTCCTCTCCGCGCCTTCACACGCAGCCGCTTGTCATCCCGACCGTAGTGGAGGGATCTCTCCTCTCTTCTTTCCATCTCGGCACCCCGACCCGGTCGGGGCATCCTGGCACCCGCGCTCACAATGGCCGACCGGTGGTACACTTCGCCTATGGCTGCCAAGAAGAAAACCAAAAAGAAGCACACTAAGAGGACTACGCGCAAGAAGGTGAAGCCGATCAAGAAGGCGCTTAAGGCGAAACTGGCGAAGAAGGCCGCCTCGAAAAAGGCGGGAGCGAAAACGAAGGCCGGCGCCAGGAAGAAACCCGTCGGGAGAACAGCGCGCGCAGCCAAGAAACCGGTTCGCGGGAAAAGCCAAACCGTGGATACCGTGGCATTCGCACCGGAGGGACTGGGACCTCGCTCGAGCGGGCAATCAGGAGATTTGCAGGGATTGTCCAACCTCGAAGCTGCGGATTCCGAGAGTGTGGACGAGTTGCTCGAGGAAGGAAACGCGTTCGAGGCCGACGCCGTGAAGGGCGTGCAAGACGCCGGGGACGCCAACGGGAAGGAAGTCCACACCCACGAAGTGCCCCAGGATGATGTTCCCGGCGAGTATCGCGATAAAGATAAGTGAATCTATTGCTGGCCGCGACCTCCCCGGCTATTCCGACTACTGTCTTCGCTCTTATCGAGGGCCACCCAAAGGCGTTTCCGGAATTAAGGCGTGGCCATTCGCCAGGTGCCCATCGCATGAATCAGAGTCAAAAGCCCCGCACGCAAACCCGGCGTGATGGGGTACCCAAGTTCGTATCAGATTTTAGCGTCCGGGCCACCCGCCAAAGCTAAAAATTCCGTTGTTAAGGCGAACAGCAGGTCTGACCCAATGCCCGGATGCCACTTAGGAATCCTTACTTCGCGCCTTCCATCGCTTTTCGCAGCGTTAGGAAGGCTTCTTTCAACGTGTGGCTGACTGCGCTGTCCGGCTCCTCCAACACAAGTTTCTGATACTCGTCCAAGAAGTCCGTCCGTAGGCGATGGAACAAATGCAGGAAGTGGCCAATGGATCCCAAGCAACCAAGAATCACTATCTCGACTCCGCCCAACTCCTCATAGAGAGATGCTGCATACTCCCGAACATCGGGGTCAGGCTTCTCGGTCGTGATGAAGACGTAATGCTGAATTGTCGTCTTGTGTAGCTTAATCTTCTCGATGGCGTTGTTTATGTCGCCCTTGGATACAGTACAGCCTTCATCTTCATCTCGTAGGCGGTCGCCACGTCGTCATCGCCGACCAGAGTGATTTCCAAATCTCCCGCCGCTCCCGTCTGCTTGTCCGCCGCATTGTGAGAGTGGATGTGGAGAACTCTTTCACCCAAACGTTGTCCCGCTCCAGAATCAACAGGCGAATCGTCTCGTCCACTAGGCGGCTGCGACGATGAGTGTCATTTTGAAACGCCCTTCGCCATCCCCCTGCAAATAAAATACTTAAAATAGCTATTGACAAATTATATAAAACTGTTATAATGTTTTGGTTAGGTCGGCAAGATTCTTTCCCGCCTTTCGAGCCATGCCCGCCTGTTTACCCAGAGCTTCGATGGGCCGCGCGGACTTCTAACTGCCCAACGATCAGACCCTCGCCTCCTTCCCACAATTCTTTTAGAATCAACACTTGCAAAAGTGAATCAAAACAAAAGACTTTAACCCTCTTTAGAATGAGCACTTATGAAAAACAGGGGGAGGGGAAGGGAGTCCCCAAACCGTAAACAGACTCTTCCTTCCCTCCAGCCCAATCGACGCCGCTGTGCCAAACTCTGCTTCCCGTCATTCCTCTCTGCGCGCCGACATTTACTCCGACCGGGTCGGAGCGTGCTCCGCCTCGGTGCCTGTCCCGACCTGGTCGGGGCGTTATCCTTTTCCCTTCTTTGACTGTCAACCTTCAACTTTCAACTTTCGACCTTCCGGTCCCCTTTCCCCGCAGCAAATCCTCAAGGTCGCCCACCTGATCCCCGAGCAGATTCAGCTTTCGCCCCAGCCCTTGAATTTCTGTCTCGGCGCGGCGATTCACGGCGTAGTCCAGTTCGCTCCGCACGCGATCTTTCCGGTCCTGCCGGTTCTGGCTCATCATGATCACCGGCGCCTGAATCGCCGCGAGTAACGACAGAATCAGATTCAGCAGGATAAATGGATACGGATCCCACGCCGCCCTTCGCATGCCCACGTTGATGGCCGTATAGACGCTGCTCAAGATAAGAAAACCGATAATAAAGGTCCACGACCCGCCGAACTGCACCACGGAGTCCGCGATGCGTTCGGGAAGCGTCTCCTTTGCTTCGATCACGTCGTTCGGGTTGCGCATTGCGCGGACTCGCACGAGTTGCTGCGACGCATGAAACTGCCGCCCCAGCACCGTCAACATATCCATTCCCGCGTGGGGCTTGCGTTGCAGCAGCGTCGCGATATCGGCCCGGCTGACTTCCACGCATTGTGTATCCTCAATCGCCGTCGCGCTGGTTTGATGAGAGGTCTGCTCCAGCATCGACGCGAAACCGAAGAACGCCCCGTTACCGGGCTCGTCCACAATGACTTCTTGCTGGTCTTCATCCACCGTCGTGACGCGCACTCTTCCGGAGACCATCACGTAGGCTTGTCCGCCCGGGTCACCTATCTTGTAAATGCGCTGTCGCGGAGCGAAATTCTTCAGCTCCACTTGCCCCGCCAGGACCGCCGTCTCCTCTTCGTCGAGCAGAGCGAACAGCGGAACATGTTTCAAAACTTCGGGATTGCAAGACATCGGCCACCTCGTTTGCAGGGACTGGATCAGTTCTTGGTTTTCCAAACGCTTGAATCGAGCGCAACCAGCAACATCCGCGCCCATAGTAAACCTGATGAATCGTACGGCTTCAAGAAGCATTCGGCAAAAGTGGGAGAGGATCGGCGCGCCGAATCGCCGCAAAGCAATATTCATTCTTCACTGAATGATTTGAATTTCCACGTTTTGTCCCGCGGCATGCTGCGTCAGCAGCGCGGCCATTCTTTGCGCCCAGCGCTCCAGCCCTTCCGTGCCGCTAAACGAAACGATGATCGCCAGCACTTGTTTCGTCGCAGATGTCACCATCGTCCGTTCCGAATCGCTTGTCGCGCTGCCGTGCGGCCCCACCGTATCGGCGAACAAGGGCAATCCTTCGAGATTCAAATCGTATTTGCCGATGCCTTTGTAAGTTTCGCCCGCCCGTCCCGCGCGAAAAACAATTTCACCCACGACGCGCCCCAGATCGTAGAGTCCCACCGGCAGCCGGCTTTCCACCGACACGAGATTAATCACGTCCACAACGGCATTGATTTCCGGCAAGCCCTTTCCCGCCACCATGCGCCGCAACAGCGCTTCCGCCGAGCCGCGGTACCGCGACGGATCTTTTCCCAGCGTTTTGTAGGCCGCGCGCGTGGCTTCCACTTGCGGAGACGCCAGCACGCCCCGCGGAAAAGGCAGTTTCTGAATTTCGTTTTCCCGCATTTTCATTTCTTCGAGCAGCGCCGCGGACGATGCGCCAGCTTCCACGCGTGCCGTCACACACGCCAGCGCCGTCCGCGGACACTTTTTCTTCAAGCCCGCATCAATTGTTACTGTCACTTTTGTTGCAGCTCCGCTTGTCCCGATGTGCTGAGGCATGCCGCATTCTATAGCCAGAAGGCCGGGAATGGCGAACCGGGAATGGCGAACATGGCGGACTAAGTTCTCTGGTGTGGAGTGGAAACCAAGGAGAATTTGACCGCAGGCATTGGGGTTCCCCGAGCTCTGCGTTTGATGCGCAACCCGTGCTAAGCTTTATGGACTTTAGGCCCGTAGCTCAGTTGGTTAGAGCGCTACCTTGACACGGTAGAGGTCTGGGGTTCGAGTCCCCACGG